>Ga0066637_10001398_pt1 | contig 15630 bp, 21 predicted proteins | sample CryGeyCG2014_020_FD_62737 | JGI IMG/M metagenome (GOLD analysis project Ga0066637, IMG submission 62737) | Groundwater microbial communities from aquifer - Crystal Geyser CG08_land_8/20/14_0.20 | ecosystem: Environmental > Aquatic > Deep subsurface > Groundwater | place: USA: Utah: Grand County...
CTTGTTGTTGCGTAAATAGCAAAGCAGTCTGCTCCCCCGTTCTCAAGTCCTTAATAGTTATCATACCCTTTGCCAGCTCTTCCTCACCAATAATTACCACTTGCGGAATGCCCTTTTTCCCGAGTTTCTCCTAGACGACTAGTCCAAAAACACGATGTTGGAATAGCAATGTAAAAGAGATGCTGTGGGGGTAATAATGCGTACTAAGGTAAAATTAGACCTGCATGTGGAAAACTCGCACAACCAAAACCTCTAGTGGAAAAACCGCCGTCCAAATTGTTGAAAGAAGCAACCATAAAACTAGAATCATTAAACATGTAGGATCGGTGGAAACTACTGACAAGGATAGGCTGGCTAAGCTTTTGGATGTTGCAGATCGATATATTATTCAAAAAGATATTTGCGCACCAATCTTTCCTGAGATTATCTACGGCACAAAATACCTAGATACCAAGAAACGAAGTTTTGTTTCAGTAGACGATTTGGAATTTAACTCCTTTTATCACCTTTTTGCCCACGAGTTTCTATCCTCATTTTATGATAGAAATGGTTTTGAGAGCCTTAACAACAAGCTCCTTAAGGATCTTGCCATCATGAGGATAATAGAGCCGGCATCAAAGCTTAGATCTGTGGAATTAATAAACAGATACTTTGGATTTGGCTATACCAAAAATACTGTATACAAAAATTTGCGTAAGCTGGTTAAATTAAAGTTGCAGGCAGAGGAAATAGCCATAAATTATGCTAAAAAGTATCTAGCGTTCGACTTCTCCATTGTTTTTTATGATGTCACCACACTGTATTTTGAAACTTTTGAAAATGATGCGGATGTGGGGGAGGTAAAGGGATTAAGAAAATGTGGGTTTTCTAAAGACGGTAAATCTAACCAGCCTCAAGTCTTAATTGCCTTGGTAGTAAACAGCGACGGCTACCCCATCGCCTCTAACGTCTTTGAGGGAAATACTTACGAAGGACACACCATCCTTCCTGCTGTCTTGGCGCTTAAAAGCAGATATAATATTGGTAATTTAACTGTAATTGCCGATGCTGGAATGCTTAATGCTAAAAATATGGGGGAACTTGTTGCCAACGGGCTAAACTACATCGTTGGGGCAAGACTTGGCAATATAAAACCGGAACTTCTGGAAAGTATTTCAAATGAGCTTAACGCGCAACCAGATATTTATGTTAAAAAAGAAACTCCCTTGGGCTATCTCATTTGCGATTATTCAATAAAACGCGCTAGCAAGGATAAAAGCGATAGGGACAAACAAATCATTAGGGCTAATAGCAAAATAGCCAATCCCGCAACCATTACCAGAAAACCAAGGTTTGTTAAAGAAGTAACGCCGTCCGAATACATCGTGGATCTAGAACTTGTGGAAAAAGATAAACTGTTGGATGGAATAAAGGGCTACTACACAAACCTAAAGGATGTAAATGAGAGCCTGATCGTGAAAAGGTATAAAGATCTATGGAAGGTGGAAAAAGCTTTTAGGATAGCCAAAGCAGACCTCTGTGCCCGTCCAATATTCCACCGTAAAAGAGAAAGTATCGAGGCTCATGTACTAATTGTTTTTGTAAGTTTATGTGTTACCAAATCCATAGAACTTTTCACCAAGTATTCAATACAAAAAATCAGGGATTTGATCTGGGATGTGCTAGATGTATCGTGTACGGACACTTTAACAAAACAGTCATTTACCAAACGAACAAATAATGTACCAGAAGAAATATCGGAGGTTAAAAACTCGGTTAAAAATCCCTCCCAAAATCCCTAAAACGCGTACTAAAGGAGAAACTCAGGAAATAACAGTTACCAAGGAAGAAAGGGGTCAAATGACTTTGAAGAACGGTTGCGTTTGGGTCAACAAATCGGAGATTGCCAACTTAAACAACAAATGGCCGGAAATTGATATGTGTATTCTCGAAAAAAACTGGCACCCATATAATGTCTACACCGTAACCTGCGACTATGTTCTCCGTTAGGTTTTTATAGCCTCCGTATAGGCTGTAGTTATTGGTGCAATGGGACAAAAAAAAGAAACCCTTGCGAGTTTCTTTTTTCTGGCTCCGTAAGGAGTTCACAACCTGATAACTTAGTTATGAGTTAACAGAAAACTCTCGTTTTGTCAAATCAACCACCATGATAATTTAACTAGAATTTACCTGTTTTGCTTTCCAACTCGTTGATATATCTATCCAGAGCAACCACCTTATCCCCGGGCAAAAGCTGGTGCATAGCCTTTTGCGCGGACTCTAGGTAGATTAAAACCTCCCTAATATCGTCCGGGCTTAACGGCTCGTTGTTATAAAGTTTGGTAGTTACGCTTTTGTTGCTTTCTATATTGTCGTTAAGATCTTTCCGCGCGGTTACCCCCCACTCTTTTCCTGGTTGACCTGGTTTTATGCTATTTTCATGCGATTTTCTAGTGTCAGGTAGCCACTGGGCAATGTAATCGGCAACATCTTTGGCGATAATCTCGCCTTTGCAAAAATATTTTTCGTAAATACTAGTGTCGTGCATTTATTCCTTGTAGTCATTATACCTTAACCGCAGACTTGATATATAATATTGGAATGACGGTGGGTAAAGAAAAGCTGAAATCGGTGGTTAAAATTATCCACAGAAAATCAAACGGCTTGCGCTGGAAAAGCATCATATAAACTTAAAGTCGCAAAATGAGCGGATTCAAACCGCATTAAACCAACCAAAACTATTCTAATAAAAGAAACCATACCGATTGACAAATCTAAAAATCAACGCTAGTATCCAAACATGAAAATGTTACCAAAAAAACTTACCATGAAGTACCTTTACGATACCGTTATGGAGGCGGTGCAAGAGCTGGATAAAGAGAGGCGGGAAACAGAGATAGAAAAGAAAGCCCTTGAAATAGTTAGAAAAGACACCGAAGACAGTTTAAAGAATCTTAAAAAAGAACACGGGGATTTGGCAAATAATATTGCCGACACCGCAGAAGATGCTTTTTATTACAACTTAGAGGAAACAAGAACCCTAGGTCAAATTAAATTTGATGAAGTTTTACGAAATGTTCGTGATTACAACGGCAAAGAATACGGTGTTATGCTAAAAAATGGTAAGAGTGATGCGGTTGTGGAGGTTAAACACAAAGTTCATATTAAAGACATTGATGATATGTTGGAACGAGTAATCCCAAATTTTAGAAAAGGTTTTCCTCAAACGGAAGGCAAACAAGTTTATGGGGCTATCGCCGGAATGTCTTTCCCACCCGATTTTAAACAAAAAGCAGAAGAGGCGGGGCTGTTTGTACTCACACAAAACGGAAAAAACATCAAAGTGGGAAATTCTCGCGGGTTTAAACCCAAAGCCTTTTAACCAACAATCAAAAGCTCTTCCTCCGCACGGGTAATGCCTGTGTAAAGCCATCTACGCCACATGTCTTCATCCTGCCTACCAAACCGCTCCTCAAACAGCACCACTTTTTTTGCTTGACTCCCTTGGGCTTTATGCACCGTTAGCGCATAACCAAAGTCAAACAAATCCATATCCTTGGTTTTTGCATAACCCGCAATATTATTTAGGGTAGTAGACGAGTTAAATTGCTCGCTAGAAATAACGCCTTCATACAAAAAGTCGCCATTAAAACTATCCATAGATATTGCTACTTTATACATATCCCCTGCCAGCTTTTTAATTTCCTTAAGATAACCTAACATGCCGTTATAAATCTCCTTTTCGCGGTTGTTGCGCAAACAAATTACTCTATCATTTACACTCGGCAAGGGGCTTTCAAAACCCAAAGCACCACGCACGGTGGAATTTAACCTCACACGCGAATTATTATAGCCACATAAAATCATATCCTCATTGTTATAATTTCTAAAAATATTTTCTAAAAGACCTTCGGCATCCTCCATAGTCAACTTTCTCACATTGTTTCCATAGTCGCCATACACAATTCCCCCCTGCTCACGCGCCAGTACAGAAAGCTTAATAATGGGATTTTCCTCCGCTTGCCTATGAATTTTCTCCAACCGCAGTTGTGGGTTTTCCATTAAATTAAAACTGCCCGATACAGGCGGAAGCTGACCGTGATCGCCCACCGCTACAATAGGCAAGTTAAAAAACAACAGATCTTGCCAAATTTCCGCATCTACCATGGAAGCCTCGTCAACCACCAAAAGATCAAACTCCACCTCGCTTTTACCCCGGCGCCTCCAACCAATAATTTGCCCGCGCTCGTTAGTTACCGCCTTATAAATTAGCGAGTGAATGGTTCGTATTTCGTCACCCCCAAACATAGCTTTGTGCTCAAAAAGCTTTTTGCGCAAAACATGCGTGGCCTTGCCGGTATAAGAGCAAAACGCCACTTTTAGGTTTGATTTTTCTTTATTTAGCGCGCGACGAAAAAAAGAAAGAAGTGTAGTTTTTCCCGTGCCAGCATAGCCTCCTAAAGTTATAAACTGCGGGCGGTCTTTGGACTTGTACCAGCTCATTAACATGTCCTGCGCCAGTTGTTGATCGGGGAATAGTTCAATTATCATGTTACTATTATAGTACGACTTTGGGTAAGAACGATTTAAAAAATCCACAAATGCACGAAGAGCCCTTTAAAGGGGCTCTCCAGCTCTAGAGTCAGTGATCTTACGATCAAGAGTGGTTTAACAGAGTATAATTAAAAAAGCAAACAACATATATTTCCCTATTGTTACAACAGGACCATTAACCAACTGCGCCTCCATTATTTGGCACACTAAAATGGGTTTTGATCGTGCCTGTATTACCTAATTGAAAACCTCCATACCTAACTCAATAGAGTCGCCACCCACAATCTCCTTAGCCAAAATCTTAATCGCCAAAAAATTCATTACGGTTTCTTCTATCACCCGCGCCATAGGTCTAGCACCCCACTCCGGATTGTAGCCACGCTTAAGAAGTTCGTCCACAAGGGCTGGCTTAAAACTAACCTTAATGCCCTTTTCCTCCGCCATTTTCCTTACTCCGTTTAGCATAATGTCCGCAATTTTTCTCACTGACTCCACAGAAAGGGGTTTAAACACAATGATCCCATTAAACCTATTTAAAAACTCTGGGGCAAATTTTTCCCGTACATCCTTTAGCGCCACTTCTTTCATTTCTTCAAAGCCTCCGTTACGCGCAAAAACACCCTGAATGGAACGCGTGCCTACATTGCTAGTAGCAATAATTATGGTGTTAGTAAAATCCACCGTAATACCTGAAGAATCCGTGAGTCTGCCGTCGTCCAAAACTTGTAAAAAGGTGAGCAAAATATCCTGATGCGCTTTTTCAATCTCATCCAACAAAATTAGCGCAAACGGGCGGGTGCGCACGGCTTCTGTTAAAACGCCCTTAGTAGAACCGTCCGGATTGCCCAGTAGCCTGCTAATACTATCCACCTGTTGATATTCGCTCATGTCCAAGCGAATCATAAGTTTTTCGTCACCGAAAAGTTTTTCGTCACCGAAATAAGTTCGCGCTAGAGTTTTGGCGGTTTCCGTTTTCCCCACGCCCGTTGTTCCCACAAACAAAAAGCTAGCCATAGGTTTACTGGCGTTTCTAATGCCCGCCCGAGCGCGCTTTAACGCCGAGCCAATCATGTTAATAGCGTCATCCTGCCCAATAACTCGCTTTTTCATCTCGGTCTCAATATTTAATAATTTTTGCGACTCATCTTGGGACACCGCTGAAACCGGAATGTGCGTTACCTCCGACAAAACCTCTAACACCAACGCAGAATTAACTTCGTGCCTTGTTTTACCCGCTTGTGCTACACACCTATTTAAAATATCCACCGCTTTATCCGGAAAAACCCGCTCATGAATCAGCTTGTCGCCCACCTCTATAATGGTTTTAAGCGCACAAAAAGTTATTTTTACCTTATATTGCCACTCCAAAGTTTCCGTTTTAACCTTTAGGATTTCTAGGGTTTCCTCCTTTGACGACGGAGGAATTTCCACCACCTGAAAAAGTTGGGCAAAAGAGCCGTTTGGTTCTATATATTCCCGAAAACTTGCAATATTAGTGGCTCCAATAAACTGCAACCTACCGTCCGCTAAATAGTTTGTTAGAACGGTATAGGCAGAGCTGGTTTTAGTATCTTCCGATGCCGAACCGGCAACTAGCGTGTGAATATCGTCCACAAAAAGAATTACATCTCCCGCACCCAGCGCGTCCTCCAAAGCTTTTTTAAGTTTATCCGCCACATCGCCAGAACTCTTTGTACCCGCCAAAACTTTCCCCACTTCCAAGTTAACAATGCGCTTAAATTTTAATTGCGCAAACTCCGTTCCCCTAATTACATTGTAAGCAATACCCTTAACAATGCCTGTTTTGCCGCACCCGGGTGGACCTACAATCAAAACATTTTTGCTAGAACCGCCCAAAAGATCCGCTACGCGCTTTATTTCCTCCATGCGCCAATAGGTTTTTTCCACCAAGCCTTTTTTAACTTGCTGGGTAAAATCCGTAGACACGCTATCCAAATCTGGCGTTACTCTGCCTGTTAAACCCTTACCAATCCCGCCCATTACTGGCAAGTTATAGTGATCATGCCAAACATGCGCTCGTTCCTTTTGATTACGCACATCCACTAACCATTTGGCGCATTTTTCCAAGTCGGCAAAAACTAAATTATATTTAGCGAGAAATTTCTCTAAATTAGGTATGGTGGCTATAATAGAAAGCACTAGCTGTTCTGGTTCTATAAACAAATTTCCAAATTTGATAAGATACTCGCGGAACTGTGTTTCCCATCCACCTACTAGTTTTTGGGCATCCTCATAAGTATAAATTCTGGCAACTTCGGTCACAAAATCGGTGTTTGCTACCTCAAGTCGTACAAAAAAATCTGTAAAACCTTTGGAGGTTACAAAATCCTTTACCTCCAAATTACCTCGGATTTTTACATTATTTACCACTCGGGAAACCACGGGTCTAAATTCCCCAGCGCAAGAAGGTTTTTCCTTGGTATATAGCCACCAAAACATAAACATCAATACAAAAACTGCACCTGCATAAAAGCCCATGGCATAAACCAAACTAAATAATGCTAAATACCAAAGTGGAGGCAACACCAAAACAATCGCACTCAATGCCGTAAGAGCAATAAAACCACCCACAACACTTAACAATCTAAAAACTAGCCCAATTACTCTACCTGCTCTAGTATAATCGCCGTAAAGTGGGGTTAAAATAAGTCGCAAATTTAAGGTAAAAGAAGTTTCATAATTAGCCAGGACTAAAACCCGCCCGCCCACCACAAACAACCTTCTTGGCGCACCTAAAAAGATAAAATCTACAAAGCGCGTTATATGTTGTGGTTGAATGGGAAATTCCATGCTTTAAGAATAGCAGAAATTGCTTAAGCAACATACCCAAAATTAGTGCTAGCGCCAAAAAAACCACCTGAAGACCCACAGTTACAAAGTCGCCAAGCGGAAAAACCCCCATTACCTCACCAATCATATCCACGGGATGTACTACCAATCTGTCTTGATATTCATTGGCATCGCCTTTGGTAACATAGTTACCCTCCTTATTTTCCACCACCCTGTGCGCAGTAACGCGTTTGGTATTTTGATCGTTAAAGATAATTACTTTGCCCGCTTTAACCTGATCGTAGCTTATCTTTTTAGAAATAATTAACGAGCTGGCAGGAATCGGAGGTTTCATGGATCCCGTGATTACAAAAAACATCCGCACATTAGTGTAAACACAATAGTACAACGCGCATGATAGTATACCTAAACCGATAATTATTTTCCAAACTGCTTGTTTTGTCATAGCTATGAATCATCTCGTTTCCACCATAGGCGGATTCTCGCAATAACAGAAAACAAAGCGGGCAGGCACTTTGTAGTAACTAAATCCCCACCCCATCAAACATAAAATCAAATGTCCCTACTGCACCCATTTTAGGATTGGTAATGCTCCCAACGGAAAATCTCATTATCAAGGCTTTAGTTGCACCGCTAGCCAACTGTCCAAAATCAAATCCAGTGGTTTTCCATGCTGTAAATGCCTTTTTCCCGTAAGAGTTACCCTGCTCACTTTCCCCATCAAACAACCCATTGTTATTAGCGTCATTCCAGTCATACGGTTCCATGTACAATAGCTCCCTTATACTCACCGGATCGTTAGCTGTTAAATAATCCATGTTGGAAGTAAGCGACATAGTCTGCGTTCCGTTGTTGTAAATCTTAATCAAGTAGTTCTGATACCACCCCGGAGAAATATTGTCGTAAGAAGGCACCGGTTTAGTGTCCACTAAATTTGCTGCATCGGTACCGCCTGCCAAGTCGTTAAGAAGCTTTAAATCCGCACTCCCTATGCTAAATCTAGATCCGGCAAATTTGGCTTGATCGGTAAAAGAAGCGTACGCCACACCCATTAATGATCCTGCTACTAAAATTACTGAACCTAAAGTTAAGAAGCTTTTTCTGATTTTCATATTTTTTCACCTCCTTTCATATTGAAATGATACCTATGTGTACAATATACTTAATCCTAACAAATGTATCAATGTATTGACTTCTAGTTTCACTAGAATTCCCTGTCCAGAAAGGCTAATATGCATGTTTGTAAGCAACTTAGGCGACTTAGGTGTGAATTAAATTTATCGCAGGAGCGCTTTGGGAAGCGACTCGGGATGTCTGGAAAAATTATTTCCGCATATGAAACAGGGAGGTGCGTGCCCACCGTTAGAGTCTTAAGGCATGTATCGGATGAGTTTAATGTCAATTTTACGGAAATGTCTAGTGATAATAGAATTTACCTTAACAAAAGGATCGCGGAGATAGAGAGTTCCTTTGAGGAACTTAAAAGCGTCCTAGAGCAGATGTTATCTCTTTGAGTATTGGGGAGCCTTACGGGCTTTGCGCAGGTGGGGCTTCTTTCTTTCCACCATGCGTGAGTCGCGCGTTAATAAACCCTGCTTTCTTAATGGAGATCTAAGTTCAGGCAAATCCTGAACCAGCGCCTTGGATATAGCGAGCGTTACCGCTTCCCCTTGACCAGTCGCTCCAGAACCCGCAACTTTAATAGTTGCAGAGTAAGTTAACTCCGGATTAGAAAGCCCCGCCACAAAAAAAGGCTTTACCCACTTGGCTTGATCTTTTTCCACATGAAAATATTCATTTATTGGTTTGCCGTTTACCAAAAATTTGCCTTTTTCCTTTTTTAAGAAGATGGATGCTACGGCAGTTTTGCGTCTACCTACAGCAAAAATTATAGCCTCTTTAGCTTTTGTGCTCGCTTTTGGCATTACTTGCTAACCTTTCCAAAATTTGCCTGATGTGTGTGTTTCTCGTCCTTAAAAACAAAAAGCCCCGCCATTTTTTTCTTGCGCAATCTGTTTTTTGGAAGCATGCCACTTACCGCGCTCTCTATCACCTTGGTTGAATCTTTTGCCATTACTTCTTTTAGACTTTGAGACCTTAAACCTTTAGGAAATCCCGTGTGATGAATATACAATTTGTCTTCCAACTTATTGCCTGTAACTCTTATTTGATTAGAGTTGATAATCACAACTTTATCTTGACCGTATTGGTTAGGTGAAAAATGGGCGCTTAATTTGCCGTTTAGAATATTGCCGGCTTCTTCTGCCAAGTGACCCAAAATTTTATCCTTAGCATCCAAAAGATGCCATTTGGGCTTAACTTCTTTAATGGTATCAAATTTAGTTTTTTGCATTTTTTACCTTCTTCTTTTCGACCTCGCTAGTCGCCGTTGCTTTTTCCACTAACTCAATTCTAGCCATAGGCGCGTTGTCCCCCTGTCGTACTCCAAGTCTTACTATTCTGGTATAACCGCCAGGTCTTTGTAAAAACTTGGGGGCTACATTATCAAAGAGATTTCTCACTACAGGATCGTTTACTAAAACCGCTTTAACCTTTTTTACGCTGTTAAAACCTGTATCTTTAGCCAAAGTCACTAATTTTTCCGCAAAAGGTCGCAAAATTTTGGCTTTAGGAAGTGTGGTGGTAACAGAGCCTCGCTCAAAAAGTTGACTCGCTTGGTTTTTAAGAAGCGATTTTAGCTCCCCGCTGGTTCTTTTTAATCTTTTTGACGAAACTCTATGCCTCATTTATCTTAAGCCTTCCTCTTTAAGTAACGCCATTACTTCCTCCACGGACTTTTCACCTAGGTTTTTAATGTCGGAAATTGCCACATCCGTCATTTGCGCAAGATCGGATAGATCTTTTATGCCTTGCTTTTTAAGGGCATTAATAGCTCGGTTGGAGAGTGATAAATCCTCCACTAAAATGCTTTTTTTACCGTCGCCTTCTAAACTAGAACCGTCTTCAGAAACATCTTTTTGACCACCAATAGAGATTTGGGTAAAAAAACTGGCTAAAGTAGTTGCAGAGGTGGAGACCGCCTCCCAAGGTGTAAGAGTTCCATCTGTAGTAACCGTTAAAGTAAGCTTATCCAAATCAATCTTCTTTCCAAGTCGCGCGGGTTCTACGGTGTAATTTACGCTTACGACTGGTGAAAAAATGGCATCTAGCAAAATAACACCAATTTTGGAAGTTTCTCGTTCTTCCACTGGCGAATAACCAACACCTTGCTCCACTACTAATTCTGCCTCAAATTTGGAATTTTTATCCGCCAAAGTACAAATTACCAAATCTTTATTAATAACTTTAGCCTCGCTAGGAAACTCAATGTCCTCCGCAGTTACCACCCCAGGTCCTTTTTTGCTAATAGTGCCAATTACGGGATTTTTAGCAAACATCTTAATCCTAATTTGCTTAAGGTTTAAAGCAATCTCCACCACATCCTCTTTAACACCGGAAATAGTGGAAAATTGATGAACCACGCCACCAATTTTTATTTGGGTAAGTGCTCCACCCTCCAAAGAAGTGTACAAAACGCGTCGCAAAGTACTCCCTAAAGTATTACCAAAACCCCCAAACAGGGGTTCAAAAGCAAAAACGCCTGTGTTGCCATTTTCTGCCACTTTACTAATTTTTAAATCTTGCGCTGATAACATAAATTCCTCCTTATCTGGAATAAAATTCAACAATCATTTGTACATCAAAATCGTTGGGCAAATCTTCTGTTAAGGGAAGTCTGTCCAAAGTAACCGATTTTTCTTTAACATTTGCCAAAAGCCATTCTGGCAAGGTAAAACCTTCTCGTGGTGACAGTTTTCCAAAGTCAACGGCTTGCAAAACTTCCCCCACTTTTAACTGAGCGGATGGTATATTACAGGATTTTCCGCTAATTGTAAAAAAACCTCGTCTTATGTACTGCCTGGCTTGAGCGCGAGAAACAGCAAAGCCGGCACGATAAACCAAGTTATCAAACCGCAATTCTAGTTCCCGTAAAAGTTGCTCGCCCGTTACACCTTTGGCTTTCATGGCCTTTGTAACATAATTTGCAAATTGTTTTTCTAGAAGACCATAAATTCTTTTGGCTTTTTGTTTTTCTCTAAGTTGAATTCCGTAACTAGAAAGGCGCTTTCTGGAGGTTCCATGTTGACCTGGTGCTTGTTGTTTTTTAGCTAAAGCGCATTTTTCCGACTCACACCTAATACCCTTAAGATAGAGCTTAACGCCCTCCCGTCTACATAATCTACATTTTGGACCAGTATATCTTGACATAACTTAAACTCTCCTCTTGTGCTTTGGTCTACAACCGTTATGCGGTACAGGCGTAATATCCGAAATTGCCGTTACCCGCAAACCCGCTGTTTTTAAAGCCTTAATGCCCGCTACTCTTCCCGCTCCCGCTCCTTTTACAAACACGGATACTTCTTTAAGCCCCGCTTCATAAGCCTTTTTACCCGCTTCTTCTGCGGCTTTGGTAGCCGCATACGGGGTGGGTTTTCTGGAGCCTTTAAAACCTACGCTACCAGCACTACTACTAAAAAGCGCATTCCCCTCTAAATCCGTAAGCGTAATTATAGTATTATTAAAGCCTGTAATAATATAGGCTTTGCCACTTTGCGGAATAATTCTTTTTTTAGTCTTTTTTGCCATATAGTAGATTTGTTCTTCGTCTTAAGTCTTTGCCGCCGACTTCTTCTTAATACCTCCTACGGTCTTCCTTTTACCTTTTCTTATTCGAGCATTTGTTCTGGTTCTTTGTCCACGCACGGGAAGTCCCTTTTTGTGTCTATCACCACGATAGCTCTTTATTTCCTGAAGTCGCCTAATATTTTGCCCTACCACTCTCCGGAGTTCTCCCTCCACTGGAATTTTAAGCTCGGCAATAGCATTTCTAATTTTTGCAAAATCTGTTTCCAGTAGCTGGCTCACTCGCACATTGCCATCCATCTCTGCCTTAGCTAAAATCTTTTTTGCCAAAGTAGGTCCAACCCCATAGATATAACGCAAACTCGCTTCAAGTCGTTTTTGATTTGGTATGTCTGTGCCTACAATTCTTGCCATGTTATCCTTGCCTCTGCTTGTGCTTAGGGTTTCGTTTGCAAACCACCCGCAAAACACCCGCGCGTTTAAGAACTTTACATTCCCTACATATTTTTTTTACTGACGCTCTAACCTTCATAATGTTTTTTGACTTTTAAAGTCGATAAGAAATTCTGCCCCTTGTTAAATCGTGAGGGGAAAACTCCATTCGCACTTTGTCGCCAGGAAGAATGCGAATGTGAAACTTTCTAGTTTTGCCAGAAAGTACTGCTAAAATCACACTGCCGTCCTCCAGCTCCACACGAAAAAGACCGCCCTGTTGGGCTTCCTTAACTATTCCATCTTTTTTAACAAGGTCTTTACTCATGCAACCGCAAGATTTTACCAAACAAATCAAGTTAAAACAAGTACTCCTTGCCTTGTTACCGCCACACTCTTCTCAAAAAGCCCAGAAAGGCTACCATCTTTGGTGGATAATGTCCAGCCGTCCTTGGCTAACTTAAGCTCTGGACGACCTTTTTGATAGATTACCTCTACGGCAAAAGTCATACCCTCCTTAATTTCATAGCCCTTTCCCGGTTTACCAAAGCATTCCACATAGGGATCCTCGTGAATCAACCTGCCTACACCGTGTCCTGCCAAGTTGCGTGACACACTAAAACCAGCTCTTTGGATGGTGGTTTGAGTGGCATTAGAAATATCACCAATTTTGTTACCTATCATGCACTTTGCAATGGCATTAGCCAAAGCTTGCTTACCCGTCTCTAAAAATTTATCTTGGTGGTGGGTTTCCAATTCAAACGACTCGGAAACATCGGTGTTCATGCCTTTATACAAAACTCCTAGATCCACACTCACAACATCGCCTTTTTTAAGTTTGTATTTATTAGGGAAACCGTGCACTATACCCTCGTTTATGTTTGTACAAGTAGCAAAAGGAAAGCCTTCGTAGCCTTTAAAACACGGAACTCCGCCACTCTCGAGGATGATTTTCTCCGCGATAGTGTTTAACTCCAGCGTAGTCATGCCAACTTTAGCCTGTCTTACCGCTTCATCCACGGCTTTGCGGGCAATTTTCCCGCCCTCTACCATAGCGTCAATTTCTTGTTGCGACTTGATAAGAATCATAATAATCGCGTAATGATAGCACTATTTCTCCAGTTTTTTTATTAAATCGGCAAAGATAGCCTCCGGTAACGGTTCGGCATTAATGCGGATAGTTTTTCCCTGCTTATCAAAGTAATTAACCACCTCCATAGTCTTGGTGTAATAAATCTCCAAGCGCTTTTTAACCGCCTCTTCTGTGTCGTCCTCCCGTTGGATTAATTTACCTGGGCATTTTGCCAACTCCTCCTTGGGCAAAGTGTTAACATTGTATGTTTTACCGTCCACCTCACACAGCCTCCGTCCGCTAATTCTTTTTATAGAGGTCTCGCGCAACATTTCAAAAACCACCACAAAATCAAAGCCTGGATCAAAAATATTAAGATCGCTCATTTGCCTAGCCCAACCATCGAATATATACCCCTTGGCATATTTTGGATCGTCCAATTCCTGCTTGATTATCATACCCACAAGCTGATTGTCCACCAAGACACCTTTCTCCATTTGATCCTTAACAGTTTTGTAGTATGAAGACTCTGGGTTCAGCGATCTAAGCAACCCACCCACCGAAACTAATGGAACACCGATTTTTTCACTAAGCATTTGTCCTATTGTTCCCTTTCCGCATCCCTGCGGACCTAGAAGTAATACTTTCACAAAACCAAACCTTTTCTACTAAGAATCTCCAGATAACCCTCCGCGCTTAGTGGGCAATTATTAAGATCGAGAAGTTGTTGTTTGTTATCCAATTTTAACTGTGATTTCATGCACTGGACTTCAAAATCCCGCAGGTCGCCGGTTCTGTGGGAATGGTAGGTTCTTAAAATAAACTTGCCATTGTGGTAAAAGTTGTAAATAGTGTGGTGGGACTGTTTTATTCGTACATCAAGCACCTTTGATACTTTTTTGGCAATTACCTTTTTTTCAAAATCGCTGATAGTCATAATTATCTTTGCTCAATAAAATCTTCTAAAAGGACTTTCCATTTTAACGGTTCTTTACCAAGCTGATCCGCCCCTGCCTCATGTAAATCATCCAAAAGCTCCACTAAACAGATTTTTAGATCGTCCAAAGCGTCGTTTTTATCTACGCCCGAACCAAGTAAATTAAGCTCGACAAGCTCGGCTACATAACAACCTTCCGTATATCTTAATTGGCACCATAGTGGCGCTCCCAATTTATACCGATCCGAATTTAAGGAAAGCAAGGGAACAATCTCCACCTGCTGGGAGCTTAACACCGCGCTTTTAATAGTTTCCACATTAATGTCAATAAAATTTAGCGTAGACGCCGTAGTTGGCTCTAAATAGACGCTAACATCCTCCGCTAATTTTTGGGATACTTCCTGATATAACATATATTAAACCTTAAACCTTTACTTTAACCGTAAAGTTTACTTTCGCTTCCAAATTATCCTCTATAAAAACCTCCGCAGAATAGGCACCTTCCTGGGAAAACAGCAGATTATAGACTTCAAAGATAGTACCGATCGACTGCACCTTTTTTACGGGATCAACCGGAACGACAACCTGTATACCAGGTCCGATATAATCACCACCGGGTTTTCTAATTTTTAATTGAGCCTGTAACTCCCGCTTATTTGCCGGAAGGTCTTTTACCTCAAAATTAACCACGCAATACAACCTTGGGTAAACCCCCGGTATTACCGAAACATTTATGGCATCAAACACATTGAAAAGGGAAATTTTGTTGTCCTTATCAAGTGCGGTGTTTTCACATAGAACTGCTAAATTTTTAGTTATTTGCATGGGAGGATTATACTACAAAAAGTAAAATTAGCCAGAGGAATAAAAGTTAAAAAATGAGATGGGCACTTTTGAACTACCCACCCCGCGGGATTATGCCGATATATAACCAAAATACTGCATAAAAAGCAAGCGTAAGGGGTGGTGAAGTTTTAACTTAGCTTGCCACTTGGAAGTATTACTTTTTGTTGCTTTTGGATTTCTTGCCCAGCTGTTAACTCTGCTATAACAGGGTTAAATGCCCCTTTGGACAAATATAAAATTGGACTTTACATTTGTCCAAGGATGGTGTAAACTGCCAGTATGATAGCAAGAACCTTAGCTAAAGAGCTTGTAAACATAGCAGGGAAGTATCCGGTGATTTCTGTAACAGGTCCCA
>Ga0066637_10001400_pt1 | contig 15625 bp, 17 predicted proteins | sample CryGeyCG2014_020_FD_62737 | JGI IMG/M metagenome (GOLD analysis project Ga0066637, IMG submission 62737) | Groundwater microbial communities from aquifer - Crystal Geyser CG08_land_8/20/14_0.20 | ecosystem: Environmental > Aquatic > Deep subsurface > Groundwater | place: USA: Utah: Grand County...
GGGAAGTAAATCCTCCGTAACTAATTTTGTAGGTTGCGTGCCGTTGTAAAGAGCTATTTTTAGGGTGCTACCGTTTAAATTAATAAAGTATCCGTCCATACCCTTTATCATAGCAGACAATTGCCACTTGAAAAAGCCCTCCAGATGTTGTACCATTCCCAAGTTATGACATACGCAATAATAGAACTAGCGGGCAGGCAGTTTATGGTTAAGGAGGGCGACACTCTAGAAGTTACCCGTCAGAGCGAGCTTGCTTGCAAAACACTTTTTTACAAAACTGAGACTGAAACTAAAGTTGGAACTCCGTATTTGGAGGACATTGTAGTGGACTTGGAAAAAATTGAAGATAAAAAAGACGCCAAGGTTGTAGTGGCAAGGTATAAATCTAAATCAAGGTATAGACGCAAAAAAGGACATCGCCAACCTATTAGTGTGATTAAGGTTAAAAGTATTGGAGGGAAAAAGTAAATGGCACATAAAACCGCTACCGCCTCAAAAGCTACCCAAAAAGGCAATGTTGCAGGAAAAAGGCTTGGAGTAAAGCGCTCCCATGGACAGGGTGTTAAAATTGGGCAAATAATTGTTAGACAACGGGGCAGAAGTTTTATTGCAGGTGAGAGCGTAAGAATGGGCAAGGATTTTACTTTATATTCGGTTGGTAACGGTAGAGTTAATTTTGCCAACTATTTGGGCAGACGCAAAAGAGTTAGTGTGGTAGCCTAAATTTTTCTAGCTGGTGGCCAATAAACCACAAAGGCTTTTCCTACTAAATTATCAAGGGGGACTAACCCAAACATTCTGGAATCAAAGCTTTCCGACCTATTATCACCCATCACGGCAAGAAAACCTGCTGGAATGGGGGAATTGGTATAGGCAACTAATTTCCCTAAGTCGTCTACTCTCACATCGGTTGGTAAATAGCTTTCGTTTACTATATCCCCATTGACTAATATTTTTCCGTAGGTCAGCCCTAAAGTGTCACCAGGGAGGGCAATAACACGCTTAATTAAAAAAATCGCCTCGTTTTGCAGACTTCTAAAAACCACAATTTCCCCTCGTTTAGGTGGACGACTCTTATAGGTGACCTTTTCCACCACGATGCGCTCTTTATTCTTTAAAGTGGGGTACATAGAGTCGCCGGTAATTTCTAGCGACTGTCCCACAAAAACCATTATTAAGATGGATAGAAAAATGCCTACTACAAATGTTTCTAAAAAGCCTATCAGCGATTTTTTCACGGATTGATTGTATAATTAACCGCGTAGGAAGTCACGGCCGCTTAGCTCAGCTGGTTAGAGCGCTGCATTCACATTGCAGAGGTCAAAGGTTCAAATCCTTTAGCGGCCACCAGATAAAAAGTTTTAAGTTAAAAAATTTATAAAATTATCCCTATTTATTAATTCAAAAGTAGCTTCCGGATATGTTTCTAGGAATAGTTTAGGTTTTGGGACACTTTCTTTTGAATATTTAAATTCAAAACTAAACAGCTTCCCATCCCGCTCTTCTATAAAATCCAACTCCTTTTGTTCCCAAGTCCTCCAAAAGTAGTTGTTAGCGTGAATGCCCGTGTATGCCTGTTTTTTTAACCTTTCAATAAATAAAAAGTTTTCCCACAATGCCCCCACATCATTTCTATTAGCGAGATAGTTAAAATTACCAATAACAGCGTTTCTTATTCCGTTGTCATAAAAATAATATTTAGAAGTTTTAGTGATCTCACTTCGCAAGTTTTTAGAAAAGCCTCTTAAGTTTATTATTACAAAGCTTTTCTCCAGTAGATCCAGATACTTTTCCACTAGGTTTCTAGTCATACTAAGTTGTTTACTAAGTTCTTGGATAGAAACCTCGTTACCCACCTGAAAGGCAAGAAGTCGTAAAAGGTCAAAGATTTTCTTGGAATTTTTTATTTTCTCCAGTTCAAGTATATCCTTGTATAAATATGAGTCTCTAATGAGGTTTAAATATTCCACCTTTTGATTATTGGAGCTACTGTTTAAAACTTCCGGATAGCCCCCGTAAACTAAAAGGTTTTCAAGATTTTCTATTACCCAACCGTTTCCGTAATTTTTAATAAGTTCTAGCACAGAAAGGGGGTAAAGAATCAAAATTTTTGCCCTGCCTACAAGTGGCTCGCCAACTTTGTTAGAAAGTTCAAACGAGGAAGATCCCGTAGCAATAATTTTTATGCCGGGTATTTGATCAACTAGTATTTTTAAACCCTGCCCAATATTACTAATTTTCTGGGCTTCGTCAATAAAAATAATCTTGTATGACTCAAAAAAAGGGATTATTTTTGAAAAATCCGACGATTCCAAGACTTCTTTGGTAGTAATATTTTCTCCTGTACTTCTATACACACTTATATTAGTGGAAGAGTCCAAAGTATTTAGGAACGATTCCACCAGTGTAGTTTTACCAACCTGTCTTGGTCCGTACACTATTAGTACTTTGTTAGGTATTACTAATGATTCTAGGTTGTTGGTGTAGAAACGCTCTATCATACCCCCATTATGTCGGATTTTTCTATTTGTGTCAATAGATGTGAAACAAATTGGGTGATTTGTGTAAGCCAAGGTTAAACAAATAGGTAATTTCGACTACTTTGCGGAATAAGTACGGGAATTACAGGCTAAAACAACTAGTGCCACAATTATTATCTGCGGGTAAAAGAGGGAATTAATAAATAACGAATCTATCGTAAGGGCTGAAATCAATCCAACGGTAATAACATCGCGCGTCTTAACTGTACGCATCAGAACGACAATAAAAAATCCCGCAAAGAAAATAAGTCCAAAGACTCCGGTGGTGGCTAAAACTAACAGCAAACTTGAATCACTTCCTGCCCCAGACCGGGCGATTAAACTAGAGTCGTTCAAAAACCCGTATTCTTTTTGTGCGTATCTAAAGGCATTGTAACCTACACCAAATACCCAATTATCTTTAGCAATTTCCCAAGTATTTTGCCAGGAGATTAGCCTAAAGCTGGCGGAATCTTGCGGATCGGTAATGCCGGAAATTCTAGTTTGCACTCTGGGAACGGCAAAAATCGCCAGTAATACAATTGCCAGGGAGACAAGCAGGAGAAGTTTTTTTCGCAACAAGGTAAAGAAGAGTAAGACGGAGGTGGCAAGCCATGCGCTCCGAGAAAATGTGAGAAAAATACCAGCGAGAAAAATTAACGAAGATAGAGGATACAGACGCCTGCCAAAAAGGGACTGCTTCGTCGCACCGGTTCTCGCAATGACAGAACGCATCCCTGTTGATACAGCAAGGCAGATAGTAAAGTACATCCCAAGAAAATTAGGGTCAAAAAAGGTGGAAGCCATGCGGTTTTTGTGAGGATCCCAGCCAAGTAAAGGATCAAGAGTTTCTAGATCAGGCAGTACGGCCAGCTGAAAAAGTCCAATTACAAAAAGAACAAGTCCAGTAAAGATGATAATGAGATGTATCTTGTCGACCTGAAAAATCCTAAGTTTAACTAAATTCCAAGTTACCAACGCAAATAGTACATAAGAGAAAAAGCGCATCAGATAACTTGCCGAGGTGAGAAATTCCGTGGGTTCTAGATTCAACGGTGTAAAAATCAGGGATATCGCACCTAAGGCGCAAAAAGCTATAAGAAAAAATATTGGTAGGGGAATCTTAATGACTTTTTTCATCGCAAGCAGGTATAAAATACCGATAAAGTCAAAAACTGCAATTAAAATATCAAAAAGATATATACTGCCCTCGTTGAATTTGTAAATTACGGAAAATTGCCCAAGCGACAAGGAAAAAAGACACAGAGCAAAGAGTGGGAAAAGAAGTCGTGCTAATTTATCTTGGTGCATAATGCTCCCGCCTGTCGGACGGGCAGGCCTGCCAAGATTTTACGGCAAAAAAAGTTAACATGAGAAAAATCAATCCTTCGGAAATCCAAGTTATATAAGCGGAGGCGTAAAAGCTGTACTTGGGAATAAAAATTAGGTTAGCGGAAACATTAAAAATAGCACTTATTAAATAAATAGCAGGCAAATACTTTTGTTTATCTAGCGTAACAATAAGATAAGAAATAGGTTGGGTAAGAAAAAAGATAAAAAGTCCCACCGCTAAAATTTTTAGAACTTCCGTAGACTGATCAAACTCCTGCCCACCCAAGATTTTTACGACCACTGGAGCCAGCAGGTACAATGTTGCGGATGTTGTTAAACCAAGTGCTACCATATATTTAAGGGTTTTGAAAAAAATGTTCTTAAAGCCATCACGGCTTTCCTGCAATTTTCTTACAAAAATTGGATAAACGGCGTTCATAAAAAAAGTGGGTAAGACCAGCGCTACCTCAAAAATCTTGTATGGCAGAGAATAAATGGCCACCGTTTCAATGTTGGTTAATTCTGTAAACGACGGAAGTTTAAGGAGAGATAGCAATATGGAGTCGGCTTTAAAGCTAATTTGGGAAAAAATAAACATTAGGCCAAGAGGCAGGGAACTTTTGAGGACGCCTTTAGCTAGATTGGTGTTTATGTTTAGTGTAGACCTGTAACCCAGCTTTTTTACAAGTTGCGCGTTTACTATAAATGCTGCTATTCCGCCCAGCACATAAGCAAAACTTAATAAACGAATGTCTAAACCCAGCTTCATAAAAATCACCACCAAAGAAATAGTTAAAACGCTTCCCCCCATATAGCCCAGCGAGGATAAGTCGTACCGTTGTTTGTATTGGAAAATCAAATTGGTGCTAGAGTACAGAGCTTGCGTGAGAATTAACAGCGACGAAACTAAAATACCCGTTTTTAAAAAACTTGAATAAGGTAAAAAGAGCGTGATAATATTTAGTACGGCAATAAAAGCAACTGATAGTAGTAAACGCAAGCCTAAAACTGTTTGATAGTATTTTTGGGCGTTTTTCTCATCACCGCCTATTTTTTTAAGAGCTGTGGTATTGAGTCCAAAGTCAGCTAAAATATAAAACAGGGCGGGCAGGGTTTGCATTAAAGAAAATTGACCGTAGCCTTCCTTGCCAAACGCCCGTGTAATAAGAATAGTTGCTAAAACGGTTAATGACATACTAACAAATTTGGCGATAAGTTGGGATGTTGTATTATAGAATACCGTATTTTTCATAGTTAATCTTGGCAGTTGCTAATTTGCATTCGGGTTTTTTGCAAACTTGCTGGTTCTCCCTCAACCTTTTTAATGTTTTTGACAATTTCGTACTGATCGTAAGGTACACCATCACTATTAATCCACGAAAAGTGGTCGTACGGAGAATTATATAAAACGGTAAAGGGCGTTATTGCACGCACCTTATCGTCTTTAAGCCACACTTCCTCAAACGCAGTTTTGTAGTTTTGGGCTACGGTTTGTGCATTAGAATAAGAACCGTTGTAAGGATTTCCCTCCGCATGTGCCCAACCGGTTTCGGTGATAAAAACGGGAAAGTTTTTCTTTACGCCTAAGGTGTTTTTTAAGTAAGTTAGTTCGCTCTCGTACGCCTTGATACTCCAAAGTCCCGTATCGTAAGGGCTACCGGAAAAATTAGGTTGTGGGTAGGGATGGCTTGCCCAACCATCTAGTTTTTCAAAAATACCTGGAATTTCCTGATTTATTTGGTATAGAAACAACAGTGGATTAATATAACCGTCCCCATTAGGCGCGCTAGCGTTTAAGGCTCCGTTAAGCATAAAAAAGTTGGGGTTTTCCTGTTTAAAAATGTCAATAGTGTAACTTAAGATCTGGGCGTAGCTTTTAGCATTGGCGTTGCCCTTCCAAAATTTATCGTCGTTTGGTTCATTGTAAACACCTATATATCGTTCTTTTACAGGCCACAAAAAGCTATTTAAAAAGCTAGCCGATTCTTTGGTGTCGTTTTTATATTTAGCCGTATCTATATCCCATAGTTGAATAATAGGTATCAGGTGTTTGCTATTAAGATTAGTAAAAACCCTTTTCCATTTGGTGTAATCTCGATCTTTTACATTGTAGGGGATTAGCACATAGCCCCAATCACCTCCGTTGGAATTAACCAGTTTTTCTGCTAATTTAAAAAATCTTTCTTCCTCCGCATAAATATAAATCCCAAATTTATTGTTTGGTTTGGTAAAGCTGGAGTAGTTTGGGTACGACATGTACTCTATGGAGGAAAACTGATTACATTGTGTGTACGGAGGAGTTTCTTCTCCCTTGTTAACAGGGTTGATAATCTCAACGGTTGCTTTTTTGTTCACAGCGTAATTATAGTTATAAATTTTTACCCCCAAGACCACTAAAATCGCCAAAACGCCCAATACCCAAATATTCCTCATCTTCATGTAGTCATTTTAACCCATTTCTATGCTAGACTAAAACGATGTTTATTGACCGCAATAAAATGCTTGCCGTTTACCTATCTTGCGCATTGTTGTTTGGGCTTGTTTTAGGATTTAATCCTGGTAATAATTTAGAAACAGTTTTTCTTAAGCCACTCGACACTTCTTATAGTATTTTAGGGAGTCGCTCTGTTTTTAAGGAATTAACGGGCGGCAATAGGGTTTACGCCTTTTTACCTTATTGGAATCTAGGTCATAACAATTTAAATGTGGACTCAATAACGGATCTTTCATATTTTGGTTTAACGGTTAACGCTAAAGGGCGAATCATAACCAATGATCCGCCCTATACTAAATGGCGCAAAGATGAAAAGCTGAAAGAAACCATGCAAAAAGTTAAAAAGAATGGCGGAAGAGTGTCGTTTACACTAATCTGTCATGTGGAGGAAGATATTGATGCCATTCTGGCCTGTCCAGCTTGTTGGAACAATTTAATCGAGGATGTAGAACAAGAACTTACCTGGGCCGGTATCAAGGATGTAAATGTTGACTTTGAATACCCCGCCTACACTACGCCGGAAAACGCCCAAAAATATTCCCAACTGGTAGGTGTATTAAATAAACATCTTGATAGTACTATCGGTGATTCGTTTGTGGTAGTTTCTGCCTATGCCGACTCTGCTGATAGGGCTACCAGAAGCGATGTTAGGCTTACCGACCCTAAAAGTCTGGCAGAAAACGCTGATGCACTTTTTATTATGGCATACGATTTTCATCAACCAGAATCAGCTACCGCAGGTCCCGTGTCTCCTTTGGAGGGTTCCTACACAACTTCCCGATTAAACCTTACTACCGCTCTAAAGGCGTATTTAGAAGTAGTGCCTGCCAGCAAATTAATTTTAGGTTTGCCGTTTTATGGTTACAACTGGGTGGTGGAGGATGCGTTACCTATGTCTACAAGAATTGCCGGCAATGAGAGCATTGGATTTTCCAAATCTATTAGTTATGCGGAAGTAACGGATCTTTTAATAAAAAAGCAACTTACGCCTCTTTGGGATAACACCTCAAAAACACCCTATGTAAATTATATAGATAAAGAAACGGGTTCAAAGCACCAAATTTGGTACGACAACGGGGAATCGCTAAAATACAAAGCAAACTTGGCGCAAAAAAACCACTTGTTGGGCGTAGGCGTATGGGCGGTTGGTTTTGAAGGAGGCTACATTAACCTTTGGGATGCTTTCAGAACCCAGCTTTAAGGTACTTTACTTTAATAGTTTCGGTTGATTTATTTCCAGCTTCGTCTGTTGCCTCAATTCTAATTTCCATTTCGCCTTGGGTAACCCCCAGCAACAACTCAAAGGTGTTGTTGGCACCAACCACGGCCAGTTTATCGTTTATTTTTACCTCGCATTTTTTATCAAGGGACCCTTTTACTACAACTCGTTGGTTTAGATTTCTTATGGTTGCCCCATCCTTTGGCTCGGTAATGGTAATTTTTGGTTTAGTAGTGTCGTAGGTAATTTCCAAAATTTGGGATTTTTCACTTTGGTTTTGGTAGGCGTCCTCCGCTTTGGCAAAAACAGTGTTTCTTCCTTCTATCAAGGTAACATTATCAAAAACAAATGTGCCTGTAGTATCGGCTTTCACGGTTGCGCCTTTTGGCCCATTAACAAAAATTGTAACTTTGGAACCTGGTTCAGAAAAGCCTTTAAACAAGAGTTCTTTTTTGTTAGTAATAGTTGGAGCATTATAAAAATATGGCGGTGGAGGGGCGGAAGTATCGTCTTTTACTTTTGGTCTACTTATTCTGGAAATTAGTCCAAAAAATGAGCCAACATCGGTAGCAAAAAAGCGTAGGACAATAAAAACTACTCCAATAATTACAAAAGTAGCCAGCAAGGTTTTATATAATCTTTTTTTAACCTCCGCTTCATGTTGTGGCATAAAACCTTTAACCCTGTAAATTAAACTCTCTTAGATACTCTTTTAAGTCTTTTGCCAGATCTTCTCGCTCCATAGCAAATCTAAAAGTTGTTTTAAGGTAACTAGAAGGATCCCCCGTGGTTAGCCATTCTCCATCAATGGGCTGGGCAATAATCTTTTCTCCTTGATGCGCCAAATTATTGTTCATGTCTGCTATCCAAAGCTCTCCACCAAGTCCAGTCTGTAATTTTTCAGCCTCTTCTATGTATTTGTAAGAAAAAACAAATCTACCAAATTGAGCCATGTTGGAGGGATTTTTACCTAATGGCGCTTTTTCAATTTGCTCCTCAATTTCGTATTTATAGGAAGCGCTTGTTTTGTATCTAACAGTTCCGTACTTATGAACTTCGCTATCTGGAACCTCCTGCACTGCTAATACTCCAGTTGCTTCTTCTCGCTCAAAAACATCCATTAACTGTTTAGTTACCGGTGTTTTTGCTATGGTCATATCATCACCAAACATGTACACAAATGCCTCATCATCGTCTATTAAATTTTTAACTGCCAAAAGAGGAGTAGCATTGCCGTAAGGTAGGTGTCTTTTTTGTCGCACATACACAAAATTAGCAATTTGTGGAATTTCTCGCACCATTTCCAGCGACTCTTTTTTGCCATTTTTTTCCAGTAAATACTCAAGGGCAATGTTATTATCAAAATAGTCCTCCATAATGCTTTGACCAGATCTGGTAACAAGAATAATGTCCGTAATGCCGGAATCCACCGCCTCCTCCACCAAATACTGAATGATAGGTTTATCAATAATAGGTAACATCTCCTTAGGCTGATTTTTAGTGGCGGGCAAAAAACGCGTTCCATATCCTGCTGCGGCAATAACTGCTTTAGTAATTTTTTTATGGTTTTTCATGCACTGTTCACTTTCTGCCTATTAGGCAACTTATTTTGTATGACTTGTGGAGCCAGAGGTGGGAATTGAACTCACGACCTTTCCCTTACGAAGGGATTGCTCTACCAACTGAGCTACTCTGGCTTATATACTACACCTGTGGAATCTATTTTAACAAATTTGGACTTTAGTATCTGTTACTTACTAGTTTGTAGTTTCCCGTGTTGTCAATTTCCACATAGTTTGCCCAGCCAAAGTTAAAAAAGCCAATATCCAAAAACCCCGTCTTTTTGTTAGCATGGGGGCGGTGCGTATGACCGCAAACCAGTAGCTGGTCTGGTAAACCTATCGATTGTCTCTCTTGCGCAGAAATGTAGTTTATAAAGCTTGGCAAAATCTTAGGTCCAAATAGTCCAAAGCCTACTTGTTGGATTACATTTGCCACCGCCAGTTTAAATTTGCGTACCCGCGTACCAGCTTGGTTCATGTGTTCCCGCAAGCATTTTTCTGAGTGTTTGGGGAACAAAAACTCATGACCGTGTCTAAATAAATACTTGTGCAACGGGGTTTCAAGGGTATACTCGGTAACGGCTTGGTTGCAGAATTGATACACGCGGTCGTCCGAGTACATCTGATGATCGTGATTGCCGTAAATATAAATGGTTTGTTTTTGTTTTAATAGTGGGAAAAGCTTATTCCAGTCCGACGCCAAAAAGTCGCCAAACGAAATTGCCAAACCCTCCCAAAAGTCCCCGTTAATAATTATTTTGTCCGACTTGGAGATTAGCTTACTAAGGGCGTCAAAGCGTCTCTTGTGGAATTTTTTCCCAAAATGTGTATCTGAAAATACTAAGGTTGACATTTATTTAGCCTGTTTAATGAAATCCTTTAACAAATTAAACTCTGTTGAATCAAAATCAACAAGCTTTAGGATGCTGTCCACATATCTATCCGGATCTGGAGTAGCCGTAAATATTCTAATTTTCGACTTTGCGCTGTTATTTTCTGTCATCTCGCTGTCTAAATTGGAAACGCACCCCATATACTGACCCACACAGTGTAATTTAGAGTCAAGGTGAAGATGCTTTAGTGTTTTTAGACAAAGGGTTTCTAGACTTCCTGGATTACGGCAATCTGGAAATAGAAATATTCCTACATTAATTTTATTTGTCGATTTGGGTAAAGACGCACCAAGCGACGCCTGAACCTGAAAGACATTTGAATCAAAGCACGCTTTTAGTTTAGCAAAACGCTGTTTAGGATTTTCATCGCTGTCAACAATTACCAAAACATTTTTAGCTTCTTTTGAAACTATATAGGTCTGATTAACCAATGTATTTTTAAGGAAGCCCGTAACATCGTTAATACTTCCCGGAAACCTTGTTTCTATGTAGTAACTGGTCGTTGGAAGTAACGCATGTCTTTGAATTAGATTTTCCAAAAGGCGTTTATCCGTACCGCTTGGAGTGTTTTCGCATATAAGGATGTTTTGGTACTGAGTCATAGTTTATCTAAACTCTTCGCCGTGGGAGATGGCGTAGTCAAGCTGTTTCTCGTCGTAAGTAACTAGTTTTATAGCATTGTCAACATTCTGTAATCTAAAAACCTTTATTAAATCCTGGCAATTTTCCTTTACCGCTACTTTTTGAAGATGCTCTAACATCTCTTTTGAATGCGTAGTAATAAATAATTGCTGATGTCCCGTTTTAACTATAGAAAGTATAAATTTCCATACAAGCTCCTGTTTAGACCAGTGAAGTCCGTTTTCAATTTCGTCAATAAGGACAATGTTGCTTTGTTTTGATATTACGGGCAAGAGTATATGAAGTCCGCGGACTATGCCGTCTCCGTATGTGTTTAAAGGAACGCGTTTATTGCCAAATAGCCCATCTTTTACAAGTAGTTTTTTATAGCGATCTAACTCGATATCCTCAATCCCAGCATTGAATGTTTTTAAGAATTCAATTACCACTTCTTTTCCAAATTCCTGATTGACGCCATCAAATTTTTCTGCCAGGTCTAGCTCCCCTGCATATGTTTTATTATTTAAATAATGCCCCTGTAAGGTTTCTTTGTAAGAGTTGTTTAAATCAAGATTTGCTACATCGGGCGCTGTTTGTTCTATCGAGGTTTCGTATTTTTCACCAGCTATTTGGAAGGATATGTTTAACCCGTTTAAAAGCTTTTCAATTTCGCTTCCCGCTTTAATATTTCCCCCATTAGAAATTTCGGAGGCAGGAGAAACTGTTTTAGAGGCTGACATTCTTGGTTTTATCTGTACTTGCCTTTTATTATCGCCTTCAGATGATAGCTCTATTTCGTTTTTTGTATCAAAGTTATAGAAAAGAGATTTCCAATAGGAAGAGGTATAAAATCCAAGATTTCTCCAATCGTTTGTCCTTAAGGGTAGTTGTGGATTTCCAGGGTTTATTAAGATGTAAACAGCATCAAGAACGGCGGTTTTTCCCACGGCATTGTCCCCAACAAAAATGTTGATGTGTTTTAAACCATCGACCGTTAAATCTTTGATCCCACGGAAGTTTTTGATTCTAACTGATTTGAACATGATTGGCTGATTATACTAAATTCAAGCGGATTTGTTAAATTTATCTTATCGACTCGGTAATCTGCTTTTTAGGCAGGTTATAGTAGAGATTCAGTTTCAATTATCAACTTTCTTTAATCAGGTGTTTTGTAAATCCTCTTCCTATCAATTCCTCAAAAGCTAACCAAACCTCCTCTGGAATTTCTTGTGGAATCTGAAACCCTTTTTCTGGATACACCTTAATTCTTTGAGTATCGCCAACCATAATATTAATCAATAAATCTTTAGAAATTGTTTCATTGGAGTATTTTTCATAGCCGATCTGGGGGCTAGTTATAACAAAATCTTGTCCTGGCCACTGTTTTCTAAATGTAGCGTATGTCCGTCTCAGCATGTATGGTTTCTGAATTACAATAAACGAAGCGATCTTCAATGCTTTTTCCTCGAGTAACTTTTTTGTAAAAATTATGTTTTGCCCAGTGTTAGTAGAGTGTCTTTCTATTAGTATCTTTTCCTGCGGAACGCCCATTTTTATCGCCTCGTTTGCAAACACTTCTGCCTCTGGTTTACTTTATAAATTTTGCGTAAGTGCACCGAAGCCACCTGAAAATATAATTAGAGGGGCATATTCCTGTAGTAATAGTTCCGCCCCTCTTTGCGCGACTCTAATATCGTTGCTTCCTAAAACAAGAATTGCGTCCGATTTTTTAAGAGGTTGGTTGAGATTATTATAATCCCAGAGTATTTTTGCTAAGTCATCTAGTGAGAGATTATTCATTAATGTAATTTTTTATCAACTACAGCGGTAATTGTCAACTGAGCTCGCTCAACCTTAAGTAGAAAGACTCGCTATCGGGCAAACAAATATAGACTTTTTACTCTTCCTGTTTCACAAAGTTTCGAACGATCAAACCCGACGAGAACATACAATCCATTTTTGTTAATATCTATAATGTGTGATTTTCTCGAGAGGATTGCGTAAACTCCAATATAGATAGGCTTTCCTTCTGTAGTGTTTCCGTTTAACTGAAACCAAGGAACTGATCCACTCTTCACCTGTCCATCAATACTTTTTTGACTTGGTCCAGCAAACGCTTGTATCTCAAAGTTGATAATATCTTTTGGAATCGGTAAAAGTACTTCTTGGTTTCCGTCCCTGCTTTTATGTTTACTCAGACCCTCGAACTTTTCTAAACCCTCAAATCCGATTGTAAAAATTGGATCACCAACCAACTGATCAAGAGGGGTGCCTTTCAAAACGGCGAGTTTTAAGCATCTGTCTTTACTGTTAGCTACTATGTTTGTTGGTTTAAAATGAATATTTCCATCTTTATGATACGAAAATTTGATGGGGATTTTGCTAACCACTCCGTTTCCTGTCATATCAAAAACCTCGTTTTTAACGGGAGATTGAGGAATAGCAACTGTTCCACAATGATACTGTTTGCATTTGTAGTATGGGAAAGAAATATAAAAATCGATATCGTGTGGTGCAAATAACCATTTAAAAATCTTTTTCTCCTCTTTCTGCTGTTGCACAATAAAAGTAATTGACTTTATTTTTCCCCTGTAGTTTGAATTGACTTCTTTAATTTTGTCAGGGAAACCACTGCACTTCATATCAGTACCTCTTTACACTCTGTTGCGACAAAGCGCCACATCTCACTCCGACGCTTTTCCTAATAGGAGATATCTTTTTTTAAATCCCCCTCTAATTTTAAATTTTTTCTTTCTTTCTTTTTCGACATCGGAAATCGACCCTCCCACATATATTGCGATTGCGTTTATCAATTCCAGAATATCTGCCAATTCTTCAATCGAATTTGTGTTGTCCTTAATAGCTAGTAGCAATTCTTCCGCTTCTTCACGAATTTTTTCTACAAGTCTTTCACCATAATCTTTCTTGTTTAGAGTTATTATGATTGCTTTTACACCCTCTGCTTTTTCAATAATTTCAGGAATTTTATCCCTAACTAGTTTTGGTTTCATTTCTATTGGTAGGTTTGTATGTTTATAGTCCATATTTCTTTGGAGCGGGGAACGGGGCTCGAACCCGCGACCTCTTCCTTGGGAAGGAAGCATTCTACCACTGAACTACCCCCGCATACTGTCTATGGTATCACTAACACCTGCCCGGGGAAAATGAGGGCTTGTTGGCCGTTGAGTAAATAATCAACGCTAGTGGAGTTGACATGCAAAATGTTTACCCATTGCGTGCCATCGCCGTAGACTGCTTCCGCGATTTCCCATAAAGTGTCACCACTTTTAACGGTGTAATTTCCCTTGCTAATATCCCCTTGCTTATAATCCGTTGCGACCCAGATATTATCACCGGATGTATTACTACCCGAGGATATAGTGGAATTAACTTTGTCGGCAGTATTATTGTCGTTTAAATTTTGAGTAGAGGAAGAACTAGTGTCGGGTAAATTCTCAAAAGATTTGCCTGCATTTTTATCACGGTAAAATTTAACTTGATTAAAAGTCCAGTAAGAAAAAAGCGCCACAAAAATTAAGGCAAGAAATGCCAGAGTTTTATTGTTTTTCATACCAACCTTTCCGGGCAAGTAATGGCGGGACCGGCCGGTCTCGAACCGGTGACCTCTTCCGTGACAGGGAAGCGCTCTAACCAACTGAGCTACGGCCCCTAAACATTGTGAATTTACCAGAACGAGTGGATTTAGTCAACAAAAATTGTTAAAATACAATGGTGCAATTAAAATCCCTAACCGAGTATAAGTTTACCAACAAAGAGGTGGTACACCGCCTTAAGGAGGCTTTGGCGGCTATGGAAATTAAAGGTGCTAATGTTTTTAAAATTCGCGCCTACCAAAACGCCATTATGTCCATAGAAAGCATCACAAATAGTGTGTACGACTTGTGGCAGAATAATCAGCTCGATCAAATTATGGGTATGGGGGTGTCGCTAAAAGGGCATATTACCCAACTTTTTACTGCGGGTAAGGTGGATGAGTTTACAGCCTTAAAAAAGGATTTACCGGCGGGCATGTTTGCGCTTATTGGAATTAAAGGTGTGGGTGCTAAAACAGCTTTTAAGTTAGCTACGGCATTTAAATTGAATAACGCGGAAACGGCCGTGGAGAAGGTAAAACAAGCTGCCATAGAGGGTAAAATTAGAGAGCTGGCTGGGTTTGCGGAAAAGAAAGAGGCGGATATTTTAAAGGCTATTGAGCAAGAAAAAATGAATAAAAATGTTATGCCTAGATTATTATTGAGTCAGGCGGAGGAAATATCGGAGAGAATACTAAACTACATGAAGAGTGACTCCAGTGTGGAGAAAATAGAAACTTTAGGATCTTTGCGGAGGCGCGCGTCCACAGTGGGGGACTTGGATATTGCGATAGCCACAAATAATCCCGAGGCGGTAATTAAACATTTTTTAGCATTTTCGGAAATAGAAGAAGTTACTGGTGGAGGCGATAAAAAGGCTTCTGTACGCCTTAAAAACGGCGTGCAGGTGGATGTGCGAACCAGCCACTTGGCAAGTTTTGGCTCCATGGAGCAATATTTTACTGGCTCAAAGCAACACAATGTGCTTTTGCGAACGCACGCCTTGGAAAAAGGCATGTCACTTTCTGAATACGGGATTAAGGTGGGTGGCAAGTTACAGGAATTTGCTAATGAAGAGACTTTTTATACAAAGATTGGCTTAGATTGGATTCCGCCGGAATTACGCCAGGGAAAAGATGAAGTGGATTTAGCATCAAAAAAACAATTACCTGATTTAGTAAGCCTTGGAGATATTAAGGGGGAATTGCATGTACACACCAATCTTTCCGACGGCGTAAATACTTTGGAAGAGATGGTTCATGCGGGGATGGTTAAAGGCTACCAATACATGGGTATTTCTGATCACTCGCCAAGTTTGCAAAGCAAAGGTAAGTACGAGGTTTTTGGTCTTATTGAAAGCTTTAGAAATAGAATTGAACATATAAATAGTTC
>Ga0066637_10001403_pt1 | contig 15620 bp, 13 predicted proteins | sample CryGeyCG2014_020_FD_62737 | JGI IMG/M metagenome (GOLD analysis project Ga0066637, IMG submission 62737) | Groundwater microbial communities from aquifer - Crystal Geyser CG08_land_8/20/14_0.20 | ecosystem: Environmental > Aquatic > Deep subsurface > Groundwater | place: USA: Utah: Grand County...
AAACAAGGTATAATATTCGTTTAGCAGAGCGCCGCGGCGTGAAAACGCGGCAAAGTGTCAGCCAAAAAGATATTGACGCATTTTTAAAATTAATCGCAATCACTAGCCAACGCGATCATTTCAAGGCGCATTCCGCGGCCTATTATCAAAAAATGGCGGATTTTTTTGGTTGCCAAGGATTGCTGAAAATCTTTTTGGCAGAATATAAAGATCAAGTTTTGGTTGCTAATTTAGTCTTTTTTTGGGGCAAGGCCGCTACATATTTGCATGGCGCTTCCGGGAATAGCCATCGCAATTTAATGGCCCCGCATTTACTGCAATGGACGCAGATTTTAGAGGCCAAAAAGCAAGGATGCGGCGAATATGATTTTTGGGGGATCGCGGGGGAAGCGAAAAGCGCAAAGCGCCCGCCCGCCATTGCTTGCGCTTCAGGCGCTAGCGGGCGCGGTAAAGCGCCCGCCTGCCATCGCCTGCTGGCGAAGCCAACGGCGGGCAGGCAAAGCGGGGGTGCAGAGTGTAAAGTGAAAGGCTGGGAAGGGATTACAAGATTTAAAAAGGGATTTGGCGGAAAAGAAGTGAGCTACGCCGGGACTTATGATTTTATTCTCAATCCGTTTTGGTATAAAATTTATCGGTTAATAAGATAATAATTTTGAATTATGAAACGTACAAATACAACCCCCCAACCCCCCTTGTCAGGGGGGATTAGAATAATAAAATTGCTTAAAAAAATTATTCCCGAGCCTTGGCTGCTTGCTTATCACAAAGCGCTTGCTTTGCTTTCTGATTTTTTTTATCGCTTTCCTTCGCGAAAAATGACCGTTGTCGGCGTGACCGGCACGAACGGTAAAACAACGGTTTGCCATTTGATCCGCGATATTTTGGAAGCCGCCGGACACAAAGTTGGGATGACTACTTCTATTGATTTTCAAGACGGGAAAAAGGTTTGGGAAAACAATACTAAGCAAGGCATGCCCGGCCGCTTTGCTTTGCGTAAACTGCTTGGCCAAATGGTTAAAAATCATTGCGATTACGCGATTATTGAAACGACTTCCGAAGGGATTAAGCAATTCCGGCATTACAAAATTGATTATAATGTCGCGGTTTTTACCAACTTAACACGCGATCATATTGAATCCCATGGTTCGTTTGAAGCTTATCGCCGCGCCAAAGAAGAATTGTTTAAAATTGTCGCCCGGAGAAAAGACGGCGTGAATATTGTGAATTTAGACGATCTTTGTGTCCAGGATTTTTTACAATATAAAGCAAGTCGGATTTATGGCTATGGCTTTAATCAAAATATTGACAGTAAAAACGCGATCACAAAAGTTATCGCGGAAAACGTAAAACTTTATCCTGAAGGTTCGGTTTTTAGCGTGAATAATAAAATTTATACCCTAGCGATCCCTGGCAAGCATAATATTTCCAATGCTTTAGCCAGCATTTGCTTAGGATTGTCTCAAAACATTCCAGCCGAGAAAATTCAAAAAGCCCTGGCCGCGTTTTCCGGCATCCCCGGCCGTTTGGAAGAAATAAAAAATTCGCGCGGATTTCGCGTTTTTGTGGATTACGCGCATACCGAAGACGCGCTTCTAAAAGTTTATGAAACTTTGGCGGCAATGCCGCATCAAAAAATAATCGCGGTTCTAGGCGCAACCGGCGGCGGCCGCGACAAAAAAAAGCGGCCCCTTTTGGGGGCTCTCGCGGCGCGCTATTGCGATTTAGTTTTTGTGACCAATGAAGACCCCTATCTAGAAGATCCGGAAAAAATTATAGACGCGGTTTTAGCCGGCGTTATTTCTGGCGGCAAAAGAATTGACATTGATTGTTATCGCGTATCCGAGCGCGGCGAAGCAATAAAAAAAGCGCTTGGGAAAGCGCAACGCTGCGACATCGTGATTATTACCGGCAAGGGCTGTGAAAAAGTAATGGCAACCGCCGATGGAATGGTCCCCTGGGACGACCGTGAAATTGTCAGAAAAGTCCTAGAAGATCTTTAATCACAATATTTTTTTCCGGCAGGATTAAATATAAAAGGACGGTGAGCGCAATGCTGAAAATCGCCCCGCCCAGGATTTCGGGTATCGTGTGCCCGATATGTTCTTCCTGGGTTTTCAACCCCTCGGTGTAATTCGGGGGTAAATTTTTTAAGAGCTTGTTAATCGCTTTGCTATGCTCTTCCATATAAATTCTAATACCCAAAGCATCGCGGATCATTAGAATTGAAAAAACAACAGCAATCGCGAAACTTGCCGAAAGTCCTTCATAAACAAAAACAAGGATCAGCACTGACAGCGAAAATGCCGTGTGCGTGCTGGGCATGCCGCCATAACTAATCAGAATGCCGCGATGGAAACTTTGGCCTTTTCTAATCTTAATAATTGCTTTCAAGATTTGACCCAAGGAGACGACAATGAGCGGAATCAAAACTATTTTGTACATATTTTTTTCCTCCATTAGTATTATATTATAAAATTGCGGGGAGCGCAAAATTTTTTTATGTTTTTATTTATCAACACTTCGGAAAATAAAAAATTAACAGCGGCTTTGGTTTCGGACAAACGCGCGGTCTTGGATAAAATCAATTTAGAAATCAATCAAAACCACTCGGAAAAGTTATTGCCTGCCGTTGAAAAAATTTTAAAACGGAATAAAATCGTGTTAAAAGATTTAGCAGGTGTTGGTGTCGCGGCAGGCCCCGGCTCTTTTACTGGCGTGCGCGTTGGCGTCGCGGCAACAAACGCCTTGGGTTTTGCTTTGGATATTCCGGTTGTCGGAGTAAAATGTGAAAAAGGAAAAAATTTAATTAGAGAAGCTTTTGGAAATTTTGAGGCGGGGAAATTTAGCAGGCCTGCGATGCCGGTGTATAAAATTTAAAGAGTGAATTTCAACTGTCTACAATTTGTCGACAGTTGAAATTGCTGGCATCTGACGGAAAAATGCGTGAAACAGATTGCGCTCAAAAAGTTTTTTTGTCATTTCGAACGGACCCCTCACTTTCTTCAAAAAGTGAGGGGGGAAGTGAGAAATCCCTTAAACGCGGTTAGCGCTGAATGATATTAAAGCGATTCCTCCCCTTCGGGTCGGAATGACAAACATAATTTTGGAGCGGTAAAAAAATATGCCTAAGAGAGAATACAATTTTTATGTTTATATTATGGCCAGCTCAAGCGACACTTTGTACATCGGCATAACCAACGATTTAATCCGCCGCGTCAATGAACACAAAGAGGGGAAAATTCCAGGATTTTCTAGAAAATATTCATGTAAAAAGCTGGTTTGTTATGAGCATTCAACATATGTTTATAATGCCATAGAAAGAGAAAAAGAAATTAAAAAATGGCGGCGGGAGAAAAAGCAAAATTTAATCAAAACAATCAATCCGCATTGGAAGGATTTGTATCAAGAATTAGGCGGTGATTATTCTGTCCCTACTTGACAAATCTTTCCCCCTTTGCTACACTTTATTAAGATAAAGCGGTTTAGTAAAGCAAAGAAAATTTATGGCCCAATGGGATAATCAAAAAATTCAAAAATTATATCGCGCGATTTTGGCGCTTCGCAATATCCAAGAAGCGAAAAAGTTTTTTCGCGATCTTTTGACTGAACAAGAAATTGCGGAGTTTGCCAAAAGATGGGAGGCCGCGCAGATGTTAGATAAAAAAATCTCGTATTCAGAAATTGAACAAAAAACCGGCCTAAGCTCAACGACGATTGCGCGAATTTCCAAGTGGTTGAATAAGGGAATGGGCGGGTATAAATTAATATTAAAAAGATTAAATCATCATCAAGGCTCTTCCACTTTTAAGAAGAGTTGAGTTTTAGCGATTCAAAAAAATCTAGAATTTCACCCTTCTTGAAAGTTTTAAGAAGGGTTTTTGGTTTTTTGAGTACAGTTTTTACGAGGTGTGAAATGCAAAAAAGCTTTGGTTCTTTAGAAGTGGGTCGTAATTTTTTGTACGGCGGTATAAAGTATACGAAAACTGAACAGTCCAGATTGGGTCACTATTTGCCAAGTTTTTATAACGCTGACCCTATTGTGAGGAGTTTTACCACATCGCAAAGTGGGGTGCCCAGATTAGTGCAACGCGGTCCCAGCATCTTTGTGGAAGATGAAGAAATAGTGGAAGTATGAAATTCAAAGGGAGGGGAATTTAATCCTCTCCCTATTTTTTGCAATTTTATTTGACAAGAATGTATTTTTAGTTTATAGTATCAGATCCTCAAGAATTGTTTTTTTAAGGATTGTTTGATGGTTCGGTTGGTTCCTTGTATCGCTTGCTGTGTGAAGATTATCTTTAACAGTAGGCATTTGCTTCAGGAGGTTTTAAAATGTCAGTTCGAACAATTACAGAAATTCCAGAAGAAAAACAGGCGGAACGTGGTTGGAGAGTAAATAATGTAGTAGTTTCTGGGACGATTATAGTAGTTTCTGAAATTCAGAGTTTGAGGATCGCAAATCCCAAATTCGGGGAGTTGGCTTATGGACTTACCCCCGAAGGTTTTGACGGTTGGCGCTTCCACCAACTTGGCGGCGGTGGGTCGATGATCGTGCCGTATGTTCTGTTAGGCGGTAGAATTTTAGTCGGTGTCATTCAACAAGCTCGCTCTACGCAAGGCGGAGCAGTTTGGAATGTCCCTCGGGGGTTTTTAGACATCAACACGGATCATTTTCAAACAGCGGTTAGTGAAACCGCAGAAGAGGTAGGGAAGGCAGTCTCCCTGGCCGGTCGTTTTTTTGAACTTCCGGGGGAACCAACAAACCCCAATTCTGCATTTTTTGAAACTTTCGGAGATGAAGGGGACCACTTTTATGGCTTAAGAGTTTTTCCCGAAGAAGTTGAGACAATAGATGGCGTTGTCCGTTTCAAGACCGGTTTGTTTATGCCTGTTTCCAAGCAGGCAGAGCAAATTTTAGGCTGTAAATTTTTGTGGTGGAAAGAGGTGATTGGTTTACAAGATGGTTATACTGTCCAGGGAGTTGGGCGCCTTATTGCCCATCTTCTTTAAAAGTTTAAAAGAAATTTCCGGTGGGCTTGATAAAATATTATCAAGCCTTTTTTATTGCTATCACTCCCTCCCCCTCTAACTCCCCCTCGGGCAGGGGGAGAAACCCTTGACACCCTCCTCCCTTCTTGCTAAACTCTAAATATGGAAAACGATATAGCGTTTCGGGACTATTAGTCTTTCCTGAATAAGACTCATTTTTGGTTGACCCAAAAGGAGATTTGTTTTATTTACATTTTTTTATTTTCAGTTCTTTCGCTATTAACGCGAATTACGAAATAGATAAAATTCTCTTGTTTTTAAATAAGATATCTGAATAATTTCCCCTTTTAGAAAAGAATAAAAGCATTTTTAAAGCCAAAAAATGTTTTTACAGGTGGCATTATTTTTATTCTTAAAAGAGAAAAAAGTAAGAAAAGCTATTTAAAAAGCAGGGGTTTTAAGGGGCATTGCGTAACTTGAGTAAGTAAAATAAAGCAAAATTTTTAATACTATGGACAAATTTTCACCCCGTAAATATTTTACCGAAAACCACGAGGTGATGAAATTGCCGAACTTGATTGACATCCAAACAAAATCTTACGACTGGTTTATGGCCGAAGGCTTGCGCGAACTCTTTGATGAAATTTCACCGATCAAAGATTACTCGGGCAAAGAATTGGAATTGTATTTTAAGGATTATTATTTGGACGAACCCAAATACGACGAGCTGACGGCAAAGAGCCGCAATACGACTTTTGAAGCGCCCTTGCGCTGCCAATTGGAATTAGTGAATAAAAAAAGCGGTGAAATTAAAGAACAAGAAATTTACCTCGGGGATTTTCCGCTGATGACGGCCCGGGGTACTTTTGTTATTAATGGCGTGGAAAGAGTGGTTGTTTCGCAATTAATTCGCTCCCCGGGCGTATTTTTTACCGCCCTGCCTGACGGCGAGCGCAAACTTTTTGGCGCGAAAGTGATTCCAAACCGCGGGGCGTGGCTGGAGTTTGAAACCGATCATCAAGGCGTGATTTCAGTCAAAATTGATCGTAAAAGAAAAGCGCCGGTGACAAGCCTTTTGCGCGCTTTTGGCTACGCGACTAATGAACAAATCAAAAATCTTTTCAGCGATATTGATACGAATCCGGATCTATCTTATATCCAATCCACCATTGCCAAAGATCACGCCACAAATCAAGAAGAAGGCTTAAAAGAAGTTTACAAAAGAATCCGGCCCGGGGATTTAGCGACCGCTGATAATGCCCGCTCTTTGATTTACGCGATGTTTTTTAATTTTGACCGTTATGATTTCGGCAAGGTCGGCCGCTACAAAATCAACAAGCGGCTCCGGATGGATTTGCCTTTTACCAAAGAAGGCCGGGTTTTGCAAAAAGAAGATTTGGTCGCGATCATTCGCGAAATTATCCGTTTGAATAATACGCAAGAAGATCCGGATGAAATTGATCATTTGGGCAACCGCCGCGTGCGCGCGGTCGGAGAACTGATTCAAAACCGTTTTCGCGTCGGCTTAGCGCGGATGGAAAGAATTGTCCACGACCGGATGAGCACAATGGATTTAGACACGATTACGCCTTCGCAACTGACGAACGCCCGTCCCGTGATCGCGGCTGTGCGGGAATTTTTTATGTCTTCGCAGCTGTCCCAGTTTATGGACCAAACTAATCCTTTGGCAGAACTGGGCCACAAGCGCCGGCTTTCGGCAATGGGGCCGGGAGGACTGCATCGGAAGCGCGCCGGGTTTGATGTTCGCGATGTGCATCGTTCGCATTACGGCCGGATTTGTCCGATTGCCACGCCCGAAGGCCCGAATATTGGTTTGGTCGGCCATCTTTCAAGCTTCGCGCATCTTAATGAGTATGGCTTTATTGAAACGCCATATCGCCGCGTAATTCGCGAAGTTGAGAATAAGCCAAAACAAACGCAAGGCGAAATTAGCCGCGGCGTTTTTAAAGATAAAAAAGGCAAAGTAATTGTCCGCGACAATGAGAAAATTAGTTTGCCGCAAGCGCGAGAATTGGCCAAGCTTAAATTAAAAAAAATTACAATCAAGCCAAGGGTAACGAATGAAATTGTTTATCTTGACGCTTTTACCGAAGAAGGGATTGTGGCTGTGCCCGCGACCGTGCCGATTAGCAAAGACGGCTATTTTTTAGAACATAATGTGCGCTGCCGCGTCCGCGGCGAACCAACGATCCGCTCTTCGGAAAAAATTGATTATGTTGATGTTTCTCCGCGGCAAATTATCAGCATTACCACTTCGCTAATTCCTTTTCTGGAACATGATGACGCGAGCCGCGCTTTGATGGGCACGAATATGCAGCGCCAGGCAGTCTCCTGCATTTTGCCGCAAGCGCCCTTGGTTGGCACAGGCACTGAAGCCGCGGCCGCGCTTTATTCGGGTCAAGTGGAAATCGCCGGAGATGACGGCAAGATTATTGAAGTGGCTTCGGATCATATTAAGCTATTGACCAGCAAAGGCGAAATTAAAGAATATCCTCTGCTTAAATTCGCCCGTTCCAACGCCTCTACTTGCATGAACCAGCGGCCCTTGGTTTCTAAGGGGCAAAAAGTGAAAAAGGGCGAAGCGATCGCCGACGGCGCGTCCACAGAATACGGAGAGCTTGCTTTAGGCCAAAATTTGCTTGTTGCTTTTATGGCTTGGGAAGGCGGAAATTTTGAAGACGCGATTTTAATTTCCGATCGGATTGTCCAAACCGATCGTTACAGTTCTATTCATATTGAAGATTTTTCCATTGATGTCCGCGATACAAAGCTAGGTCCGGAAATTGTGACGCGCGACATTCCGAACGTCAGCGAAGAAAGGCTGAAGGATTTAGACGAAGAAGGGATTGTGCGGATCGGCGCCGAAGTCTCTTCCGGCGATATTCTAGCTGGCAAGGTGACTTTAAAAGGCGAGAGCGATCTTTCCGCGGAAGAAAAACTTTTGCGCGCTATTTTCGGCGAAGAGGCAAGGGATGTTAAAGATACTTCCCTGTATTTGCAGCATGGCGAACACGGCAAGGTTGTTGATGTGAAGATTTTTTCGCGCGATCAGGGCGATAAACTCGCAACCGGCGTGATTAAAACAATCCAGGTCAGCGTGGCAAATTTGCGAAAAATTCAGGTCGGCGATAAAATGGCGGGCCGGCACGGCAACAAAGGCGTGATTTCGCGCGTTGTGCCGCAGGAAGATATGCCCTTTTTGGAAGACGGCACCCCGGTGGACATTATTCTTTCGCCTTTAGGCGTCCCCTCCCGAATGAATATCGGCCAGATTTTGGAAACGCATCTTGGCTGGGCCGCTGAAAAGCTTGGATACAAAGTGGCGAGTCCGGCATTAGACGGCGTGCCCGAGGAAATCGTGCGCCGCGAACTTAAACGGGCCGGTCTGCCTGAAGACGGAAAAGTGACGGTTTTAGACGGCCGCACAGGCAAATCTTTTAATGAAAAAGTGACGGTCGGCATGGTTTATATGCTGAAATTAAATCATCTTGTTGAAGATAAAATGCACCAGCGCTCCATCGGCCCTTATTCTCTAGTTACCCAGCAGCCTTTGGGCGGCAAAGCGCAATTCGGCGGCCAGCGGTTTGGCGAAATGGAAGTTTGGGCTTTGGAAGCGTATGGCGCCAGCCATACCTTGCAAGAAATGCTGACCATCAAATCCGATGATGTTTTGGGCCGTTCCAAAACTTACGAATCAATCATTAAAGGCGAAGAAATTCAGCAACCCGGAATCCCTGAATCTTTTAATGTTTTAGTCAAAGAGTTAAAGGGCCTTTGTCTAAATGTGGAGCTGGTAGGTTCGGATCAAGAACAAACAAAACGGTAAAATTATGTTGCTTCCCACAACGCATATTGCTTTTGGCGCTTTGAGCGCGGTTTTTGCCAGTTTGATTCTTAAAGTAAAGCTCACGCAAACGATGTTTATTGGCGGGATGATTTTCGCCTTTTTGCCTGATTTTGATTATCTTTTTTATCTTGTCCGTTTCGGACTCCGGCCGGCTAAATACAGCCATGAACATCGTTTAATTTGGACGCATAGCCTGCTCCCGCATTTCATTTTAAGCTTGATTATTCTTTTGCTCTGGGGGAAGGTTTGGGCTCTAATTTATTTTCTCGCCTCTTTATCGCATTTAATTTTAGACAGTTTGCATTCGCCTTGGGGCGTCCGCTGGCTTTGGCCTTTTACTCGCAAATATTACAGCGTGAGCCCTCAAACCGGTTTTAACGCTTTTAGCGAAAAACAGCTTGATTATTACACAAGCCAGCGCACGAAAAAAGAATGGGTGCAGCGCTTTGTCCGGAAAGATAATCCCCATTTTATTTTTGAATCGATGGTTACTTTGCTTTTTATCGGTTTCTTAATTTTTTACATCTTAAATATTTTTTAAAATTAGCAAATTCATGACCTACTCGTTTCGCTAAAGTAAGGAAAAAATGAAAGTAATAACTGGCTAGGGTGAATTTCTTTTAAGGGGAAATGGGCAGTGAAATTTCGGTTGATGATATTTGGTAGCAAAGACTGCGCATTTTTTGCTAGAAGGGAATTCACTCAAAGTTTTTTTAAAGAATTTGATTTTTTACTTTTTATTGCGAATTATTAAACGCAAAAGTTATAAAATTATGAATAATTTTACCGCGATCAAATTGAAATTAGCCTCTCCGGAAGAAATTTTGGCTTGGTCGCATGGCGAGGTTACCCGTCCGGAGACGATTAATTATCGGACGGGAAAGCCTGAAAAAGACGGCCTTTTTTGCGAGAAAACTTTCGGCCCGACTAAAGACTGGGAATGCTATTGCGGCAAATACAAAAGAATTCGCTACAAAGGAATTGTTTGCGACAAGTGCGGGGTGGAAGTGACCCGTTCCATTGTCCGGCGAGAGCGGATGGGCCATATTTCTTTGGCAGTTCCGGTTTCCCATATTTGGTTTTTGCGCGGCGTGCCTTCCAAGGTCGGCCTGATTTTAAATTTAGGCGTTCAAAGCTTGGAAAAGGTGGTTTATTTCGCGAGCTATATTGTGACCAAAGTGCAAAAAGAGGCGAAAGAAAAAGCGCGTGTTAAAGTTGATCAGGAATCTAAACATAAAAAAGGAGAAATTATCCGCCAATACAAAGAAGCGATTAATCTTTTGAAACAAGAAAAAGGCAGAAGGCTTTCTAAAGAGCGGGGCGGTAAAGAAAGAAAAAAAACAGAAGATGATTTTGATCAAAAGATTATCGCAAAACACAAAGAGCGGGAGCAGGCGCTGGAGCAGCTCTCTGATGCTACGATTTTGGCGCAAAAAGAATTAGATTCCATTAAACGTTTAGCGATTATTTCTGAATTGCAATATCGCAATCTTTCTTTGAAATATGGCGAAGTTTTTGAGGCGGGAATCGGCGCAGCAGCAATTCGCGAAATTTTAGCCAAAGTGAATTTAGAGCCATTGGCTAAAAAATTAAATGCTGAAGTGGAGCGGTCTTCTCCGACGGAAAAAAAGCGGCTGAAAAAACGGATTTTTTTGATTGAAGGAATGATCCGCGCGAAGATCCGGCCGGAATGGATGATTTTGACGGAAATGCCCGTGATTCCGCCGGATCTGCGGCCTATGGTGCAGTTGGACGGGGGGCGGTTTGCCGCCTCGGATCTTAATGATCTTTACCGTCGGATTATTAACCGCAATAATCGTTTGAAAAGACTGCAAGAATTGAATGCCCCGGAAGTGATTAAGCGGAATGAAAAAAGAATGCTGCAGGAAGCTGTGGACGCTTTGATTGACAATGAAGCGCGCCACGGCAAAGTCGCTTCTTCAACAACCGGCCAAAAAAGAGTCTTGCGCTCGATAGCTGATATGTTAAAAGGCAAGCAAGGCCGTTTCCGCCAGAATCTTTTAGGAAAAAGAGTGGATTATTCCGGCCGCAGCGTAATCGTGGTCGGGCCGAAATTGAAATTGCATCAATGCGGCATTCCCAAAAAAATGGCCCTGGAGCTTTTCAAGCCTTTCGTGATTTCAAAATTGATTAAAAAAGAATATACGCATAATGTCCGAAGCGCGGGCAAGCTCCTGGAGGCGGGGACGCCGGAAGTCTGGGATATGCTGGAAGAAGTGATTCGCGATCAGTATGTTTTGTTAAATCGCGCCCCGACCCTGCATCGGCTAAGCATTCAAGCTTTTAAGCCGATTCTGATTGAAGGCAAGGCGATTCAAATTCATCCTATGGTCTGCAGCGCGTTTAACGCCGATTTTGACGGCGACCAAATGGCCGTGCATGTCCCCCTGACAAAAATGGCGCGGGAAGAAGCGAGAAAAATTATGCTTTCCTCGCGCAATCTCTTAAAGCCCGCCACAGGCGAGCCGATTACGACCGCGGCCAAAGATATTGTTTTGGGCTGTTATTATATGACGCGGTTGCGCGACAGCAGCAGGGGCGCCGGAAAGATTTTTACGGATGATAGCGAAGCGATTTTGGCTTATGAAGAAGAAGTAATTGATATTCAAGCGCCGATTACAGTCAAAATAAAAACCGGAGAAAAAGTTAAAACCTGCGTCGGCAGAATTATTTTCAATCAAATTTTGCCCGAAAGCTTCCCCTTCCAGAATCAAATGATGGGCAAAAAGGAATTAAAAAATTTGATTGATTTTTGTTTAAAAAAATGCGGCCGAGAGCGCGCTGTGCGCTTGATTGACGACATTAAAGGAATTGGCTTTGAATATTTGACTCGTTCCGGACTTTCTTGGGGAATGGATGATCTGCAGATTCCGGTTCAAAAAGAGGGGATTTTAAAAACCGCGGACGCGGAAGTGGATAAAATTTACAAACAATTTAAAGAAGGCTTATTAACCGATGACGAGCGGTATACTAAAGTTTTAGAGATTTGGACGCGCACCAAAGATTTAATTACCGAAGAAGCGAAAAAGACGATTGATCCTTACGGGCCTCTTTATTCAATGCTGGATTCAGGCGCGCGCGGAAGCTGGAGCCAAGCTTCCCAAATGATTGGTATGAAAGGGTTGGTGGCAAACCCGGCTGGGAAAACAATTGAATTGCCGGTTAAAGACAGCTTTAAAGAAGGTTTTTCCGTGCTTGAATATTTTATTTCCACCCATGGCACGCGCAAAGGCATGTCAGATATCGCTCTGCGCACGGCAACCGCCGGCTATTTAACCCGCCGGCTTGTTGATGTGGCGCAGGACATCGTGGTGCGCGAAGCAGATTGCCACGACGCTAAAGGCCTTTTAATTACCCGCGAGGAAACAGAAGAAATGGGCGAAACGATTGGGAAGCGCGTGACTGGCCGGGTTTCTTTAACCAAATTAAGCGATCCAGAGACTGGCGAAATAATCGTTAAAAAAGGCGACTTGATTGACGAAGAACAAGCCCAAAAAATTGAAAAGCTGAATCCAGACCAATTTTTAATCCGTTCTTCATTGGCTTGCAAAACAGTAAAAGGAATTTGTCAGCAATGTTATGGCTGGGATTTGGGCCATAAACGGCTAGTGCGCTTGGGCGAGGCCGTTGGAATTATCGCGGCGCAATCAATCGGCGAGCCGGGCACCCAGCTCACTATGCGCACCTTTCATACTGGCGGCGTTGCTGAAGGCGATATTATTCAGGGCCTGCCGCGCGTGGAAGAACTTTTTGAATGCCGGCCCGTGCGCTATCCCGCGATTATGGCCGAGGCCGAGGGGATTGCGGATGTGGAAATTCGCGGCGAACAGAAAATTTTGCGCGTTTTCCGCAAAGATGTGATTATTGATCGCTACACAATTTCCGGCAAACAGCCAACCGTTAAAGATAATAGTTATGTGGAAGCGGGCAATGTTATTGCCGTTTCCCCAAACGGCGCAAAAATTAAAGCAAAAGCCGCGGGCATTGTAAAAATAGAAGGCGACAAGATTGCGGTTACGCGCGAACACGACGTCGCTCAAGAGCATAATTTATCCTTGGAAACGCCTTTGTGGGTGAAAAAGGGCGATCGCGTCTCTGCCGGCGACCAATTAACTGAAGGCTATTTGGACTTGCGAAAATTGTTCGCGCTTTCCGGCGCCGAGGCCGTGCAGAAATATATTATTCGCGATGTCCAGCGCATTTATTCCACCCAAGGCCAGGATATTAATGACAAGCATATTGAAATTATCAGCCGCCAAATGTTTTCCAAAGTAATGATTGATAGCATCGGGGACGCGGACTTTATCCCGGGCTCGGTTGTTGATAAAGTGCGCTTTGAGCGGGTGAACGAAGAATTAAAAAAACAAGGGAAAATTGAAGCGACCGGCGAGCATTTGCTTCTTGGAATCACCAAGGCTTCTTTGAACACGGAAAGCTTTTTATCGGCCGCTTCTTTCCAAGAAACCGCCCGGGTTTTAATTGAGGCCGCGGTAATGAACAAAGAAGATCGATTGGAAGGCTTGAAGGAAAATGTGATTATCGGCCGATTAATTCCAGCCGGAACTGGATACCGAGGCAAGGCGTAAATAGAGTAAACTATAGTTTGCAGTAAATGAAATAATATGGAGATACGAACGAAACAAAAACAAATGGCGGGCAAATTGGTGAAAAAATACGGGCTTGCGTTCGCGGTAGTTTTTGGTTCGCAAGTAAACGGCCAAGCCAGAAAAGACAGTGATTTGGACATCGGCGTTTTAGACCCAAAGCCAGAAACATATAGAAGGCAAGGCGAATTGTTTAACGATTTTTCCAGTATTTTTAAGGGCGTTAACGTGGACTTACGAATGATAAAAGGGGCTGAGCCGGTGTTTTTATTCAATGCTTTATGCAAGGGCAAGTTTTTGGCTGGCAAAGAGCAGGATTTTTTGAATTATCAAGCCTTTGCTTATAAAAATTTTGTTGATAGCAAGCCACTCTTTGACTTAAAAGAAAAATTGCTTTTGAAGCGGCAAAAACTATTAAATAAAGAGATAAAATATGCTTAATAAAGAATTTATAAAAAATAAAATAAATTTTATTCAGAGTGAGCTTAAGGTTTTAGCTGGTTTTAAGGATTGCTCTTTGCAAGAAATAGCAAGCGATTATGCAAAGCATACAATTGTAGAAAGAATTTTGGAAAGAATTATCAATGACGCTTTGGATATAAACCAACACATTATTGCCGAAAGCGAGAAAATAGAGGTGCCCAATGATTATAAAGAAACATTTTCGGGTTTGGCAAAAATTAAAATATTGCCCAAGAAGTTTAGCGAAGAAATATCTAAATCGGTTGGCTTAAGAAACATCCTAGTGCATCAATATCAAAAATTAGACGAAAAGATTTTTTATAATTCAATCAAGGATTGCTTAAAGAGTTATACAAAATACTGCGCGTATATTTTAAAGCATATAAAGAGTTGATGCTTTATTAACATCTACAGCGGTGTGTTTAAAAAGGATTATGACAATCTCGGTTTTGCCGAGGTTGTTTTTTAATTAAATTAAAGTGGTGGATAACTTTTCCCTTGCCAAAGCGAGCGGGGGGGGTATGATTAAAGTGAAAAATGAAAAAGTTCCGCCCAGGGCGGATCAGCCTCGGGCTGAAAAAATAAAAATGTTTCTGAAATTCTCAAAAATTTTTTTCTGTTTTTTGGCTATTTTTTTATTGCTCCAGCTTTTTTGTTTTATACAAACATCACGCGCCGCGACGGCTTTAACCAATGTTACCGACACGCCGACCAGCACGCAAATCTCGGCTTCCACTTCCCATAAAATTGATTTTACGACTTATACCACTGTTCCGACCGACGGCAAAATTCTGATCACTTTTCCGGCGGGTTTTAATGTCGCTTCCGCGGCTTTTTCCGCCTGGTCTGGATTTGATGGGAATAAAACTGTTTCGGTCAGCGGCCAAGTGGTAACAGTAACCCGAACCACGGGCGGGACGGTTTCCACTGCCAACGCTAAATACATCACTTTGTCTGGGATTACTAATACAGCATCTACTGGCACCAGCTACACCGTGACTGTGGAAACGCAAAATGCCAGCAGCGCGACTTTAGATGGCCCGACCACTTCTTTTTACTTTTCGATCTGTACTAATGCTTGCCACACTGCCACTTATCAGATTCCGTGGTCTTCCACAGTTTCAGTTTCCGGAAAGCATACCACTAAATTCACCACGGCCTCCGCGACTCCCGCGGACGGAAAAATCAAGATTACTTTCCCCTCCGGTTTTGACATTTCCGGAGCGACCTTTGATTCTTGGTCTGATTTTGACGGGGGAAGAACAATGACGATTGATGGCCAAACGATTACCATTACTCGCGACAATACCGGAACTTCCAAAGCCGCGGGAGCGAAATATATTGTTTTGGATAATGTTGTTAATAATGAGACGGCTGGATCTGACTATTACGCCATAGTTGAAACTTTGACTAAACTAATGGGGATGTGAATATTGAAGGGCCAACAGGGGTGAGGTTTTCAATAAATAATACGGGATTGGGGTTGGCGGATAGTCCTTGGCCAACAAAATATCACGATAATAGACATACAAATCGAAGCGAATATGCAACATCTATTTAGGCTCTAGACTAGCTCACTCTATGCTAGAATAGAGTTATGAAGCTAAAGAGAGCGAAAATTTCAAAATTTAAAATTAAAAAAGTTATTGACTGCTTTTGTTTGGACTTGTGCGCCA
>Ga0066637_10001405_pt1 | contig 15617 bp, 19 predicted proteins | sample CryGeyCG2014_020_FD_62737 | JGI IMG/M metagenome (GOLD analysis project Ga0066637, IMG submission 62737) | Groundwater microbial communities from aquifer - Crystal Geyser CG08_land_8/20/14_0.20 | ecosystem: Environmental > Aquatic > Deep subsurface > Groundwater | place: USA: Utah: Grand County...
TAAGAACCTGCCTCGCTAACGCTCGGCCTTCGCCGACCGAAGTCGGCTACGGCCGACGAAGGTCGGCAGAACCTTGTCCCTCGCTTTGCTCAGAATAAGACGAAATAAAAACAAATGATTCAAGAAATAAACCTTTTAAAACAAGAAGCCGATAGATTAATGCAGATAAAGTGCAAGACCAGGGGCGAGGGGATCTCCGGGCTTGCCGATGATATAAAGAACAAATACGGCATAGACGGAGTCACAAAAATAGAAGAGAGACTGAAAGAACTCGGATACCCTACAGTTTTTAAAGAAATTCGTCTTACTGGTTGGTATCCCGAAGGATTGAATGTCTTGGTTTTATTGGTTGCCAAAGAAATATTCGGTTGGACCGAGAGTGATCTCTTCGAGATGGGCCATCGCGCGCCAAAGCTTTTTTTAATCGCAAAACTATATGTTAGATATTTTGCCACTGCTACAAAAACCTTTCAGGCTTCGGGGAAATTTTGGAAACAATTCGAAACCTGCGGCGAGCTTGAGCCGTTTAAAATTGACGAAAAAGAAAAGTATGCGATTTGGAGGCTAAAAGATTATAAATTCCATCCAGTAATGTGTCCTTATCTCGGTGGATATTTTATGGGAATTGCCGAAAATATTATTCGCGGTCTGGAATTTCATATGGAAGAAACTTCGTGTATCTACGAAGGTGATCCTTATCACGAATATACTTTGACGTGGGAACAATAACTAATAAAAAATATGGCAATCATTCCGGACGAGGAGTTTAAAAAAATAAAAGAAATTAAGGGTGAAGCTATTGGCGCAAGTCTTAAAGAAGACCTTCAGTTTATTTTAAAGAAAGAAGGTCCCGAAGGGTTAAAAAAGGTGGAAGAAGAGCTGAAAAAGCTTGGCTATTCCCTAAAGCTTGCCGAAATAAAAAATTTCCAATGGTACCCATTTTTTTATAATTTTTTAATTTTTGTTGCTGCCAAATATATATTTAACTGGAATGATGATGATTTCCGGGAAAACGGCAGATTTTCTGCTAAAATCTCTGTTATACTGCGGATTATGCTCAAATATTTTATTTCGCCTAAGCGCAGCTTTGATAATATTGGTGCTTACTGGCGGAAATATTATACTGTCGGAGAGGTTAAGACCGAAGAATTTGACGAAGAAGGCAGGACGGCGGTGATAGTCTTTTTGGGTTTCGTCGGCCATCCGGTTTTCTGCCGAATCCTTGAAGGGTATGTGACGCAAATTTTTTCTTATATCCTTCCAACAGAAAATTTAAACATCGAAGAAACTGAGTGCCCGTTTAAAGGGGGAAAAGTGCATAAAATTAAACTTAAATGGTAAATAAAAAATTATGGAAAATCAACCAATTACCAAAGAAGAAGCGAAAAAATTAATGGAAAATCCCTGCCTGACGCGAGGTGAAGAGGTTTGCGGGGTGGCGCTTTATGTTGAGGAAAAATACGGCAAGGGTAGCCAGGAAAAAATGGAGGCAAAACTTAAAGAATGGGGATACCCGATAATTTTTCAAGAAATCCGTTTTACTGACTGGCATCCGGAGGGACTAAACGCTTTGGCTTTGCTGGCGGCAAAAGAAGTCTTTAATTAGACCGAAGCAGATATTTTTACTTCCGGTCAGCAAGAGCCAAAAATTTCTTTGGGCGCCAAAGTTTATATCAAGTACTTCCTTTCTTTACAAAAAACCTTTAACGCTGTCCCGCAGTATTGGAAAAAATTTGAAACCTGCGGTGAATTGGAACTTTATAAGCTGAATGAAAAAGAAAAGTATCTGGTAATGCGCTTGAAAAATTACGATATTCATCCAATAATGTGTCCCTATCTAGGCGGTTATTTTCTGGGACTTGCTCAGAATATCATTCGCAGCGACAAAATTACAATTGAGGAAACCGCCTGCATTTACAAAGGTGGGGCTTATCACGAATATACCATTCGTTGGCAATAAGTTTTGCGTCCAAAGATATGGAGGAACAAATAACATCATTAAAGCAAATCGCCGAGAATTTGATGCAGATAAAGGGAAACATACGGGGGGAAGTTTTTCGTACCCACGAGATATATATTCGTTTGAAGGAGGGAGAAAAAGGCGTAATTGAAGTAGAAGAAAAAATGGTTGAACTTGGCTGCCCCTTAAAATTTAAAGAAATCCGGGCACTAGACTGGTATCCGGAAGCGCTTTCGGTGTTAGCGATTCTCGTTGCTAAAGAGCTTTTTGGCTGGAATGAGCAAGACATTTATGAAATGGGCAACCAGGCGCCGAAATATTCTCTTATTGTTCGTCTGGTAATGAAATACTTCTTTTCGATAAGGAAAGCGGTCGAAGAAAGCCCTGGTTATTGGGTAAAACATTATGATTTTGGAGAACTGGAAGTCGCGGAGTTTGATGAAGAAAAAAGGCAAGTTATCCTTAGAATAAAAGGGTACAAGTTCCATCCTCTTATTTGTTCTTATCACCGCGGCTACTTTACCAGAATAACCCAGCTTGCTTCCGGCAGCAATAATGTGACCACCGAAGAAGTCAGGTGTATGTTTAAGGGCGACCCCTACCATGAATACCAGATTAGATATTAATTAAATTGATTAAACTTTTATGGAAAACCAATTGCCATTATCAAAGGAAGAAGCAAGACGTTTGGTAGAAATTCCTTGTTTAACCCGGGGAGAAGAAATTTCCGGCGCATTTAATTATATAAAAGTGAAGTATGGTCAGGATGGCTTGAAAAAGGTTGAGGAAAACCTAAAAGAACTGGGACAGCCCATTTCTTTTTCGGAACTTCGGCTTACGGCTTGGTATCCCGAAGGACTGAACGTTTTAGTTATTTTGGCGGGCCAACAAGCTTTTGGCTGGACCGAGAAAGATATTTTTGAAATTGGCAGAGATATCGTCAAGGTCTCCTTTATTGCCAAGATACTTGTTAAATACGTTGTCTCGGCAAAACAGACCTTTGAACTTTCTTCCCAGCAGTGGCATAAATTTGTCAGTTGCGGCAAGCTTGAGCCATTTGTTTATAACGAAGAACAGCGTTATGCCATCTGGCGGCTGAAGGGGTATAAATTTCATCCGCTAATATGTCCCTTTTTAGGCGGTTATTTTCTGGGACTTGCTCAGAATATTGTTCGCAGCGATAAAATTACGATTGAGGAAACTGCCTGTATGTTTAAGGGCGCAGCTTATCATGAATATACTTTAAGATGGTGAAAGAAACCGATTCCAAAGAGCTAATCCGCCAAAAAGAAGAAGAGATCCAGCGACTGAACGAGAGTTTAGTCGATTTGGAATCTTATCTTCGTGATTTGAGCAATCTTATTCCCATTCCTGTCTGTAGTCTTTCTCCTTCTAATCTTATCATTGATGCCAATTCTTCATTCCAGAACCTATCAGAGCATTCGCTTATCGAGCTTGCCGGTAAACCGATTGAAACCATTTTTCTTGAAAAAGAACAAATCAAAAGAATTCTCGAGGCAACAATTGAGAAAAAGCATATTCGCGATGAAGAGCTGACTTTGCTTTCCCGGAGCGGCAGAAAGGTCCCGGTAAGCGTATCAGCTTCTTTAAGAAAAGATCAGGCAGAAAATATTATTGGTTATTTTTTAGCCCTGCTCGATATCAGTGAGAGAAAAGAATTTAGCGAGGAGCTGAGCCGGCAGGTTTCTGAAAAAACCAGAGAGCTTCAGGAGAAAATTAAGGAACTGGTGAAAATCAATCGGCTGACCGTTGGCCGGGAGCTGAAAATGATTGAGCTGAAAAAGGAAATCAGAAATCTCCGCCAGGAATTGGATTTATGCCGGAAAGAGGTAATTAAATTAAGTTCCCCACAAAACTAATTTTATGAAAAACACCCCTTCTTTGACAAAAAAGCAAGCAGATGAATTAATAAGTTTTCCCTGCAAAACCCGCGGAGAAGAAATTTATGAACTGGCGCAGATTATTAAAGGACACTACGGCGAGGAAGGAATGAAAAAAATCGAAAAGAAACTGGCTGATTTAGGATACCCGGTTAAGCTTGAACAGATTAAAATGACGGACTGGTATCCTGAAGGACTAAATGTTTTAGTTATTTTAATCGCACAGGAAATCTTTGGCTGGAGCGAAGAAGAAGTCTTTACCTTGGGCCAGCAGACTCCGCAATTTTCCTTTGGGGCGAAGCTTTATATTAAATATTTGTCCTCACCGGAAAAAACCTTTGCTTTTTCCCCCGGCTATTGGCATCGGTTTGTTACCTGCGGCGAAATCGAAGCCGCTGAATTTAATGAAACAAAAAGATCGGCGGTTTTTCGCCTGAAAGACTATAAGTTCCATCCGGTGATGTGCCAGTATTTTCGCGGTTATTTTTTAGCGATTGCCAGAAACGCCCTCAAAAGCGAAAAAATAACCATGGAAGAAACCGCTTGCATGTTTAAAGGCGCGCCTTATCACGAATATACCGTTCATTGGTAATTTTTTCTAAAGATAATTAATCTTAATTTTAAAAGCCTATAATTGAAGCTGGTATTGGCAGGAACAACAATCCCGAGGTTAAAAAAGCGGATGTCGGCAACCTAAAAATAAAAGAAGAACCTCGCTGCGTGCGAGAACTCCCGCACCAGTGCGGGGCCCAGAACCAGAGCAGAGCTCGGTTCTGGGCAGTCCCAAACTGAACTTCGTCCTAGTTCGGGGCACGGTGCGGGACTAATCCAGCACCGTGCCGCTGAAAGAGGGTCTGGTGTTGGGCTTGTTTCTCGCTTCGCTCGAAATAAGCAAAGCTTGTTTCTCGCTTCGCTCGAAATAAGAACCTTGTCGGCGAGAACCTTAGTTCCTCGCTGATGCTCGGAATAAAAAAATGCCTCGAGAAGAAAATCTTTTTGAAAAAATTTTTTCGGCAAAGAAAAAGAAAGAAAACCTTATTCCCGAGAGTACCGTTAATAAAATGCTGACGCAATGCGGCGTGGAGCTACAGGAAACAAAAGAAAGAAGGGATAAAGAAATTTCCGAACTTGACCGGATTGCGAAAATGCTTATCCGACGCGATTTGGAATTAATGGAGTTGAAGGAAAAAAGGGAGACCGAGATTCGCGAGCTGGAGGAAAAAACCAGGGCCCTTCAGGAGAAGATTGACGAAATCGAAAAAATTAACAGGGCAACCATTGGCAGAGAATTAAAAATGATACAGCTGAAAGGAGAAATAGAAAAATTAAGAAAAGAGTTAGAAAAATATAAACCGAGCACATAATCCTGTATTATGTTTACCTTCTAAGAAATTCTAAAACTGGGAGAATTTATATAGGATCGACCAATGATTTAAGGAGACGGTTGCGAGAGCATCGTAATAAAAAACCAGAATTGATTTACGATGAAGCATATAAAGATGAAAGAGACGCGAGAGAAAGAGAAAAGAGATTAAAACAGCGTGGTCAAACAGTAAGAAGATTAAAAGAAAGGTTAAAATATAGTTTTTTAAGATAATTATGTGCTCGGTAAAGGTCGAACTTAAAAACTTAAATATTAAGCCGCTGATAAGTCGCTGATTTCTACGTTGATAAATCGAGCACATAATCTTGTTATGTGCTTCGGTAAATTCTGCGTAGCCATCAGCGTTAATTCAGCGGATAGTAATATGATTAAATCTGGAGTAGGAAGAAGTAATAATTCCGATGCCATTAAAGCCGGAGCCGAAGCTTGCCAGATTGCCTTAGATCAAGCGAAAGAGAAAGCTAATCTGATCGTCGTTTTTTCCACCGTTAGTTATGATCAGAAAAAAATACTGGAAGGAGTGAGATCTGTCTCTAACAAGATTCCTTTAGTCGGTTGTAGTGATTCCGGAGAAATTACTGCCGCAGGACCAGTTTCAAAACATGTAGCCGTAATGGCCCTAAGCACACCGGATATAAAATGGACTATTGGGGTAGGAAGAGGAACAGACAAAAATTCTTTTCAAGCCGGAAAAGGGGTAGCAAAAGAAGTGATAAAGAAGGTCAAAAGTCCACTTTCTTTATTCATAATGCTTTTAGATGGCTTAGCGGAAAATGGAGCCGCCGCAGTAAGGGGAGTTCAAGAAGTTTTAGGAAAAAACTTCCCAATTATGGGCGGCTCAGCCGGAGATGACTTTCTTTTCAAGCAAACTTACGAATATTATGACAATGAAGTTTTGACTAATAGCGTGATAGGAATCGGGCTTTCTGGAAAGTTTTCTTTTGGCGTAGGAGTTCGTCATGGTTGGGAACCAATTGGTCTGCCAATGAAAGTGACCAAAGCCAAAGGAGCAAAACTGATTGAAATAAATAATCGTCCAGCCCTGTCTATTTATGAAGATTACTTCGGCAAGAAAGCAGAGGAGTTAATTAAAGAACCGATTGCCAGGATGGCCTATACCTATCCTTTGGGGATGAGCATGGAGGGAAGTCCAGAACTTTTAATTCGAGATGTAGTGATTGCTAATGAGAAAGGAGAAATTACTTGCGCGGCAGAAATTCCCGAAGGTTCAGAAGTTAGGTTAATGTTGGGAGATTCCGCTAAAGCGATTCAGTCCGCTGCAGAAGCAGCTGAAGGAGCTTTAGCTCAACTCAAAGGCGCCAAACCAAAGCTGGTTTTTGTATTCGATTGTATGGCAAGACGTAAGCTCTTGGGACCAAGAATAGGAGAAGAAATTGTCGCTATCCAGAATGTTTTAGGAAAAGATGTGCCTTTAATTGGTTTTTATACCTATGGAGAACAAGCTCCCTTGGGAGGAATACTTGGGCCCGAGTGTTACTCTGTGTTCCACAATGAAACTATGGCTTTGCTGGTCTTGGGAGAATAAGAACCCTTCGCTTCGCTCAGGAACCTTGTTCCTCGCTGATGCTTGGAATAAGAACCCTTCGCTTCGCTCAGGAACCTTGTTCCTCGCTGATGCTTGGAATAAGAACCTCTTCGAAAACCTTAGTTTCTCGCTGATGCTCGAAATAAGAACCTGCCTGCGGCAGAACCTTGTTTCTCGCTTCGCTCGAAAAGAAAAACTAAAACCAAAAGTAAATATTTCATCCGTTCGACAGGCTCAGGCCTTCGGCTCTGAGCCTCAGGCTCGAAGAGATGATGCTGAACCTGTCGAAGCATCATCCTCGGCCGGGACGCTGAGCGTCCCTATAAGCCCCGCTCAGCGGGGCGGGGCTTTTACCCGCTGATCAGGGTTAGTAATAAGACCTGCCCCGGCCGGCGGGAAAGGGAGTCGCCTCCGGCTCATAGAGCCTATGGCTCGGAAAGCCGCCCTTTCAAACCTAAGGACCGGGTTTTCAAACCTTATTATTTGGAACCCAGTCGTCCTAACTAAAGGGTTGGGTTTCTAACCCTAAAAGGCCGGGGGTTTTCAAATAATTAAAAAAAAGCTGCATGGCTAAAAGAAGAGCTCGAGCGGCTTAAGATACAAAAAGAGAATGGAAGAGGATAACAAAACTATTTCTTGGGAAAAAATTGAAGGCAAGATTAGAGGGGTGGTTCTCATTACCGATAGTCATTTCGTGATGAAAGAAAAAGGCAAAGAAACCTTGTTGGCAGTGGAGGGAGAAATGGTAAAATTGGGGTTTCCTATAAAATACGAAGAGATAAAAACAATGGAGTTTTATCCGTTGAGCGTAAGAATCGCTTCCCTTTTAGCAATTAAAAAGGTCTGCGGTTTTTCTGAAGAGAAAATCAGAGAAATGGGGGCAAATGCGCCAAAAATTTCCTTGATAATCAAGTTGTTTCTAAAATATTTTTCTACCTTGACAATGGCCGCCGAAAAAGTGTCGCTTTTGTGGAGCCGGCATTATACGGTTGGTGAGTTGCGGGCAAAAGAGGTAGACGAAGAAAAAAAAGTGGTGATTTTGGAGCTTGGAAATTTTACTGGCCATCCCCTTTTTTGCCAATATCTAAACGGTTATTTTTCCATGGTGGTGCAGTTAATTATAGGTAAAGCAGTAACTTCCCAGGAGACGAAATGTCCCTTTTCCGGAGATTCTTATCATGAGTTTACGGTCACTTGGTAAAATTGCGAAAAACTAATAAAAATGGCGAACGAATCTGAACAGGAGAAGAAAATTGGCTTACTCTTAAGCGATCTCTCTTCGTTGGAGGAGTATATTAATGACCTGTTTGTTTTTGCGCCCTTGCCGATTTGTTTTGTCAGCTTAGGCGGGATGGTTTTTGAAGCTAACCCGGCTTTTGAAAAATTAAGCAACTCGATTTTAACGGATATTATTGGCACCCCGATTACAATTTTCTTTAAAGAAAAAGAAATCGAAAGACTGCAGCAGGAAACAATAAAAAGCGGCGCGGTGGAAGGGAGAGAAATGCTTTTCTCTCCTAAAGAGAAAGGAAAGATGGCGGTTCAGGTGTTTACTCGGGTTAGGCAGGACGAAGAAGGCCGGCCGGTTGGCTATTTTTTAAGTCTTTTTGACTTAACCAAAATAAAACAGACCGAAGAGAATATCAGCCAAACCCAGCGCGCGCTTTTGAATATTCTCGAGGATACCGAAGAAGCGAGGCGCTTGGCCGAGGAAGAAAAAGACAAGACCAAAACCATTATTGATAATTTTACCGATGGTTTATTAGTCTTTGATGTTGCGGAGCGGTTGATTTCAATTAACGCGCAAGGAGAGAAGTTTTTTAACGTTCAGTCAGCCGGAGTTAATGGCAAGTCGCTTACCGAGCTTAAAGAGATCCTGGCTTTTTTGCCGCTGATTCTGGTTTTAGGAGAAAAACTTAAAGAAACCTTTCGCCAGGAGCTGGTTTTGAAGGAAAATTTAGTTCTGGAGGTTTCCGCGGTCCCGGTTTTGAGCTATGGAGAGAAAACCGGCTATCTGGTGAGTCTCCACGATATTACTCGGGAAAAACTGATTGAACGAATGAAAACAGAGTTTGTTTCAATTGCCGCCCATCAGCTGCGTACTCCCTTATCGGCAATTAAATGGACCTTGAGAATGCTGTTAGACGGCGATCTGGGCGAATTGGCGCCGGAACAGAGAGATTTTATTGAGAAGAGCTATCAAAGCAACGAAAGGATGATTGGTCTTATTAATGATCTTCTTGATGTTACCCGGATTGAGGAGGGGCGATATGTTTTTAAGAAGGATTACGCCGATATTGTTTCCTTGGTTAATTCGATTGTCAGCAACTATCTCGATGAAGCCAAAGAAAAAGGAATTAAACTGCGGTTCAAAAGCACTGCTAAAAACCTGCCGGCAGTGATTATTGATGCGGAAAAGATTACGCTGGTGATTCAAAACCTGATTGAAAACTCCATTAAATACACCAAGCCAGGCGGAGAAATTATTGTTTTTCTTGAGCGAAGAAAAGAAGAAATAGAAATCTCTGTTAGAGATACTGGGGTGGGAATTCCTTTAGACCAGCAGGGGAGGGTCTTTAGCAAGTTTTTCCGTGCCGCCAACGTGATGCGGATGGAAACCGAAGGATCGGGTTTAGGGCTTTTTATTGCCAAAAATATTGTTGAAGCTCACGGTGGCAGAATTTGGTTCCAGTCTGAAGAGGGCAAGGGCTCCACTTTTTTCTTTACCATTCCCGCCAAAAAAGAGTTTAAGCAATTTCTTGAAGGTTTTTAGTTTCTGCGGTAAAATATAAGAGAACCTTAGTTCCTCGCTGCGCTCGGAATAAGAACCTGCCTCGCTATTGCTCGGCCTTCGGCCGACGAAGTCGGCAGCCGCCCCCGAAGGGGGCGAGCCTCTCCCAGAAGATTCTGGGCGGGAACCTTGATCCTGATGGAATAAGAACCTCTTTGAGAACTCCCGCACCAGAGCAAAGCTCGGTGCGGGACTAATCCAGCACCGTCCCACTGAAAGCGGATCTGGTGCCGGGCTTGATTCTTTTAGAATTAAAAAGGGTTTTGAACCGGTAAATAGCGCCTTATCTGCGATTATTGCCTTTCTGTAATAAAAGGGTAAAATAGGAGTAGAGGGAGAACCGGTTTAGAAGAGAATAAAAATAATTTAACTAAATAAATATGCCTAAAAAAATTCTCATTATCGAAGACGAGACAATTATGCTTAATCTTCTCCGGCGCAAGCTGCTGGGGGACGGCTACGAGGTTTATAGTGCTGGCGATGGCGAGGAAGGCCTGGAAAAAATGAAGGAAGTAAAGCCGGATTTGGTGCTCTTAGATATTGTTATGCCGAAGTTGAGCGGGATTGAGGTGCTGGAGCGGCTGCAGACCGAAAAGGAAATTAAAGACATCCCTATTATTGTTATTTCCAACTCCGGCCAGCCGGTAGAGATCGACAAGGCAAAAAAACTGGGCGCTAAAGACTGGCTGGTAAAAACAGAATTTGACCCGCGGGAAGTAAGAGAGAAAGTAGAAAAACAAATTGGGCCGAGCTCTGAATCGAAATAAGAACCTGCCTTGCTAACGCTCGGCAGCCGCCCCCGAAGGGGGCGAGCCTCGCCCAGAAGATTCTGGGCGGGAACCTTGTTTCTCGCTTCGCTCGAAATAATAAAATTAAATATTATTAACTACTTAAGAATTTTTTATGGTAAAAAAAATCCTTATTATTGAAGACGACAAATTCCTACGCGAACTGATTGTTCAGAAACTGATTAAAGAAAATTATCAAACCATCGAGGCCGTTGACGGCGAAGAAGGCGTAAAAAAAGTCAAAGAGGAAAAACCGGATTTGATTCTTCTTGATTTGATTTTGCCCGGTATTGACGGTTTCGAAGTGCTTGCGCGCGTCAAGGAAGATTCAGCCGTCGCTTCAATCCCAGTGATTATTCTTTCCAATCTTGGCCAAAAAGACGATGTCGAGCGCGGTCTGAAACTGGGAGTGGCTGGTTATTTGATTAAAGCCCACTTTACCCCGAGCGAGATAATTAACAAAATAAAAGAGGCCCTCCAGAAGAATTAATCTTTTTTAAGGTCATTTTACCCGGAACGCTTTGGCGTTGCCGGTTTGTTTTTTTTCTTAGATGGGCTATATTCAATTAGATATTAGAAATAAGGACCTCTCGAGAACCTTGTTCCTCGCTGCGCTCGGAATTAGGCATTAGAAATTTTAGTTATGATTATTCTGCTTTACGGCCAAGACAGCTACCGCTTGCGGGAAAAGCTTAATGAAATTATCAGCCGTTACCAGACTGCGGCCAAAGGTTTTAGTTTAAGACAGCTTGAGGCGGAAGAATTGTCATTAATAGAGCTGGAGAACGAGCTGAAAAAGAGATCGATGTTTAAAGAGAAAAAACTGGTTATAATAAAAAATCTTTTTTCTTCTGGCTTGGCAAAAAGATTGGGCGACCTGACTGAGGCAATGCTTAAAAGCGATGATATTTTTTTATTTTGGGAGCCAGGAGATATTTCCGCAAAAGAACCGCTTTTTGCTTTATTAAAAAAACAGGCAAAAACCGAGGAATTTGCACCCCTAGGTGAAATTGGCTTAAGGAATTGGATCAAAAAAGAATTTAGCCGCTATGGGGTTAAGATTTCTGAGACCGCCATAATAAAACTGATTGCTTTTGTCGGCAATGACCTCTGGCGTTGTGCCAACGAAATAAAAAAGCTCGTTAGTCACCAGCAGGGAGGAACAGTTGAGGCAAAAGAGGTTGAGCTTTTAGTAAAGCCGCTGATTGAGACGAAAATTTTCGCTACCATTGACGCGATTGCCGTCAAAGACAAGAGGCGGGCCTTTCGTCTAATTGCCGAGCATCTGGAGGCCGGCGAGTCGCCGCTTTATCTGCTGGCAATGATAAATTTCCAATTCAGGAATCTTTTGGTAATTAAAGATTTATTAGAAAAAAGACAACCGTATTATTCTTTGGCAAAACTTACTGGTCTGCATCCGTTTGTGATTAAAAAAAGCAGTCTTCAGGCGGAAAAATTCAGTCTGGATGAACTAAAAATAATCTACCAGAAAATATTTCAGGTAGATAACGATATTAAGCGGGGAAGAATCGAACCCCAGGCCGCGTTAGACTTTTTGGTCGCAGAAATTTGCTCTCTGCGCCTTTGCCCGACTAGGAAGTAATTCCCTTCGTTTCTTGGGTTTTATTCGGTGTTCCCTTTGGCCGGCGAACCAGCCTGGCAAGCGTTGATTTCCGGCGGGAAGCAGTATTTTTTTTGATAAGGCCGGTTTTTGCCGCTTTATCCAAAAACTTATAAACCAGCGAGAGCTTTTTCTCTGCTTCTTCGGTTTTATTCTGCGAAACCAAAGCTCTTACTTCTTTAAGAAGCGTTTTTATCTTTTCTTTTTGCGCTTGGTTTTTTGCTCGGCGCTTAAGGTTCTGTCGGAGCGCCTTTTTTGCTGATTTAGTAATGGGCATTTTTGGAATTTAATTGGTTATGGAAACATCATAACACATTTTTTATCTTTCGCAACTGATTTGAACTGGGCATTTATTTAAGTTAAGATGAAAAATAAGAACCTCTTTGAGAACCTTGTTCCTCGCTTCGCTCGAAATAAGAACCTTTCGCTTCGCTCAAGAACCTTGTTCCTCGCTTCGCTCGAAATAAGCAAAGCTTGTTCCTCGCTTTGCTCGAAATAAGAACCTTTCGCTTCGCTCAAGAACCTTGTTTCTCGCTTCGCTCGAAATAAGGACCTCTTTGAGAACCTTGTTTCTCGCTGTGCTCGGAATAAAAAATGGTTAATCAGATTAAAAAATATTTCCCATCTTTCTTTTTAGACGGCTATCATTTTTTCCTTGCGCTTTTTGGAGCGGTGGTTTATTTTTTCCCTTCCCGCCAGCTAAAAGTGATTGGCGTTACCGGTACTAACGGGAAATCAACGGTGGTAAAAATGTTAGCCGCAATTTTTGAAGAAGCCGGCTGCCGGGTAGCGTATTCATCTTCGATTAATTTTAAAATTGCCGAAAAAGAAACTCCCAACACCCTGCGGATGACCATGCCTGGCCGGCTGAAAATCCAAAAATTTCTCCGGGAAGCGGTTAAACAGCGCTGCCAATACGCCATTTTAGAAGTGACCTCCGAGGGAATAAAACAATTCCGGCAGCGCTTTATTTCCTTTAAGACCGCGGTTTTAACCAATCTTTCCGCTGAGCACATTGAGGCGCACGGCAGTTTTGCGAAATATCGGCAGGCAAAATTAAAGCTTTTTAAAGCGGCCCGGGAAACACACATAATTAATCTTGATGATGAAAACAGCAAGTATTTCCTGGAGCTCCCGGCAAAAAAGAAAATCGGTTATACTCTAGAAGGGAGAGGCGGTACTGAGACAATTATTAGCGGAAAAATTGCCGACGTTTTTGGACCAGGGCTGATTTTTTTAGTCAATGGAAAAATCTTTAAATTAAATCTTAAGGGAAGTTTTAATATCTATAATGCCTTAGCCGCGATTAGCGCGGCGCTTTCCGAAGGAATAAGCCTGGAAATTTGCCGCACTGCCTTGGAAAAAATCAACGGTTTGCCTGGCCGGCTGGAGGAAGTGATTTCTCGTCCTTTTAAAGTGATTGTTGATTATGCTTTTACTCCGAATGCCTTAGAAAAAGTTTATCAAGCTGTCAAACCAAAAACTGGCCGGCTCATTTGCGTTTTAGGCGCCTGCGGCGGCGGCCGCGACAAATGGAAACGGCCGGTTTTGGGAAGCTTGGCGGCAAAATACTGCGATAAGGTGATTATCACTAACGAAGATCCTTATGACGAAGATCCGGGAAAGATTATTGAGATGGTGGCTGTTGGTGCCGGTAATAAGGCAGAAAAAATTTCTGACCGCCGCAAAGCGATTAATTTTGCTCTTAAAAGCGGCCAGGAAAATGACGTGGTGATAATCACGGGCAAGGGTTGCGAACCATCAATTTGTTTAGCTGGCGGGAAAAAGATTCCCTGGGATGATCGGCAAGTGGTTCGAGAGGAATTTAAAAAATTGTAAAAGACTACAATCCGCCCACCACATCCGAGGTGCCTGCCGAAGGCAGGTGGTGGCGGGAGGGTCGGAGTCCCACTCACTTCGCGAACGGGCCTCTAAAATTAAGAAATTAGGTTTATGAACCCCGTTAGAAGTCCTTGGCTCTGTTAGAAATGCAGATTTCTAACGGGGTAAAACTTTTCTGCATTGGATAGACGGGGCATTTATAATAATGTCGCTGTCTGAAATTGACCATTTCGGTTATATAAAGACAGACTTCTAACGGGGTGAAAAAGTACGAAACTCTTGAACATAAGGCCGATTTAAAAATAAGGGCTTTTGGGAAAACAAAAGAAGAGCTTTTTTTAAATATGCTTTTTGGAATGGCCGAGAGCCAAAAAGCAGAGCTTAAAACCAAAGAGAGAACAAAAAGAGAGGTTAAAATAAAATCTCTCGATTCAGCAACCCTTCTGGTTGACTTTTTAAACGAAGTTCTTTATTTAAGCCAGGTGAACAAAGAAGTTTATCCTAAAGCTGAATTTGATAAATTTACAGATACCGAGATTAAAGGAAAGTTAATTGGTCAAAAAGTAGAAAGATTTGGCGAAGACATTAAAGCCGTAACCTACCACGGTTTGGATATTCGTCAGCTAAAAGACAAAACCTGGGAAGCAATAGTGCTATTCGATATTTGAAATAAATTAATTAAAATCTTAGTGCTTCATTTCTTGAATAATGCCGCATAAATTGCGGTCTTTTCTCTTTCGAAAATTTAGGATAAAATTAACAGATATGCAGTATATAAACCTTAAAATTCCCGAACATTCTTACTTCTTTGGTTTTGTGCAAACAGACGGGTCTTTGAGTAGGTTTGGACGTTTTCCGAATAAGGGGAAATTACAAATTGAGGTTGGAGAGAGGGATATCCATATATTGAAATCTTTTAGAAAACTATTCCCTTTTGTTTATTCTTCAATTAGCCCAAGGATCAGAGATACTAATTTTAAAAATAATTATAGAAGTTATGTTTTGGGTATTTTTAATATGGCATTTAGGGAAGAAATTAATCAATTAGGAATTCCCTATGGTAAAAAATCAGAAATTATTTATCCGTCAAGTAATGACTTTAGTGAAAGAGATTATATAAGAGGATTAATAGATGGCGATGGCAGCGTGGGGTTAACAAACAGAGGAATCCCCTTTATCAGCATTACAATTGCGAGTGACAAACTGAAAAATTATCTTTTTGATATTATTGAAAAAATTACAGGAGAGAGCAAAAAGATAACCAGAAACAAACGAGATAATATTTATAATATCATGATCAATAGAGAAAAGGCCCAAAAATTTATCAAGTATTTATACTATCCTAGATGTCTGGCCCTGAAAAGAAAATTAAAAAAAGTTAAAGAGATATTGAAATGGAAAAGACCGAAGAACTTAAAAAGAATTTTTTCAAAATTTTGGGAACCCTGGGAAGATAAATATATTCTAAATCATTCTATAGAAGAAAGTCGTGTTTATCTCAAACGAACCGAGAGAAGTATTAAAATGAGATTTTGGCGCCTCAAGAATCATAGAGCGCCTTATTTGAATATTTTTAAAGCAAAATTAATATGATAAGAGAAAATTTCAAAAGGATAAATGAATATTTGTGGGAAATCTCTCAATCTTTTAGGGAAGATATGATGGTTCCAGCGCGAATTTATGCCTCGGAGAAGTTACTTCAAGAGACAGAAGACGAGGCCTTAATCCAATTAGTGAACACAACTACTATGCCAGGCATTGTTAAATATGCTATTGCCATGCCA
>Ga0066637_10001407_pt1 | contig 15582 bp, 15 predicted proteins | sample CryGeyCG2014_020_FD_62737 | JGI IMG/M metagenome (GOLD analysis project Ga0066637, IMG submission 62737) | Groundwater microbial communities from aquifer - Crystal Geyser CG08_land_8/20/14_0.20 | ecosystem: Environmental > Aquatic > Deep subsurface > Groundwater | place: USA: Utah: Grand County...
GTTTTATTTCCCGCCCGGGTAAAGGAAGTCATATTGTTTTCAAGCATGTCGACGGTAAAAGAACAGTTGTACCGGTTCACAATTATCCGGTTAGAACAGGAACATTAAGGGCAATTTTAAAGCAGATAGACTTGCCGGTTAAAGAATTTTTGAAATTAATCTAATTAAATCCGGACGGCGGGAAAGAGTGCGTTTTTTAGATTGTTCGGCGCGCCATTTGGTAATTTCGGCGTGATTACCGGAGAGTAAAACCGGCGGGACTTTTTTACCTTGATATTCTTCCGGCCGGGTGTATTGGGGGTATTCCAGCAGGTTTTGCGAAAATGATTCTTCAGTCAAAGACGCCTCTTTGCCGACGACGCCGGGCAGAAGGCGGACGACGGTATCGACAATCACCATGGCCGGAATTTCGCCGCCGGTTAAAACATAGTCGCCGATGGAAATTTCTTCATCGACTAAATCGCGGATCCGTTCGTCAAAACCCTCATAGTGTCCGCAAATTAAAATTAACTGTTTTTGCTGGGCCAATTTTTTTGCTAGCGGCTGGCTGAATGGTTTGCCTTGCGGTGTCAGTAAAATTTTGTGGCCGGCGGGTAAGTCTCGTAGCGCCCGGTCGACGACGTCAACTTTTAAAACCATGCCCGGCCCGCCGCCGAACGGTTTATCGTCAACGGTTTTATGTTTATCGGTTGACCAATCGCGCAAGTTATGAATGGTAATGGCGGCAATTTTTTGTTTCTGTGCCCGGGCGATCAGGCTTTCGGAGAACACCGATTCAAATAACTTGGGAAAAAGCGTTATAATGTCAATCTTCATGGCAAATTATATTTTACAGGGAAAAGTGGTGAAAGGCGAGGCAGTCGGCAGGACGATCGGGTTTCCGACCGCGAATTTAAAGCTAGCGGTGAAACCGCGCTGCCGGCAGGGGGTTTATGCGGCCTTGGTGACGCTGAAGCGGCAGAATTATTTGGGTCTGGCTTATTTTGGTCCGCGCTATATTTTCAATGAAAAACAGGACAGTTTTGAGGTTTATATTTTTAATTTTAAACAAAATATTTATGGGCAAAAACTAACAATAAAATTGCTGCAATTTTTGCGCCCGCCGCAACGGGTAACAGGACTGAAAAAATTAAAGGCGCTATTACAAAAAGATTTGCAAAGTTTAGATCAGCAGGTAATTTTAGTTAATCGGGGCGATAAGATTTTGGGGATTGAGGAAAAATCAAAAGCCCATCAAGGGCGGGCAAAATTGCACCGGGCAATTTCGGTGCAGTTATTTAATCAGAAAGGTGAATTATTGATTCAACAGCGGGCTAAAACTAAACCGTTATTTGCCGGTGAGTGGGCCAATACGGTTTGTACGGACGTTAGGCCTTACGAAAACTATTTGGCAGCCGCTAATCGGCGTTTACAGGAAGAGTTTGGCCTGAAAGCTAATTTAAAACCGGGGTTCAAATTTTTTTACACAGCCCGGTGGGGTAAAAACAGCGAGTGGGAAATTGATCAGGCGTTTTTCGGCCGGGTCAGCACTAGACCGCGGCCAAGCGCTAGGGAAATTGCCGATTGGAAATATATTTCTTTGAGTCAGGCCAAGCGGCAGATCAAAACTTTTGCCCCCTGGTTTCAGCTGATCCTGAAAAAAATCAAGCCATCTGATATAGTTATCTCATGAAAATCTGCGTTTTGGGTACCGGTTACGTCGGTCTGGTCAGCGCCGCGGTGTTTTCCGAGTTAGGCCATGAAGTGGTCGGCTTGGATATTGACGAGGCCAAAGTTAAGAGTTTAAAAGCGGGGAAAATTCCGATTTATGAACCGGGATTGGCAGAATTAGTGAGCCATAATTTGGACAGCGGCCGGTTAAGTTTTACCGATTTTTACCCGGAAGCGCTTAAAGGGGCGGAAGTGGTATTTATCTGCGTCGGGACGCCGCCTAAAGCCGACGGCAGTTATGACTCTAAATTTGTTTACTCTGCGGCCGAATCGATTGCTAAAAATCTTAAAAACGAAGCGGTGATTGTGATCAAAAGCACGGTGCCGCCGTCAACGGCGGAAACAGTTAAAGCGATTATTGCTCAAACAGCTAAAGTTAAATTTAGCGTGGCCTCGGTCCCGGAATTTTTACGCGAGGGTCAGGCGGTTAACGATGCCCTACATCCTAACCGGATTGTTATTGGGGCCGATTCGCCTCAAGCAGAGCAGGTTTTGACGAAATTGCACAGGAAATTTAACTGCCCGATTTTAATCATGTCTCCGGCTTCGGCCCAGCTGGTTAAGTATGCCAGTAATAGTTTTTTGGCGACAAAAATTTCTTTCATCAACAGTATGGCGATTTTGGCGGATAAAGTCGGGGCGGATATCGCCGATGTGGCTAAAGGGTTGGGAATGGACCCGCGCATCGGTGCCGCTTTCTTAAATCCCGGTTTAGGTTACGGCGGTTCGTGTTTTCCCAAAGATACCTGGGCGCTGATCGCTTTTGCCGAAAGCCTGGGCTACGACTTTAAGTTTTTGAAGCAAGTTGATCAGGTAAATAATGACCAGATCGATTATTTCATCGCTAAGATGGGTAATGTTAAAGGGAAAATTCTGACGATTTTAGGTTTGGCTTTCAAGCCTAATACCGATGATGTGCGGGAAGCCCGGTCAACTGTCTTAACTGCCAAACTGAAAAAAATGGGGGCGATTATTCACGCTTACGACCCGGTCGTTAAAGGCGAATTTACCGATCCTTACCAGGCTTTGGTTAACAGCGATGGTTTGGTGCTGGTAACTGAATGGCAGATGTTTCTGGATTTGGATTGGGCGAAAGTAAAACAGGTGATGCGCCGGCCGAATATTTTTGACGGCCGGAATTTTCTGGACAAAGAGAAATTGAAAAAAATAGGCTTTAAATATTGGGGGATCGGCCGCCAATGACTACCGCATTGATCACCGGGATTACCGGCCAGGACGGCTCATATTTGGCAGAATTTCTGCTGGAGAAAAATTATAAAGTGGTGGGATTAGTCAGCCAAAAACACGACATTGGCGACCAAAATATTCAGGCGATTAAGGATCAGTTAATTTTAATGCCCGGAGATTTACTGGACCAAGCCAGTTTGGAAGCAATTTTTAAGCAATATTCCCCGGATGAAGTTTATAACCTGGCCGGAATGACGTTTGTGCCCAAGTCATGGGAAATCCCAACTTTAACTTTTGACGTCAACGCTTTAGGAGTGTCCCGGTTATTGGAATTAATGCTAAAATTTACCCCCAAGGCTAAATTTTATCAGGCTACCTCTGCCAAGATATTCGGTCTGCCCGGCCAGTCTCCCCAAACCGAAACCACGCCGCTAAAGCCGCTTGATCCCTACAGTATTTCTAAAGCCGCCGCCCATTATTTAGTCCAAAACTACCGGGATCATTTGGGTCTGTTTGCCGTTTCCGGAATCCTTTACAACCATGAATCCGAACGCCGGGGTGAAGAATTCGTTACCCGGAAAATCACCCTGGCCGCGGCCAAAATTAAACTGGGCTTAGCCAAGCAATTGGTTTTGGGCAACCTGGATGACCGGCAGGATTGGGGTTACGCCCCGGACTATGTCCAAGCGATGTGGCTGATGCTCCAGCAGGAAAGTCCGGCTGATTATATTATTGCCTCGGGCCGGTCGCATTCGGTCCGGGAAGTCTGTACGATTGCTTTTTCCTATTCGGGTTTGTCCTATCGGGATTACGTAGTAACGGATAAAAATTTAATCAGAAAGACCGAGGCCAGAGAATTATTGGGTGATGCCGGTAAGGCCCAAAGGTTTTTGGGCTGGCGGCCCAAAACCAGTTTTAAAGACATGATTATTAAAATGACGGAAAATGATTTACAATTACTGTCAGGGAGCAATTCCACCTCCGAGGTGAAACCTGTCTGCGCAGGCAGGGAAGCTCCCACCTCGGAGGTGTAGTTGTATGAAAAAACGTGCTTTAATCACCGGGATTACCGGCCAGGACGGGTCGTATCTGGCAGAATTTTTACTCAAAAAAAACTATCAGGTTTTTGGGCTGACCCGTCGGACCAGTACCAGTAATTACGACCGGATTAAAGAGATTATCGACGAAATCACCTTGATTTCCGGAGATTTATTAGACGAACATTCGTTAACCAACGCGATTAAGGAATCCCAACCGGGTGAAGTCTATAATTTAGCGTCTCAATCATTTGTGCCGGCCTCCTGGAGCCAGCCGGTATTGACGGGTGAGTTTACCGCTTTAGGGGTAACCCGGATGCTGGAAGCGATTAGACTGGCCAAACCCGATGCCCGGTTTTACCAGGCATCTAGTTCGGAAATGTTCGGCAGAGTCCAGGAAACCCCGCAGAAAGAAACCACCCCGTTTTATCCCCGGAGTCCTTATGGAGTGGCCAAGGTCTACGGCCACTGGATTACGGTTAATTACCGCGAATCATATCAGTTATTTGCCGTTTCCGGGATTTTATTCAACCATGAATCGCCGCGCCGGGGGTTGGAGTTTGTCACCCGGAAAATTACCCATGCGGTTGCCCGGATTAAATTAGGCCGGCAAAAAAAACTTAAACTCGGGAATATGGCGGCCAAGCGCGATTGGGGCTTTGCCCCGGATTATGTGGAAGCGATGTGGTTGATGCTGCAGCAGGAAAAACCGGAAGATTTTGTCATTGGCACCGGGCACACCTGGTCGGTCGAGGATTTTGCCCGGATCGCTTTTTCGGTCATCGGTTTGAACTGGCGGGACTATGTCGAAATTGATCAGAGCCTAATCCGGCCGGCCGAAGTGGACTTACTCCGGGCCGATCCGGCTAAAGCCAAGCGGCTATTAAATTGGGAGCCGAAGACTTCGTTCGAAGCGATGGTGAAGATCATGGTGGAAGCGGATTTAAAAAAGGAGCCATAAATGAAAATCGTGGTGGTTATTCCCACTTATAACGAACGGCAAAATATCGGCGCTACAATTGACGGAATTGAAGCGATCGTGTCTAAAATCGGGCCCAAACACCAGTTGGAAATTTTGGTGATCGATGATAATTCCCCTGACGGTACGGCCGAGCTGGTGAAAGCCAAAGGCCAAGAATTCGGTAACGTTAAATTGCTGCCCAATCAGGAGAAACAGGGTTTGGGAGCGGCCTACGTTAAAGCTTTCAAGTATGCCATGGCGAAATTGGGCGCCGACGCCGTGTTTGAGTACGATGCCGATGGGTCTCATCAGCCGCAATACCTGCCGGGTATGATTAATGAATTGGATAAAGGCGCCGATGTCGTTGTTGGTTCCCGTTATGTTCCCGGCGGCAGCATGCCGGACAATTGGGGAATAAACCGCAAACTGATTTCTTATTTCGGCAATTTTATCGCCCGGTCGGTACTGTGGGCTTGGCAGTATAAAGATATGACTTCCGGATTCCGGGTGACTAAAACCGAGTGGCTTAAGCAGATAGATTTGGATAATTTATTGTCCCGGCAGTTTGCTTACAAAATCCACCTTTATTATGCCCTGCACCGGTTGGGAGCGAAAATTGTCGAGTTTCCGATCGATTTTATCGACCGCTCCAAAGGGAAAAGCAAGTTTCCCCGCAATAATATTATTGATTCTTTGCGGGTGGTCTTTACTTTGCGCTGGCGGCAAAATGAAAAACTGTTTAAGGTATTGTTGGTTGGCGGTTTAGGAAGCGTGGTTCAGCTGATTTTCTATAATTTGTTTCGGTTGAGAATGAATTTAACCTGGTCGCAGAATTTATCAATCGAAACGGCGATTATTTCTAATTTTATCTTAAATAATATTTGGACCTTTAAAGAAAAAGGCTGGAGTTTGGCCAGGTTTATTAAGTTTAATTTATCTTCGTTCGGATCATTAATCATCCAAAATATTGTTTTGTTCGGCGGCGTCGCACTTTTGGGGCAATCAATTATCATCGAAAATATTTTGGTGACAGTGGGGATTATTTTAGGGGCAATTTGGAATTATTTGATGTATACCCGGGTGGTTTGGAAAACAAAATGATTGTTGTTTTGACTTTGCTGGCCGGGTTTTTGCGGTTGTACCGGATCGGTCCGACATTGCAATTTTTGGGTGATCAGGGCCGTGATGCTTTAGTCATGTTTCGTTTATTAACCCAGGGCGATTTCCCGTTTATCGGTCCGATCACTTCGGTCGGCGGTTTTTATCTGGGACCGCTCTACTATTATTTAATGGCCCCGTGGTTGTGGCTGGCGCGGTTTAACCCGGTTGGCCCGGCGGTGGCGACCGCTGTCTTAGGGGTTGTCACCGTGCCGCTTTTGTATCTGGTCGCTAAAAAACTTTATTCTCACCGGGTGGGTTTGTGGGCGGCCGGTTTATACGCGCTGGCCTATATTCCCATCAGTGAAACCCGATCGGCCTGGAACCCTAATCCGATGCCCTTGGCGGCCTTAGGCATAATTTATGGTTTTTATACCCGGAAACTGTGGTTGGTGGCACTTTCTCTCGGGGCAGCGCTCCAGTTTCATTACATGATAGTGTTTTTGGGGCCGTGGATTTTATGGCAGTTATATCTTAATCGGCGCCAGTGGAAAAATATATTGCTGTTTGCCGCGACGGGATTGCTGCTGCTGGCGCCCTTAATTTTATTTGAAATCAAAAACAATTGGCTAAATACCAGAGGATTAATTGAATTTTTAGGAAAACACCAATACGGTAATTTGGATTGGCTATTGGTAATTAAAAATACAATCGGTCGGAGCGAACAGGTAATTGGGATGGTTTTAGGTTTCGGCCGGGATTTTAATCTTTTGCGGACCTGGATTACCCGGGGATTTTTACTGTTGTTAATAATCTTTTTTAAGCGGGTAAAATTTTTAGCTATTTATTTGCTGACGGCGATTTTGATGCTGGCGATTTATCAGGATAATATTTACCCTCACTATTTGGGTTTTTTATTCCCGGTGGTGTTTATTTTGGCGGGAGCGATATTCAGCCGTCTGCCTAAACTGATTTCCCCCGCCTTTGCGGTTTTATTTTTGGTTTACAACCTGCCGCCAATTTATACTTTGTTGCATCAGAATGGTAATTTAGCTAATGTGCAAAAGACAGCCGAATTTATTAGCGAAGACATCAAACAAAACAATTACCGGCAGGTTAACTTGGCTTTGATTGACGGCACCCGGGATTATCCGGCGATGAACTTCCGCTATTTTTTAATTTTAAAGGGCGCGGAAATTTTGCCCATCGATCAATATCCGCAAACCCAGGTACTTTATCTCGTTTCCCCTTACCCGCAAACTGATATTTTAGACCAGCCGATGTGGGAAATTCAGGCGCTTCTGCCGGCCGGGGTGGTAGAGACTTGGGAGTGGCCGGATCGGGAAAATATCTATAAAATTAAACGGTTATGAGTGATTTAACGGTCGTGATTCCGGCTTATAATGAATTTAGCAATTTTTCGGGCGGCAAGCTGGATCAAGTGGCCGAATATCTGCAATCAAAAAATTTGGACTGGGAAGTGATTATTGTCGATGACGGTTCGACCGACGGTTCGACCGAAAAAATCAAAGCATTTATTGAGGGTAAATCCAATTGGCGGTTGTTGTCCAATCAGCATCAGGGGAAGGCGATGACGGTAAAAGCCGGGGTTGAAGCGGCTCTAGGTAAACAAGTTTTATTAACCGATTTCGATCAAGCCACGCCGATCGGTGAAGTGGAAAAACTCCTGCCGTTTATTGATAAAGGTTATCAAATTGTCATCGGCTCGCGTGAAGTTAAAGGTTCCCTGCGCCAGCAGGAGCCGTGGTACCGGCATCTGATGGGTAAAGTTTTTAATGCGTTAGTGCAAATTGTGGCCATCCGGGGAATTCACGACACCCAATGCGGCTTTAAAATTTTTGAAACTTTAGTCGCCCGGGACTTATTTTCCCGGTTGGTAGTTTACCGGCCCCATCCGGAAAAACACGCCTTTACCGGCGCCTTTGACGTTGAACTGCTTTATTTAGCCTACAAGCAGGGTTTGCGGATTGCCGAGGTCCCGGTCCATTGGTATCACGCGCCGACCACCCGGGTTAATCCATTGCGGGATTCGGTCCGGATGTTTCTCGATGTTTTAAAAATCCGCTGGGCCGATTTAAGCGGCCAGTACCGATGATTATCTTTATTTTGCTTTGGTTGCTTTTAGTTCTTTATTCTTTTACCCGTCAGGATTTGAACTTAACTTGGTATAACCAGTTGACAACCCCACTGCAAACTCTTGGTTGGTATCAGCGCCCGCTGGTAACACTTATATTTATTTTTCTGAGCCTATTGTTTTTTTCCTGTTATCTTTATTGTTTGCGTAAACATTCCACCCCGGGGTGGAATGTTTTATTCCTGATTGCCTTTATGGGAATTTTTGCCTACCCGATGTTTTCCTACGATTTATTCAATTATCTATTTAACGCCAAAATGATTTTGATCTATCACGCTAACCCGTATTTGCAGACGGCAATTGAATTTAGCCCGGACCCTAGCTTAAGGTTTATGCAAAATGTCCACACGCCGGCGCCTTACGCTTACGGTTGGACTATGGCTTCGCTCCTGCCCGGTTTGGTTTGGTTTAGCGGCAAATTTACCTTGGCCTTTTGGGCGATGAAAGTTTTTATCGCCGGTTTCTGGCTGGGGCAGTTGTGGATCTTAAAAAAATTGGTGACAAAATTATTTCCGGTCGAGCCGTGGCGGTTTTGGCTGTTTGCCTTAAACCCGTTAGTTTTAGTCGAAACTTTAATCAACGGCCATAACGATGTGGTGATGATGTTTCTGGCGCTGTTGGCCTATATGTTTTGGCTTAATTATGCCAAACTTAAGGCTTTCATCTTTTTATTGCTTTCCGCCTCAATTAAATACGCTACCGTGGTTTTGTTACCAACTTTCCACCTTAGAGGTGGAAAGTTGGATATTCCTGCCTGTTCCAGTTTGGCACTTTTGGCCGTTATGTTTACCCGGCCGGACCAGTTGCATTCCTGGTATTTGATTTGGGCGTTTTCCTTTGCGGTTTTAGCTAAGCCTAAATGGTTGGTCAGCCTTTTTACCGCCTTGACTTTCGGGGCGCTGTTGCGCTATACCCCGTATATTTATTTCGGTCACTGGGACCCGCCGGTATATTTCCTGCGTAACTTGATCTGGGTCTCGAGTTTGGTACTGACGCCTTTATTATTAAAGTTTTTTAAAGCTTAAAATAGTCTAAGGGTTTGTTATCGAGACAATCTGGGGGTATTTTTGTTTAAATTCTTCAGAGTAATCACAGGGCCCCATGCATGTTGGTGTCCACCAACTTAGTATGCCATTTGTTTGTATGAGAGCTTCTCCATGAGTGCCGCCGTTACTCATTATGCCGAGTATAGTGTATGGATATTGAGCTTTTATACTTTCGTTGCTTTGTTGCTGGATTAATAGGCTAACTGGCGGGTATTCTCCGCCAGCAACATATTGATAGTAGTCAATGAATGGATCAACGACTTTTTGTTTAATTTCTGCTCGTTGAGCAGTATATTGATCGCTAGATAGCGGTGGTTCGAAAACTACAACGGGAGGTTGTGGAAAAGAGCTATTACTTGGGGTGGGTGATGGGCTTGAGTTTAAGATTGTAGTGGACGGGGAGACTTGAGGGCTTGGCGTTTCCGCGATTAAGGCAATTTGCTGTCTAAGCTGTTGTTTTTGATAATAAAGCCATCCGGCAATTCCGGTAGAAATCAGAAAAAGAATCACCCAAATCCAGGTAGTAAAGGATTTTTTAGAAGCAATAGGTGGAATTGGCTGGACATCCATTGATTAAGTCTATCACCGGAATTAAAATAAGTTAATGGTCGAATCAACCAAGATTGCGATTTTCAAAGGCAAAACTGTCAGGCGGGTAATTTACAGGAATGAATGGTGGTTTGTTGTCACAGATGTAATTTTGGCCTTAACAGATTCAGTTCAGCCAGAGGGATATATTAAGGATATGCGCCGGCGCGACCCGGAACTTTCAAAAGGGTGGGGGCAAATTGCCACCCCCTTACGGACACGAATGCTCTATAAACTTAAAGGCTATCCGGACAGCTGGATCGAAAAACGGATGCGGGGGATATTTATTAGGGAAGAATTAACCGATGAGTGGCAAAAACGCGGCGCCAAACAGGATAAAGATTACGAGATTTTAACCGCGGAAATTTCCAAAGCGACTTTCGGGGTAACGCCGAGCCAGTATATTGGAAAAACGTCTTAGGCACTCGATTGTTTCCAAAAAAAATTTTCTGCCTACAAGGTGAGACCTTGAAGACAATTTATTTTGGCTGGAAATTATCCCAAAGTCCCGGTTTAGGATTAAACGGATGAGGGTATAAATCTTTGATTAAGTGTTTTTCCAGTTTGGGAAAAGTCCAGCCGGATTTCCCCATGATGTATTGCATTAAAATTACGCATGTATCAGGTGTGCCATGCCTCCAAATAACATGACGGCAGTTACCGCAGGGTGGCGTGCCTTCGGGTTGAACTTCAGGGACCGAATCGGCAACCACAATGCTTTTTATTTTTGACGTATACGATTCTTGTAAAACCATGTTGGCGATTGCGTGGCGCTCACCGCAAATACAATCGACGCCGATATTAGATTCAAAGAAAGAATACAGAGTATCAACGCCGCCATTGGCATGGCGGATTTGATTGTATTGAACCACTGCCTGTTTAGCATATTCCACGAGTTTCTGTTCGTCGGCAGTTAATTCTAAGTCCATAGTGAATTAATTATAACTGAAAATTAATAAAAATTTGTTTTAATTATCCCCACCCCCATACTTAAAGCGGAAATGGCCGTGGCCCGGTAGCGGGAATCAAACTCGTCATTGGTATATTTGGCTAAAATTATCCAGCGGGCGGTAGTGGCCATCATCGAACCGGCAATAAACGGCATGGCCATAAAACCATTCAGCCAAATTCCCGGAAAAACTGATATTTTTTATCTTGACATTTTTTGTTAACTCTCTAACGCCGGTTTTTATTTGGTTAACATAATTTTTCCAGCTTGGAAATAGATGCTTTTGATAAAGAACTTAACCTATGGACCAGAGTCATCCTGGCTTGCAAAAAAACAATAATGATCGGCAGGGTAAACACTGCTCCTTCTAAAAACTGGGTCAGGTAATAAATCTTGATATTTTTGTTGCTGATCATGGCCAGATGCTAGAATAATAACATGCTGTTGGCAATTATTGCTGTTTTGGCTTTTGGCTTTACCCGTTTATATAACCTGGATTTAATTCCGATTTTTGCCGACGAGGCGATTTATATCCGGTGGGCCCAGTTGATGGCCTATGACTGGCACCATTTATTTGTGCCGTTGACCGACGGGAAAACGCCTTTATTTATGTGGTTGCTGGTACCACTTTTAAGATTTAATTTTGATCTGCTGATAACCGGTCGGGTGTTATCGGCTGCGGCCGGCCTGGGGACGGTAGCGGGGATTTATTTTTTAACCAAAAAACTATTTGAAGTTAAAACCGCCCGGTTAGCCGTCGGCCTGGCTTTGTTCCAGCCGTTTTTGCTGTTTTATGACCGTTTGAGCCTAACTGACAGTTTATTGACAGCTTTGATTGTTTGGGCGGCCTACTTTGCTACCGGCGTCGGCTTGGGTGTATTTGGGGCGGCGGCGTTATTGGTTAAGCCGTCAGCGTTAAGCTACTTGTTGTTGTTGCCGGTTTTAAAACTAAAAGCCTGGCGCCGTCATTTAACGGCGGGAATAATTACTTTCACTATTTATAATCTGCTCCGGCTTTCTGATTCGTTTTACATGATCAAACAACGCAGTTTGGACTACCTGCAGGGTCCAACCCTGCAGCATTGGTCCAGCACCATTCAGGTTTTCGGCGGCTGGTTATTAAGTTATTTAGGCTGGCCGCTCATAATTATCTGGTTGCTGGCTTTAGTAATTGCCGCCAAATTCCGGGAGAAAAAGATCGGAATTTTGAGCTTGTTTATCATCCTGCCATTTTTATTTCTGGCCTTGGTGGGCAAGGTTGTTTATCCCCGCTATCTTTTACCGATCGTGCCGTTTATCTTGATTATTGTCAGTTGGGGATTAGTCCGCTTGCCGAAGCAATTACTGGCCTTATCGGTAGGGGTAATTTTAGCCGGTTGGCTTAAATTTGACTATTATTTATTGACCGATCCGGTTAAAGCGCCGTTGGTCCGGGCGGAAAAGGAACAGTTTTTTTACAGCTGGGCTGCCGGTTACGGTTTGCCGGAAATTAGGCAGTATTTGCTTCAATTACCCGGTGATAAACCAGTCGTGGTGGCGACCGAAGGCAGTTTTGGGACTTTACCCAATGGTTTGGAAATTTATTTTTCCGGCCACCCGACGGTTCAAATCCTGGGTGTCGGTTTTCCCTCCGGCGGCATGAGTCAGGGGATGGACCAGGCCCTAGTTGACAATAAGCGGTTATTTTTGGTGGCCAATTACGATCGGTTTACTTTTCCAAGTTCTGATCGTTTGAAATTGGTCAATGAATATCCCCGACCGGGAGGCGAGCGTTTACTGTTCTATGAAGTTTTTTAAATATCTTTGGCCGCTGTTAATTCTGCCGGCGCTATGGCCGATTTTTAGGAACGATTTTTTCCAAATGCATGATTTTACCCATGTGGCCCGGTTGGTGGAATTGGACCTGGGAATTAAGCTGGGACATTGGCCGCCGCGCTGGGCGCCGGATTTGGGCTGGGGCAACGGCATGCCCTTGTTTCATTTTTACGGCTCCCTGCCTTATTATTTAGCCGAACTATTTTATCTAATTAAAGTTCCGGCCGTGTGGGCCATCAAAGCCGTTTTTGCCGTAAATTATTTGGCCGGATTTTACTTCATGTATTTGTGGGCTAAAGCCCATTGGGGGAAATGGGGAGGAATTTTAAGCGGTTTGGCCTTTGTCTATCTGCCTTACCGGGCAGTCCAATTTTACGTCCGCGGCTCTTTAGCCGAGTTGACCGCCATGACTTTTATTCCCTTGTTTTATTACGCTGCGGGTAAGCGTAAAACGGTTTTGGCGGCATTAACCTGGACCGGAATATTTTTATCGCATAATGTCATCGCTTTATTTTCCTTAGGGTTTTTCGGATTATACTTTCTGTTTAATTTAAAACATTGGCGCCGCTGGCTGATACTTTCCGGTTTAACTTTATTATTATCAGCCTGGTTTATTATCCCGGCATTTTTTGAAAAAAATTTAACCGTAGTCGATAGTCTGACCGGGGGATATTTTCATTTTTCTTACCACTTTATTTATTTGCGGCAGCTGATTAACCGGTTTTGGGGGTACGGCGGTTCGATTTTAGGACCGGAAGACGGTATGTCTTTTCAGCTGGGCTGGCCGCAGCTAGGGCTGATTTTACCCGCAGTTTGGCTTTGGCGGAGGCTGTCTTATTTTTGGCTGGCATTAGCCATGGCAATTTTTATGATGACCTTTCACTCTAAATTTATTTGGGAGGCCGTTCCAATTTTGGCGTTAGCTCAATTTCCCTGGCGGTTACTGGCCTTTGCCGGTACAATTATCGCTTTTTTTGCCGGTTCAGCGGCGAAAAATAAATATATAGCAGTGGTCGCAGGAATATTAATTATTACTTTAAACTTCCGGTATTTCCGGCCGCAGCAGTTTTCCCCGGTTGATGACTATTACTATACCGACCGTCAGCGGATTGCCGACGAAATGAGTGATCTTTTGCAGGATTATTTGCCCAAGAATTATGCTGATTTTCCCACCGCCGCCGGCGGTAAAACCCCGCTGGAGTCCTGGTCGGATATAATTAGCCTATTAACTTGGATAGGACTGATTGTTTATTATGCCCGAACCAGAAGAATTAGCCGTTAGTGAAATCAGCCGGCGGGCGGTTTCCGGGGTGATGGTGTTAACCGTCAGGAAGTTTTTACTCAAAGCCGTTAACTATTTGGGCAGCATTATTCTGGCGCGCCTGCTTCTGCCGGAAATCTTCGGTGTTTTTGCCATTGTCAGTTTTATCATTACTTTCTTTGGGTTTTTCTCCGACGTCGGTTTAGGGGCGGCGCTGATCCAAAAAAAAGACAAGTTGAGCCCCAAGGATTTGGCGGTGACTTTTACTCTCCAGCAAATTTTAGTGGTGGCGGTGACCGGTTTAATTTGGCTGACGGCGCCGCTTTTTGCCGGAAAATATAACCTGGGCAACGAAGGCATCTGGCTCTTGAGGATTTTTTCCCTGTCATTATTTTTTACCTCATTAAAAACTATTCCCTCAATTTTGTTGGAGCGAAAACTCCAATTTAAACGTTTAATCTGGCCGGAAGTGGTTGAAGTCGTTTCTTTCCAAATCATTGCCGTGACCTTGGCCTATATGGGGTTAGGGGTTTGGAGTTTCATTATTGCTTTATTGGTCCGTAGTTTACTCGGCACGCTGGTTTTGTTCTATCTGTCACCGTGGCGGATCAGTTTTGCCTGGGATAAAGTGATCGCCAAAAGATTAGTATCTTTTGGCATTCCCTATAACTTAAACGGGTTTATCGCTACGATCAAAGATGCAGTCATGCCGGTTTTTGTCGGGGCGGTTTCCGGGGCGGCGGCCGTCGGTTATTTAAACTGGGCCTTAACTTTTTCCAAGTTGCCGATTTTATTTATGGCGGATATTTTCCGGGTAACTTTTCCCACTTATGCCCGGATCCAGGGTAATCCGGAACTGCTCAAAAAAGCCATCGAAAAGACCATCCGGTTTACCAATCTGTTTCTATTCCCGGCCGCGTTTTTACTGGCGGCCTTGGCCCGGCCGATCGTCACGATTATTTTTACGGATAAATGGCTGCCGGCTTTGCCGGCTTTCTATATTCATTTGCTCGGCATTATTATTGTCGGCATTACCAATACGTTTATGGATGCGCTTTGGGCCTTGGGGAAAACCCGGATTGCCGTTAAACTGCTGATAATTTACACTTTGGTTAACTGGGGAGCATCCGTGCCGTTGGTTTATTGGTTTGGTTTCAATGGGGCCATGATCGGTTCAGTGATTGTGCTGTATGTCTCGTTGCCGCTGACTTGGTACTACATTAGGAAAATTGTCAAAGTGGAAGTTATTAGACACGTTTGGCCGGCCTTTGCGGCCAGTGTCTTGGCCGGAATTGCGGCTTTTAAACTAAACTTTTTGGCCGGTAATTTATTGGGTCTGTTTTTAGCCGGTTTTGCCGGCGGCCTGGTTTATTTAGCCGGTTTGATTGTGTTTGATAAGAGAAGATTATGTGCCGATATTACTTGGCTCTGGAGTATAATTAAGCATTCATGAATAAAATTGCCATTTTCCAAGGCAAAAAAATCCGCCGGCGATGGAACGGGAAGCAGGAAAAGTGGTATTTCTCCGTTATTGACGTTGTGGCCGCATTGACTGGCAGCACCATCCCTAAAAGATATTGGAGTGATTTAAAAATAAAACTCCAAAAAGAGGGTAGTGAAGTGTACGAAAAAATCGTACGCTTGAAAATGCCTGCTTCGGATGGGAAATTGCGTGGTACAGATGTAGCTGATACCGAAGTAATGTTGCGGATTATTCAAAGCGTCCCGTCGCCTAATGCCGAACCTTTTAAACTTTGGTTGGCGCGTATCGGTT
>Ga0066637_10001408_pt1 | contig 15575 bp, 13 predicted proteins | sample CryGeyCG2014_020_FD_62737 | JGI IMG/M metagenome (GOLD analysis project Ga0066637, IMG submission 62737) | Groundwater microbial communities from aquifer - Crystal Geyser CG08_land_8/20/14_0.20 | ecosystem: Environmental > Aquatic > Deep subsurface > Groundwater | place: USA: Utah: Grand County...
CCAATAACCATTATTTCTTCTAAACCATCATCTCTTACTAATTGATCAATTAACCCAAAGCCAACCATTTCTCTTACAACAGCATCAGCATAGAAGTCAAATCTTGATTTAGGTATCTTTAATTCAGGGGCATTTCCCAAAATTTCAAGAATTTTTTCTTTGTAAACAACCCTTCTTTGTTCAGGGTCCCTAATAAAATAAGGGTTAATTGAAATTACCCGTGTTGCTACTTCTTTTATTGTATTAATTACTGCTTTTTCTGATTCTGTTGGTCTTGGGCTCGGTACAGTATAATAGGGCATTGCTTTGTCCTGTATTTTGTAAATAGTAATTTCTCCATATTGGTCAATTATTTCTTTCCTCTTTGCTTCTTTGTATTCTTTATCCACCTGAGTTTCTAAAACAGGAGTTTCTTGTATTTCAGGAGCCGTACTTGGCAGTTTCTCAGCTTCTTTTTTAATAATTTTAACTTCTTCTTTTGGCTCTATTTTAGAATAAGATTTCTTCTCAAAAATAGGTTCAGTTCTTCTAAATGGTTTTTCTTCCTTTTTTTCAACATTTTTCTGAAGCAATTCCAATGCTTTATCTATTTCGGCCTTTTTTACTTCTACCTTTTCCTCTATATTTTCCTGCTTTACAGGCTTATCTTCCTTTGCCTGCCTAGCCTTCTTCATTAATTCTTTTAGATAATCCTGGGCCATTTAACTACCTATATATTAATAATTAATATTAAATAGGGTTTTCTCTTATTTAAATTTTGTCTTTTTTAAAAAAACATACTTTTATAATTTTGAATTATAATATGATAAGATAAAGGTAGATCTAATGAGAGTTCTTTTCATAGTGAATATTGCCGGATTAGAGAGCGGAATCCTGACTTACGCAAAAGAACTCAAGGAAGCTCTTTCAAAAGAAGGCATAGCCATTGATGTTGACCGTTTAGATTCAAAGCATTATGATTTAATCCACGTGCATAATCCATTTCCCTCATTTTTCCTTTTTGAAACAATGCTGCGTTTTTATGGCACGCCAGTAATTTATTCAGCAAACATGACTGAAAACCAGATAAGGGGGTTAGCGCCAGAAACATTCAAATTGCCCGCAAGACAATACCTTAATTTTTTTTATTCCCGATGCGAAAAAATAATTTGCCCTTCAGAAAAAGTAGTCAATGATTTGCAATCCTGCAGGGATAAGAGAATTTTATTGCCTTACCCTGTTGATTTAAATAAATTTAAGAAAGATGAAAAATCCGGTTTAGATTTCAGAAAGAAATATGGCATAACAAGGCAAATTATTTTGTGTGTGGCATCAATACAGGAAAGAAAAGGCATCTTTGATTTCGTTGATGCAGCAAAATCTTTCCCGCAATATGATTTTGTATGGGTTGGTGAAATTCCCGATACCCATACTTTAAAATATAAAAGAAGAATAAAGCGGATTGTAAATAATCCCCCAAAAAATGTTATTTTTGTAGGGCACATAGAAAAAAATGAATTATATAAGGCATATAATGCAGCTGATCTTTTTGTTCTGCCGAGCCATTCTGAAACATTTGGCCTGGTGATAGCTGAAGCAGCCTCCTGCGGTATTCCAGTTCTTATACGGAATCTTCAGGAATTTTCCTATTTTAGTGATTTTGCCCAAATGTTTTCGAATCAAGCAGAATTCAAGCATAAGATAAAGCAAATTATGGAGAATCCAGGAAAACGAAAATCTCTTTCAGATCTGTCTCTAAACGCAAGAAATAAGTTTGATGTAAATATTCATATCAAGCGCATGAAAGAGATTTACGAATCTGTTTTGAATAAAAAATAGTTTAATTATTTCTTTTCTTCAATCTCTTTTTCCAAGTTTTTTACAAATTCTTCTAAATCAAGAAGAGTTATCTTTTGGTCTCGGCTTCTTACTGCCAATTTTCCACTTTCAATCTCTTTCTTTCCAATTGTAATAATATAAGGAATTTTTTCTAGTTCAGCGTCCCTTACTTTTCTTCCAATACTTTCCTTTCTATTGTCAAATTCAGCCCTTATTTTATGTTCCCTTAATTTTTGGCAGATTTTTTCAGCTTCATTATTGAATTCATCGCTTACTGTAATAATTCTTGTTTGCACAGGGCTTAACCATAAGGGGAATTTTCCAGCATAATGTTCAATTAATATTCCTAAAAATCTTTCAACACTCCCAAATAATACCCTGTGTAACATTACAGGCCTGTGCTTCTTATCATCTTCTCCAATATAATACAAATCAAATCTTTCAGGCATTGAAAAGTCTACTTGAATTGTTGCACATTGCCAGGTTCTTCCTAGAGCATCCTTAATATGGAAATCAATCTTTGGCCCATAAAATGCTCCATCCCCAGCATTTATTTTATATTTCATATTTTTTTTCTTCAGTGCATTTTCCAATGCATTTGTTGCTCTCTCCCAAATCACATCGCTTCCCATTGAATTTTCCGGTCTTGTGCTTAGTTCCACATGATATTCCTTAAATCCAACTGTTTTGTAAACAGAATCTGCTAATTCAATTATTTTTGATATCTCATTTTCAATCTGTTCTTCAGTGCAGAAAATATGTGCATCATCTTGCGTGAATTTCCTTACCCTAAACAATCCATGCAACACCCCTGATCTTTCATGCCTATGTACGGTTCCTAATTCTCCCAACCTTAAAGGCAATTCTTTGTAAGAATGCCTTTTTTCTTTATAAACAAGGATTCCGCCAGGGCAATTCATTGGTTTTATAGCATAATCCTCATCATCTATTTTTGTAAAATACATATTTTCTTTGTAATGGTCCCAGTGCCCTGAAGTAACCCATAAATGTTTTTTCATTATTAATGGCGTATTTATCAAATCATATTCTGCCTTGAAATGCAGATCATGCCAGAAATTCATCAACTCATTCCAGATAACCATCCCTTTAGGGTGCATAAATACAAAACCAGGTGCTTCAGGATGTAATGAAAATAAATCTAATTCTTTTCCTAATTTTACATGGTCTCTTTTGGCTGCTTCTTCCCTTAAATTTATCCAGTCTTCAAGATCTTTTTTTTCAAAGAAACTTATCCCATATATTCTTTGCATAGTTGCATTCTTTTCATTTCCTTTCCAATATGCACTGCTTGATTTCAATATTTTAAATCCGCCAATCAATAAAGTATTTGGAATATGTGGCCCTCGGCATAAATCAGTAAATTTCCCATTTGAATAAATAGAAATAATTTCATCAGGCAATTCCTCAATCAGCTCTTTTTTGTAAGGGTTATCTTTAAGCAATTGAATTGCTTCCTTTTTCTTCAATTCCTTTCTTTCAAATGTTTCATTTCTTTTTATTATTTCAATTACTTTCTTTTCAATTCCTTCCAAATCAGCCGGCTCAAATGGCTTTTTAACACCAAAATCATAATAAAATCCTTCTTCAATTGCAGGGCCTATTCCTAATTTAGCATCCGGAAATAGTTCCAAAACAGCTTCAGCCATTACATGCGAGGAAGAATGCCTTAAAACATCTAATCCTTCCTTAGAATTTTTTGTAATTATCTTTAATTCACAATCTGTTTCAATTTTATAGCTTAAATCAACAAGTTTATCATTTACCTGGGCAGCAACCGAATCCTTTGCTAATTTTGCGCCTATGCTCTTTGCTACATCAAGCGTAGTAATTCCTTTTTCAAATTCCTTTTTTGAACCATCCGGCAATTGTATATTAATAATATTTTTAGGCATAATATCACATGAATATAGAATTAATTTAAATTTACCGATTATGCAATTCAGGGGAAATTCACCCTAAAACCCTATTTAAACCCTTAAATCTCAATTTAATTTATGATTCCCGAAGCTCTAAGGCAGAATTATTATAGGGCATTGGCTGTAAGCAAAATAAAAAACAATGAATTTACAGGAAGTTCTCCACCAGGAATTTTTGTTTCTCATTTTAATTATCCCAAGATTCCAGTAAGCATTGTTTCATTAACCGAGCAGAATGAAAATGCTTATTTTTATGATTCTCCAGAACTTTGGTTTAATAAGCCACAGGAAGAAATTTTAGCAATGAGGCATGAATTAATCTATGCTTCAAAAACCCACGATAAAGGTGAGCCGCAAAACCCGAGCAGAGAACTCTTAGATATGCAGGAGTTGGCATTAAGCAAGAATTTTCAGGACTTGGATGTTTCACTTAAAAAAATGCCAGAAGCAGATCTTTCATTTTGCGATGTTTTGGCGCCAATAGGCCCCAAGGCCCAGCTGGAAAAATTTTCATTCACTGATAATCCAAAAATATTCCAAAAAGCAGAAAGAATATTTTACGATACTGATGCCAAATCAGTTGTTGCAATAAAAGAACTTTATTCAGATTCAATTCCCATTTCTTCAATTTACAAATTGCTTTCAATAGGTGCATTGGGCCAGCAGAAAAGAAGAATTCTTGTGCCAACAAAATGGGCAATTACTGCGATAGATGATACTGTTTCAAAACAATTGATTGAAGAAATCAAAATGCACCAGCAGATAAATGAATATCAGTTATTCCTCTCTTCCTACCTTGATAATTATTTTTATATTTTATTAATTCCAAATTGCTGGTCCTTTGAAATGTTAGAATCCTGGTTGGGTTATACAGAAAAAGGAGGATTGCCTGGCATTGCAGTTGATTATGAATTATATGCTGGCAGAAAAAAATATGCTGATCAAATCACCGGAGCATATTATTCTGCAAGATTGGCGGTGGCAGAATATTTAAAAAAAATAAGGAGACAGGCATCAGCAATTGTTTTCAGGGAAATAAGTCCTGAGTATAAAATTCCCATGGGTGTATGGCAGATAAGGGAAAATGTTCGCTTTGCTTTGTCCCAAAAACCAATTTCTTTTTCTTCTTTAGATTTAGCTTTAGATTTTATTTCAACAAAATTGAAAAATCCGATGAAATATTATAAAAACAAATCAGTTCTAATTAATGAACTTAAAACCCAGAGAAGGATTTCCGAGTTCTTCTGACATATGCAAAGCTTATTGCCACAGAAATGATAACTATTAGTAATGATTCTAAAATTCCCAAATCTGCTCCTGAAACAGTTTCTGCCCCGGTTGCTCCATCAGTCAATAAAGTAATAATATATTTCCTTGCACCGCTATTTGGATCCCCAAAAATATTGACAGATCCCTTTTTGTACGCAAACATCTCTGCAGGTTCTGCAATGATTTTTAGATTTGCAGGATCATTAAATTCTGGCTTGTCAAAAGAATATTCTACACTTTGATAACCAATCAACTTAGCCGTACATTCATATTGTTTTTTGTCTGAAATATAATTGCAAGATACGGTTCCATTTGAAAAGGTATTACCTGTTACATTTACTTTTGTGTGAATTACTGCAGTTGTGTTTGGAGTAGGATTATCAGTATAACCTGTGCTTAATAGACAATACTCTTTTTCAGCTAATACTATTTTATCCTGTGAATCCTTTGCAGTTACATAAATACAATTTTTACCAACTTTAAAAGTACAATTACTCAGTGATAAATAAGTTCCTAATTCAGTATATGTAAATGTATTGCATGAATTATTACAATAGCAAGAATTATTTGTATTTAATTTGAATTTTCCACTAAATGTTTTTGCTTGATTTAATTTTGTAATATTAACCCTTGCCCCATAAGGTCCAGGGGCAGTTGGAGGATTCATAGGGTACCCTCCCCCTTGAACATAAGTTATGCCACTCCAATATGCGGCTTCCCAATCTTCATTGTTTGCGACTTCTACCTGTGATGTTTTTTTAATTGCAGTATTATATATCTGCACGCCTTCAGGGTCTACATAGGCAGTTATATCCACAGTAGAAGGCATTGCTGTATCATAAAAAGTTCCTTGCGCAAAAAAAGTAATTTCTTCCCCATTCTTCAATTCAATTTGTTTTCCCAGCGGATTATATTTGTAATAAAATCCATCTCCTTTGCAGGGATAAGAATCTGCCTTTCCAGAATATTCACATTTTAAGTACATTTTTCCATAGGTTATGTCGTCCCCTAAATTTTTCATTTTAACTTTAACGTAAAAAGTTTCACCGGCAAGAAAGCCCGTTTTCTGTTTAAATCCATCATCAAGTACAGAAACCTCGCTAATGGTCACATCAAATGCAGCTAAAGAGAACGGCAAAAAAAGAATAATTAAACTTATTAGGGATATTATCTTTCGCATACTTTATCTATATTTTATTTCTTTTTATTGTTTTTGCTAAGCAATTTTGCCATTGTTATGGCAAACAGCAACAAAACCAGAAGAAGCAGATCATATTTTAGCACAAATAAATGGTAAAAATCAAACATTTTTGCCCCATAATTTAATCCCACCCAAATAACTAAAAGTAATCGAAATATGTTTGCTGCAAAAATTATTGCCGAACCAAGCAAAATTGGTTTTATTTTTTTATTAAATTCAATCCCTGGCAATGCAAAAATTAAAGTAATAAACGTTAGTATCGGGATGATCCCTAAACAGATGCTTTCAATTGCCAGATTTACTGTTTTACCCTCAGCCATAAAAATATTCATCAAAATATTGTCCTGCAGAAAAATTCCCGAATTTAAAAATTTAACAAAAAAGAAAACAGTGTTAGCTATGAGAAGTTCTAAGGGGTAAATAAGATTGGTAATCTCAAATATTCTGTAAATTGCAAAAAAAATAAGATATATTGGAATTATTCTAATTCCAAATTCAAAAAGAAATTTCTTAGGATCCCCTGATTTTATGCTCATCAATCATTTCCCAAATTTCATATATTGTGCAATAAGCGCTTCTAACTGTATCCTCTCATTTGCTCCCTCAACCAATCTGAAATTATATTCCCCAATTATATCAACCAATTCTATTTTGTTTTTGCTAGGCAATATTTTTTCATCCAGTTGCATTGTTTCATGATATAACTGCACAATTATATCTTCTCCGCTCATTCCGTGTTTGTACATTAAATCATAAAGCATTTTTCTTGCATTTGTAAAATCTTTATTTAATGCAAAGTTAATCATTTCCTTTATTTCTTTAGGTTTTGCCCTGCTTGATACGTCATAAATAATATCTTCAGTTATCTTATGGCCCATTACAGCCGCTCCCTGTAATATATTTACTGCCTTTCTTAAATCACCATCAGCAACATAAACAATAGCTTCCAATGCTTTTTCATCAATAGTTAATTTTTCTATTTTGGCTATTCCGGCAATCCGCTCCTTTATCTCTTGCTCTTTTAGGGACATAAATCTAAACACAACGCATCGTGATTGTATTGGTTCAATAATTTTGCTTGAATAGTTTGCGCTTAAAATAAAGCGGCATGTTTTTGTATACTTTTCCATAGTTCTTCTTAAAGCCTGCTGTGCCTCTGATGTTAAAGCATCAGCCTCATCTAAAAAAATTATCTTAAAATCAGCATTGAATGCAAGCATCCTTGCAAAATCCTTTATTGTTTTTCTTACAACATCAATTCCCCGTTCATCACTTGCATTTAATTCTAAAAAATTGTTTTCAATAGCCGGGCCATATAATTCTTTAGATAAAGCAATTGCAGAGGTTGTTTTTCCACAACCCGCAGGGCCAGCAAATAATAAATGTGGAACAGTCCTTGTTTTGACATAATTGCCCAATCTCTCCACTATGTGTTTTTGCCCAACAAGTTCATTTACTTTCTGTGGCCTATATTTCTCAACCCAAGGCAATTCGAATTCCATTATCCCACTTTCATAATTCGTTAATAAAATCATGGTCAGAATATATATAAAAAGATAGCTATCCAACTCTGATAATATGGTAAAGGCTAAATCATCTAATCCCAAATCAAATCTTACAAGGTTAATCTTGCTTTTAGTCCTTTTCATCTTTTCATATGCTTTGCTTTATGCATTTACCTTTTTCAATTTTTTATCAAATATTCCGATACTTAATCTGATTTTCCCTTTTGCTGTTTGGGATTCGCCAATGTATTGGCTTCTGCCAATAGTTGGTTTCTGGTTTGTTTATCTTGGCATATCCTGGTTCAACAAAGAATTTGAATCAGAGTTGGCAACAAAATGGGTTTTCCCTATTATCTATTTTATATTTTCAATATTTGCATTTTATATAAATCTTTTCATGTATCTGATTGGGAGCGTTTCAGGCAGGGAGATAATAATTTGTTTATTTGATTGTGATGCAATCCGCGCTTCAATTATTCAGGCAGGAACCCAGCAAAATTTCATAGTTATGGATTATTGGCCAGCATTAAAAGCTTCAGCATTTTTACCGTTTTTATTTGCAGGGATATTTGCCTGGCTGAGCATTTATATTCTGAAAAAACTTGAAGAAAAGGAATATATTTAATTTTTTAAATATCTATTTTTTAGATTCCTATGCAAAAGATTTTTGTTGAAGGATACGGTTGCTCGCATAATTTGAGCGATACATCAAAGATAAAATGGCTTGTTAAAGAAAACCTTTCTCTTGCTGAAAACCCAAAAAATGCAGATGTGATTATTTTCAATGGTTGCACTGTAAAAAAGCCAACCGAAAATCGCATGCTTAATTTAATCAGGAAAAGGCTTGCTTTGAAGAATGTTAAGTCAGTTGTTATTTTTGGTTGCCTAGCAAGAATAAATAAAAGGGAACTAGAAACGTTAAATGATAAAAAATTGAAAATAATTGATTCATTGCCCGAACTCTGCCGTTTTTTAAGTATGCCTTTAGCTGATTTTTCACCGGCAATGCTTGAATGCCTGCAGAATAGAATTATTTCAATTTTACCTATATCCACAGGTTGTTTGGGCAATTGTTCTTTCTGCTGTGTAAAAAAGGCAAGAGGTAATCTGAAAAGTTTTACAATGCCCGAATTAGATTCAAAATTCAAAGATTTGATAAAAGAAAGCAAGGAGGTATGGCTTTGTTCTGAAGATACTGGCTGTTATGGTTTGGATATAAAAAGTTCTTTGCCAAAGCTGCTTGAAACTTTGCTTTCGAACAAGGGCAAGTATCGAATTCGTTTAGGAATGATGAATCCAAATTGGCTTGATCATTATTTTGATGAGCTTGTTGAAATCTACAAAAACGAGCATATGTACAAATTTTTGCATCTGCCTTTGCAAAGCGGTTCAAATTCCGTTCTAAAAGCAATGAATCGCCCATATGCCTTTGAGAAATATAATTCATTAGTAAAAGAACTCAGGAAAAAAATCAGGCCTCTTACACTTTCTACTGATATAATTGTCGGTTTTCCTGGTGAGACAGAAGAAGATTTTGATGATACAATAAAAGCTCTGAATACAGTAAAACCAGACATAACAAATGTTTCCCGTTATTACAATCGGCCTTTTGCGGCTTCTTCCAATTTCAAAAATCAGATTCACGGCAGAGACATAAAAAAGAGAAGCAGAATTTTATCTGTTTTGTGCAGAAAACTTTCTTTTGAAAACAATAAAAAAGAAATAGGCAAGAAATATGAAATCTTAGTTAATGAATTGGGAAAGGATAATACTTTTGTTGGAAGAACGCTTGCATATAAATCAGTTGTTGTAAAAAAAGCAAATCTTGGCGATTTTCTAAATGTAAAGATTACCTCAGCAAAACCAACCTATCTTCTGGGAAAGAGCATCTAATTTTCTTATTTAACCCGAATTTAAGATATATCCCTGTTTTATGGCATTAACATCAGCTTTTTAATTCTTTTTTTGTTCTTATGTATAGTAATTATCTTTTAGTTAGAGGGGGAAAATGAACATTAAATTACTTTTAGGCTCATATAGATTATATAAAGAAAATTTTAAGGTAGCTTTACTATTCTCAGTCTTAATTATATTTGCTGCATTTTTATCGTACTTTTTTAATATGACATTTTCCTCGGCTGCTGTTTTTTGGAATTATTCACTTTTATCTGAACCCTTGCTTATTATCGGCGAAATTATAACTTTGCTACTTTTCCTCTTTACCTATTCCTTCCTGCTGTGCTTACTTGTCCTTCTTGTAGAACGTGAATTAGGATATTCACGTTTTGAATTCACTTTTTACAATCTGATGGACCATTTTGTAAAAAGAGTATTCTGGTTTTTTATTTTATACACATTACTACTTGCAGTAATTGGTTATACTGTAGTTTTATTCTCAGTTGATATAAGCATTGCAACATTGCTGATATTTTTAATTTCATTAGCAGTATTATTTGTTCCACAAGCATTAATTATTGAAAAAAGGGGTTATTCACAGGCACTAGAAGATTCAATTAAATTCACTGCGCAAAATCCACAGCTAACCCTGCTTGTGCTTGTTGTTGGCTCATTTATTGTGGCAATCCTTTTATTTTTAGAATATTTGATAGATATATTGACCCCAGGAATATTTGCAGGCAGGGTATTTTCCTTCCTAATCTTATCCTTCTTTTTAGTGCCATTCATTGAAATTCTAAAAACATATGCATATATGCTAAAATTCAATTTAATCCAGGGCCCAGAGAGAATTGAATAAAAGTATTTCTAAGAGTTCAGATAGCAAACTTTTTATATGTTTTTATTTAGAATAATCAAGTATGGCTGTTTCTTTGGATAAAATTGATTATGAAATACTGCGCTGTTTATTGGAAGATGGCAGAGCTAGCTATTCATTAATTGCAAAGAGAGTAAATCTTACTGATGTTGCAATCAAGAAACGTTTGCAATCCTTGTTCAAACGAGGCATAATAAAATCAATTACTCCGCAATTAAATTTAGAGGTTTTAGGTTATGAAAATCCGATCTTTGTCCAGATAAGATCAGATGCCTCAAAAACAAAAGATGTTCTGAAAAGGTTAGAGTTATTTGATTATGTTGCTGAAGTGTACAAAACATTAGGGGAATTTAATCTTCTTGTGAAAATTGTTCTCCCTAAGTTAGGATTGGCAGATGATTTTATTTCTAAGATAAGCACTATTGACGGCATTAATGATATTAAGACACTTGTCGTTCTTGATAAAGTAAAAAACACAGAATGTCTTCCAGCATCATTATTGCAGAAAAAATTATAGCCTAACTTTTTTTGATATCATGATTTTAATAATTGCAGAAAAGGAAATTGCAGGAAGAAGAATAGCCGAGTTGTTATCTGATGATAATTTCAGGACCGAAAAGCACAGAAGCAAACCTTATTTTATTTTCAGCAAAGAAAGTAAAGAGTATATCGTTGTTCCATTGAAAGGGCACATAAAAGATGTTGATTTCCCCTCCAGATATTCTGCTTGGATCGGGACAGATCTCAAAGGTTTGATTAAAGCAGAAATACTTTATGAAAATAAGGAAGAGGAAATTATTGCATTATTGAAATACGTATGCCCCCAAATAGATTCCTTAGTTATTGCAACCGATGCTGATCGAGAGGGGGAAAGTATTGGCTTAGAAGCAATAACTGTAATTAATGAGAAAAATCAGGGAATAATAATAAAGAGGGCGTTATTTTCTGCAATCACAAAACAAGATTTGGATGAAGCTTTTTCATCTTTAAGCAATGTTGATTATGCATTAGCTAATTCTGCGGACGCAAGACGGGAAATTGATCTTATGTGGGGCGCTGTTTTAACAAGATATCTATCCATAGTTTCAAATCGCTTGGGTTCAGAATTCATATCTGCAGGAAGGGTTCAAAGCCCAACATTAGCGTTAATTGTTGATAGGGAAAAAGAAAGGATTGCATTTAATACCCAGAAATATTGGGAGGTTTTTGCCGAGTTTGACAAAAATGCCGAAAGATTTATTGCTTCCCATAAAAATGGCCGCTTTTGGGATAAAGAAAAGGCAGAAGCAGTAATGAAAAAAAGGGCAGATTTTGGAACTGTAAAAGAGGTAAAAAAATCAAAGAAGATTTTGAAAAGGCCAGAACCCTTTAATACTACAAGTTTTTTAACTGCTGCTATAGTTCTTGGATTAACTGCATCGAAAGCAATGAGCCTTGCAGAAGATTTATACCAAAGAGGTTTGATAAGTTATCCTAGAACAGATAATGCGGAATATCCTGCTTCTTTAAATTTAAGAAAATTACTTGAGAATCTTTCAAGTTATGGCCCGGTTCACAAAGATATAAATAAATTGTTGGCACAGCAACAATTAATTCCTTCAAAAGGAAAACCATCAAAAGACCATCCGCCAATTCATCCGGTTGCAGTTCCAAAAGAAGAATTAAGTTCATATCATATGAAGGTTTATGAATTGGTTGTGAGAAGATTCCTGGCAACTTTAGCTAAAGATGCTTTAGTTGAAGTAGTGAAAGTAGATATTGATATGAATACCGAGCCTTTTGTTGCCACAGGCCAGACATTTATTGAATTAGGCTGGAAAGAATTTTATCCTTATAGCGCAGCAAATGAAATTAACCTGCCAAACTTATCTGAAGGCGACCGCTTAAAATTAATTGATTTAAAATTAAGTGAATCAGAGACAAAACCGCCAGTAAGATATTCCCAAGGATCCTTAATCAAAGAAATGGCTGCAAGAAATCTTGGTACGAAAAGCACAAGGCATGAAATAATTCAAAAATTATATTCAAGAAATTATATTTCAGGTTTAAAATCAATCATACCCAATAAAATTGCTTTCGCGGTTGTTGATTCACTTGAAAAATATGATGGCATGGTTTTGAAATCTGAGATGACTGCCGGATTAGAGAAAGAAATGGACCTTATTGCTGCAGGCAAAAAATCGAAGCCAGACGTAGTTGCTGATTCAAGAAAAATGTTAGATACTATAATGGATGAATTATTAAAAAATAAGGATAAAATAAGCCAATCCTTAAGACAAGCATTGCTAGAGGATAGCAAATTAATAAAATGCTTGGATAGGAATTGCACCGGCATGTTAATGATACGAAAAGGTTTTTCTGGCAAGAGATTTTTAGGCTGTACGAGTTATCCTAGATGCAGGGTTACTCTGCCTTTGCCGCAACAAGGAGACATAGTTCCTTTAGATGATAAATGCCCTATTTGTGAATTCCCAAATATCAAGATTTTGAATGGGAGAAGGAGTTTCAAGATGTGCCTTAATCCCAATTGCGCTTCTAAGGAAGAATGGAGAAATAAATCAAAAGCCAAATATGCAAAAAAGAAAGAATCAGAAACAAAAGAGGCGTAATATTGCCATGAAGCGATTCTTTTTGATTTTGCTTTTAATAATATTTTTTTCTGCTTGTTTGCAAGACCCGGTAAAATTTGAAGATAATTTTCAGAAAATAAATTCCTTTTGGAAAAATTCATATTCTGATTCCCTTATTGATCAATTGCCAATAAAATCCTTTGAAAATAAATATCCTTCACCAAACTTAACCTCAATTAAAAAAAATCTTGCCGATTTTAATAAATCGCTTTCAGAATATTCCTCTGCAAATGCAAAATTGCTTTCAGAATGGATTTTCATTAATCTTTTACTTGCTGATTATTTAAATGATGAATTTAAATTCCAGAAACAGGCAAAAAATGAAATTTTAAAACTAAATGCTTTGGATATAAATAATCTTTCAGAAGATACCTGTTTTTCAGGATTTTTAATTCTGTCAGAGAAAGCGGATTTATTAATTGAAAAAAGCGAAGCAATAAATCTCAAATTTAATTCTCTTGCCAGCGAAAATTCCCAGCTAATAAATTCAAAAGTTTCATTTATCAATAATTCAGCAGTTGTTGACCTGAAAGCATTGCTTTTGGCAGCAGATTCAGATTTCTCAACACTTTGCAAGTTTAATTCATCACTTTCTTTATGGATAAATTCTGCTGAAACTAATGAAGAAATATGCAATACCCTTGATTTATTTAAAGAAGAAGTAATACAATTGCAGTCCATGAAAATTACTTTAAATAAAATTATTGAAAATCCTGCATTTTCAAATTATTCTAGTTCAGAATTAAGTTCCGCTTATTCTCTTTTTGGAGAACAAGCTGATGAATTAGGTTCACTTTATGCTTCAGCAGAATATTCTTGCAATCCCAAATAGAATTAATTAACTTAAGAAAAAATTAATAATTAAAAATTAGAAGGGAACAGGGATCAAAACATCCTCAACCTTGTTGAGACCATATACGCTTGGTGAGCTTATCCCTTATCCCTTTTCTTCGATTTTTTTATTCTCTATTACGGGCAGATCCCTCCTGTCCTTTTTAATATGAATAGGATATCCTCCTTTATAATAACTATTAGTTTTTTAATGTACAAAAAGTACATTTAAAATATATTTGCATGTACTATATTTCTAGATAATTATGCCATTCACCATGAAATCAGATGATGAGATAAGGCTTAAGATATTAAATTCTTTACTTTCAAAAGGCGTGGTAAAGCCAAATATTAAACAAATTAAGAGAGAAACAGGATTCCACAAAAGCACAATACTTTCAAGCCTTGCGTTTTTGGAAAAGGAAGGAATACTTACAGGATATGGGCCTAAAATTGATTTTCGTAAATTTGGATATTCCTTAGAAATTGTAACATTAGTCCAGGCAGATCTTTTTAATAAACCTGTTTTCGAAGAATTTCTAAGAGAAGCAAAAAAAGATGCTTCAATATATTGGCTTTCTGAGATATTTGGTTCAGGGACCTATAATGTTTTAATGAGACAGGTTCACGGGGATGTTGAATCCTATAATAAACACATGCAGCAGCATTACTATAGTAAGATAGAAAATTTGCACAAATTAATATTGACAAAGCAGGTGTTTTTTACAACAGAACCGATTTATAAAAATGTTTCTAGAACACAATCAATTATTGAATTAATAAAAAAAGGCCGTGGTTTGGACTGATGGTTATGGAAATAGAGATAAATTTTAACAAAAGCATTGAAGCAAATGCCTCTGATTATTTTGAAAAAGGAAAAGAGGCAAAATCAAAAGCCTCAAGGATTAAACAAGCGATCGAAGTTAGCGAATATAAATTAGAGCAATTGGGAAAAGAAATAAAACAAAAGCAGGAAGTAAAACAAGCGCCAAAAAAATGGTACGAGAAATTCCATTGGTTTTTCTCAAGCACAGGATTTTTAGTTTTAGCTGGCCGGGATATGAAATCAAATGAGCTTCTTGTAAAAAAATATATGAAACCCAAAGATGTTTATTTTCATGCAGAGATACAGGGTGCAGCACATTGCATTATAAAAACCGAAGGCAATGAAGTTGATGAAATTACAAAAAAAGAAGCAGCTATTTTTGCAGCAAATTTCAGTAAAGCATGGGCTGGCGGCTTATCCTCTGTGGATATCTATTCAGTAAAGCCTGAACAGGTTTCTAAGCAAGCGCCAACAGGCACTTCTTTATCAACAGGGGCATTTATGATTTATGGCAAAAGAGAATGGTTTAGAAATATCTCTTTAGGAATAGCTATTGGTTTGCAGAAAATAAGTGATTATTATAAAGTAATTTCAGGTCCCAGGGCAGCCATAAAGAAAAATTCAGTTATTGCATTTGAAGTTATTATGGGGGAAAGAAAGAAGAGTGAAATTTCAAATGAGTTAAAAGGTTTGTTTGAGAAAAATTTGAATTTAAAGCTGCCAATAAGCATTGATGAAATAGTTTCAATGTTGCCTGCAAGCAACCTTGAAATCGGCAAACAGTT
>Ga0066637_10001409_pt1 | contig 15566 bp, 19 predicted proteins | sample CryGeyCG2014_020_FD_62737 | JGI IMG/M metagenome (GOLD analysis project Ga0066637, IMG submission 62737) | Groundwater microbial communities from aquifer - Crystal Geyser CG08_land_8/20/14_0.20 | ecosystem: Environmental > Aquatic > Deep subsurface > Groundwater | place: USA: Utah: Grand County...
TGCTTCGTCTAAACTTAATTTATAATCGGGGTCGTGGATTATGTTATTGCGGATTTGATGAGTTAGCCGGATTTCTTCAGTACTGGGCAGGATAAGAGAACTTATCTTGGTTAATCTTTCTCCCAAACTTTCGCCGGCATACCCCATTCTGCTTAAAGTATCGTCTAAAAGAGAATCTGCCTCAATGACCGCTAATTTATGCTCTGATTCCAGGCCTGTTTCCAACCTTGCCTTAATTTTATCCCAGATTTTTTCTATGTTTTTAATCCCGTAGGGCCGGAAAGTCAAAAATTCTGCTATATCTGCTAAAATAAAAAATTTCCACCAACTAGTTTTTCTAAAAAAAACAATGAGGCCGATCAAAAGAACCAAAGAAAAAACCATTAAAGCAATTTTTAAAATTAGAACCTGTCCCCCGAAATCGGGCGAAATAATAAGTTTTGTTAGAGTGTCTCTATCCATAAAATTATTAAAGCTACTCTCTTTTGATTTTATCAAAAAATTACATTTCTTTGAAATGTTTGCCGATATTTAAAATTTTTTGTTCTTCAAAGGGCTTGCCGATAATCTGAAGCCCGACCGGTAATTCCCCTACTTTTCCAACCGGCAGGGAAAGAGCCGGCAGACCCGCCAAATTTACAGAAACAGTATAAACATCAACTAAATACATTGAAAGAGGGTCCTCAATTTTTTCTCCGATTTTGAATGGCAGAAACGGTGAAACTGGCGTCATAAGGACATCGACTTTTCTAAAAACTTTTTCAAAATCATCACTGATTAAAGTCCTGACTTTCTGAGCTTTTAAATAATATGCTTCGTAATAACCGGCTGATAAAGTATAAGCGCCTATTATAATTCTTCTCCTCACCTCTGCCCCGAATCCTTCTTCCCTGGCTATTAAGTAGTAATCAAATAAATCTTTTATTTTTAGTTTTTTATTTTTGCCTGCCCCGTAGGCCCCGCCCTTTTCGCAAAAAGGGCGTGGTCCTTCGGGGATTCCGCCATATCTTATGGCGTCATATCTTGCCAGATTAGCGCTGGCTTCAGATGGAGCAATGATATAGTAACAAGACAAAGCATATTCGGTATGAGGCAAACTTACTTCTTCAATTTTAGCCCCCATTTCTTCGTATTTTTTTATCGCCCCTTTTATTACTTTTTCAACTTCCGGGTCAATTCCTTTAACAAAATACTCTCTCGGTACTCCAATTCGTAAATTTTGAATTTGTTTCGGGTTTCGGATTTCGTCCCTCGATTTCGCTCGGGACGACCCTGAGCTTGTCGAAGGGTCGGATTTCGGATTTACTGATGTGCTATCCATTTTATCTTTTCCGGAGATGACATCAAAAACGATTTTGGCGTCTTCCGCTGTTTTGGTTATTGGCCCTATTTGGTCTAAAGAAGAAGCAAAAGCAATCAAACCATACCTTGAAACTGCCCCGTAAGTAGGTTTTAATCCTACTGCCCCGCAAAAAGAAGCTGGTAATCTAATGGAACCGCCGGTATCAGAGCCCAGGGCGTAACAACACAGATTTCCGGCCACTGCCGCTGCCGACCCGCCGGAAGAACCGCCCGGTACCCGACTCAAATCACGAGGATTTTTGGTCGGACCAAATGCGGAATTCTCTGTTGAAGAACCCATAGCAAATTCATCCATATTTGTTTTCCCTAAAAACACAGCCCCCTGCTCTTTAAGTCTTTTTATTACCGTGGCGTCATAAGAAGCAATGTAGTTTTCTAAAATTTTTGAAGCAGCCGTGCACCGAATCTCCTCAACTAAAATATTGTCTTTAATGGCGCAAGGGACGCCGGCCAGAACTGGAATTTTTTTGCCAACATAAATTAAATCGTCAATTTTTTTTGCTTGAGATAGAGCTAAATCTTCATTAACGGTCAAAAAAGCGGATATTTCCTTATCCCTGTTTTTTATTCTTTCCAAATAAACCCGACAAAGTTCAAGGACAGAAAACTCCTTTTTTGCTAACCCCTGATGGACTTGAGTAATTGTTAAATCGGTTAGGTTCATTTTAGGATTGCTCTAACTTTTACATATCCATTTTTTTTATCCGGCACCAAATCCAACAACTTTTCCGCCTCGTCAACGGATGCGCCGTTGAGGCGTACTTCGTCTTTTCTCGTCACATTTTCCAATTCAGTCGATGAAGCTATCGCTCGGGTAGTCAATGAAGCTGCAGCTTCATCTCCACCCTTCGCTAACGCTCGGGTAGTCAATGAAGCTGCAGCTGTATCTTCACCCTTCGCTATCGCTCGGGTAATTGAATGGCTGGTTGGTTCAGCTTCTGAAACATCAACTTCTTCCAATTTCTCAAAATAATCCAAGATTGAAGAAAGCTCCTTCTGGAACTTCTCGATCTCTCCCGAAGTTAAACCAATCCTAGCAAGTTTTGCGATATGTTCAACTTCTTTTTTACTTATCATAATTAATAAAACATAATAAAATTATGTATTTTAAATTATTATTTATTGATTATTTAGGTGGTTCTAAATATTCCGTTTCAACCAAGACCTCGCTCAGTCTATCCAAATCCTCTAAAACCATTCCTGCCCCCCTGACGACAGCTGTCATCGGGTCTTCAATAATTTTAGTGGGTATTTTTGTCTCTTTTTTAATTAAAGTATCTAAGCCCCGCAGTAAGGAACCTCCGCCCGATAATTGAATCCCTGAAGCCATAATATCGGCTAATAATTCGGGGGGAGTTTCTTCGATAGCTGATTTAATCTCGGTAACAATTTGCTTTACTGATTTTTCCAGGGCTTTTCTAATATCTTCATCAGACACTAAAATTTCTTCAGGAAGACCGGTCACTAAATTTCTGCCACGCATAGGCCACTGCCTTTTTTCTTTTAGAGGGCAGGCCGAACCTATTCCTATTTTTATTGTTTCGGCTGTCCTCTCTCCGATCAATAATTTATATTCTTCCTGGGCAAATTGGATGATATCTTCATTAAGTTTGTCCCCGGCTATTCTCAAGCTTTTAGATATTACTATCCCTCCCAAAGAAATTACCGCCACCTCGGTTGTCCCTCCGCCAATATCAACAACAAAATTGCCGCCGGGCTCCTGAACAGGCAGTCTTGCTCCGATGGCAGAAGCCATTGGTTCTTCAATCAGAAAAACTTCTCTGGCTCCGGCATTTTTTGCCGCGTCGCAAACTGCTTTTTTCTCAACTTCGGTTACGCCGCAGGGGACTCCGACAATTACCCGCGGCCTGGGGTCTAAAAAAAATTTCTTTCTATGGACTTTCTCAATAAAATATCTGAGCATCTGTTCCGTTACTTCAAAATCAGAAACCACCCCGGAAACCAGAGGACGGGTAGCCACAATGTAGGCAGGGGTTCTGCCAACCATTTTTTTGGCTTCCTCGCCAATTGCTAAAACCTGACCAGTTTTTTGGTTTACGGCCACTACCGAGGGTTCGGTAATCACTATTCCCCTCCCCCGGACATAAACAAGGGAGTTAGCTGTCCCCAAGTCAATGGCAATATCTTCTGAAATGTATGACAAAATTTTATTTAACATAGAAAATTGGAAATTAAGAACTGTGGCAACCGTGCTATTTTAACCAACTTAACTTTATTCTTGCTTCTTTCTTTTATCTCTACACAATTTTTCTTCAAGGTTCTTTCGCTTATCACAATTCTGATGGGTATCCCAATTAAGTCTGATTCGGCAAATTTTTCTCCCGGAGATTTATCTCGGTCATCATATAATACTTCGACTCCCTCCTCCTGCAAATCGTCATAGAGTTTTTCGGCTATTTTTTTTATTTTTCCCCCCCCGCTAAGATTTAGTGGGGGGTCTATCTGAATCAAATGAACAGGAAAAGGAGCTGTTTCTTTCGGCCAAATAATTCCATTTTGGTCGTGGTGAATTTCAACAACTGTCGCCATCAACCGCGGCAGACCTATCCCGTAGCATCCCATCACTACAGGATAAGATTCTCCTTTTTTATCCAGATAATCAGCTCTCATTGCTTTTGAGTATTTTGTTCCCAGATCAAAAATGTGGCCAATCTCAATGCAACTCTTTTTTTCTAATAAACCTTGGCATTGGGGACATTCTTTAATTTCGCCCGTTTTTTCAATGTTTGCCGCAAAATCGCATTTTTTACAAATTAAAATTTTGTCTTCGCCAATTGGCGAAGAAATCATAAATTCGTGAGACAACTCTCCGCCAATAGTTCCTGAACTCGCTTCAACGCAAATCGGATTTAAGCCGCATCTTTTAAATATTTTAAAATAGGCCTTTTTAACTTTCTCATAGAAAACGGCTAAATCTTTTTCGTCGGTATGGAAACTGTAAAGGTCTTTCATTAAAAATTCCCTTGTTCGTAAAAGTCCGCCGGTGGCGCGCATTTCGTTTCTAAACTTATCTTGGATTTGAAAAATATACAAAGGCAAATCTTGATATGATTTTATTCTTTTACGAAAAACATCGGTAATTTCTTCTTCATGGGTTGAACCCAATCCCAGCTCTTTCTGGTGCCGGTCTTTTAATTTGAACAAAGGAGGGTCAATTGTTTTCCAGCGGTTGGTTTCTAACCAAAGATTCTTGTTTTGAAGGGCAGGCAGATATAATTCCTGACCCCCCAGGGCAGCTATCTCTTCTCTGATGACATTTTCTATTTTTTTAAGAACTTTAAAACCCAAAGGCAAAAACCGGTAAACACCGCTAAGGGACCGTTCAATAAAATCAGCTCTTATCAGATATTTGTGGCTGAGGACTTGGGCATCCTTGGGAGATGTCCTTTTAGTTTCACAAAATAGTTTAGATTGTCTCATAAAATTTGGGTTTCGGGATTTGGGATTCGGGCTTTAAAATTTTCTTTAGAAAATTCTTATGATATCTTTTATCGTGACCAAAACCATTAAGACAAGCAACAACATAAAACAGAAAGTGGTAATGCTTTGTTCTGTTTTTTCGCTAACCGGCTTTCTCCTCACCGCCTCAATGCCCAGAAAAAGAAGTTTACCGCCATCAACTGCCGGTATTGGTAGAATATTAAAAATCGCCATATAAATCGCAAGCATTCCGATAAACTGCAGGAAATTACTTACTCCCAACCGGCTTGCCTGGGTTAATAACTGAAAAACGCCGACAGGACCTACCAATTCAACGCCCGAAGGCTGTTTTGAAAGCATCTTATTAATTGCCTGGCTATACCCTTGAACGATTGCGCCTGTCATACTGACCGTTGCTCTGATTCCCCGCCAGGGAGCCTCATACCAAGAATAAGATTTTAGAGCTGTTCTGGCCAAAGTCACTCCCATCGGCCCTTCGCCTTTTGGCGGTGAAACCCGAGGAGTAAGCTTGACGTCAAAAATATCTTTGCCTCTCTGGATCGTCAAAATCATTTCCTGACCCTTATATTCCCCAGTCAACTCTTGTACTTCTTTTACTTTATTAATTGTTAATTGTTGAATGCCTGCCCCGTCAGAAATCCCTGATTTCTTCTCGGGGTTAATTGTTAATTGTTTTATTATGTCTCCCGGCTCCAACCCAGCCTCTTTAGCCGGAGAACCCGGATTAATGGCCAAAACCTGTACTTTTGCGTCTTTCAAATTTGCCTCTTCATCACTGACGGCAACCTGCGTCCCAAAAGCAAAAACAATGCTGAAAATAACTGCCGCCATTATCCAAAAAGAAAGAACCCCGCCGGCAACAATTAACGCTCTTTTCCAAAGGGACTGGCTAGAAAAACTCCGCTCGTCTTCTATTTTTTCAATCTCGCCGGGGATTCTGACAAAAGCTCCGAAGGGCAGAAGATTTAAAGAATACAGAGTCTCCCCTATTTTCTTTCCATATAATCTTGGCGGGTATCCTATTCCGAATTCATCTACCCTTACTCCGAATTTTTTGGCAATAATAAAATGGCCAAATTCATGAAGAACCAGTAGACCAATTATGCTAATAAAGGCAATAAAGATTGTAAAAATCATAAACTAAGGTAGTCAAAGAGATAAATCTCTTCTTCACCCACCGAACCCCGCTGGCGGGGTGAAGGTAAAGATGAGAACGAAGTTCTCATCGCCTCAGCTATCGCTCGGGTAAGTGATCATTCTAAAATTTCTTTTTTCTTTTTCTCCCCCATTTCCTCAATTTTTTCATTATACTCGTCAATTAATTCTTGAAGTTCATCTTTGGCTCGAAATTTATCGTCTTCCCTGATTTCGCCGGTTTTTGCTTTTTCCTGAATTTCCGACCAAGCTTTTTCCCGCCAATACCTGATTGTCTTTCTAACTTCTTCCTGTTTTCCAGAAATAAGATGAACCAAATTTCTCCGGTACTCCTCATTTAAAGGAGGTAAATTGATTCTGACTGTATCTTTATCCACGATAGGAGCGGCTCCGATTCCGGTTTTTTCCAAAGCAGAAACAATGCCTCCAATATACGATTTATCCCAGGGCTGAATTAAAATCTGTTTTCTCTCGGAGATAGATATTGCCGCCAATTGCTTTAAAGGAAATTTCTGACCGAAACATTCAACGACAACATCTTCAACCAAAGAAGGGCTTGCCCTTCCCGTTCTCGCTTTCGCCAATTCCCTATCCAAAAAGATAATAACCTTATCTAATTCCGGTTTAATTTTATCAATAATCTCTTGGTATGTCATCTCTTTTTAACAATATAAGAAATTTAATTTTTTGTTCTTCTGTACCGCTTTTATTTCTAATTTTAAGACGAAGAAAATATTTTTTTCTCTTTATTAAAGTTATGGCCCAATTCCAACATTAAGATTTCTAAAGCTAATCTGGGATTAACATTAGTGGTTGAAATCAAAAAATTAATATTTTGAATCAAATTAAGAATATTTTTTAATTTAGTCAATGAAGCTGTCGCTTCATCTTCACCCTTCGCTCGGCTTTGCCTCGCTCGGGTAGTCAATGAAGCTGCCGCTTCATCTTCACCCACCGAACCCCGCTTGCGGGGTGAAGGTAAAGATGAAAACGAAGTTTTCATCGCCTCAGCTATCGCTCGGGTAGTCAATGAAGCTGCCGCTTCATCTTCACCCTTCGCTCGGCTTTGCCTCGCTCGGGTAGTCAATGAAGCTGCCGCTTCATCTGTTTGCTGGTTGCGAATTGTTAAGATTAGAATGTCTCTGAAATGCCTTAACCAAATATCCAAAGTTTCTTTTAAATCTTGCTGGTTTTCCGATAAACTTTTGGCATACTGAAAACGGAGAGACAAATCTGATCCCGAAATTCTATTAAGTTCTTTTATTTTGTCTTGGAAAAATTTTATTTTTGAAGAATTGGAAATGAACTCAACGGCCATCCCTGGCTTCCCTAAAGAAAGAAAAGCTATCTCTTCGGCCTGATTTTCTGAAGCGCCCCGATTAATTAAATAATCTTTGAGTTCGTTTTTCTCCACCGGATAAAATTTAATTTTTTGAACCCGAGAGAGAATGGTTTGAAATAACATCTCGGGGTGTTCGGTAATTAAAATTAAAACAGTTTTGCCTCTTGGCTCTTCAAGGGTCTTCAAAAATGCGGTCTGGGATTCCTGGTTCATCAAATGAGCCTGGTCTATAATTCCTGCCTTAAAAGGAGCCGAATGGGGCTTAAGGGATAATCTCGAGATAAGATTTCTTATTTGGGCTATCTGAATTTCCTTCCCCTCGGGTTCAATCAAAGCTAAATCAGGATGTTGATTTAGCCGAAGCTCTCCGCCGAACAGAAAAGAAATCCACTCCAGAGCTAAAGTTTTTTTCCCTAATTTTTCTTGGCCGGCAAATAAATAAGCGTGGGAAATTTTTCCGCTTTCAGCTGACTTTTTTAAAAATTCCCATTGTTTTTGATGCCCGATTAGCATTGACAATTAACAATTAACAATTGACAATTGACAATCGTTGGTTTGTCAAATGTCACACATTAAATGTCATATGTTATTTTTTACTCATTATACTCTTTTTATAGACATCTAAATTCTCTAATACTACTCCTGTCCCCTTGGCGACACAAAGCAAGGGCTCCTCGGCCAAAAGACAGGGAACGCCCGTTTCCCGAGAAATCCGCTCGGCAATATTTCTCACTAAGGCTCCTCCGCCCGAAAGTATCATCCCCTTATCTATAACATCGGCAGAAAGCTCGGGAGGGGTCTCTCTTAAAACCATTTTAATCGCCTGAATAATATCAGAAATAATATCAGAAATTGCTTCTGAAATTTCATTAGAAGAAATCTTAATGGTTTTGGGCAATCCCAAGATTAAATCCCGGCCTCGAATTTCTAATTTCTTTTCTTCTTTCTCGGGAAGAGCGGTACCGATTTTTATTTTTATTTCCTCGGCTGTTTGCTCGCCTATTGCTAAATTATATTTTTTCTTAATGTAATCAGATATAGCCAAATCCATCTTATCGCCGCCCGTTCTAATCGAATGACAAGTAACTATCCCGCCCAATGAAATCACTGCTATCTCCGATGTCCCTCCGCCGATATCAACAATCATATTCCCGGAACAGGCGTTAATCGGAATACCGGCGCCAATCGCAGCTAAAATTGGCTCTTTGGCTAAATAAGCTTGTTTGGCTCCCGCGTTTAGGGCGGCCTCAATTACCGCTCGTCTTTCTGTAGAAGTAATGCCGGCCGGCACGCCAATCACCAACTCCGGTTTAAAAAAACGCATAAATCCGCAGGTTTTATCAATAAAATATTTGAGCATGGCTTGAGTTACTCTAAAGTCGGCAATGACCCCGTTTTTCAGGGGCCGGTAAACTCTGATGGTGTCTGGAGTTCTGCCGGTCATCTCTTTTGCCTTCTCACCCACAGCTAAAATCCTATTCTCCTGATGAGAAACCGCTACCACCGAGGGCTCTTGTAAAACCACCCCCTTGCCGGGAATAAAAACCAAAGAATTACACGTGCCTAAATCAATGCCAATTTTTCTCATACGTATTTATTCTATCTCAAATTTTCTATCTTGGCAAACTCCAAAGATTGATTTAAAGGCGCTGACTATAATATAATATAGACAGAATGGTTAAAAAGACAAGAACAATCTTATTTTTAATTTTCCTATTTTTATTTCTTATTGCCTCTCCTTTGATTGTTTTTTATTCTCAGGGATATCGGCTTGATTTGAATCCGCCAGCTGGCGGGAAAAAACTTACTCAAACCGGAGGACTTTTTTTCAAAGTTTTGCCAAAACAAGCCGAAATTTATCTGGACGGCAATTTGGCAAAAAAAACTGATTTTTTCTTTGGTTCAGTTTTAATTGAAAATATATTGCCGAAAAACTATAAAGTGGAAATCAAAAAGGAGGGATATTATCCCTGGGAAAAAACTTTAGAAATAAAAGAAAAAGAAGTTACTGAATCTAAAAATATTATTTTGTTTCCTCAAGAGCCCGGATTTAGTATCTTTAACAAGGGGGTAAAAAATTTTTGGTTCTCGCCCGACCAAAAGAAAATAATCTCCCAGGAAGAAAACGGAAAAAACTGGTCCTTAAAGCTTTATGAGCTGGATAAAAATATTAAAAGCCACCTGATTGAAGAAAAAAACATCTCTTTAAAAAAAGTTGATTTGCTGAATTTGGAATTTTCTCCGGATTCAAAAGAAATTTCGCTGGAGGCCAGCTTAGCCGAAGAGATAAAGCATTTTAATTTGAAAATTGACGAATCTCCGCCGCTTTTAACAGAAGCGACTCCCCTCTTTTCTCTGCCTGAAAATACTCTGACTTATCAGAGATTTAACAATGTAATCTACTATTTGGATAATTCGGGCAATGTTTTTAAAAGTGCGCCCTTGCCCAATGAAGAGCAAAAAACACCTGTAAAAATTTCTCTTGACAACAGCCAGCGAATTAATGCTCAACCCTTGACCCTGCAACCGGAAACAGAATATAAACTATGGGTTTTTCCAGATTGTTTATTTTTGCAAGAAAATAAAAACCTTTATCAATTAAACCAAGAGTCAAAATTATTTGAAAAGTTTTTTGACGGGTTAAACGGTATGAAAATCTCCCCCAATCTTAAAAAATTAGTTTATTTTTCAGATTATGAAATATGGATTCTATTGCTCAAAGACGACCTGCCGAAAAAAGCCGGAGATAAAATTTTCCTTACTCGCTTTTCTGAAAAAATTACAGATTGCCAGTGGTTAACATCCGACTATTTAGTTTTTAATACCGGCGATATTATTAAAATCAGCGAAATAGACAAAAAGGATAGAATCAATGTTATAGATATCGCCAAATATAAAAACCCAAAGTTATTCTGGAATCAAAACAATAAAGAATTATATATTTTAAGCGAGGGTAATTTGTATCAATCGGAAAAATTAATCAAATAGAAGAGGCCTGCCTAAAGATGTTTAGGCAGGCCTATCGCTGTGCGAGCCGCTGTGGCTCGCATTTTTGGCGAGGAGGCGCGAAGCGCGCCTCCTCGATGCCCCCACCACGATCGTGGGTTTGGGTGGGTAAAATGGTTCAGGACCTTGGAAACACTTACGCGATTTTGGTTTTCTAAAAGAAAACCCTGTTGAAATTTTCTTACAAGGCAGACCCTTAAGCAACCTTCTCTATTTTTTCCTTAAAATTATTCCAATTTACCTCTCCTCCGTTTGCCATTACACAAACTTCCCTGAATTGGCAATATTGACACTGCCAGTCATCAGGATAATTGGAGATTCTCGCAGGAACAACATTTGAATCAATCTGTTTTTTAAGCGCCTCCAAACCATCCAAAAGGGAGAGGGCGCGTTTCCTGTCATAATTGACCATAAATTCCTTTAACTCTTGGGTGTCTTTATTAACGTAAAGAAGCATTCCTTTTGGGATTTTAAAATAATGCAAATAAAGTTGAATTTGGTCAACATTTTCTTCTTTGGGCTGGGCTAAATTTCTAAAAATCATACTATTCATACTTTTAATATCCAGAACATACAACTCTTTGCCGCAGCTAATTATGGCATCAGCTCTTCCCGAAATTAATTCTTGGGGAGGGATATTCACTTCTGCTGCAACAACATGAATTTCTCTTATGCTGAGCAAAGGCTTCATAATGAGTTGATGGATATGGTCGCCGTGGTCAAACATTCTTAAAACTTTTGCCGCCATTTCCTCTCGGGGGACATTTTTGAACTTAAAAAATATTGCCCGGGGGCATCTGCCGGCGTCGGTAATATAAAAATGGTGCTGCTCTCTGTCTTTTTGCCTGTCCAGATAAAATTTATCAATGAGTTCTTTAAGCATGACAACAATTGACAATTGACAATTGACAATTAACTTTTATTACTTATTTGGCTTTTCTAAAAGACTTTTTCTGAAGGCAGTTAATTGATTGGCCAATCTCTCAGCTTTCTGAATTAGTCACTTGTCAAATGTTAAATGTCAAATGTTAAATTACCGTTTCTGCCACTGGGGGACGCTCGACTTTATTCGGAAACCTCTTGCTTGACTTATAACCGTAAATCTGCTATTTTATTAACTATAGAAAATGCCCAAGAAAGGAGGTGCTCCGATGACTAGGCCGAATATAACACTTCAGCATTGTCTTCCCCAAGAAGAAGCTTTAAAACGCGTCAGGGGTCTACTTGGAGAAGAACTAAAGAATGAAATCAGTAATCTCCAAGAAGAATGGCGTGGTAACATTGGCAGGTTCAGGTGCACGGCAAGGGGTTTTCCCGCATCGGGAACCATAACCGTAAAATCATCCACTGTGGATCTCGTTGCCGATGTCGACCTGCCATTTCCCGTCTCTTTACTTAAAGGACAGATTGAGCAAACCATCAGAAAACGGGCACAAACCTTGCTTACATAAGCAAGTAACCAGAGCCATGGGCGGGGCTATATCCGCCCCTTTTATTTTGTCGTTCTCGGGAGAACGACTTTACCGTTTTTTCCACTGGGGGAACATTATGCACTATTCCATTCCTTTTGGGAAATTCCTGCCTGTTTAATTATCTCACTTACAAGGTGCCTTGATATATCGCCATGATGGGGATTTGGGATGCGCACTTTAAGTTTTCCTTTTACCATAAACAAATGACGGCCACCAGAATAAGGACCGTCAAACCCTAACCCCTGAAACTTCTGAACCAGTTTTCGCCACGGAATATTCTTAGGCATGTTTTACGAGTTCGCGTCTGTCAAACTGAATTTCAAAACCAGAAATTTTTTCACCGCATCGTATTTTTAGCAACAACCAATCTTCTAATACTTCTTGGAGTTCTTTTCTGCAGTCTTCTAAATTTTTGGCATTTGCCCAAACACCTTTTAACCCGGGAATTTCGCCAAAATAACTTCCATTTTTAAGAAGTTTGTATCTTGCTGTTTTTAATTTTTTTTCTATATATTCACTTAACATATTTCTAATTCTAATTTATCATCTTAAAAATTACTGTCAATACGGCTATTTGAAATAATAATTTACAATTATTCTGAAAACTTCGTTGCCGGGCGACCTTATCTCTTCTGCCACTGGAGAATACGTCTTCTTCTTTTTAAACCGAATTTTAAAGATATTTTAAAAATTCTTCGATTGAAACCCCTACGTCTTTTTCTACAATTGATTTCAAAAGAGGTTTTTTAATAGTTTTGCCCGGATGAATCGGAACAATGGTTCTTCTTTTAGTTAATGAATTAATTAAAATTAAATGAGAACCCCTCTGCCGGTCCTCTTGAAATCCGAATCCTTTAAGAATTCGAATAACTTGTTTTGCAGTCAAAGCGGGAAACCTTTTCATTTTTTTCAAAGTTAAACCCGAACTTCTACTTTTCCCTGAAGAATTCTTGTTTCTTTCGGAAAATTCTCTTTATGAGAAACTAAACTCTCTAAATACACTAAAATTGCTTCTTTCACATTTCTTTCTGCCTCTTCTAAAGTCTCTCCTTGAGTATGACAACCGGGTAAAACCGGAACAGACGCAACATAACCGCCCTCGGGCGCTGCTTCATAAATTATTGAAAAAGATAAAATTTTATTTTTGAATCTCTTGGCCATAATACATTTTCATTTTACCGAAATTAAAATTTAAGTCAATCCGGCCTTAGTTTATTATAGATTACCGTTCCTGCCATCCTCCTTCGTCCCGATAAATCGGGACTTCGGAAGGATTGGCAAAAAAGATAATTTCATTATCTTTTTTGCCACTGGGGGGCTTTTCTCGCTCTTTTTAAACCGAATTTTTTTCTTTCTCGCATTCTTGAGTCGCGGGTTAAAAAGCCGGCTTTTTTTAATCTCTTCCTGAAGTCAGGGCTAAAAATAATCAATGCCCGGGCTATCCCATGCCTTACTGCTTCTGCTTGAGCATGACCTCCTCCTCCCCTTACTTTAACTAAAACTCCAAACCTATCAAGACAATTCATTTTTTGAAGAGGCGACTTTACAATCTGCTGAAGTTCAAAAGACGGAAAGTATTTTTCTAAGGGTTTCTCGTTGATTAAAAACATTTTTTCTCCGCGAGTAAAAAACCTGACTCTGGCTATCGCTGTTTTCCTTCGGCCTATCGCCTCAGAATACCTTATTGGTTTTTTTATTTCTTCGGGCTTTTCTTTTTTGCGCCTCGTTCGCGCATCCGCCGATGAGGCGGATTTTTTGATTATCTTCTCCTTCTTCTCTTTCTTTACTTTTTTAGTTGTAGTTTTAGATTTCGGCATAAGTTTATTTGACAAATTTCAAACGCTTTATCATTTTTGCCCTCAACCTATTTTTAGGCAGCATTCCCAGAACTGCCTTTCTTAAAACTTCCGGAGGATTTTCCTTAAAAAGAACCTTGAGGGGCTTTTCTTTCAGACCTCCCAAGTATCCGGAATGATGATAATATTTTTTTTGTTCCATTTTTTTGCCGCTAAACTTTAATTTCTCAACATTTTTTACAACAACACTGTCTCCCATATCTTTATATGGTAAAAAGTCGGGCTTGTGTTTACCCCTTAACAAAACTGCGATTTGAGTCGCTAATCTCCCTAATACTTTGTTAGTAGCATCAATGGTTTGTATTTGTCTCTCCATACTTTAAAAATTTATTTTACTAGCTCAATGATTGCCATCCTTGCTCCATCGCTCTCTCTCTGGCCCAATTTAATAATCCTGGTATATCCACCTTTTCTTTCTTTATATCTCGGACCAACCTCCTCTATCAATTTTTTAACTATTTTCTCCGAAAAAAATTTTCTCAAAAGCCTCCGGGAATGCAAGTCGCCAATTTTAGCCCGAGTAATTTGTTTTTCAACAAAAGGAGCCAGTGTTTTGGCCTTAGCTTCAGTGGTTTTGATTTTTTCTTTGGAAAAAAAAGCCAAGGCTAATGATTTTAAGAGGGCGGCCCTTTGGTCTTTTTTTCTGCTTAATTTACGGCCTCGCTTACGTTTTCGCATATTCGAGCGATAGTGAAGGATAAAAATACAGCTGCAGCTTCATTGACTACCCGAGCTATAGTGAAGGGTGAAAATGAAGCGACAGCTTCATTGACTACCCGAGCGGAAGCGAAGGCGATGAAAACTTCGTTTTCATCTTTACCTTCACCCCGCAAGCGGGGTTCGGTGGGTGAAAATGAAGCTGCAGCTTCATTGACTATTATGTTTTTTTACTGACTTTTTTCTTAAGATGATGTTTTGAAGAAGTTCCGGCTTTTTTTACCATCCTTGTTTTCTTCTCTGCTTCGGGTTTTAAAGTGGGAAGAATTTTTGGCTTGAAAGCATCAACAAGTAAAGAGAAATGATTTAATAAAATTTCCGAGGCGTGAGTAAAAACTTCTTCGGGAGTAATAATTCCGTCGGTTTCAACCTCTATAAATAATCGGTCGTAATCAGTCCTCCCGCCTACTCTCATATTTTCAATTCTATAATTCACCTGTTTAACCGGGGTAAAAATAGCGTCAAGAGCTATCGCTCCCACTTCTAATTTTTCCTGGCCGGGAATAGTGTGTTTTTTTCTTGCCTCGCAGGAAGAATAACCTATTCCTTTTTCAATCTGGATTTCCATTTCTAACTCGGCTGATTTTGTAGTTAAGGTGGCGATATGACAATTCTTGTTCGCTAACTCTACCTGGCTGGGAAGATTAAAATCAGAGCCCTTGACCTCTTTTTCGCCTTTTACCTTAAGAGTTGCCTTCTGGGGCTCGTCTGTAAAAAGTTTAAATCTTAATTGTTTTAGATTCAGCATAATTAAAATCACATCTTCAAACACCCCGGGAATAGTTGAAAATTCATGAGGGACTCCTTTAATTTTTACTTGGGTAACCGCTGCCCCGGATAAAGAAGAAAGCATAACCCGCCTCAAAGAATTTCCAATAGTCACTCCGTATCCCGGATATAGGGCTTCTATTTCAAAAACAGCTTTATTCCCTTCTTTTTTAATAATTTTTGGTTGATTGGGTAGATTAATCATAAAAAAATATAATCCGAATGATACGAATTAAATCCGAATGCTACAAATAACTTATCCACATACCCGAGCGATAGCGAAAGGTAAAGAAGGAGTTTTATCTCTTTGACTACCCGAGCGATAGCTGAGGCGATGAAAACTTCGTTTTCATCTTTACCTTCACCCCGCAAGCGGGGTTCGGTGGGTGAAGATGAAGCTGCAGCTTCATTGACTACCCGAGCGAG
>Ga0066637_10001412_pt1 | contig 15558 bp, 14 predicted proteins | sample CryGeyCG2014_020_FD_62737 | JGI IMG/M metagenome (GOLD analysis project Ga0066637, IMG submission 62737) | Groundwater microbial communities from aquifer - Crystal Geyser CG08_land_8/20/14_0.20 | ecosystem: Environmental > Aquatic > Deep subsurface > Groundwater | place: USA: Utah: Grand County...
CCACTTTTTTGTTTTGGCAGCCAGTTCTTGATCAAATAAATCAGCGATCTTAAGATTTAAAAAGTGACCATGTTGGCTGGTGCCAAAGAACGACCCTGGGCCTCTTATTTTTAAATCCTCTTCGGCCAAATCCAGTCCGCTGTTGTATTTTTCCAATAATTTAAGCCGGTCAACATTTTCTTGTTCTTGAGAAGTAAAAAGAAGACAAAAAGATTCTTGACCGGCTCGGCCTACTCGCCCGCGAAGTTGATGAAGAGAGGCCAGTCCAAAACGTTCTGCTCCTTCAATAATCATTACCGCGGCTTGTGGGATATCTATTCCCACTTCTACCACCGAGGTGGCGGCAAGAATATCTAACCTTTTTTGCCTAAAGTCTTCAATCACCTTGTTTTTTTCTTCCTGCTTTAGCTTTCCGTGAATTAACCCAAGATTTAGTTTTGGAAATACCTCTTCTTTAAGCTTAGCGTATTCTTGTGTCGCCGCTTTGATTTGAGCCATATTTTCTTTTTCTGATTCTTGAATAAGAGGGTAAACAATAAAAACCTGGTCGCCTTGCGAAACTCTTTTTTCTACCCATCGATAAGCGTCGTTCCTTTTGCTCTCCCCCACGACCCAAGTTTTGGGAGGTATTCTGTCCTTGGGCATTTGATCAATGGTGGAAATGTCTAGATGACCAAAAACTGACAAAAAAAGAGTTCTGGGAATTGGAGTAGCTGACATGGTAAGCAGATGTGGTTTTACCTTTTGTTCAAGAAGCTTTGTCCTTTGATTTACGCCAAAGCGGTGTTGCTCGTCAATTATTACGAGCGCCAGTTTATTAGGGGGCGGCCTAAAAAGAAGCGCGTGGGTGCCTACCAACAGGTCTCCTGTTAATTCCTCTTTTTGCTCACCGGTAACCAGATCAACTTTAAAGCCAAGTTTGGCGAATAGCTCCTTAAGTTTTTCGTATTGCTGACGAACTAAAGTTTGGGTAGGTGCCAGGTAAGCTACTTGATAACCTTCTAGAACTACTGGCAAACTGGCTAAGGCGGCGACAATGGTTTTTCCTGAACCAACATCTCCTTGGAGCAGGCGGTTCATTGGTATATTCCTATTCATATCGTTCAATATTTCCTTAACACAACGAACTTGAGCTTGAGTTATTTTAAAAGGCAGTTCGTTAACAACTTTTCTTATGGTTTCAAGGTGTTTGCTGCTATTAATCTTTACACTGGAGTTTTTCTCGCGCCCGTATTGGCGTGACCATTGGCACTGCAATTGCCACCAAAACATTTCTTCAAAAGACAATCGGTACCGGCTTTTTTTTATTTGCTCCTTGCTTTGCGGAAAATGAACTTCGGTAAGGGCCTGCTTAAGTCTCGGCAGGCGTTCTTCTTCCTTTATTTTATTCGGTAAAGTATCCTGACTGTCCAAATCCGTATTTTTAAGAATATAGTTTATCCTGGAGCGCAGCCATTTTGAAGATAGCCCTTGGGTGCAGGCGTATTTTGGGACTAATCGGCCGGTATGAATAGACGGTTGTTTTGGATTATACAAAACTTCATAGCTGGGGCTGACTAGCGCCAGTTTTCCAGAGAAAAAAGCCGGTTTTCCACAAACGGCCAATTCAAGACCAACTTTTAATGAGCTCACAAGAAAGAACTGATTAAACCAAATCAAAAGTATTTGGCCGCTTTTGTCTCTAAGCAAGACTTGGGTAATCTTTTTTTTGTTTTTAGTGACAATATTTTTTGCTTCAATAACCGTTCCTTTTACGGTAACCTGCTGCCCTGCCTGTAAATCGGCAATTGATACGGTATTCGTGTAATCTTCGTAATCGTATGGCAGGTGCCATAAAAAATCCCTAACGGTTTTAATTTCCAGCCTTTCTAATCTTTGGCAGTAGGCCGGGCCGACTAGCGGTATTTTGCTTACCGGATCGTTAAGGTCGGTTATCTTAGTTCCTTTAATCATTTTTACCTAGTAAAAAGAGGCGCCATGGAACTTACGACCATGGCTAATCCAGCAGCAGCGGCCAGAATGATAAAGATTTTTTTGTGTCGTTGAATGTAGTTCATAAAGCTATTTTACACGATTTTTGTTTTTTTGAGTTGTTTTTCTTACAATGTTTTACTATAATCTTAGTTGATAACTGTTCTCGTTCCGCATTAATACAAATGAAGGGAGAGGAAAATGTCTCGTCTTAGTCGGGGCGGTTTAATAAAAATTCTTCCTGCCTCATCGGACATAGCTCGGCAGTACCGTTTTCTTTTGTTTTACAATGGTTTCGCTGACGAAGAGGTAAGAGTTGCGGAACTTACAAAGAGATATGTTTTGCTCACTGTTGAGATGTTAAACAGGAAAGGAACAAACTCCGTTAGTTCTTTAGAGGAATTAATTAAATGGACGAATAACCCTTCTTTAGACGAAGTGGAGGCATCTCTTTTGCCGTTATGTCCCGCTCTGCATCTCGCCGTGGTTGTTGGTCTATTGGTGTGGGATCGTTCATCCGAAACCCTTGTGTATTATTACAACATGGCTCGGGGAACTTATTCCCATATGTTAAGACTGCTAAGACAGGGAGAGGAAATTCCCAATCCTATATCTGACCCGACTCGGGATTCTTTGATAAGAGCTAAAAGAGCTCTTCGGACATTGGGAGATGAATACCCTAGCGTGTTTAGAACTCCGGTAGGGAGGGTGGCGCGGAGGCCAAGGCCCGGCAGCGCTCTAATTAGGTAGGGAACTCGGTTTTACATTTTCGCTTCGGCTAGCTAAAATAACAACAGCTAGCCTTTTTATTTATGAGTAACCGTTCCTATTACAGCAAGAGAAAGCGTTATCATATTAAAATCCGGCCTTCCGGTAATTTAAACGCTCAAAAAAAGCTAAATGTATTTTTAGTTGTTGCAACGGTAATTTCTTCCCTAGCCCTTCTATTTTTGGTTGGGGGTTCAATTATCTCCCTGGTTGTTTTTGCTTATTTTAGTAAGGATCTTCCCTCTCCTTCCCGTCTTACTCAACGAGACATGACGCTTTCTACCAAGATTTACGATCGTTATGGCACTATCCTTTATGATGTGTACGGAGAAGAAAATCGCACCTTGGTTTCTTTGGATCAGGTTCCTCAAGAATTAATTCAGGCGACATTGGCCGCCGAAGACGCGGAGTTTTACACGCATCAGGGCTTTGATTTTATGGGCAACATTCGGGGAGTTGTTAATATTATGCGAGGCGGGGGTTTGCAAAGCGGTTCTACGATAACTCAACAACTGGTTAAAAATGTATTTTTGTCTACTGAACAGACAATAAAAAGAAAAATTAAAGAGTTAATTCTAACTTTACAAATAGAAAAACGTTATTCCAAAGACGAAATATTGCAGATGTATCTTAACGAGGCGCCCTATGGGGGACAGTCTTGGGGAGTAGAATCCGCTTCTTGGATGTATTTTCAAAAAAATTCTTCCCAGCTTACTCTTTCTGAATGTGCTCTACTAGCTGGTCTTACGCAAAGCCCAACCGCGTATTTCCCTATTAACCATCCGGAAGCATCGCTGGCTAGAAGGAATTATGTTCTGTATCTGATGGAAACTCGTGGTTGGCTGGATAGCAATGGAGATCGTCATTTTGTATCTGCCGATGCCGCTCAAGCGGCTAAGGAAGAAGAGATTAAGCTTGCTCCTATTCGTCAAAGCATAAAAGCCCCTCACTTTGTAATGTATGTCAAGGATTTGCTGGTTGAACATTACGGTGAGGAGTTAGTAGAGCGCGGCGGTTTGCAGGTAACTACTTCTCTTGACCTTCCCAAACACCAAAAAGCGCAGGAATTGGTGGAACAAAAGGTAACGGAAGCGCAGGAGGCTGGATTTGGTTTGTCTAATGGGGCTTTGTTAGCGCTTGATCCAAAAACCGGCCAAATTTTGTCCATGGTGGGGTCCCGTGATTATTTTGAAAGTGAAAAAACTGATGGCAATGTTAATGTGACTACTTCTCTCCGCCAGCCGGGGTCTTCTATTAAGCCCCTAACCTACGCAGCCGCTTTTAAGCAGGGTTACACTCCCGCCACATTACTTATGGATGCGCAAACGGAATTTGATGGCGGTGTTGGCCAACCGCTTTATGTACCTAAAAATTACGACGGCAAGTTTAGGGGACCGGTTTTGTTGAGGCGCGCGCTTGCTAATTCAATCAATGTCCCTGCCGTTAAAACGCTTTCTTTAGTAGGAATAGATAACTTGCTCCAAACAGCCCGTGATTTTGGTATTACCTCACTTAACGATCCTAGCCGATATGGGCTGTCTCTTACTTTGGGTGGCGGTGAGGTGAGCTTACTAGAAATGGTTGACGCTTACGGTGTTTTTGCTTCCGGAGGCGTATACCGTCAACCAACAGCCATTCTGGAGGTTAAGAGCGGCTCCGGGAAGGTTTTAGAGCGGTATTACCCCAGAGCGGGATCTCGCGTTTTGACCGAGGGGCAAGCTTACTTAATCAGTAATATTCTTTCTGACAACCAAGCCCGCGTTGAGGAATTTGGCTGGAACACCCCCCTTCGTTTGCCTGACCGTTCGGCGGCGGCTAAAACCGGCACTACTGATGATATTAAAGATAACTGGACGATTGGTTATACCCCTTCATTGGTAATAGGAGTTTGGGTTGGTAACAACGATAATTCCGAGATGAATAGAAAACTTGTTTCTGGCATTACCGGCGCGGCGCCAATTTGGAACTCGGCGATTAGAATGTGGTTGGAGGAGCAAAGCCCGGAGGAATTTAAACGTCCCGAGGATATTATTGAAATAACGATTGATGCCCTCTCGGGTGAGTTGCCTCAAAGCGGCAATACCCGTCTGGAGATTTTTGTTAAGGGGACAGAGCCGCAGACCTACGAATCGCAAGTTTACAAGACTCTTAAGATCTGTCGTTTAGATGGCAAAATCGCGAATCAAGCCTGTGCTGATACCGGTGAATACGAGGAAAAACAGTTCATCGTCTTTAAAGCGGAACGGCCAGAATGGCAAAAATATGTTGATGAGTGGGTATCTAAAAACTTTCCGGGAGACGAAAAGTATCATCCTCCGGATCAGGTGTCGCATCTTTATGAGTCTTAAATTAGACTCTTACGAGAGGTTTTTGCCATTGATTCTTTAATTTTTGGTCTATTTATTAACTACTTCCAATACCTTATTAAAAGTTTCGGAATCGTGGGTTCCCAATTGAGCTAGAGATTTGCGGTTAAGGGTGACACCAGCCTTGGTTAGCATGGGAATAAATCTAGAGTAGGTTAGCCCGTGCTGGCGCAGAGCGGCATTTAAGCGCTGTATCCATAAACGGCGCATATCGCGGCGGCGCAGCCGGCGCCCGGCAAAGGCATAACTGCCAGCGTGCAAATAAGCCTGTTTGGCTACTCGGTACAGTTTGGAGCGAGTTAAGCGATAACCCTTAACCGCTTGTAGTATCTTTTTATGTCGACGGTGGCTTTTAAAGCCTCCTTTTACGCGCATATAAACTCAAACAAAATAAACTTGTTAAACTAATTAAAACTGCTGGGCAACGCTACCCTCACTCTGTTGGTATTACTTGAACTCACATTTTTTTCGCGCTTTTTGCGGTAGTGCTGATTACTGTTCTCCTTTCGGCGCAAATGGCTAGTACCAACGCATTTTTGTTTCATTTTGCCAGTTTTGGTTATTCTTATTCTTTTAGCAACGACTTTTCTAGTTTTAGGTTTTGGCATATAGTTTAATTCCCTTATTTGGGGATAAAAGTGACATTCATTGTTTTCCCAATAATTCTTGGCGGTTTTCCGTCAAGATCGTTTTTAGCAATATCCTCCAAACCTTTAATAAAAATGTTTATTTTTTCCTCGCCTACTTCTGGATGAGTTACTTCTCGGCCTTTGAATCTTACTATTAATTTAACTCTATCTTTGTCTCCAAGAAACTTGCGCGCTTGGTTTAGCCGTATTTCCAAATCGTAGGTTCCAATGTTAACGCCCGTTGTTAGTTGTTTAGTTTCGGACTTTTTCTGCCCCCCGACCTTTTTGGCCTTTTGCCGTTCTTGAAATTTATATTTACCAAGATCTATTATTTTACAAACAGGCGGGTTGGTTTTATCGGCCACCTCGATTAAATCTTTGTTTTGTTCTCTGGCTAGGGCGATTGCCTCGCCGGTTTTCATTAACCCAAGCTGCTCGCCTTCGGCACTTACCACCCTTACTTCCGGAACTTTAATCTGATGATTAATCCGGTGTTTGAGTGTTTCTACCTTCCTAAAATTCTTTTTTTTGCGCGGTCGATATCTTATATAAACACAGAAAAACTACTGGGTTTTTATACCATGAGTATGATTATACGACAAGCGGCTGATTTTGTCACTATTTGCTACAAATCAAAGCTCTTAGTTTCAATTTTTTCTTTTAAATGTTCAATGAATTTTTCTAGGCTTACTGCTCCGAGGCTTTGTTCGGTTCTTAAACGTACATTAACAGTATTTTCTGCTTGCTCTCTTTTTCCAACCACTAGCATATATGGTATTTTTTGCTCTTGGGCGTGACGGATTTTATTTTGCATTGTTTCATCGCGATTGTCTACTGTTACTCTTATTGGTCCGGATAATTGTTCAACTGTTCTAATTTGCTTCGCTGCTTCTTCGGCGTAAGGTGTTTGTTCCTGGGAGATGGGTATAACTGTTACTTGAACTGGCGATAGCCAGACGGGAAACGCGCCGCCGTAATTTTCTATCAATGTTCCGATAAATCTTTCCATTGATCCTAGAACAGTGCGATGGACCATAAAAGGCCGGTACTCCTTTCCGTTAGCCCCAATGTAGGTCATATTGAACCTTTCCGGTAAATTAAAGTCAAATTGAATGGTAGTTCCCTGCCAGAGTCTGCCCATCGCGTCCTCTACTTTCAAGTCAATAGCCGGTCCATAGAATTTGGCTTCTCCTATTCCTATTTTGTATTCAACTTTGCGGCCGTCTAGAATTTTCTTGAGTGTTTTTTCTCCAATATCCCAAGCATCACTTTCGCCAATGTATTTACTCGGGGCGCTGGGATCGCGTAATGACAGCTCGTAATGCAGTTTTTCAAAACCAAAAACCCGGTTTATTTCAATCGCAAAATCTAGGACTCCTTCCAGTTCTTCTACCACGCTTTCTGGGGCGCAGATTATGTGAGCGTCGTCCTGGGTAAATCCTCTTGGACGCAGAATTCCGTGACGGACCCCTTCTAGTTCATATCGGTAGACTGTTCCCAACTCGCACCAGCGCAGTGGCAGGTCCTTGTAGCTACGCGGCCTTGAATTGTAAATCATTATGTGGAAGGGGCAGCTCATTGGTTTAAGAAAGTATTCTTCCTCACGATCATCTTTTAGACTGGGAAACATTAGATTTTTATAATGGTCGGTGTGGCCGGATCTATCCCACAAATCCCTTTTTCCGATGTGGGGAGTATATAGATATTGGTATCCTCTTTTTCGGTGTTCGCGCCGCCAGTATAGTTCAATTTCCTCTCTAACAACCGATAAATTGGGATGCCACAAAATTAAACCGGTCCCTACCTGCTCATTTTGGCTAAAATAATCCAATTTTTTGTTTAATTCCCGGTGGTCCTTAGTTAGCGCCTCTTCCCTTTTTTGTAAGTATTCATCCAAATCTTTCTGCTTCATAAAAGCTAAGCCATATATTCTGGTTAGCATTTGGTTTTTTTCACTACCTTTCCAATAAGCGCCGGCCAGCCGATCCAATTTAAATATCCCAATTTCTTTATACGAGTTGAGATGGGGTCCTTTGCATAGATCAATAAAATCGCCGCTTTGATAAAAAGTAACTTCTTGTTGGCCAGTTTTTTCCAAATCTTCAATTAATTCCAATTTATACGGCTGACCAGCCATCTCTTCTTTAGCCTCTTTGATTGGCAGGTTAGACGAGGAAAATCTAAGATCTTGGCCCTTTAACCCTTCCATTTTTGCTTGAATTTTCTCCAGGTCCTGAACGGATATTGGGTCGGCAAACTCAAAGTCGTAATAAAAACCATCGTCAATCGCCGGACCTATTCCGAGTTTTGTGTTTGGGTACAACTCCATTACCGAATGAGCCAGCAAATGGCTGGCGGAATGGCGCATTTTTTCTAAATCGTTGTTCATGTTTGTTTTATCCATAGCTTGTTTCTTAGTTTTTTATTAACACTTTGGTTATATCAAATCTGGCTGTTTGATTACAGCCGCTTGGTTTTCTTCATCAACAGATATTTCGCGATATGGTTCTAGATAAACAGTTCTGCCTAGCCACCGTTCGTACTCGCTAAATAGATTGCTTGTTTCCAGTCCTCGGGTTACCGCTCGTTGGAATTGATTAAGGTGGCTTGATCCAAAGTCTGCCAAATATACAACAAATGCTTCTAATGTTTGCGGTCTAACCGGACTGCCCTGTTCTATTTCTCCATGGTGAGCTAATATTATATGATTTAACTGTATTTTCAGCGGTGAAGGGAAGTCTGGCCAGTAGAACTTTTGGACTATCCCATACCCTAGAGCCAAGTGACCTTCCAAAGAACCCTCGACCGTTCGTTCAATAGTTACTCCGTTTGGTCTCAATTCAAGCGCTTTGCCAATGTCGTGGAGCAATATGCCCGCTATTATTAAATCCTGGTTAAGGTGCTGGTTGATGTTTTGATAAGTTAGCGCCACTTCCAACATTTCCAAAGTGTGTTCCAGCAACCCTCCCAAATAGGCGTGATGAACTTTTTCTGCCCCCGGGCTGTTGATCAGTTTATCTTTTAAATTCTCGTCTTTATAAATCAACAGAAGAAGTTTTTTTAATTCCTCGTCTTTAACTTTTTTTATCCAGTTTAGACAACGGTCGTAAAGCTCTATCGGATCTGTTTTGCTGACCGGAAGAAAATCTTTTGGGTCAAAATCTTGCGTTTTGGTTAAAGTTTGAATATTTAGCTGAATAGAGTTTCGGTAACTTTCTACTAAGGCGTTAATCTTTACCACCTGATTGGCGCTGAAGTTTGTGTCGCAGAATTCAAACCGATCGCTCCATAAAGTGGCGTTTATTTCTCCGGTTCGGTCGTTTAGCACCAGTTTATAAAAATCTTTACCTTGCTTGGTGACACTCAAGGAGGCTTCCTTTAGCACAAACGGCTCTTGTTCCAGTTTTTGGTTTTCTTTTAGATCTTTAATAAATACTGTTTTTTTGTTCATACCCTATTGTACCCTATTACCGCTAATTTTGGCTATATCTTTAATCATGTATTCACCAGCCAGATAGTAGCCTATTTTTTGGTAGTAATTTCTTGTACCGACTCCCGCGATGACAGCAATCCTTTGGGCTCGATGCCGCCGACAAATTTGTTCGGCTCTACTCATTAATCGCTGTCCTAATCTTTGGTGCTGCGGGGATTTTTCGTCGTACCCGCCCAGCGGCAGAGCGGTGCCGTATATGTGAATCTCTCTTATCAGAGCGGAGTTTTTTAGCACCAGCAGTATTGAATTGGCTTGGTCTTTCTTTTCGGGAAAACGCAATCTTAACAGTCCGTACAATCGGTTTTGTTCATCAACCCAGCTCAAAAAATATTCCTCTCCCCCGCTGGCTTGGTATTTTTTTATTTTCAACTCTAATTGACTGCTTGGTGTTTGTCCCTTTATCTCTCGGCAGCGAATACATTTACAACTTATTCCTTTTGCCTTCATTATTTTATAGATATCTTGCCGCAGGTTTGTCTGTTTGTTTCCAGATACAATCCTGGCGGCCGGGATGTCTCTGATTAACCGATTAACCCGAACATATTCAGGTAGATTCTTCTTTATGCCAACAAGCAAATTTGTTAAGTCGTTTTGACTGTACGGTTGAAAGTCTCCCTTTAAAAAGTCTTGGTAGAGCGGCGCGGATTCAACGATTGAGCAGGGGTAAATTTTAAGCATATCGGGGCGGAATCGGGGATCGGCAAATAATTTTTTAAACATCGCTAGATCGCTTTTTAAGGTGGCCCCCGGGAGGTTGGGCATAATGTGATAACAGATCTTAAATCCGGCGTTCTTGAGCAGTCTAGTGGCTTGCACGACCTGTTTGACGGTGTGTCCCCGTTTAATCTTCTTTAAAATTCGATCATTAAGGTTTTGTACTCCCAGTTCCACTTTGGTTACTCCCAAATATCGCAGCCATTTAATTGAATCGCTAGTGATGGTATCCGGCCTTGTTTCAATACTAATGCCGATAAGCCGATAGGGACCCCTCTCGTTCTCTTTTTTTGCTTGGTCAAGATCACCGCTGTCCGTTTTATTGGCCGCGTCAAAACAACGTTTAATAAACCACTCTTGATAGTCTTTTTCGTAAGCTAAAAATGTGCCGCCAACAATAATTAGATCAACTTTTTGAGTAGCGTGGCCGGTTGCATCCAGTGCTTTAAGACGACCGGCTGTTTGCTGAAAAGGATCATATTGGTAGCTGATTGCTCGATCAACCGCCGGCTCTTGGGTTAAATAGCTTTTTGGCACCCCTTCCTGATTGGGGCAATAGATACATTTTCCCGGGCAAGGATACGGTTTGGTCAACACGGCCACCGGCGCCACGCCAGATTGAGTGCGGACCGGATTGAGTTTTAGCCATTTTTCCAATTGACTGTTTGGCGCAATATCGCCTTTACTGACTAAGGCTTGATACTCCTCGTTTAGACTGGAGTTTTTGGGGATGTTAGCTAGCTTCAATTTTTTGGCCAAAAACCTCTTTTGCCCCAAGAATTGATGATCGCTGTTTATGGTAGTTTTGTTTAATTGTTTAACAAATTCAGTGGTCATACCTGATATAGGTCTTATTTTACGGTATTAGGGGGAAAATATAAAGAAGAATGATTAGGTTAGCTTATAAAATAGCGATCAATTTTTGGCATCCATTCGGATATTTTGATTTTTTGAGGACACTTTTCTTCACAAATCCTACAAGTGGACATCGCAGTTTAAAAGTATGTAGTTTGTCATGATGACAAAATTCCATAGGTTTAAATGTCGTTCTCTAAGTAATACATTGACCGGCCAGCCAAAGCCTAGGGCGGATACTTTAAAATCTAATTTTCCGAATTGACGATACCGCATTAGGTAAATATAGCCCGAAGTGACTTGTAGGAGCAAGCGGTTATTTTTGATTTAACATTCAGAGTGACTGTTCGGGGAGGCTTTGTTATCATCATCGCATTATGGAAGAAGCACAAATTTTGGAAAAATTGGATACTCTTTTAGAACAAGCGGTCCGTCGGTCAGTAGTCGCTGGTAGTCAGCCAATCGGTTTGGTCTTTTCGGGCGGGGTAGACAGTTCCCTGCTGGCAAAAGTCCATTTAGATTTGAATATTCCCATTACCCTTATTTGTGCTGGAGTAAAGGGATTTTTTAAAGACGAGCCTTTTGTTGACAGCTTTGCTAAAAAATTTAGTCTTCCCCTGATCAAAGCAGTAATTGAACCGGAGGAGGCGCGGTTACTAGCGTCAAAATTAGCTAGTATTTTGAGAAAGATTGGTCTAGATTTTCAAAATTATGAATTTAATCCAAAGCGGGGTTGGGAAAATCAACCTTTGCAGGTTTCTTTGGCTATGCCGTTTTACTTAGCGGCTCAAAGCGGCAGTGCTCAAGGAATCACTGCTTTTGCCTGCGCCCAGGCGGGTGATGAGCTTTTTGGCGGCGGTTTTTCTCATCAATCTGTTTCTCCTATCGAGCTCAACCAAGTGTTAAAACAGGCTTTTGACCGTTTAATGGCGGTGGACCAAATTCGCGATAAAGCAATGTTTTCGCATTTTGGGGCTAGCCTTCTTTATCCCTTGGCTGATCCGGAATTTTCGGCATTTTCCCTGGTTATTTCACCGGAATATAAAATAAGAGCCGATCTTGGCGAGCAAGGCAGAAAATATATTTGGCGGCAATTGGCACTAAAAAGAGGTGTGCCAAAGGAAAATGCTTTGCGTAAAAAGCACGCGATGCAGTATTCCAGCGGATTTTGGAGAGAAGTAGTTAAAGTGTTAAAACAGGATAAAACTTCCTAAATACAGTATATATATTGCAAAGATTACGCCAGCAATAAACCCCCATCTTTTTTTAAGGTATCCTTGAAGAGAAAACGATAAAATTTGTACGCTCGTAATTGCTAGCAAATCTGCCGTTATGGATACAAGTCCTCCCCGTATATCTACAAGATATATACTTTTGTTAAGAAGGGTCGGCGCCATTTTTTTTGTAATGAGCACGGAAAGTATGGGGATTAAAGAATTGTTAATAAAAAGGAAAAATATAGTTGGTGTTATAACAAAGCTAAGAAGCAAACTTGCTCCCCCTCTTACGCCGGCTGTTTTTCTGGGAAATATTGGTTGAATTTCTTTCTTTACCGCAAAAAATTCCAGTAGGTAAAAGTAAACCATCCAGGCAAGTGGTAAACTAACGGCGAATGAGTAGAAAATACCGGCTAAAACCAATTTATTATACGAATTGTAAGAGCGTTCGGTTAAGTAGTTTCGGATAGCCAGCAATAAAGCGCTGTCTGGGTTGACGATAATTTCGCTGTAAAAAGTTAGACCGGCAAGAACAGAGAAGATAAGAAAAAAATAATTGCCAATCTTTCTGCTAATAATGATACCTTTTTTAATTTCGGTGGTTGTTGGCTTTTCCATATAAGTTATTGGGGAACTTCCTTATTTAAATACTCGGCCCATTGGCGGGGAAACAAAAATTGGTTAATGTAAGGCTCCAAATAATATATCGCTATCGCGGCAACGATCAAAAATATAGCCAGCGCTGTTTTTTTCCAAGAAACAACCTTCCTTTGTTTTAGGATATTAGAAAAGCGCATATTTCTTGTTTTAGCTTTATTCTTTAATCAAATAAACACTATCCCCTTCTCTAACCGGTTCTTTAACTTTTAAGCCAATTTCTTCGCCAACATTAGCCTGGCTGACCGGCTCGTGATTTATTTGCATTGACTCTACTGTCTGTTCAACGCTGGCCGTGGGGCTGCCGATCCTTATATTGTCGTCTACGGCAAGCTCGGCTTCCAGTTTTATTGTCGCCACCCCAATTTTATCAAAATAATGTGTTATTTGACCTATTTTTGTTTCTTGCGTAAATAACCACCTCCCTTGCTATTCGTAATTAAATCTTAATTCTATTTTTTCTCCTAAAGACAACCCGATTTTATTTGCCATCCCCGCTTTTATTTCTAGGACATATCTTGCTTTTTGATTGGGGCGATACACTTGCAACTCACTGTCCGCGGTTCCTGCTTTTGGCGGCTGGACATTAGTTTCCAAATTTACCACTACTCCATTGGAATCCAACCAAAGCATATCAATTGGAACTAACATATCCTTCATCCAAAAAGAGTAGTAATCTTCAGTTGGGTAACCAAACAACATTCCCTCCGTTTCGGTTATGCTGCTCCTTCCGCTCAAACCTTTGGCTTGGTCGTCTCTTATTGTTGCCAGCTCAAGGCAAAAAGTATGGTCCTTAAAAGTTGCCGTATCAACGCAACTGATACCGGCCGGCCGATCTTTTTTTGTTTTGAAAAAGTTTGCCGTTTCCATAGTTAAAAGAGCGGCGGTAAAAATAACGGTTATGGTAACAATAGCTTTATTAGTAATCATATATACTAGAATTTACTGACCACTCTAGTAATAAAATCAGTAATCATTACTTGGCTTATCCATACTTCCATTCCCAGTGACAGCAACGCTTTTAAATCATTCACCGCTGTTTTAAAGTAATCTTTACTTTGCCACACTTGGGCAAGCGCGTACGCGATAACTACTGCTAGTGGCAACAGTTCGTGTCTTTTTGTTAAGATTAATAAAATTATTGCCAGCGCGCCTACTGCCAAGAACTTTTTATTGTACTGGAGTTGTTCTCTCTTGATCCAATAGGTATTTGCCAACCAAACTAGAACAGCTAAAACTCCGTACTTTATAACAAGATCAAAACTAATGTCTCTAAATTGGGTAAGTAGAGTAAACAATAAGACGCCGCAATAAGAGCTAATAAGGCCGGGTATTTCCGGAAGGAAGATTCCTAGAATACCTACCACAATAAAAATTAAGCTAAGGGCAAAATAAACTTTATCCAGCATACCTCTATGCTATATTTTTACGATGGGTTCGTAAAGCACTGCTGAACATTTGTTGTCCAATCAATATAACAGTTAAAAGCCACTGCCAGCCGGTGGTTATTGTTTCCCCCACCCCGATTAGGCTTTTAATATTAGGCCATGGCAGAAGCTTTATGGCTGGAAGACATAGCAAGCAAGCGCCAAAAAAATAAGCCGCGGTGTTGGTTATCGCATTTTTTGTAACTGCGGATGGGCAGGGTTTAGCGTTGGCTAAACCCATGAGCGTTTAACTTGACAGGAGAGCTGAAAAAATTAGAGGCGAGGTTTACATTATTATAACGGGATTTTTAACAGCGTCAAGGCTATAATTCCAGCCGTTCTACTTCTTCCATGTGTTTAGTTCTATTTACTAAACTGATTTTCTCAAAGAACCAAAAACCCCCGGTTATGGCAAATGTTAAAAGTTGGGTAATTATACTTCCAAAAAAGCACAGGCTCAAAAATATACTTAGGGCGGCGATTGGGGCTACTAAACCGAGATAATTATTAACGCTGTCTTCTACCATTTTAATTACATTGTCAGATACTTTATCTACCATTGGGGTGACATCCAGTTTTCCTTCCGGAGATATTCCTACTTGATCTAGACCAATATTTTGCGGAGTGATGCCCAAATCTATCCTAGCGTTAGCGCCGTCCTCTAGAGTTTCAATACTTTCCTGTTTCATAAATTCTAAAATCCCCTGCTCGCCGCTAACGCCCAATTTTTGATTTATTTTTTCTCCAAACATATTGTTGATCTGATTGCCCAACTGGTTTTGCACAAAGTTTAGTCCCGGCTCCATAATCTTTTTTATTAGGTCTTGTGGAATCTTAAAGCCTTCATTTTTGATTAATTGGTTGTACCCAAGAAAGAAGTTTACGCTGGCTAAGAATGAAATGGCGATAAACGACGCTTTTATTGAAGGCGGGTAAGCCCACCAAGGGTGGAATTTAATGTAATCGTTTAATCTTGATTTGATTGAGGATATGTAAAAAAGGCATATTAGCGAATAAAAGGAACTGATTCCGGCGGTAATGAATAAATTCCGCTCTTCGCTGGGGGATTGAAACAACACGGCGCTGGTAAAAAAGGCGGCCAAATGGCCAAGAGTTATTAGCAAATAACCAAGCGATTCAATTTTTGCCAGCGCCAAAATGCTCCATAAAAATATTTGCCAGGCAAACGAGGCCGCAAAAATAAGCATCGCGATAGTTACACTCTGGACATCCAACGGGTCGCTGTGCCCCAGTCGCGCCAGGGTCCAGGCAGCAAAGGCTGATGATAGTCCCGCCAATACGGCTAGAATTATAGTTTTTACTTGGCTGGCTGGTTCTTGTTTTGGTGAGTTGGTGGTTATCTTCATTTCAAAAATCAATTTTCGGCTGCCAGCGGCTATTTGGAAAAGCTTCCTACCCATTCCGGCTCTAATGGAGGATTAGTTTGTAACATATCCCTCC
>Ga0066637_10001417_pt1:2500-15527 | contig 15527 bp, 14 predicted proteins | sample CryGeyCG2014_020_FD_62737 | JGI IMG/M metagenome (GOLD analysis project Ga0066637, IMG submission 62737) | Groundwater microbial communities from aquifer - Crystal Geyser CG08_land_8/20/14_0.20 | ecosystem: Environmental > Aquatic > Deep subsurface > Groundwater | place: USA: Utah...
GCGGCCACTGCCGCCGCCTCTCCATGGGTGATCTTTGTCGCTTCAAAGGCCAGAACGGTCTTGGCCATATTGAGACGGGCGTCACTCAGGGATTTCACCTCAACGATCTCCTCCATCGGCAAGAAGGTGAAGAGGGCGAGGAAACGCGCCACATCCCCGTCTTCCGTGTTGATCCAGTACTGGTAATATTCATAGGGCGACGTCAGTTCGGCGTCGAGCCAGATGGTCCCCTTTTCGGTCTTTCCCATCTTGTTTCCCTGCGATGTGGTGATCAGCGGAAAGGTCAAGCTGTATGTCGTCTTTTCCTCCACGCGGCGGATCAGATCGATGCCGGCCACCATGTTGCCCCACTGATCGTTTCCCCCCATCTGCATCAGACAATGGTAATGCCTGAAAAGATGGAGGAAATCGTAAGCCTGGAGAAGCATGTAATTGAATTCGATGAAATTGAGTCCCTTTTCCAGGCGGACGCGATAGCTCTCCGCGGCAAGCATCCGGTTCACGCTGAAGTGGCGTCCGATATCCCGGAGAAACTCGATATAATTGAGTTGGGTAAGCCAGTCGGCGTTGTTGAGCAGGAGGGCCCCGCCTTCACGGAAATCGATATATCGGGAGAGCTGCTTCTTCAGGCATCCCGCGTTGTGATCGATCTGTTCCCGTGTGAGAATCTGCCGCATCTCCGTCTTGCCGGAGGGATCGCCGATCAGGCCGGTCCCGCCGCCTACGAGGGCAATCGGCCGATGGCCATGTCTTTGCAGATGGGCCAGCGACATGATCGGGACCAGAGATCCGATATGCAGGCTGGTCGCCGTCGGGTCAAAACCGATGTAACAGGTGACGGATTTTTGTTCCAGCAGCTCCCTGATCTGGGACTCATCCGTGATCTGTTCGATAAAACCTCTCTCCCGGAATACATCGTAAACGCTCTTCAACGCTTTACCTCCACCGCGATGAGCAACATCGACAGCACTTCATTTCTTCTCGCAAAAGGCACCAGGATTCTAAAGGAAGCTCCTCGGTTCCTCCATGGATACGCTCAGCCTTTCCACTCGAACGGCCCGTCCATCCTCGCCCATTTCCACCATTACTCCCTGAAGGCGGACGTCCCCTTTGGCGACATCGAACTTGTTGGGAATCTGCAGGAGGAATCGCCGCAGGATGCTCTCTTTTCTGATCCCGATGACGGAATCAAACGGACCGGTCATGCCGACATCGGTGATGTAGGCGGTGCCCGCGGGCAAAATCCGTTCATCGGCTGTCTGAACATGGGTGTGAGTTCCCAGAACAGCAGTGACACGGCCGTCAAGATACCAGCCCATGGCGATTTTTTCCGAAGTAGCCTCCGCATGCATATCCACGATGATCATCCGGGTTTTTTTCTTCAATTTCTCGATCTCCCGCTCGGCCGTCCGAAAGGGGCAGTCTAATGGCTGCATGAAGACGCGACCGGCCAGGTTGATCACTCCGACAGGAAACCCGCCCGGGGTGGGAATCACCACACTCCCCCGGCCGGGCGCTCCCTCGGGATAATTGGCAGGCCGAAGCAATGTTTCGTAATCATCCACAAATGCCATGACCTCTTTTTTATCCCAGATATGGTTTCCAGAGGTCAGGACATCGATGTGGGACGCATACAGATCTTCGACGATCTCCGCGGTCACGCCGAACCCCGCAGCGGCATTTTCGCAGTTGGCTACGACGAAATCGATCCGGTGTTCCTCGATGATCCCCGGAAGAAGTTCGCGGACGGCCAGTCTTCCAGGTTTTCCAACAATATCACCAATAAAGAGTATCTTCATGAAGATATCCTAACGCGCGAAATCGGAGACGCGCGTCTCCCGGATGACGGTCACTTTGATCTGCCCGGGATAGGCCAACTCCGCTTCGATCTTCTTGATGATGTCCTTGCAGAGCATCACCGTGTCGTTATCGGAGATCTTCTCATTCTCCACCATAATCCGGATTTCCCTTCCGGCCTGGATCGCAAAGCACTGGTCGACGCCGCTGAATGATTTCGCAATATTTTCGAGTTGTTCCAAACGTTTAACGTAGCTCTCCAACATCTCCCGCCGCGCCCCCGGCCGCGCGGCCGACAGCGTGTCCGCCGCCTGGACCAGAACGCCAAGCAGGGTGTTGGTCCTGCCGTCGTCATGGTGGGTGGCGATCGCCTGAACGATCCGCTGGGATTCACCAAACCGCTTCGCATAATCGGCGCCGATGCCGGCATGGGTCCCTTCCACCTTGTGATCGATCGCCTTTCCGATATCGTGCAGAAGCCCCGCCCGCTTCGCCTCCTTGATGTTCATCTTCAACTCCGCCGCCATCATCCCTGTCAGATGGGCCACATCGATGGAATGCTGCAGGACGTTCTGGGAATAGCTCGTCCGGAACTTGAGGCTGCCGAGCAGCGTGATCAGCTCGGGATGCAGATCATGGACACCGACATCGAAGGAGATTCTCTCCCCCGTCTCCTTGATGATCGCATCCACCTCCGACCTCACCTTCTTGACGATCTCCTCGATCCGGCCGGGATGGATTCGACCGTCGGTGATCAATCTCTCTAAGGAAAGGCGCGCCACTTCGCGTCGGACCGGATCGAAGCTGGAAAGCACAACCGCCTCCGGCGTATCATCGACGATCAGGTCGATCCCGGTCGCCGCCTCGATCGCCCGGATGTTCCTCCCCTCCCGGCCGATGATCCTCCCCTTCATCTCATCATTGGGAAGGTTGACCACCGAAACCGTGTTTTCGGCCACATAATCACCCGCGTAGCGCTGAATCGCATAGGCGATGATCTCCCGCGCCGTGTTGTCCGCCGTCCGCCGGGCCTCCTCCTCGATCTTCCGGATCATCAGGGCGGCATCGCGCTTCGCCTCCGTTTCCATCGATTGGACCAGAAAGTTTTTTGCCTCCTCCGAAGTAATGCCGGCGATCTGTTCCAGCTTGACCGTCTGCTCTGCCAGCATCCGGTCGACGCGTTCGAGCTTTTCGTTAAGCTGGGATTCCCGGTGCAGGATTGCCTTTTCACGGCTCTCGCAGGTGGTTTCCTTTTGGGACAAAAGGTCGATTCTCCGTTCCAGGTTTTCCTCTTTTGAACGGATCCGCCGTTCCAGGGCATCGAGCTCGACCTTCCTGTCCCGGCTATCCTTCTCAAATTCAGTCTTGACCTTGAGCAGGTTCTCCTTGGCCTGAAGAATGGCCTCCTTCTTGATGGTCTCCGCCTCCTTCTTGGCCTCATCGATGATCCTTATCGAAAGATTCTCGCAGGATTCCAGTTTTTTCCGGGAAAGCATTTGCCTGACGATGAATCCCAATACCCCGCCGACGGCCAGCGCCGCCAACGAGACCAGTATCAACATACCGTTATATAACAAAGTTTCCACCTCCTTGTTGTTTACGAACACAAATCGATTATGTTGAATGAATCCATTCGGGAAGTTCGAGAGAAGGGATGCCAATAATAGGTAGGGATGATATAAAAAACCCCCGCCGATGCCGTGTTAACCACCTTTTTGAACCATTTGAAAAATGGGCGCCTAATGTTGCCGCTTCAGGCTTTCCGCCACCCGCTCCCGCGGAATGCCGGCGGACATGCACACGGCGAACAAGGAAAGGTCCCCGGTTCCAAGGTGTTGGCTCAAAAAACGAACGTTAATCACGCACATCGCAGGGGATAATTTACTTACGTTCATTGATCAAACCGATCAATTGTTCCGCTCTGTTCTCCAATTGGTTATGAATGTTTTCTCTTGCTCCCATGATCTGCAAATACTCATCCGCAATGTTCAAAGCAGCCAAGATGGCAATGTCCAACGCATTTCTACCGGCGGCCTTTCCCGCCTCTTCCACCTTTCCGCTAACAAACCGGATAACACTCGCTACATGTTCATCCCCCGAATCGCTTATTACTGAGAGCTCCTGTCCCAGTATTCTCACTTCAAAGCGCTTTTTCAATGGACGACCTCAAGGTTCGTTTTAGGGCGCCTTTATCTCCTGAAGCAAATCAAGAAGCGAGTCCACCTTTGTGCGTACGGCATCACGTTCTTCCCTCAACCCCTCCATTTTTTTATTTGCTTCATCCAACTCCATAATTTTATTTTGCAGCAGTTCCTCCAACTCCAGGTTCCTTTTCTTCAGCAAGGCATAATCCCCGAGCAGACCGCTGATCTTCTTTTCCAACTCATCAAACTTCAGAAATTCCACGATTCCACCCATTTCCCTTTAATATTCAAGATGAATGACCTCGCCGGCCCCGGAAACCCACACCGCGTATATCGATGTGTGATTATGCCGACATGGCTCATGAAAGTCAAGACCTTATTTCGCCGCGAAAGGAGCCAACCGAGCGGCGGCATTTTCTTGCGCGGCCGCTTCGACGCCCCATGAATTTCCCCCTTCCATTTCCGGGTTCCCTCTGCCACCCTCGGCATCGCAAAATCCAGCGGAGGGTTCCTCCAGACGCTGAAAATAGTCATGCAAGGCCTCCCAGGCCGAGGCCTGGTCGCTGATCCGTCCCGCCATCTTCCGAAACTGGGCGCCTCCCCGCAACCCCTTCGTGTACCAGAGCAGGTGCTTCCGGAAGTCGCGAGTTCCGATTTTCTCGTCGTAAAAATCGATGGCCAGCGCCAGATGACGACGAATGGTTTCCTGCCTCTCCGCAAGGGACGGCGCTGAAATGCCGCCGCCGGCCAGATGGGACAATATATTCGCGATGATCCAGGGGTTCCCCAGCACTCCTCTCCCGACCATGACGCCGTCACAACCGGTCTCACAAAGCATTCGGGCCGCGTCTTCCGGGCAGCGGATATCGCCGCTTCCGATCACGGGGATTCGGAGCCTCTCTTTGAGCGCCGCGATCAGCCCCCAGTCGGAAAGACCGGCGAAACTCTGGTCGGCTGTGCGGGGATGGAGGATGACCGCATCGACGCCGCATTCCTCGGCGATCTGCCCAACCTCAAGGGCATTGACCTGGCGCGCGTTCCAGCCGGCGCGGATTTTCACCGTCAGCGGCAGGGCCGACGCCCGTCTCACGGCGCGCAGGACGGCAGCGACACGCCCCGGATCCCTCATCAATGACGCCCCGGAACCTGTCTTGGCCACCTTTTTTACCGGACAGCCCATATTCACGTCCAGGAGGTCCGCCCCGCGCTCCATCGCAATCTTTGCAGCCGTAGCCAGCGTGTCCGGATCGCAGCCGAAGAGCTGGACGCCGAGCGGTCGGTCCGCGGGTGACGAGGCAAGATACCGAAAGGTCTTCTCCGTTCCCCGGATCAGGCCGCTTGCGCTGACCATCTCGGTAAAGGCGAGACCGCAGCCGAACGACCGGACAACCGTCCGGAAAGGGAGATCGGTGATCCCCGCCATCGGGGCGAGAAAGACATTGTTCTTCAACTGCAGATGACCGATGTTCATGACGCCTTTCTGAAGAACGTGTTACCCAAGCAGTCCATTCAACAAACCGCCTGCCGGAGATCACGGGTCGCCATCCGGCGGCCGGCCAGCTCCAGCTCTTCGGGCGTGTTGATCCCCATCACCTCCAGCGGATCGGACGCCGGAAATGATGTTGTCCGGAGGCCCCTTTTACATGCAATTTCGATGATATCGGTAAGATAGTATTCCCGCTGGGCATTCCGGTTGCCGAGGGCGGCGACGGATGTAAAAAGGAAGCCGCTCTCGGCGCAATAGATCCCCGTATTGATCTCGCGGATCTTCTTCTCATCCGGCGTGGCATCCCTTTCCTCGACAATTTTCAGAATATGCCCATTGGCCGCCTTGACCACGCGGCCATAACCGGCGAGCGCCTCCGGAATGGTGGTCAGGACTGTAACCGCAGCCCCGGCCGAGCGGCGCCGTTCATACAGGGTCTTTATCGTCCCCGGCAGAATCAGCGGGACATCCCCGCAGAGGATCACAATGGCGCCATGATGGTCCCGGAAGACCTTCGCGGTCTGAAGGACTGCGTGACCGGTCCCCAGCAGCTCCCGCTGTTCCACAAAGATCAATCCCCGATCCCGGAATTGCTCACGGATCTGCTCCGCCTGATGGCCGATCACCACGACGATCTTTTCCGACCCCGCCGCCCGTGCCGCCGCAACGGGATAGGTCAGCATCGGGGCGCCGCAGAGGGGATGGAGAACCTTCGCAAGATCGGATTTCATCCGCGTCCCCTTGCCTGCCGCAAGGATGATCGTGGAGAATCCTTCTGCTTCTCTTGTCTGCGCATCTTCCTTATTGTCCATGCTTCGCAATCTCAACAGGTTTCTCCCAACTTCCGGAATCGAAGAACCTTCTGTGATTTCCTGCCTTGTACCGTTAGCAAGATCGCGGTAAAAACTTATCAGATCCCGAACGGAAAAGACAGACGATTTATCGTCACGCCGGATCAAAGGTCGCATGGACCGCCGTCTGATCGGCGTCCGTCGGATTTGTTTGACTCGGACCTCATTTTCCTATATGTGTACGCCCGTATCATAACGGCAACGGAAGGAGACCCCCTCATGACCCATGTGCTTCTTATCGGCAACGGGGCCAGGGAACATGCGATCGCCGAGGCGATCCGACGCTCGGCGCGGACCCCAAGCCTCTATTCCTTCATGAAAACAAACAACCCCGGCATCACTTCCCTCTCGGAGAAGATCTGCCTCGGCCGGTACGATGAGCCGGAGGCCATCGTGGCTTTTGCCCGCGATGCCGGCGTCGACTTCGCCATCGTCGGTCCGGAGGACCCTCTGAGCCACGGCGTCGTTGACGCACTTATGGCTGCGGGAATCCCCGCGGTGGGACCGACCCGCTCCCTCGCCCGTCTGGAAACATCGAAGTCTTTCACGAGGAACCTGCTCGAAAAATACGATATCCCGGGAAACCCGCGCTTCCGGAATTTCACCTCCCTGGAGGGGATCGACGCCTTTTTAGGCGAACTGGACGGCATCGTCCTCAAGCCGGACGGCCTGACCGGGGGCAAGGGGGTTCTCGTCCAGGGGGATCACTTTCAGACGCGTGCGGAGGCCCTAAGGCACTGCCGCGACATCCTCCGAATCCATCCCGGCGTAACCGTGGAGGAGAAATTAGAGGGCGAGGAGTTCTCCCTGCAGTGCCTCAGCGACGGCCGGACGGTCGTCCCAACCCCGCCGGTACAGGACCACAAACGGCGCTTCGTCGGCGATAGCGGCCCAAACACGGGGGGAATGGGCTCCTATTCCTGCGCAGACCACCTCCTCCCCTTCCTGAATGCCGATGCAGTCGCCGAGGGGCTGGCCATCACCCGGAAGGTCGCCGAGGCGATCCGTCTGGAAACGGGCGCCCCTTACAAGGGGGTCCTGTACGGCGGTTTCATGCTCACCCGCGCCGGGGTCAAGTTGATCGAATACAACGCCCGCTTCGGCGACCCCGAGGCCATGAACATCCTCCCCCTTCTCCGGACCGACTTCATCGACGTCTGCCGGGCGATCATCGACGGGACGCTGGACCGCCTCGACATTGTATTTGAAAAAAAGGCAACGGTGTGCAAGTATATCGTTCCGAAGGGCTACGGCCTCCCCCAGGATCATCCCGAGGCCGCATCCACATCCTCCCGGATCGAAATCGGCGACACGCCAGGGGCAAAACTCTATTATTCATCCATCGACCAGCGGACGGATGGTCTTTACATGACCTCGTCCCGGGCGATCGGCGTCGTGGGCATCGCCGACAGTCTGCCGGAGGCGGAACAAATCGCGGAAAGGGCCGCTGGCGCCATCCGGGGCCCCGTTGACCACCGGCCGGATATCGGCGCCGAACCGCTCATCCGGAAGCGGGTTCAACATATGAAGACACTCAAAGCGGAATCCATATAAACAGGAGGGTTGCATGCAACAAAACGATATCAAACGGGTACTGATCAGTGTGACGGACAAGACGGGGATCGCTGAATTCGCCCAGGGGCTTCGGACCTTTGGCGTGGAGATCCTCTCCACGGGCGGAACGGCGGCGCAGTTGCGGAAAAGCGGCATTCCGGTGATCGATGTGTCGGATTTCACAGGCTTTCCGGAGATGATGGACGGAAGGCTGAAAACCCTCCATCCGAAGATCCACGGCGGTCTTCTCGCGCTGCGGGACAATCCAGGACACATGAACGCCCTTCGGGAGCATGGGATCAACCTGATCGACATGGTCGTCATCAACCTCTACCGTTTCGAGGATACGGTCGCCAAGGAGGGCTGTACGCTGGAACACGCCGTCGAAAACATCGACATCGGCGGCCCCACGATGCTCCGCGCGGCCTCCAAGAACTACCGTTTCGTCTCCGTCGTCACCGATCCGGAGGAGTACCCGAAAATCCTCGCGGAGATGAAGGAGACGGGGGGCAAGATCTCCGAGGCGACCAACTTCGATCTGGCCAAGAAGACCTTCCAGCTCACCGCCCGCTACGACGGCGCCATCTCCAACTACCTCGGCCTGCTCAGCGCCGGAAGCCCGGAAAAGCGTGCGTTTCCCGACACGTTCTCCTGCCAGTTCGCCAAGGCGCAGGATCTCCGCTACGGTGAGAATCCCCATCAGAAGGCCGCCTTCTACCGCGAGAAGAACCCGCAGCTCTCCGCCCTCTCCAACGCGCGGCAGCTCCAGGGCAAGGAGCTCTCCTACAACAACATCATGGACAGCGACGCCGCCTGGCAGGTCGTCTCCGACATCCCCCTCCCCGGCGTCGTCATCATCAAGCACGCGAACCCCTGCGGCGCCGCGACGTCCGACGGCGACATGGCCGAGGCCTTCCGGAAGGCGCTGGCGGGCGATCCCGTTTCGGCCTTCGGCGGCATCGTTGCGCTGAACCGCCCCGTGGACAAAAAAGCGGCGGAGGAGCTGGTGAAGACCTTCTTTGAAGTGATCATCGCCCCGGGCTTCGCGGCGGATGCGGCAGAGCTCCTGGAAACCCGGAAAAACGTCCGGGTTCTCGAGATCCCGGCTGCTTGCAGCAAGCGCTCCGCCGGCTATGAGTTCCGCCGGGTGATGGGCGGTCTCCTCATCCAGGATCGGGACATGGATGAGTTCGACATCCGGAAGGCGAAGGTCGTTACGAAACGGATCCCGACGGAGGCCGAATACCAGGCCCTCGATTTCGCCTGGCGGGTGGTCAAACACGTCAAATCGAACGCCATCGTCTATACGACAAAAGACCAGTTGGTCGGCATGGGGGCGGGCCAGACGAGCCGCGTGGATTCGGTGAAGATCGCGAAGATGAAAGCGGTCCTTCCGACGGAGGGGTGCGTCCTCGGATCGGACGCGTTCTTCCCTTTCCGCGACGGGATCGACATGGCCGCAGAGGCCGGAATCACCGCGATCATCGAGCCGGGCGGATCGATCAAGGATGAGGAGGTCATTCATGCCGCGGACGAACAAGGCATCGCGATGATCTTTACGGGCGTCCGCCATTTCAAACATTAATCCACAATGAACAAAGGAGTTGTAAGCCTATGCAGGAAAAGGCAGAGGTTATCGTCAGCGTCGTCATGGGAAGTGACTCCGATCTTCCGGTCATGGAGGAGGCCGTCAAGGTCCTGGAGGCCTTCGCGGTTCCCCATGAACTCTTTCTGACCTCTGCCCATCGGACGCCGGAGCGGACGGCGCAGTTTGCCCGCAGCGCCGCCAAACGGGGAGTCCGGGTGATCATCGCCGGCGCCGGCGCCGCGGCCCATCTGGCCGGAGTAATCGCCTCTCAGACGCTGCTGCCGGTGATCGGGGTGCCCATCGACACGACATCGCTCCAGGGGCTGGACGCCCTCCTCGCCACGGTTCAGATGCCGGGGGGCATTCCCGTCGCAACGATGGCCATCGGCAAGGCGGGGGCGATGAATGCCGCGCTGCTCGCCGTCCGGATCCTGGCCCTGGAGGACGCCGATCTTCTGAAGAAGCTCCAGTCCTATGCCCGGAAGATGGCCCAGGAAGTCGAACGGAAACACGAAAACCTGAAGAAATGACAGAATCCGTAAGGCCATAGAAAAACGATTGCAGACCGCACCTCATGACTATGGGGAGCCTTTGCGAAAATCACTGAAAGGCTACTGGAAGCTCCGCGTGGGTGATTATCGGGTCGTGTTCAAAGTGATCGAATCCGAGGTATGGATTCTTGGCATCAGGCATCGGAAATCGGTCTATATGGATATTGGCACGAGGATGTAAAGGCTTTAGTAGCTTCGTCACGTTTATAAGGCGGCCGTGCTTATTCCCCGGCAGTGTCTCGGTTGAACAAAAAGTTTTCCTAAGATCTTTTGAAGACAAATTTCAACCTTTCTCCGCAGGTGCAAAAATGGACTGTAAATCATGCTGAAAGCAGTAAAATCACATTTCTGAAAAAGACGCATGCTTACAATCAGTAATACGTATCATTTGCCAGAATCTTGTTGACATTCAAAGAGCTTTACCTTAATTTCAGAGCAGATAAATCGCAGGAGGTTTTTGTGAAAACTATCCTCGCCACCTTATTGACTGCTTTGTTACTCCTTCCCGTCTCAGCCCATGGAGAAATCCAAACCATCACCCACACAGTCAAGCAATCTTTCGGCGGCAGTCAGTCTCCCGATGATGCCCGGATTTCTGCTGTTGCGAAAGCGAAACGGGAGGCACTGGAAATGGCGGGAACCTACATCGAAAGCCTCACTGTTGTGAAAAACTACCAGGTCGATAAAGATGAAATTCTTGCCTTGGCGGCTGGTGTCTTGAAGGCAGAGGTCGTGTCTCAGGAGAATTATCACACAAAAGATGCCTTCGGCATTGATGTCGTAGTCAAGGTAGTCGTGGACACCTCTGTTTTGGACGAACGAGTGAAAAAACTTCTTCAGGACAAAACCCACCTGACGCAGATCAAGGATACTCAAAAAAGAGAAAAGGAACTCCTATTGAGGGTTGCGAAGCTCGAAGAGGAAAACCGGAAGCTGACGGCAAAAAATCAAAGCACCCAGAAGTTAAAAAAGGAATTCCAGCAAGCCGCCCAGGGGTTGACGGCGGTCGATTGGTTTTATAAGTCAGAAGCATTATGGGATGGGGAAAAATGTACCGACCCTAAAAAAGCTATCGAATATTTAAACAATGCTATTAAACTGCAACGGGATTTTGCCTTTGCCTACGGCAACAGGGGGTTGCTTACTTCAACCTGCGCCAATATCGGCGGGCCATCGAGGACTATAATGAGTTCGTTCGCTTACGACCGGATGATGCAAAGGGATATTACAGCCGGGGGCTTGCTTACTCGAATCTGGGCCAGTATCAACGTGCCATTGAGGATTACAACGTGGCCATCCGCCTAAAACCTGATTATGCTGAAGCCTACGAAGACAGGGGGCTTGCTTACTCGAACCTCGGCCAGTATCAACGTGCCATCGAGGACCACAAGAAGGCCGGCCGCATCAACCCGGAGTATGCCTCAAACATCCTTGAGTCCGTTTATAATGGCCTCAAGAGCTTCGATGACGCCATTGAGAGCTGTCGCCGGGCCGTCCGCATCAACCCAAAGGATGCCAGTGCGTGGTACAACCTCGGAATCGCTTACAATAAGTTAGACCACTACAACGACGCCATCGATGCCTATCGCCAAACCGTCCGCATCAACCCGGAGTTTGCCGAAGCCTGGTACAACCTCGGAGCCACTTACGGCGACCTCAAACGCTACGATGACGCCATTAAAGCCTACCGACAGGCCCTGCGCATCGATCCGAAGGGTGCCAAAGCCTGGAACGCTTACGCTGGCCTCAAGCGCCACGATGACACATTTGAAGCCTATCGTCAGGCCCTTCGAATCAGTCCGGAGCATGCCGAAGCTTGGTACAACCTCGGGATCATTTGCGAAAGCCTCACCCGCTACAACGATGCCATCGAAGCCTACAGCGAAGCAGTGCGCATCAATCCGGAGTATGCCTCCGCCTGGTACAGCTTCGGAACCGCTAGTTACGTCGACGGCAACTGGACAGCCGCCATGGATGCCGTCAAAGAACTGCGACGCCTCGATCCAGAAAGGGCAGACGAACTTCTCAACCTGATAGTGCCGCGCTGATGCAAACGAAGATGACAAAGAAGGAGTGGGGTACTTTATAGGGTTAGTGAATCTGACTTCAACTCGTAATCATTGATGTTATTCCCCAAATAATTGTGATAGGGTTCACTTTAGAATACTTAGAAAGAGATAGGGGAAGCCGGTAGCCCTCAGAGTGCAAAAACAACAGATAAATGGTCATTGCATAGAGCCCTGAAGATTCCCGTGGGGCATGGAGTTATACGGAAACTTTACAATAATTAGAATAACTTGATGGCGCGGATGGCAATTCACAGCGCGTTGCCCCAACGATAAAAAGGTACCAAAATGGCAATAATCATAAAAAATGGAACTAACGGCAAAGAATGCTCAACATGTCACACATGGAAACCATTAGAGGAATTTTCAACAGATCCCACACACGGCCAATCGCAAGGTGGTCGCCATTGCAGGTGTAAAAAATGTCACCGAACCAAAGCGAGAATAAAGAAGCAACAGACCTCATAAAAGCATCTGACTTTTCTGGGAACTTAAGTATTTTTTTAGACCAGTATAATTACCAGCCGAAACTTACAGAACTGCTTGATAATTTGGAAAATACCCCAATTGACCAGTCGCTAATAAATGACATAGTCCTTTGGAAGGTTAACCGTTATGTGAGGGTCAGTGATGACATCATAGGACAAATAGAAGGGCTGAAGGTTTTGAAAGCAGCAGAGCATCGAAAAGGCAAGGAGGTGCTTACGGTATTAATTGGGCTTAATGGTGTAGATCTTCCTATGGCTTCAACAATATTGCGATTTATAAATCCAAAGGTTTTTCAAATAATAGACCGGCACGCCTACAGAGCAGTTTATAGCAAGAAGTATCCACTATATCAATCGACGCCAACAGAGCGGAAAGTATCACTTTATTTTGACTATATTGATCATCTGATCGAACTCTGCCAAGTTAAAGGACTTACATTTACAACAATTGATAGATTGCTTTATATCTTTGACAAGAAAAACAATGGAAGATTATGATTCA
>Ga0066637_10001426_pt1 | contig 15504 bp, 16 predicted proteins | sample CryGeyCG2014_020_FD_62737 | JGI IMG/M metagenome (GOLD analysis project Ga0066637, IMG submission 62737) | Groundwater microbial communities from aquifer - Crystal Geyser CG08_land_8/20/14_0.20 | ecosystem: Environmental > Aquatic > Deep subsurface > Groundwater | place: USA: Utah: Grand County...
AATCGATGCCAACAGGCGTCGAGAATTTCTCCAACAGGAGAAATGCCAGCAGGCGATCGGCGACAACAGTCGACGAGATTTTCACCCGCAGGTGAAAAGCCAGCAGGCGATCGATGCCAGCAGGCGTCGGGCTATCGACCAGCAGGTCGATTCAAACCACCCGCAAGCTGGGTGGTATGAGGCTCATTCGAAAATCAGTTTTCGCTTGATAGCGATTGAATCTTTCCAGTTGGAAGATAGCTCGTAAAGTCCTGCTGGACTTTCCGAAAATCTCAAGGGCAGTTGTCCTTGAATTCTCGTGAAGTTGGTGCTTGGCATTCATCCCCGCCCGAAGGGCGGGGTATTCTGCCAACTTCACGATAACCATTTCAGACGTTGCAAATGGCATATTAAATAAGAGTGACACGATGCCAAACCAGGTTGTATTAGCAGCCAGATTGTATCTTGCACTTAAGATGCTGTCAGGCACCCAGCAGTGGACTTGACCGGTGCAATCCGCCATTTTGCGATGAAATTGACATCGGAAAATCCACAAGTAAGGAAGGAGGCAGCAGGCGGGCTCAATGGTATGGTATCCACCCGTATGTCATCTGAAGAGATTTAACCAATTTATCCCCCAAAAATTAAATTGATACAATGACACTTATCACACCAGCCTTGAAAATGGCCATGGAACGCTTTGGCCGGCTGACGCCCACCCAGGAAAAGGCATACACTGCCATCGCCAGTGGAAACAATGCGCTAATCATCGCCCCAACAGGCGCTGGGAAGACCGAGGCAGCCATGCTTGCAGTGTTTGACGGATTGAAGAAAGCACAGGAAGAGGGGAGAGAGGAAACCTGTGTTTATGTAACCCCACTGAGGGCGCTCAACCGCGACATCAATGAGCGGCTGAAATGGTGGTGTGAAAAGCTCGGGCTTGAGCTGGCAGTCAGGCACGGCGACACCTCAAGCGCAGAGAAACACAAACATGGCAAGCGCCACATCCATGTGATGATAACCACCCCTGAAACCTTTCAGGGCATAACACTCGGCAAGAACATCTCGAAACTCGTGCCGAAGATACGGTATGTGGTGGTGGATGAAGTCCATGAATTAGTGGACAGCAAGCGGGGGTTCCAGCTTTCCCTTTTCCTCGAGCGGTTGGGGATGAGAAACCAAAACTTCCAGCGCATTGCGCTTTCAGCCAGCCTGGCCCTGCCAGAAGAAGCTGCTGCCATGGTATTTGGAAACAGGGAGTGTGAATTGATTGATGCCCGGGAAGGAAAAAAACATAACGTGGATGTGTTGGTGGCCAGGAATTCACCAAAGAAAGTAATCCAGCTGGCGCGTGGAAAGAAGACGCTGGTTTTCATTAACACGCGCAGGGGTGCCGAGGAGTTGACCTATAAACTGAAAAGCCTGGGCCTGGATTGTGAGGTGCACCACGGGTCACTTGCCCAGCAAATCAGAACAGAGGCAGAATCCAGGTTCAAAAATGGGTTGCTGCGATGCCTCGTGGCAACGTCCTCGCTGGAGCTCGGGCTGGACATAGGGGATGTGGACCTGGTTATCCAGGTGGGTTCGCCCAGGGCAGTCGGGCGGCTGCTCCAACGGCTGGGTAGGGCAGGCCATGGCCTTGAGAGAGTGTCAAACGGGCATATCATAGTGCCTGGTTTGGAGGAATATTTTGAGGCATCTGCAATTGTGAAACAGCTCACCCACAAAAAGCTCGAGCCTAAGTGCGCCATAAGGAACGCGCTTGATATCACGGCCCATCAAATAATAGGAGCGCTCCTTGAATATGGCACTCTCGAGGCGCACTACCTCTACGATGTGTTCCGGAGGTCGGCCTGTTTCACCATGGAGTTTGGGATGTTCGAAGCCATTGTGAAGCAATTGGCTGAGGAACACATCTGCTGGTATGAGCAGGGGTGTATTAGATACAGGCGGAGGGGGAGAGTGTATTTTGTCTCCAATATCTCATCCATCCCAAAGGAAACCAAGGTGCACCTGGTGAACATCAGGACGGACAGGGAAATCGTGTCGGTGGATGAATCATTCCTTGCTAGAATTGAGAGGGGGATGGTAATACTCTCCCGGGGAGAGGCTTGGGTAGTGGTCAGGTTTGAGGAGGATAAAGTGCTTGTGGAAAAAACCAGCAGTGCGCTCTTGGTAATCCCGGATTGGGTTGGGGAGGAGATACCGGTGAGTTGGGAAACTGCACAAATCGCCAAGGGTTATTGGAAAAACAAGGATAACCGGTTTGCGTTGGATGAAATCCAGCTTGAGACGTTTGCCGTTGAGGGTAGGAAAATCATAATGCTCCATACCTGTTTTGGCGACAGGATAAACACGACCATTGCGCGGATTGTTTCCGAATTGATGACCAGCACGGTTGGCAAACGGATAGGGCATGCCGCTGACAGCTACAGGATCCTGTTTGACACACCGGCAGACTTTGATGAAGCTGTTGTTGAGACGGCATTGCGAAGCATAAAGAAGCCACGGGAGATTCTAATCGCAAGCATCGGGAATTCACCCCTATTTGCCCGTTCATTCAGCCATGTTGCGGTTATGTTCGGGCTGTTCACAAGGTGGAGGCGGGTGCATCCAAAGATAATAAAGACATTTAAGGATACACCAGTCTATTTGGAGACTATGGCAAGCGTGCTTAGGCAGTACTTTGATGCAGCCTGCGCGGTGCAAACATTAGAGAAGCTTGCCACAGGGGAGATCGGAATCACACGACTGCAGAATCCGCCGTCTGTTTTCGGTAGGGCGGGCCTTCAGCAGAACATGTTCGTGCCTGAAAAGACAGAAGTGCCAAAACAGGAGCTTGCAGGCATATTGATGAAAGAAACCATGGAATTGATGGCTAAATTAGGATGCATGCACTGTGGAACGCCATTTTACAAAAAACTTTCAACATTGGAGCAGTTGCCCAAATGCCCTTCCTGCGGCGCGAAATATATCTACTACGCTGGATTGTTGAGGAGGGCACAGATAATCAATAAATACGGAAAGCAAACCGCTGATTTGGTTTCTGCCTATGGGTGGGATGCAGTGGTTGTGTTGTCAGTGCTTGGGATAGGCCCGAGAAAAGCCAGGCAGATACTGGCAAAAAAACACAGGGATATGGATGGGTTGTTTATAACAATATATGACGCCCAGCAGGAATTCTTTAGGAATCGCAGGTTCTGGAGTGTTGATTGAATGGCCGGGTGTATCATGCTATCGTGCGGATTGCATTTTTTGGAACGTGAAGCGCTTTTCTTGCCGTGAATACTTTTTTAACAAAGGACTTATTTATTTGAGAAAATAAGGATGGTTTTTTCCGTTCCAAGGTGATAAGCAGGTTGTTGAGGGGGATGAGGACAAAAAACCACAGGAACATCCTTGGGTGGGGGAGGATGATTGTGGGTAGTCGCACTCGGCGGCCGCCATAGGTCAGGATATCGATATCTATTGTGCGGGGAAGGGATTTGCCTTTCTCATCAGGCCCACGGCCGAGCGAGCGCTCGATTTCCTGTGTTTTATTCAATAGTTGTTTGGGTGAAAGTGTTGTTTGGCAAAAAAGGATTTGGTTGAAAACACGCTTGCCCCCCATACCAATAGGCACTGTTGAATAGATAGGGGATTTGAAACACACATTTACATGGGATTGGAGTTTGGTTGTGGTTGTTTGTAAGTTGAAATGCCGGTTGCCCTTGTTGGAGCCCAATGCAATAAATATATTAGCCATGATAGGGTTAGTTGGGAATAAAATAAAAATAGCGGGGAATGGATTTGAACCATCGATCTCTGGGTTATGAGCCCAGCGGGCACTCCAAACTACCCTACCCCGCTAACCTATGCTGAATCAGATTTTGCGAAGAGCCACCACCTGCTTCGCAGGTGGTATCGGAAAGTCCCGCAGGACTTTTCGAGCTATGCGCCAACTGGTGCATTCAATTCTCTTGGCCTCCGGATAATTAGATGTAAATTGTGATGTTATTTGTTTTGCCGATGTAGGTTTATAAAACACGAGGCGAAATTTTCGTATTTAAATGTGGGTTGGGGGACCCCACACTTCCTATAATATGGAGGATATAAATAGGGTTGGGGTTTATATGTTTGTTATGTATCTATAGATACATTGTTGATTTGTTTTTGGTGATTATATGATTGTTTATTTTTTTGATTTAAAATTTTCAAACGAGCGTCAGTTCAACGCACTTAAAAGAAGGTTTTACTACAACCTCAACAGATTGAAAGGCAAACCGGACTTCAGAACAAAATCTGTATTGGTGTTCGACAATTCCGCGGAAGAACTGTTGGACACCTTCTTCAAAAAATACGCCACTGAATCCAAAGTATATAAAGTAAAGTGCAGGCACATCGAGCAAGTTTGTTAACACTCACCAAGATTAGTGGAAGTGTGGGGGCTCCCTTATCTTTTCACTATAACAGTTAATATATTTCACACCCCAGAGCTATAGCCTAGAAGATGGGTATGAGAAAATAAAGAAAAAGCAGAATTCTCAGTTGCCTACTCTAACTCAACACTTACCGGCTTACTGACAACCACAACATCCTCTACGGATTTCACGCTTTTGTAAAGGACGCTCTTTTCCTTGAGCTGCCTGGTTACGTCATCCTTGTTTGCCGCTGAAATCGGTTCAAGGAGCAGCCTTAGGACAACGCCTTTCTCCAAATCCAAAACGATTTCCTGCACTTTGCCAAGGAACTTGCCGGAATCAGTGAATATATCCATCCCGTAAAGTTTGGAAAGTCTCATGCTCATACCATCGCCCCCTAACATATCTTAATATCTAGATATATTTATGATTAGTCAATGAGTGTTTAAAAGAATATTGCCCATTATGCTCCACACAGAACACCTAATTTTAACAGTTTCGAGTAATAATACTACTCCATGCACAATATCTCAAAACATAGTATAGAGCATCTGGCCGACGAGTTGAAGTTCAAGTGTAGTAAAAAGATATCCAACGGCAACCCACTCATAATAAATTCCGGCATCACCACTTCCGGCCCGGCTCACCTGGGCACATTATGTGAAGTGCTCTATCCCCATGCCATCTCCCGTTTCCTCAAAACCCAAAAGATAAAGTCAGAATTCCTTTTTATTGCAGATATGTTGGATGCATTTGACAAGATTCCAGCTTCGGCCCGGGGGCATGCGGCAAAACTAACACCTGAATTGGGCAAGCCGCTTTGTTCGGTAGCAGACCCGTTCGGCTGCTGCAATTCCTATGGCGACCATTACCTGAACGAGCTCCTGGGAATAATTGAGCGGTTTGGCGTCAAGGCCAAATTGCTGAAGAGCCCTGTGCTTTACATAGAAGGCAGGTATGATGAATATGCCAAAACATACATAGGCCGGTTTGGGGAAACCAAACAAATTCTCCAGGAAACCTCGGGCCGCACCCTTCCTAAAAGCTGGTTCCCAATAATGCCCATCTGCAAATGCGGGAAGATTGCCACCACACGCGTGCTATCCCTGGTGATTGAAAATAATGAATATGTTTACGAATACGTCTGTGAAGACAAGGGCGAATATAAGGGCTGTGGTTGCATTGGCAAAAATTCTCTCTCAGACCACAGTTACAAGCTTGCCTGGCGCCTGGATTGGCCCAGCCGCCAGCATTTCCTGAATGTGGACGTGGAAGGCGCAGGCCTTGACCATATGACAAAAGGCGGCAGCTGCGACACCGCCAGGGAAATCCTCGCAAAATTCTTCAACTATGGCATCATTGCCTACAAATTCGGCTTCATTCTCCTGAAGGGCAAAAAATATTCGAAATCGCTTGGCATCGGGCTGACGCTTGCAGACCTAACCTCCCTACTGCCTGCAGAGATGATAACCTATGCACTCCTGCGCTCAGACCTGGAGCAGAACAAGGAAATCGATCTCACCGGGCAGTCACTTCTTCAGATGATGCGCGAGTATGAGGCATCAGTGCAGTTCTACGACAGGTATATGGCTGGCGGGAGTGAAGGCCTTGACCGCTCCGAGCGGAAAAAAGCGATTGCGCTTATGCTGGCCTCAGACCGCCATGAGAAAATCTACGAACGATTCACCAATGCGCTGATTAGCTACCAGATATCCAGCGGCAGGGGCGGGGATTCCACCCTTGATTCTTATGTGGAAAGTTGGATAGGTAACCAGCTAGTGCCTGAGGAATATGATTTCAAAGTTGTCTTTGCCGGGGCAAAGCCCCTGGTGGCCGGGTATTTTGCATCACTCAGGCAAAACCAGGATGCCGCGTCAGTTCACGCGTCAGTCTATGATTTCGCCACTGCCAAGGGGATTGCGCCGAAAGACCTGTTCCGGGATATTTATCTCACGCTCATCGGCAAGGAAAAAGGCCCGCGCCTGGGCAAGCTTATTGAACAGATAGGTATAGAAAAGATAAAGAAAAAATATTTGGTATAATGTGATTCTATGGCAAATGTGGCTTCAAAAATTGATGTCAAATCCCTATTGGCAGCGCACGCAGAAAAAACAAATGCATTCATGAATGCGCTCATTCCCTCTAAGGAGCCCCTCGAGGTTTATGGGGTTATCAAGGATTTTCTCTCAAGGGGAGGCAAGCGGTTCAGGCCAGCTCTCTGTATGTTGGCAGCAAGCGCAGTGGGCGGTAAGGAATCCGAGGTCATGCCTGCGGCAGCTTCGATTGAGCTGTTCCACTCATTTACCCTGCTCCATGATGATATAATGGACAATTCAAAACTCAGGCGCGGTCTGCCCTGCGTCCACATAATTGAAGGCATACCCATTGCTATAAACGCAGGGGACGGCATGTTCATGATGGTATGGGCTTCCCTGTTCAGGCTCAAACCGGATAGGGGGATTATCCTCAAAGCACAGGAAATGCTGCTTTCAAAATTCACCAAGGTGCTGGAGGGCCAGGCAGTCGAGCTTTCCTGGATTCGGGGTGGTAGTTGGGATATCTCAGAGTCGGATTATTTTGAAATGGCGTGTGGCAAGACCGCCGCGCTCATAGCCGCAGCCTGTGAAGTTGGCGCCTTTCTGGCAGGCGGCTCGAAATCAGAGGTGGCTGCCCTGTCCGAATACGGCAGGCTCGCAGGCATCGGGTTTCAAATCCGCGATGATATCCTCAACCTGGTTGGAGAGGAGGATAAATATAAAAAAGAAATTGGCGGCGACATTACGGAAGGCAAGCGCACCCTCATGACCATCCATTCCATGGCGCATTGCTCCCCCAGTCAGAAACAGCGGCTCATCTATCTCCTTTCTTCAAACACCATGAAGCCCCTGGAAATAAAGGAAGCTATTGCTATAATGAAAAGCACAGGAAGCATCGCATATGCAGATAAGATAGCCTTAACGTTCATTGAAAATGCCAAGCGCCAGTTAAAGAAGCTCAAGCCCACGTCCTCGCGCCAAGCCCTCGAAGCAATAAGCGATTTTCTTGCAAAGCGGGACAGGTGATTTGGGCAACTTCTGATTCTTTGTGAGGGGTCTCTCTCCAAATATATTCAACTAGAGCACCTCGGAAAATCTGATATATCAAGTATTTTTATTTATGTAGGTTCTGGAATCGCGTAAGTGTACCAAACAAACCAACCCAAACAGGTGGGTTATAAAAGATTTTCAGGCAAATCTAATCCCATGTTATGTTTCCTAGCGCTTATTGTATTCGCTGCGCTCAGCCTCTTCTCGGCAAAATACCGCCCCCTTGCAAAAGAGGCTTTCAAGTGCGTCTTCCTGAAGATGACGCTCAGGCCATGCGAGGGTGCGTTAGATGTCAGGCTCAAGGCGGAAACCACCAAGCTTTTCATGTTCTACCCGCCACTGGCAGCTGTGATATTCAAGCAATTTGAACTTTTTTCCATCCTCCTAACCATTCTGATGCTTGCAAGCTTTGCCTATTCTCTCTATGGAATCTATGCCTATGTGGTTTACGGCAACTGCAACGGGCCAGATTCGAATGAATTCTGCCCATTTGGCATAATCGGCAGCGCCCTGTCGCCATCAGCAGGTGCTGTCTCAGACACCGGAAACCCCTATGGCAACCAATCAGCTGCCGTGCGCGTGGTTGAGTTCGGCTGCATGAGCTGCAAGTACACCAAGCTGAACGAGCCTGCAGTTGCCAGGCTCCTGGTAGACTATGGCACGCGCATCAAATACGTTTTCAAAACATCACCCATCCCAACCCATAACTATTCCTACCAGATGGCCCTTGCTGCCGAATGCGCAGGCGAGCAGAATAAATTCTGGGCGTATAAGGACAAGCTATTCTCCAGGCAGGAGGATATTGTGGGCGCCTCCTCACAGACAGCAATGGAATCCATTCTGTATTCCCTTGCCAGCGACATGGGTATTGGCAACGGTCAGTTCCGCGAATGCTACGCCTCCAAAAAATATTCCTCAAAAATCGACCTGATGATAACGGAAAGCAAGGAGATAAACCTTTATGCCACACCCACCTTCATAATAAACAACCAGGCCTTTGTGGGCGTTCAAACCTACGAAACCCTTAGGGATGCCGTAGATAAGGAGTTGGCCAAAAAATGACGAATGTAATACTGCCAAAACCACCTGGCTTGAGCCCGCTATACCTAACTCTGCTAGGCCTTGCCATCCTGCTCAATGCCTATGTGTTTCTAACCCCCTTCCTTGCGTTCTCAGGCATCGAATCCACCCTTCCTTTTTATGAGGCAGGTCATTTCCTCTGCCACCAAAAAATCACCCGCTCAAACTGTATCTTTCAGGGTGCCAATGGCTACTATTTTGGGGATTGCACTGCCCAAAATGGCACATATTTCCCAAGCGATTATTCAATAATTTCCATACTAAACGGCGCAGATGTGGGCTACAAGCTCCCTGTCTGTGCAAGAGATGTTGGCATCTATGTATCCCTGCTCTTGGGGTTGATTGCCTACCCATTCCTCTTTGGCACCCGTAGCCTGAACGTGCCCAACATGCTCTGGTTCGTGCTCGCCATTACACCCCTGGGCATTGACGGCACGCTCCAGCTTGCCGGCACGCTCGGCTACCAACTTCCCATAATTGGCTTTTATGAAAGCACGAACCTTATCCGCCTGCTCACCGGACTGCTTGCTGGAGTAGCGCTCGCAATATATATTGTTCCCATTGTGAATAACATGATGGCATTCTTCGTGAACGAATCAAAACCCTACTAACCGTTATCCCCCCAAGGTGAACTTCCATGGTTGCGAATGTTTGCGTCTCCCTGACAAATCCGAGTCAGTTGTCAGCTATTGACCCGCGGTGCGAATTCATCGAGTTCAGGGCAGACCTTTTTTGCGAGGGCCGCACCCCCGGCTCCTGGAAGCAGGAGCTTGCCAGTGCCACCCATCAACTAGCCAATCATGCGTGCGCCAACAGCCAAAAAACAATCCTCACTATCCGCACCACTGCGGAAGGTGGCAAATTCCCAGACGACCTCAAGCGCGTTGAGCTGTTCAAATCCCTTGCCCCCCGGTTTGATTTTGTCGATGTCGAATATTCCTCAAAGCACAGGGCAGCGCTCCTGGCCAATTTCGCAAAAGAGAAGAAAGAAGTAATCCTATCAGCGCACCTCACAGAACCTACAATCCAACCAGTTCGGAGTCTAGGGTTCAGAAACCCCAAAGGTCTAGGGTCCAGAGTCCAGAGTCCAGTGTTGCAAGACCCAAAACCCAAAACCCAAAACCCAAAACCCGAAGCCATCCTTAAGGCAATGCACAAGGCCGCCCCGTCAGCCATCAAAAAAATAGTTTTCACTGCAACCAAACAATCAGACAATAACGTGCCAAGCAAATTATTGGCATTGGCAAAGAAGCAAAACATTCGCGTTATCTGCTTCTGCATGGGCGGCAAGGGGATTGCTTCGCGCATTCTTGCACCCATTGACGGCTCGTACCTAACATTTGGCGCGCTGGATGCGAAATCAGCCACTGCGCCGGGCCAGCTCGTTCATAGCGACCTGCTCGATTTCTATTCAGAGCTTGATTTTGCGGCAATCAACCCAAACACAAAATTCATACTGGTCATTGGCAATCCGGTTTATCATTCCCTCTCCCCTAAGATGCAGAACTTCGCACTCAGGAAGATGAAGTTAAATATCCAATATTTAAAATTGCGCGCCGACCATACCCAGTTGGGCGATATTCTTGGCATGCTTCGCGGCGGGCGGTTTGCCGGTGCCAATGTGACTGTGCCCTACAAGGAGGCAGTCATCCCGTCCCTGGATTCCGTTGACCCTGAGGCAAAAAACATCGGTGCAGTCAACACCATAGTCAACCGGAAAGGAAAGCTTATGGGCTACAACACAGACGGCGCAATCGTGCCCATCCTAGGGAAGACGGTCAAACTCAAGAGAGCCAGGTGCATCCTGCTTGGGGCAGGCGGCGCCTCGCGTGCCATTGTCTATGGCCTGAAAAAGGCAGGCGCAGACGTCACCATCATCAATCGCACACTGGATAGGGCAGAGGCGCTTGCCAGGGCATTCGGGTGCAAGTCAGCGCCCCTGAGCCTGGAGAGCATGTCCCGCCTGGCAGCGGCAACTCTCTTTGTGAATACCACCACCATCGGCATGCACGGCTCGCCTTCTGGCTCGGATATACCCTACCTGCCCAGGAAATTCCCCAAGGGCCTGCTGGTCTTTGATGTGGTCTACACTCCGATAGACACTCCACTCATCAGCAAGGCAGTGAGGGAATGCAACTGCATTACAGGTGAGCGCATGCTCATAGCCCAGGGGGTGAAGGCGCTGGAGCTGTTCATAGGAAAGAAGGTGCCTGATGAGGTCGCAGTTGGGATGCACGATGTGCTGTTGAACTATATTCAATAACCCCCAACTGGTTTTCGTAAAATCTCAAACTTAAAAATCTAATTCCCTTTACTATCCCATGGACCTCTTCTCCCGCACCGAATCTTCAGCAATAGCTTATGGCGCAGGTACTGTCATCAATGCCATGGCGACTTCCCAGGGATGTGCCTTTGGCATTGACCTCTACACAAAACTTAAGCTGAAGACCAGGCAGGGCGAGTTCAAGGTCAAATACACTGCCCGGAGCCCTGCTGGCAAAGCCCTCAAAGTGCCAGACACCCTTATAAGGGCTGGCATACTCGAATTTTTCACCTCCCAGGGCATTGAGCCCTTCTACAGCTTCGATGTTTCAGTGGAGACAAACATCCCCCCTGCAAAAGGCCTCAAGAGCTCCTCCTCAACTTCGCTGGCATTGATGGAAGCCCTCAATGGCCTCACCCGCAGCCTCCCGGAATATGATGTGCTTAACCTTTCAGTACTGGCCTCTAAGGCAGCGGGCGTAACCATGACCGGCGCCTATGATGATGCATGCGCCTGCTATCTGGGCGGGTTCAATGTCACTGATAACAATGAGAACCGCCTTGTCAAGCACATGCCAGTCCCAGATTATCAAGTGCTCATCTGGCTGGGCAAGGGTACTGCATTTTCAGGCAAGATGAAGCCGGAGATGTTCGGGGCTATAAAAGAGCGCATCTGGCGCGCCTATGAATGGGCGGTGAACGACAATTTCTACAAGGCAATGCGGCTCAGCACCAAAGCCTATTGCGAGGTTTTCGGCTATGATGATTCGATAGTCGAGTTTGCGCTGGATGCGGGTGCCGAGATGTGTGGGCTCAGCGGCAAAGGGCCTGCCTTTCACGCGCTCGTAAAGCCAGAGAAAGCACAGACGGTCATTGATGCCTGGAAAGCACAGGGCTACAAAGACCTGATTTTTGCCAATACTAACAACAAAAAAGCCGGCCTGCTCTAAAGCACAGAAGAAGCTAGGTGACTTCTGAGACTAATCGGGCCGCCCAGTTAAATTTGTATATTATAATGGCACCATTATACTATGGAAAACCAGCTAGGTGCGCCGAAAGCTTCAAATCCATTTAATCCAGTCCTTTATTTGGCGAATACATCAAAGGGAAGGGTTAGTGAAATGAAACTCGTTTTGACCGGCAACCCCGGCACGGGTAAAACCTCAGTTGCAAAAGAGCTTGCCAGACACGGGTTTGAATACATCAGTGCGAATGAAATCGCAATCTGCGGCAGAGCATGCACTGATTGTAAGAAAATTGCCGGGAAAAAAAGATACTCCGTTGATTTGAAAAAACTGCAAAAAATGATCGCTGAAAAAATCAAAGAATCAAAAAACGAATGCATCGTTGAAGGACATCTCCTCTGTGAAATAAAACTTCCCTGCGATTATTGCGTTGTTTTGCGCTGCTCGCCAGAAGTCCTGCGAAAAAGATTGATGAAAAAAGAAAAGAGCTGGAAATTAATTGAAGAGAACATTATTGCAGAGATGCTGGATTATTCAACGCAGTTGTCAGAGCAAAATTACCCCAAACAAAAAGTATGCGAGCTTGACACTTCTAAATTGACAGCAAAACAAGTAGCAAAAGAAATAATCAAGTTTATTTCAAACAAAAAATCAAAAATTACATTAAACGGAATAAGCTGGCAAAAGGAATTGGAGGCTTATCTTACCCCTCTATAATATCTTAGTTGCGAGCTCAACCAGCCTATTGCTGTATCCCCACTCATTGTCATACCAGCCCATCACTTTCACCACATTGCCATTCACATAGGTGAGCTTGCTGTCAAACACACACGAGTGCGGGTTGCCGACCACGTCCGCAGAAACCAACTCATCCTCATTGTATTCAAGGATATTTTTCATCCTGACGGCCGCTGCTTTTTTGAACGTGCCGTTAATCTCCTCTTTGGTTGCAGCCTTCCCCAACACGCAGGTCAGGTCTGTTATTGAGCCGTCCGGGATTGGCACGCGCAATGCCAGCCCGTCCAGTTTTCCTTTCAGCGAGGGTATCACTGACCCAATGGCTTTGGCCGCGCCTGTGCTCGTGGGCACGATGGAGAGCGCAGCAGCCCTGCCCCTCCTGTAATCTTTATGCGGCTGGTCATGGATTTTCTGGTCATTGGTATAGGCGTGGATTGTATTGACGAATCCCCGTTCAATGCCGAAGCTTTCCTCCAGCACCTTTGCCATGGGCGCGAGGCAATTGGTGGTGCACGATGCCATGGAAACCACATGGTCAGTCCCCGTATCGTAGGTTTCCTCATTCACCCCTATCACTATGTTGCAGGCTGCATCCTTTGAAGGGGCTGAAATTGCAACTTTCCTTGCGCCTGCGGTTATATGCGCCTGTGCTTTTGCCACTTCGGTGAAAAATCCTGTGCTTTCTATCACCACATCAACGCCCAGTTTTTTCCAGGGCAGGCTTGCAGGGTCCTTCTCGGTAGTAATCGGTATTTCGATCCCGTCCACGACAAGTTTGCCCTCCTTGCTCGAAACTTCCCCGCTAAATCTTCCATGTATGCTGTCATATCTCAATAAGTAGGCAAGCATCTTGGAGTCCGTCAGGTCATTGATTGCAACAAGGTCGAACTTCTTCCCGAATATGCCCTTCGTGTAAGCCGCGCGCAAAACATTTCTCCCTATCCTCCCAAAACCATTGATTGCAACCTTCACCATACAATGCACCCCTGTTTCAAACAGCATCAAAGTAGATAATTTTAATACACAACCAATTAATTAAATTATTTGGTAGGTTTAACATTGGTGGTTTCCATGGATTTCTTCGATGCTGTAAAAAACAGGCGCTCAATCCGCTCCTTCAAAGCACAGGAAGTGCCTGCGGATTTTCTTGCCAAAATGCTGGATGCCGCCCGCCTGGCGCCCAGCGCCCTCAATGAGCAGCCCTGGGAGTTCGTGGTGATTGCCGATCAGGTGAAAAAGAAACAAATCCGCGTGCTTTATGATGCTGCCCGCTCGAAATTCACCCTCTACAAGCAGGACACATCCTTCCTGGAAAATGCGACTCTCATCCTCGCCTGTACCAAATCAGATGCCACACGCGATATTATCTCAGTTGCCCTTGCCACCGAAAACCTGCTACTTGCGGCAACTGCCCTAGGGCTCGGCAGCCTGGTTATGACCACCCCGGTTTCCACAGAAGAGCAGGTTTCTTTTTTCAGGCGCGAGTGCAACCTGCCAGCAGGCATTATCCCATTGGCGCTCATTGCAGTTGGTTATTCTACCGCGTCTTCCTCCCAAAAAGAATCGGGCATGCAGGGCATGCGAGAGCTATCGATGACAGCAGTCATCGAGAATTTCTCCAACAGGAGAAATGCCAACAGGCGATCGGCGACAACAGTCGGCGAGCTATGCTGCAACAGCAGCATTCAACCGGCCAACAGGTCGATTCAAAAACGCACCCTCGAAAGCATTATGCATAGCGAAAAGTTCTGATTCCAAAAAGAATATGCTTTAATATATTTTATTCTTAATCCATTTCAGGTGATGGCATGCTCCCGGATTTGACAGACATCCAGAAACGGCGCCTCAGGCTCGGGCTCAAGCAGGCCGAGCTCGCAAAATACTCAGCCGTTTCCCAATCGCTCATAGCAAAGATAGAAAGCGGCAAAATCGACCCTGGCTACAGCAAGATTCGGAGCGTGCTCGAAACCCTGGAGGTCCTTGAGAACCGCACCAGCCACAAGGTCGAGGACATAATGTCCAAGTCAATCATCCACGTTGCGCCAGCCACAAGCGTTTCCCATACGGTTGAGCTACTGCGCAAGCATGGGATTTCCCAACTGCCCGTCATAACAAGCACCAACCAGATAGTGGGTAGCATCACCGAAGACGGCCTGCTCCACAGATTCTCCCAGGAGCCCGGCAGGGATTGGAAAGCCACTGCCGTCGAGGCTGTGATGGGGCAGCCATTTCCCACTGTAAAAATCGGCATCCCTACCTCCGCCATAACCCCCCTTCTCCATACGGACAGCGCAGTGATTGTGGTGGATAAGGGCAAATATGTGGGTATTGTCACCAAGGCAGACCTGCTGAAGACAATAAAATAGGATAGTAATTAATCTTTTCCGGAAAATTTTTCTTCAAGCATGTTTATTACCCACTCCATGTTCTCCATTCCACAAAAGGGGTGGAATATGTCAAACACCCCAAATACGACATGCCCAGTTTTTTTGTCATAGTCCAAAACCACAAAATGCAATTCTTTCAGGTCATAGCCCAATTCCAATTCTTGAAGGAGGCATTCCAATAATCTGCCCATTCCCGCCTGTTTTTCACGTACTGTTTGCATATCCCACTCATCAAGCATTCTCGTTATGGTGCTTCCCAACAGCTCCCAGCCAGAGTGGGTGATCCCGAATGGATAATCTGAAACACCCTCAGAACTGAAATAAGGTGAAGCAAATTTAACGGAAAAACCAGCAGGCTCTTCCATGCAAGCTAACCGTTGCCGTAATTCTTCCTCAACCAACAAAGAAAGCCGTTGCTCGTGAATAAGGTGTTTGTGCCGTAGTAAACTATAATCAACCTCAATTGGTGCGAACTCCCCGAGAGTTGATCGTGAAGTTGGCAGAATACCCCGCCCTTCGGGCGGGGATGAATGCCAAGCGCCAACTTCACGAGAATTCAAGGACAACTGCCCTTGAGATTTTCGCTATCAAGCGAAAACTGGATTTC
>Ga0066637_10001427_pt1 | contig 15498 bp, 18 predicted proteins | sample CryGeyCG2014_020_FD_62737 | JGI IMG/M metagenome (GOLD analysis project Ga0066637, IMG submission 62737) | Groundwater microbial communities from aquifer - Crystal Geyser CG08_land_8/20/14_0.20 | ecosystem: Environmental > Aquatic > Deep subsurface > Groundwater | place: USA: Utah: Grand County...
TATATTGTTAGGAAGGAAAAAGATGAAATCCGAGATCGCTTTTGGACCTTTTCTTATTGCGGGGGCGTATCTTGCTTTGATCTTTTTTAAAGACGCTATTAATTTTTGGACATTTCCTTTTGTTAAATGACCTAAAAAATCATTTAGCTCTTGCCTGAAAGGAGGTGAAAGTAATGAAAAAAGGTTTTACACTTATTGAACTTCTCGTAGTCATCGCAATTATCGGCGTTATGATGGCAGCGGTTATTGTTTCCATCAACCCAACCAAAAGACTTCAAGACGCAAGGGATTCCAACAAAAAGCAAATAGTGGCTACCGTTGCGGCTGCAGCAGAGGCTTGCATTGTTAAAAATGTTGCAGTTAACACGACTTGTGACTCAGTTACGGAACTTGTGACTGATGGTTACCTAAAGCAAGATCCTACTGGCTCCTACACTACATTTAGCATGGCGGCGGTAGGGACCGATGGGGTTAACATTGCCTACACGCTAGAAAACGGTGGAACTGGTTGTGGATTTTGGAGGTATACATCTGCCGCAGGTAGAGCAGCTTGTTCCGCAACTTGATATTTAGTTTAGTCTAGTTTTACTATCTTTTTAAGGCGGGGAGAGTTTATGAATCAGTCGAGTGCCAAGAAAATTAAGAATGGATTCACTTTAATCGAACTGCTTGTTGTGATTGCAGTGATTGGGGTTGTTTTTTCCGTTATTATCGCAACAAACCCGTTGCGTTATGTTCAAGAAGCCAAGGATTCACGGAAGAAGCAGGATCTTAGTAAGTTGGTGTTATCAATGGAAGCCTGCTTTACAAAGAGTAACGAGAGCTACACGTACTGTGATGAGCAGGGTGAGCTTATCCAAGGAGGATTTTTGCAGACGGCCATATCTGAGGTTGTTCTTGCGGCTGATGGTTGTGTCTCGGTCCTCCTTGAGGCTCCTCCGTATCCAGCCTTTCCTTACTGGAGGTACTCCTCTGAATCAGGAAAGGCGGATTACGCGCCGAGTGGTTGCTGAAATAGAGTACTTAGTAATTGGTAGTGAGTAGTTAGAAAGACAACATTTGGAAATACAAAGAAATACATATAATAAATATGAAAATTAAAAAAGGGTTTACCCTAATTGAGCTATTGATAGTTATCTCGGTAATTGGCATTTTAACTGGGGTGCTTATTAGTATTTTAAACCCTAGTCTTTTTCAGGGAAGGGCCTTTGATGCCCGTAGAAGCGCGGTTTTGAGTGATATTGGTACTGCCGCCGAATCTTATTACGCGGAGATCGGTTCATACCCAACGTCTACTTCTCTTTTGACGCCTTATCTTAAAAATTCTACTTGGCCGGTCGATGTGCCGAGAACTGGAAATACTTACGTGCTTGGATCTGACACCAGCAGTGTTAAGTTTTGCGTTTATACTGCTTGTTCTCAATGCGGTAGAACTTATCTTAAGTATGTTTCTAATCGTCCCGCCGGTTATTCGAGTAATATTATCAGTTCAAATGTTACCAATTGCCCGTAATTATGACTACTAAAATTCGCTCAGCGTTTACTTTAATAGAACTGCTCGTCGTAATTTCTGTAATTGGAATTCTATCGGGAATTTTAATTGGAATTTTGAATCCCGGTTATCTTCAAGGTCGGGCGAGAAACGCCGCCAGAAAGGCGGACCTTGGGGTGATTCAGTCAGCTTTGGAAATGTACTATAGCGATCAAAATCTTTATCCGGCAAGTATTCCTTCCGGTACCTGGACTGGTTATCTGACGACAGTTCCGGTGGATCCAAAAACAGCGGTAGCTTACAGTTACACTCAAACCGGTTCGGGAGCAGGTTATGATCTTTGCGCCACTTTGGAGCCAAGTGGAAGTTACTGTGTCCATAATCCTTTTTAGCAATTTGGGAAGCATAATATGAAGACTGGTTTTACATTGATTGAATTGATCGTGGTTATTGCGATGATTGGGATCTTGTCCGCGATAATGATCCCGCAGTTTTCGACTTTCTCGAAGAATCAGAATTTGAAACAAGCTTGGCTTAAGTTAAGAGACGACTTGCGAAGCGCTCAAAGTCGATCGGTCAATGCGGTGGACGGAGTTGGTTGGGGGTTGGTTCTTACTCAAAACTCGGGTACTTATCAGGTTTGTCAGTGTAGTGTTTTGCCTTGTGTATCTTGTACTTCAGTGGCGATGGTAAATGGGGTTGTGGTGACCAGCGCTTCTCAAACTGCTCGTTTTACAAAGCTTACTGGTTTACCGGTTGATGGTCAGTATACCATAACTGTAAATTTTTCTGATGAAGGCACTTCTGAGACGCTTAAAACAATTACGGTAAATTCGGCGGGGAAGATCGAGTAAATTTTCAATTTAACAATTTTCAATTTTCAATGAATTTTCAATGACAAAATTTTCAATGAAAAATAGACGAGGGCAATCAATTGTAGAAACTTTATTGGCAGTTTCTGTGGCGGTGATTATTATTGGCGCCTTGGTTAATTTGGCGGTTATCGCCGTTAAAGAATCCCGTTCCGCAAGAGACAGGATAAAAGCAGAAAAAATGGCGGTTGAAGGAATTGAGGCAGTCAGAAGTATTCGAGACGCTGGTTGGACGCCGATTGGGGTAGCCACTTCTGGGCCGCACTACGCTTTAAGTTGGAGTGGTGATTCTTGGTCAATTTCTCAAAACAACGACTGTGAGGTAACCGGAATTTTTAAGCGTTGTGTTGATTTTGCTAACTTCGGAACAGGCAAAAGAGTAGTAGTCAACGTTTTTTTTGGCGCGCCCAAGCCGATTACTTTGCAAACGGTTTTGACTGATTGGCAGTGAGGAGAAGACTATGGCGCACGAGTTTTTTTCTAAAAAGAGACTGGGGTTTACTCTGATTGAGGTTCTGATCGCGATTTCGATAATCGGGATTTTTGGAGCGGTTTCGGGGGTAATTTTTTCTTCTGTAATCCGCTCTTATAATAAGACTCAGGTTACGGCAGAGCTAGAGCAAAACGGAAATTACGTCCTTTCTATCTTGGAACAGCAGATTAGGAATGCGAAAGATGTTTCTGTTCATGGTAATGAGATTTGGATAGAACCGCAAACAGGAACTACGATAATTTATGGGTTTCAGGTGCCGGAAAATGGGGCGAATGGATATCTTTACAAAGGAGCGGAAAAAACGCCAATGACGAATCAGAATCCGGTTAGCGGCATAAGCGTGGTTGCTTGCACGTTCAATGTATATTCCTCAGATCCAAAAACTGTTACAATTACATTAGACGTTCAGCAAGGGGAAAATGCTTCAGAAAAGAAAGATTTTACGGGAACGGCTAGTCTTAAAACGACGGTGGTTGTTAGAGGGGGGTACAACTGAGATTATGTCAAAGATCAAAGATCAAAGATCAAAATTAAAGAGAAGATCCGGACAAACACTAATAATAGTGATGGTGATAATGGTCATTTCCCTGTCCGTCGGTCTCGCTGTCTCTACTCGGGCAACCTCATCTTTACGACGAGTTACTCAAACTTATCAATCGGCTCAGGCGTTAAGCTTTGCGGAATCCGGTTTAGAAACCGCCTTAGCAGTAGCTGATCTTTCTACCCATATGGGAGATCATGATATGGGTGATATTGATGAGGATGGGGTGGCTACTGATTGTAGCTACACCGTTTCTTTGGCAGGCTCTACAGGAAACTTCGTCTCTTTTCTTAATCGTGACTTGGTTCAGCAAGTAAATTTAGTTGCCGGTTCAGGTTCGGGGACAGTTTATTGGAGTGCTGATTCAGAGGAAGACGCGGCGATGGTGATAACTTTGCTTTATCTTGATGGTACAGATTATAAAATCATAAAATACGCGGTTGATCCGAATGCTTCTAGACGGGTTAATAATGGTTTTGCCGTTCCTAGTATCGGGTCAAGCTCTTATGATGGGGTGACCTACAGTTACGGTCAAACATTTGCTACCCCGGTTGGTAAGACGCCAGTTGCCCTAAGAATAAGGTCAATGTATAACACCGGAGCCATTTCTTTTTGGGTAAGCGCCGCGAATCTACCTGGTCAAGGTTATCGAATTACATCGACCGGAAAAAAAGGAAGTTCCATCAGGAAGGCGGAAGTAAGCGTTGGCCAGCCGGCGGCCCCGTCAATGTTTGATTATGTTTTGTTCTCGGGAGGAAATTTGCAGAAGTGATTTTTGGCGGCGGAGGTAAACGCGCCTCGCGGCGACGCGGGCCCCACCGTTACGATTTATTTTTCAATAGCAACCTCACTCCCAATTTTTGTTTTTATCGTGTTCCCTCCCCCACCCACTTCTGGAAGGTTGCTGTTTTCCGAGAAAAAAATCTCGCAATTGCCTTCACTTTTACCTAAGAAAATCAGTTTTGCGAGCTCATCTTCGCCTTTTATTCTTTTTTCTAATGTCATTAGAACTTCTCCCCTTTCGTTGATTTCCTTAGAATTTAAACTTGGATTTTCCGGATCGGTCCTTAAAAATTCAAGTTTCAGGGGATCAAATTTTAGGGCAATCTCTCCCCCGTTTGTTTCTTGGGAAAAGGTGTTAGCATTAATTTTTATGAGCAAGCTTTCTCCTACTTTAATCTTTGCTTCTTTCGGCCACGAGAAAAGAATTGTCTGCCGTTCTTCCCGGGCGGCAATTTTGGTGTTAGCGGTTTTTTGAGAAAGGCCATAAACAAGGGCTCCGGTTGATCCGGCGATTGTTAAGGAGGCTATACCGGTTAGGAGGGCAAGTTTTTTGGTCATGATTTCCTACTCTTTTTTCAAAAGCACTGCTTTCCTTTTGCCTTTTTGAATTTTGATAAATTCCTTCCCGTCAAAAAATTCTGCAAGTTTTTTGTCTTGGTTTGTAAGGGTAATGCCGTTGATTGAAATTCCTTTTTGATCGATTAGTCTTTTAAGTTCGCTTTTTGAGGTGACTATTTGACTCTTGATTAGGAGATCTTCTATCAGGCCATCTTCGCTTAAGCCCAAATCTTTAATATGTATCGATACATCAGGAGAACCTTCATTTCCGAAAACGGATTCTGATTTATTTTCTGCTCCTTTTGCTTTTTCTTCTCCGTGAACGAGCTTCGTAACTTCATACGCCAGTCTTCTTTGCGCTTTCCTCTTATCTTTAATTATTTCAGCGATCTCTGTTAAGGGTAAAAAAGTCAACCTTTTCAGCAAGTCTTCAACGGAGGCGTCGTCTATGCTTTGTAAAAATTGGTAGCAATCAAAAGCGGACGACATTTCAGGATCTAGCCAAACCTTCTCCCCTTCTGAAGTTTTGCCTATCTTAACCCCCGCGGAGTCGGTAACCAGGGGCCAGGTGAGGGCAAAAACTTCCTCTTGATGAACTGATTGGACAAGATTCACGCCAGTTAGAATATTCGCCCACTGATCAGAGCCGCCAACCTGGAGTTTGCAGTTATATTTTTCAAATAAATGAAGATAGTCCCAGGCTTGAAGAGATGGGTATAAAAATTCCATTAAAGATAGGTGTTGGTTGGCAACAAGGCGTTTTTTGAAAGTTTCGAGGGTGAGTAAAAAGTTTGCGCTTATTTTAGAAGTAATATTTCTAAGGTAATCTTTAACATTGGCGTTTGCTATCCAGTCAGCGTTATTTAAAATTATTGCGGGATTTTCGCCGTCGAATCGCAAAAGTAATTTTTCTGCCTGTTTCTTTAAAGCTTCTGCGTTAGTATTTAATTCGTCAAGTGAAAGCATCGGTCGGGTTTGGGCTTTATCCGTCGGATCTCCTATTAGTCCTGTTCCCCCGCCAACTAAAAATATAATTTTGTGACCGGCGTCCTGAAGATATTTTAAGACGATAATATTACTAAGTTGCCCGATGTGAAGGCTTTTGGCGGTTGGGTCAAAGCCTTCATAAATTGTGACGGGTGGGTTTTCTAGTAATTTCTTGATTCCGTCATCATTCGAGGTTTTTTGAATATAGCCCCTTTCTTTGAGGGTGTCGTAAACATTCATATGTCTATTCTACATCAAAAATTAAAAGAAAAGAAAAAGGATCAAAGACGCGAAGTCTGTGATCCTTTCTAGGTTGGCACGGCGCGACTTGAACGCACATTTTCCCGGTTTGTGATACTGTCGCGGGATGCTCTTCCAAATTGAGCTACGTGCCAATTTAAGTTTGGGCGGGCGCGGGGGCGTTTTTTCCCCTCTCGAATGCGAGAGCCTCGAAGTTTGCCTCCTCGTTGCCTTTTTATTCGCGCGCCCGCCCAAGTGGAGACGGAAGGACTTGAACCTTCACCCCTCTCGCGTTTACGGCGCGTGGGTGTCTTCCCATGAGGCGTCCCCATTGAGACACGTCTCCCTTACCCTCTACCGTACGCGAACTGTACCAACTTGTCAAGCTTCCTCTTCTGTTGTAGAGTAGAAGCCAATGGCAGTAAAAAGAATTTTAACTGGAATTCGGCCGACGGGTCCTCTACACCTAGGGCATTACGCGGGGGCGTTAAAGATGTGGGCGGAACTTCAGAAAGATTATGAGTGTTTTTTTATGATTGCCGATCTTCAGGCCTTAACTACTCACGCGGACAGCCCCGAATTAATTGAAAATTCTGTTAGGGAGGTTCTTCTTGATTTTTTTGCCGCAGGACTTGACCCACGCCGTGAAAACGTACACTTTATCCTCCAAAGCGGCATCCCCGAACTTTCTGAGCTACTAAACTACTTTACTATGCTAGTTCCTTTTTCGGAACTTGAAAGAAACCCAACTATTAAAGCAGAGCGTTTAACCCTTAAATTCTCCCCTACTGCTGGTTTTATGATTTATCCTATTAGTCAGGCGGCGGATATTCTTTTCTGTTCCCCGATACCTTTTAAGGAAAAGGATGAACTCCTAGTTCCGGTGGGAGCGGATCAAGTTCCCCATCTTGAAGAAACCAATCGGGTGGCGCGCGCTTTTAACAAAAAATACGGGGAATTGTTCTTGGAGTGTAAACCCAAATTAAGTCATTTTTCTAGGTTACCGGGGATTGATGGGGCGGAAAAGATGAGTAAATCCTTAGGTAACGCGATTTTTTTAAGTGATTCAGAAGAAGTTGTTAACGAAAAAGCTCGCTCAATGTATACTGACCCGACAAAACCTAGAAAAGGCGACCCGGGACATCCCGAAAATTGCCCGGCATATTATTATCATCAGGTCTTTGGGGATTTAGGAACTCTTGAGGATAGAGCTTCCCGTTGCCGAAGCGGAGAGCTTGGGTGTGTCGAATGTAAGTCGGATCTTGCAAAAAGCCTTAACGAATTTCTCTCCCCCATTAGGGAACGAAGAAAAGAAGCGGAAAAATTGCCTTTGGGGAAATATCTTTCTGATGGCACAAAATACGCGCGAGAGATTGCAAAAAATACCGTGGAAAATGTTCGTCGAGCAATGCACCTTGATTATCCTTCAATCTTAAAATAGTCTTTCCTATGGATTTTTCGAACCTTCCTCAACACATTGTTCAATCCCGACCTTGGGGGGAATTTAAGGAAAAGATGGGTAATTTTCTCGTTTCCGCCGGTGAAGTTCAGTTTACCCTCCACAAAATCCCTCTTCTTCCTTTCTTTGTTGGCTACGCTCCAAAAGTAAATAATGTAAAAAATATCGATTTCGAGAAACTTAAAGAGGCGGGCAAAAAGAATCGCTGCGTCGTCATCCGCTTTGACTGCCCTAACTTTATTAAAGGTACAAAGACGGCAGATGAGGCGGCGGGCGTTTTTGAGAAGTACGGAATCAAATTCGAAAAAAATACTTTCGCTAAAAATACCGCACTACTAGATATTTCAAAATCAGAAGAAGAACTTCTTGCGGGAATGCACCAGAAAACTCGATATAACATCAAAATTGCTGTTAAGAGAGGTGTTTTTATCGTCGTCGGAAAAGAAGAAACGGATTTGGAAGATTTTATTCGTTTACAGCAAGACACCGCTAAAAGACAAGGTTTTTATGTTCACCCGAGTAATTACTACCGTGTTTTATGGGAGACTTTAGCGCCTAAGGGACTTGCTTACATTCTTCTTGCGAAAATTAAAGATTCGGAAACAAATCAAGAAATTCCGATTGCCGGATGGATGCTCTTCTCCTATCAAAAAGTTTTATACTATCCGTATGGCGGGTCTGATTATCGTTATCGAGATTTAATGGCCAGCGGTCTTTTGATGTGGGAAGCAATAAGGCTTGGTAAAAAATTGGGTTGCGATCTTTTTGATATGTGGGGGGTGGCCGATAATCCAGACGACCCAAAGGACCCTTGGTATGGTTTTACTCGTTTTAAAACTGGGTTTGGGGGAGAGATTGTCAGGTTTATCGACTCATACGATTTTGTTATAAATAGACCGGTTTATCACCTATTTACGATTGGGTACAAAATTGCCTGGTTTTTCTTAAGGCTTAAGGCTAAGTTTAAACATTAGTTTGCCCGAAGTTTTGTTGTCTATGCGACTCCTGCCCAAAGTAAAATTTTTTCTTCTTTTGTTGCTGATGTTGCCGTTAATCCTCTCAGAGAGGGTCTCTGCTGGAGATATTTCGATAAATTTAATTTCCTTAACCAGTCATTCCGTGGATATTTCTTGGGAAAGCTACCCCGAAGCAATCTCATATACGGTTTATTATGATTACACCGGTGGATTAACGGGAACTTGCGTCGAGGGGCCGAATGACGTTGGTGATTTAACTACGTTTAGTTCGGGGGAGATTCTTCCTTGCGGGGCAAGCGTCTTTTTTATAATTGAATCTGATAATGGCGGTCTTGGGACATTTACGGCGACAACCGATGCTTGTACTTGTGAGGAAGCCGATGTGACTGGTGATTGTTTGGTAAATGAATCGGATTTGGAAGTAATTCGGGACGATATGGGCAAAAAAACTGCCTGCGCAGGACCTTTTTCGGAGGGGGATGTTGATCAAGATGGGGCGGTTGATGAAACTGATACGGCAATTTATAACAGTTTCGTCGGTCAAACTTGCTTGGAATGTTCTCAAGAAACTCATACTGAATGCCAGGCAACTTCTTGTGTTTCTGTGGTTGGTTCTGGAGCAAATACTTGCGCGAGCGATCTAGAGTGTTGCGTCTGCCCTGTTGAGAGTTGGGTTAGCGCTAATTGCGGGGAGGGATCTTGTGATACTGGTGAGCGCATGGAATATTGCAACCCGGTTTCGTGTGATACCATGTATCGTTGCGTTTCCGATAGTTCGTGCCTGGGAACTTTACGGGGGCGAGTTTATATGGACGTTGACCGGAATGGTTCTTATGACTCGGGGACTGATAATTATACTGAATATACGGGAATTTCTTGTGTCGGCGCTTCGGTACTTGATATAACAGTATCTTGGACAGGCGTGGAAAGCGGCTCGACCACGGTAAACGCTTGTGATCCAAATCCGTATTTTCAGGCAAGTCTTCCTCCGGGAAATTATTTGGTTTCTATTTCTTTACCTGTTGGCTATGCCTCCTCTACTAGCAACCCCCTCTCTATTGCCATTCATTCCCAAGAAATTACCCAAGCTTGGTTTGGTGTCATTGGGGGAGGCGCAGTTACCGGAAGGGTTTGGAATAATACCGGCGGTTCGAATCCTAGCTGTGCCGATGGCGGATCAAACGGACTTATTCGTTTGGTTTGTGCGACTGGAAGTGGAATTTGTGTAACGAGCGATTCCAGTGGACATTATACTATTTCCAACGTCCCACTTAATCCTGGAGGTCTTGAAGTTTGTGTTACTCCTTGGGATGGTTGGCGGACCTATTGCGCTTCAAAATCATTAATCGGAAATTGCGCCGGCATAGATTCTTTTGATGAAGACGCGGTGGTTAATTTTGGTTTAAAACAAGAACCGGCTGCTTGGTTTAGGGTAACTGAAGGTGACATTCAGGCGGGGGGAGTTCTATTTTCTTTTGTTCACTCTTCTGCCGATCCCCCGTATCTGATCCAAGGGCCCGATGGAGATCCAAGTCACGGCTTTGGGGTCGTCACTGCCGGTAATCAGATCGATCTTAATAACCGTGAGGTTTCTCCCGCGCCTCACGATTGGTATCAATCCAATTATGATTTTGGAATTTCTTTCAAAGAAGCCCTGCAAATAGATTTTGATAGTCTTTTTGCCAGCGCCGGCGCGGATCCTCTGATTTGGCAAGGTCTTCCTCCCGGGCAAGCCAAGAAATTGAGCGGGAAGGTTTTTGGTGGTTCTTTTCATCCAATATATTCTCTTGATGCTCCGGGCGTGGCGGTTTTTTTGGCGGAGGGGGATGTAACTATACGAAGCATTGAGAAAGCAAGTTGGTCTCCGCCCAACTCTCACATTTTACTTATTGTTAAGGGCTCCGTTACGGTGGATAGTATTGGAAATCCGTTTAGTTCTGACGATAAAATTGACGCGAGCATTATTGTTTTAGACGACGGTTCCCCCGCCGGGGGCAGATTTGAGATCACAAATTTTGATAACCCCTCTTTTAGGCAAAGAGACAGGAAAATAAAGATTAGGGGGATGATTTACGCGGAAAATGGTCTTAATCTCCCAAGGGATCGTTATCGAATTGATGAAAATTTGGATTCAGTCGAATCCTTTGAATATCAGCCGTTTTTTATAACTTATGCTCCTTCATTCGCCACTAAGCGTCGTGTTAGCTGGCGCGAAATTCCTTGATTTTTTCCCTCTTGACATCTTCTCCATAAATTTTTATAACTAAAGAGTTTCGGGTTTTATTCGGGCCCCTCGACATACTCGGGGTAAATTTATGACTATAAACGAGAAAGTTTCCGTAGAGACAACTTGTGATGAGAAGACAAAAGCGCTCACGCCGACAAAAATCGTTTGGCGGAACCGTGATTATCCAGTGGAAAAAATTGGAATGCACCATACTTTAAGGCGAGGGAGGGAGCTTATTCATGTGTTTTCTTTGATAGCAAATGGGAACTTCTTTCAGCTTGAGTTTGGGACGGAAGGTTTGGTTTGGGTTCTTACTCAGATGGATTCTTAACTAAAAACTCAAATGTCAAAACCATAGCTCAAAACTTAGAACAAAATAAAGTTAGCTAGTTTTTAGTTGTGGTTTTGCGCTTTGATTTTTGAGCTTTGAGCTTTGACATGAACTTTAAGTATAGTTTGTTTTATTATGACGCTACCGTTTAACAATTCCGACTCTATCGTAATGCACATTGACCTAAATTCCTGCTTTGCTTCTTGCGAACAGCAGGCAAACCCGCTAATCCGTCATAAACCAGTCGCGGTGGCGGCTTACGTCTCGCCTGGTGGTTGTATTCTTGCCTCTTCTTACGAAGCAAAAGCTTTTGGAGTTAAAACAGGAACGCGGGTTTTTGAAGGACGTGCCCTTTGCCCTACCCTAATTGTCAAAGAACCAGACCCACCATTGTATCGATACATCTCGCAAAAGATGATGGCGCTTTTTAGAGAGTACTCCCCGGATTGTGTTCAGAAATCAGTGGATGAGGCGGTTTTGGATTTTTTTGGTGTTTCCAATGCAGGGGCGACATCTTATGTCGCCCGTCTTGTTTCTGGCCAAAAATTACACAATGTGGGTTATGAAATTAAGGAAAGGATTAAAAGTGAGATTGGTGATTATTTGATTGTTAATGTTGGCATTGGTCCCAACCGCTTCTTAGCCAAAACGGCCGCCTCTTGGCATAAACCGGATGGGTTGGACGAGATTAACCATTTGAATTTGGAAGAAGCTTTTTCTCAATTTAAACTTCGAGATCTTTGTGGAATTAACTTTCGGTTGGAAGAACGCTTAAATTTAGTTAACGTTTTTACTCCCCTTGATTTTCTACACGCCGATTTAATCACTCTCCGCGGCGCCTTCGGCGGAATATGTGGTTACTATTGGTATTTACGTTTGCGTGGATATGAAATCGATAAAGTTAATTTTCCCCGTCGTAGTTTTGGCCAATCTTACGCTCTCCCTAAAGCAACAAATGATGAGATTGAGCTTTCTAGACTTCTTCTTAAACTTTGTGAAAAAATGGGACGGCGCTTGCGCGAATCTGGTCTTTCTGCGGGAGGGATTCACGTTGCTTGTAATTTTGATGAAAGCTTTTTTCATCACGGCGAAAAAGTTTCTACCAATCTTTATTCCACTCAATCTCTTTATAAAGAATCTCGACGGATACTTTTTTCCACTAAACTTCTGCCCGTTCGGCTTTTAGCAGTTTCTTGTTTTGATTTAAAGCCAAATTTTCCCGCTCAACAGTACCTTTTTGATAATCTTCTAGAAGAAAGACATTTATCCGACGCGTTAGATAAAATAAATGATCGTTATGGAGAGTTTGTCGTCGCTCCGGCTAGTATGATGGAGATGGATAAAAAGATAATTGATAGGATTGCTTTTGGGAAATGAATACGCAGGATGGCGATCTAAAGATTGTAGCGGAGGCCTTTCCGCCTCCATCTTAACTAAATCTGCCAATTGGAGCGGTCGGTTTCTAGGTCATAAGAATCTTCATCTTTGACATAATCCAATCGTTTTCCAAAAGTTCTTCCTTGATTTTTTTCTTCCTCCTGCATTTCCACTTCCCCACTATCAAGAAGCGGAAGGACAAAACGAGAAGGTAGCTCTAGCCCCCAGCCTCTTGGATTGGTCGAGTGCCCGTGCGACATTGTTAGATAAAGCCTTTTTTTAGCCCGTGTGATCGCTACATAAAACATTCTTCTTTCTTCCTCTAGTTCCTCCGGATCCTCTACCGCTTTATAGTGGGGTAATACTCCTTCTTGCGCCCCAAGGACAAAGACAGTATTCCACTCAAGCCCTTTGGCAGAATGGATGGTCGAAAGAATAAGCCGCGTCTCATCTTCGTGGTCGGCGTTTACTCCGGAAACGGATTCGTTTGGTGGTTCAAGAGCTAGGTCTTCGAGGAGCGCGGTGATGGTTTTATATTTCTTAGATATTTCAATCAAAGAGGTAAGGTCTTCCCCCCGCTTGTCCCAGTCGTCATAATTCTCTTGCAGTAGTGGGCGATACATTTTAACCGCCTCATCCATTACCTCCTTTGGTGTGACGCCCTCTTCTCTTGATAAATTAATTATATAAAGAAGCTCCTCAACTGCGCCGCCAGCGGGATTTCCTGAAGCGTATGGCTTAAGGCCCTCTTCCGCCCCCTTTTCGGAAACGGAAAGAAATATCTGATTAGCTTTTGCGGGACCAACTTTTGGCAGAAGTTGGGCAGTTCTTATCCAAGATAATTCGTCTTTAAAGTTTTGTGAGGCTTTTATTATGGAAATTAAATCCTTAACATGGGAGGCTTCCATAAACTTCAACCCTCCGTATTTAACATAAGGAATTCCTCGTGATTGTAATTCTACTTCTAGTTCGTTTGAAGTAAAGGAAGCCCTAAACAAAATCGCTATTTGATTTAGTTGGATTCCAGTTTCTCTGAGCTCTAGCACTTTTCGGGCAATCCAAGAAGCTTCTTCCATCGGATCAGGAAACTCAATAAAAAGAGGTTTTTCGCCGGACGATTCCCTTGTAAAAAGACTTTTGGCAAAATGCTCCCCTTTAACTTGATCAATTACGCGATTTGAGGCGTCAAGAATTGGTTGAACACTTCGATAATTTTGTTCAAGTTTAATAATTCTTGTTTCGGGAAAATCTTTGGGAAATCGAATGATGTTTTTAAAAGTTGCTCCACGGAACTTATAAATGCTTTGCATATCATCCCCTACCGCGAGAATATTTCGGTGTTGATCAGCCAAATTCTTGACGATATCCCCTTGCACCGCGTTGGTATCTTGGTATTCATCTACCATTATGTATCGATACATATCTTGAACTCCCTCTTTAACTTTAGGGAATGAGATTAATAATAAATTTAAATAAATAAGCAAGTCATTATAATCCATAAGTCCTGATTTTTGTTTTCTTGCCTTGTAATTGTGTGCTATTTGGGTCAATGCTTTAAGATCGTCTTCAAAATGGGGATACTCTGCCTCTACTATCGTTTCGAGTGACATTTCTCGGTTTTGGGCGCTACTTATGATATTCATAATGGTTCCTTTTTTTGGAAATCTCTTACTTCCCTCCCCCAGATTCAATTCGCCCCTTATAACATTAATTAGGTCTTCACTGTCACCTTTATCAAGAATTGTAAAATCGTTGGGGAAATTCAATAGGCTGGCGTGTTTCCGAAGGAGACTTGCGGCGAAGGAGTGAAAAGTTCCCCCTTGAATGTTACGGCAATTCTCATTTCTTTCAGCCGCTCGTCTTAACATCTCTGCCGCCGCTTTTCTCGTGAATGTTAGAAGGAGGATCTGGTTGTCGGGTATTCCGCTATCAACTAAGAAGGAAGTTCTAAATTCAAGCACTCTGGTTTTACCGGTTCCCGCCCCGGCGATCACAAGAACAGGTCCGTCTTTAATTGTCGCCGCTTCGATTTGGGATTTATTTAAGTATTGTTCTAGATTTAGAATGAATGACATGGGAAAGATAATAAACCATTAGGAAGAACATTAGTAGTAAATATTTTGTACTAAGGTTTAAACCTTAGTACAAATGTTGTTTATAGTTATATGTGCTTTTTAAACTCTTCTTCGTTATTTTCACGGATTAGCTGAGTGTTAAATTCTTTGGATTCCATGTTTGTAAGAAAATCTGAAAGTATCTTTTGCTCGTCTTTTTCAAGTTTATTCAGGATCAAAGATAAACCCAGGTCGAAAGGATCATAAAACATTCCCCCTTTACTTTTGAATGGTTTTGCAACGTACTTTTCTTTTCTTTTTGGTAATCTAGAGATTATTCTTCTAAAACCTTCGCCGGATTCGCTGAGCCACACTTTGACTGTTGCTATTGTTGCCTTACTGGTTTTTAGACGCTTACATATATTATCGTATCCTTCTCCCGCGATTATCATTTTCGCGATTCTAAGTCTCTTACTTAAGTTTTTTATTTCGTAAGCAGTTAATAAGTCTTGCAGAATTAACAATGTATCAAAAGGTCCTTTAACAGAAGAAAAGGCGTTAATCAAATCAAACACAAGATCCTTTTGATCCTCGGTTGATAGTCCTTTAAATTTGTTTAATTTAACTGTTCCCATTGTAATTTGAATACTATTCTCTATTTATTAATTTGTACAGAGGTTTAAACCTTAGTACAATTGTTAGTGTTATAATGATATTAATTATCAATATGTGATAAGGGAGTATTGTGAAGTAGGTAAAAATATAAAAAGAGTGTTGAGATATTAATCTTTAACATTTAGTGTTAGTTTGTGGGCCTGTAGTCTAGCCTCGCGAAGGCGCGGGTCGAAGCGGGTCAGTTGGCCTGCCCGCAACGCTCTCGCTTGCGAGGCGGGCGGGTTAGATTTTGGATTATTTTGGGCCTGTAGCTCAGTTGGTAGAGCGCTGCATTCGCATTGCAGAGGTCAGGGGTTCGAATCCCCTCGGGTCCACCATTTTGGAAATTGCGGATTGATTGGGTGCGGCGCTCGCAACGCCGGCGTCCGATGCGAGCGCCGCAAAGGGAAAATTCAGCTCTCCGCGAAGACGGCGATCAAATAAAAAGTAGTT
>Ga0066637_10001428_pt1 | contig 15486 bp, 13 predicted proteins | sample CryGeyCG2014_020_FD_62737 | JGI IMG/M metagenome (GOLD analysis project Ga0066637, IMG submission 62737) | Groundwater microbial communities from aquifer - Crystal Geyser CG08_land_8/20/14_0.20 | ecosystem: Environmental > Aquatic > Deep subsurface > Groundwater | place: USA: Utah: Grand County...
GCTAATTGGGCATTTAAATCCAGTAATGGAATTTTCATGTATGAGCTCCTTAGTAAAACGGGTAACGGGTAACGGGTAACGGGTAACGGGTAACGGGTGACGGGTAACGGGTGACAGGTGACGGATAACGGGTAACGGGTGACGGGTGACGGATAACGGGTAACGGGTAACGGGTAACGGGTAACGGGTGACAGGTGACGGGTAACGGGTAACGGGTGACGGGTAACGGGTAACGGGTAACGGGTAACGGGTAACGGGTAACGGGTGACAGGTAACGGGTGACAGGTGACGGGTGACAGGTGACGGGTAACGGGTAACGGATAGATGTTTCCTTTTCTCCGTCCTTCAGGCACGGCTTCGCCTCCTCAGTCACATGCACCGACGAGGCTTCCATTTTTACAGCCTTTATTTTATGCTCAAACTACAGAATTTATGTTCAGAAAAGATTGGAAATGACATCGGTGAAACGGGCAAATTTCACCTGATCGTTCAACCCATAATCCCGTTGATCGAAATGCATTCGGCTGTAAAAAATCTTGTTGGTTGGTTTGAGGCATTTCGCTCGCAATTCATGACTGTTATTTTAAGAAATTCAACCTTGTTTGACAATATAAAATTCAGACGAAAACTAGAACTTTCTTCCTCAATTTTTAAAATTTGCTATGCCCGCGTGATTTGACACACATCCCGAAGTTTCGGAATTCTATTTGGCTTACTGAATTTTCCATTCATGTTTGACGAAAATTAATCCGCCATTTCCGGTGCCGACTTGCCGGCTGAGAGGACTTGAATCATTCGGAATAATGGTAACAGAAGAAGCGTACCGCACATAATCGACTGTATCGTTTGATTCGGTCATCCATAAATCGATAAAATAAACGCCTTCCCTCAACGGTGTTTCCGGAATTTGACAGCAAATCTCGATATCTTTATTGAGAACTGGAATTCCTATTGCCGAATCGGCTGTATTCATACCGAAAAGAGTCCGTCCGGTTTGATCTTTCAGAAGTATGGCAATTTGCGGGTTCACAACTGACTTCACGGATTTCACCCGAATAAAAATATCCATTGATTTCCCAGATTGAACGATATTGCCGAGATGACGCGAATTCGACCGAATCTCGAGGCTGGTGAATCGCGCCTTGCCGGTTCCGGAGCGTGTGGATTCCGCCAGATCGAAAGCGGAGTGATCGCCGGACGAAACTTGCGTCCGGTAGTAAAAATCAATCGCTTCGTTTGGCTTTCCGTCGAAGACGATCATTCCCTTTTCAAAGACAATACAACGACTGCATAACCGCTCGATTGCTGGCAGGTTATGACTGACGAATAAAATGGTTCGACCGCTCCGGGCAATCGACTCCATTTTATCGAGGCATTTTCGCTGAAATGACGCATCACCGACCGCCAATACTTCATCGATCAACATGATCTCGGAATCGAGATGAGCCGCGATGGCAAACGCCAGTCTCACTGACATACCGCTGGAATATTTTTTCACTGGTGTATTCAGAAATTGTCCGATTTCTGAAAATTCCACGATTTCCTGAAATTTTTCCCGAATGGCGTGACGACTCATTCCCAGAATTGCGGCGTTGAGATAAATATTTTCACGACCCGTCAAATCCGGATGAAAGCCCGTCCCCACCTCCAGCAGGGACGACGCGGAACCATTCAGAATCGCTTTTCCTTCCGTCGGTTGGGTGACGCGGGAAAGGATTTTCAGCAGAGTACTTTTGCCAGCGCCGTTTCTGCCGATGATTCCAAGCGTCTCGCCCGATCGAACGGACAGATCGACATCCTTCAATGCCCAGATGAATCCGTCATTTTTCCCCGTATTTGAATTGATGGAGCGAAACGGGCGCGATATCCAATCCGAGAGGGCTTCCCGAAGTTGATCGAACCGCTCTGTATCGCCAAGCGGATATCTTTTCCCCAACCGCAATATTTGAATCGCGTCGTTCGGCATCTTCATATCCGATCCGCAAACTGCGTTTCAACGCGATTAAAATAGAGAACGCCGACTGGCAGAAGTATGCAAATCGCACCCAACGAGGACCCGAGAGCGTTCCAGTCAGGCGGCAAATTCAAAATAGCGGCACGAAATCCGTTGACAATTCCCGTCATGGGATTCAAGTTGAACAGCCACTGATGTCGCTCTCCAACAATCGACGCGGGATAAATGACGGGCGTCAGAAACATCCAGATCTGAATACCGAACGGGACGATGTGACGGAAATCGCGGTATGTTGCAGACAATCCGGCGATGAACGAGCCGATGCCCGTCAATAATAAAATTTCTGCCACGATCAGCGGCAATAAAGCCAACAGATTCCACGTAATCGCGACGCCGGAAAACCACATGAGTCCGAACAGAACAACCAGCGCCGCGAGAAAATCGAACCAGGCAGTACCAACTGCGCTCAACGGAATCAACAGGCGCGGAAACCAGACTTTCCGGATGAGTCCGGCATGATTCATCACGGCATGATTGCACAGCGTCATCGCCGAAGAAAAAAAAGTCCAGGGAAGCAGTGCGGAATAAACGAAAATCGGATAAGGAATATTTTGCGAGGGAACTTTCATCAATCTGCCGAAGAGAATCGAAAAGATAATCATTTGGATCAGCGGCTGAAGGAGCGCCCAGCCGATACCGAGTACAGTTTGTTTGTACCGTACTTTGATCTCTTTCCAGATAAAGAAGAACAGCAATTCCCAATGGCGCAAAATCTCACCAAGATTCAGGCGCATGATGCCTTTCTCTGGCCGGATAACAGTCTGGGTTTCGGTCATTCTCTTAACAAACCGGTCGGCTGGGGTAAACAAACATTTCATTAATCAATAAAGTGTGAAGCGAATCGAAATCGAGGTTGTTTTCCAACTCGTAGCAATAACAGTTACGACAAAGATTCGCCAGAAACTCGAAATTACTCCGGGTGGATTCTGGATTTGAATTCAGGAAAGCCAGTGAAAACAGGCGCTGAAATGCATCGATTGGTTTCAGACGGTTGATATGATTTTCTGAACCCTTTCGGATAAGACAGAGAGAATGAACTTTCCCAAATTCCCGCATTTTATCAGAAAAAAGCGTGGACAAATTGATCGTTCGCTTGTTCGGAAAAGCATCCGTCTCGCCAAGAATATCGGCAAATTTCTGCCAAGTTTTATAGGATATTTTTGCTTTTTCAGGACCGCCGACTGCGTAATAATCCACTTTTTCAAAAAGAAAAGCCTCGTCATCGCTAATAAGATTCCATCCTTTTTTCATGAGTCCCAGCGAAATCGTCGTCTTTCCGAAACCGGATTTTCCCGCAAATAGAACGGACTTTCCCTCATATTCCAGACAGGCGGCGTGAATAAAATACAGTCCATACTCTTTGAGAAATTCCGCCAAAGGAATTGTTAAAATCCAGTTTCCAAGCGCGGCGCCACAGGAAAGTGTACTGCGACCAATCACGGCAAAGACGCTTCGTTTCGCATAATCAATATCGATGTTGATCGCGCCGCTTAGATATTTTAAATGAAGCAAGTTGGCTTCGAAATCATAAGCATAGGAAAAATCGCCGGTCGGTTTGCATATCTCCCGATCGTCGTCTTCGACGAGAATGTAAAAGTGGAATTCCGACCGAATAAAGTCGTTTTTGTTTTGGGGACGATAGATAAAATCGTCGGTGAGAATATCCAGCAGACTCGCGTCGTTCGCGTGAAGATGAATAATAAAGTGCAAAAGATTAAGTTGCCGCGAATACGGATACATGATCGGTTCTCAGACGTTAAGAATTAATTTTTCTTCGGACAGTGTAGAGATGAAGGCGCGATAATCCTTGCTCGCCTGTTCGGAAGTCGTATCAAAAGCATCCGCGACCAGATGAATGATCTCGTCGTCATTCCGATTGCCGTCTAGATTCGACCAGATGTAACTCCCCACCACATTGAGCCGAAAATAAAAACCCGTCTGGACGTTCAACAGCAGGCTTTCGTCGTCAAACATTTTCCACTCGATTTCATCGGCGCGTTTATGAGCGCTCATTTTTCGTTCTCCCATTTTTTACCAGTTTATCATCTCAAGGATCGTCTTTTTCCGTAATTTAAAATAATTCCGCCAGTTCATTGCTAAATCTTTTTGGCAATAAAAATCGCGGATGACTTCCCGGGGAGGCAACAATTGCCGAAACAGATAACGCGCTTTTTCCCAAAACCCTCTCAGATAAACCATCGGCAAAATGATCCGCGCTTTTGACGGAGAGTACGGCGGAACGCCTCTCAAAATAGAATCGGCGTTGATCTTGCTGGAGTCAATCGGGTTGTATTTTTTCAAATACGGCGATGACGCGGAAACCGGAAGCCGTCCATATATTTCAACGCAAATCCGAATAAAAATCCGCCACAATTTCTCCATCCGGTACTTGACGATCAGCCGTTTGAATTCCCCAACATCGAGCGTCGGCGTATCCATGATCTTGAAAAAATCGATCAGCCACATCAATTTGAAGTAATGATGTTTGAAGGCGTGATAAAGCAGGTAAACCGCCAGATATTCGTTGGAAAAAGTCGGATAACGTTTATCGCCGATCGCAACCAGCCGGGAATTTTTCCAGAAATCGTCGATGTCGAACTGAAACGCATGCAGTTTTCCGCTGAGATTTAGATGAACATCAACAGCCACATTCGTTGTGGTTGAACGAATATAGTGACGGGCAAATGAATACTTCTGAATGATCGACTCGGGAAAGACCGAATACAAGTCTTCCGATAGCTGAAAACCCAGATCGGTCAGCACGCCATCCAGCGCGGCAATCGATTCCGGTCTGACGATGATGTCCAAATCTCCGAAAGCGCGCAGGTAAGAGGCCGAATAGAGTTCGCACGCCGTGACGAGTCCTTTTAGAACGCGATACTCGATCCGACGTTCTGAAAGTTTTTTATCTAACTCAGCCAGAAAATTTTCATAGACCATGACGCGGGTCGCGTTAAAAACCGCATAGGTTCGCGCCTGTTGAAAAAAATCTTCCGACAAATCCGGAAAATTTGTCTGCAACTCATCGTGATAAAAATAAGCCAGCGACAGAATTTGGTGATAATTGCATTTTTTAATGAGAAGCGGTTCGTCGAAAGTCATCTCCTTAAATCCGAGTGAAACGGGCGCTTTCTCGTTGACGACGATTTTACAGAGTTGCGTTAGGAAGAACTGCTCGTTTTTCATTATAGAAAATATAGAGACTTTTTCGGTTGAGATAAAGAGTTTTTTTAGCAAGAAAATAAGAAAAATCGACTATTTCGGATTCGATCCCAATCGACCAAGATTCTTCAATTTCGACAACAGGATTTCACTCAGAATTTTAAAACGACTGGTTGATTTTTCTGACGGATTTGAATGAATCCGAATCGCTTGACCGTCGATGGCGGTAACTTTACCGATGAGTTTCGATTCACTGACAATCCATCCAAGCCGATTGGCGTCGCCTTTTTCATAGTAATAAATATGTCGTCCGAACCGAAATACACCGAGAACGCGATGACAGATCAGCCGCGAACCGCTGTGAAAGACGATCAGATCCCAAACTCGAACCGGTTTTCCATCTGATGAAAAAGGAAGAATCGTCAACAACGCTCCTGGCGAGATCGACGGCAACATGCTGTTACCGCAAGATGCTATCGTCACCGGTTGCGTCGCAGACCGCAATAACTCGTGTAAATCTTCCACTATTTGAATCAACTAAATTATCGGTTGTCAGAGCGGCGGCGGCGGTTCATCCGGAAGTGTTCCGGTCTGGAGATCGACCCGCAGTTGATCTTTCGTCAGGATTTGCGGCGTATCGTACTCGTTCTTTTCGCCGGATTCGTCAACCCTATCCGATATATCTGATAAATCGTTACCTCGATTGGTCATTCATTACCCATTTTCTGATTATTTTCTGAAATCCAATCTATTTCAATAACACCATTTTTCGGGTTTTTACATTTCGATCGGTTGTCAGACGGGTTAAATAAACACCCGAGCTGACCGGTTTGCCCATCTGGTCTGTACCGTTCCAAAAGACTTTATAATCACCGCTATTTTGGTGTTGATCGACGATGGTTTTCACTAAAGTTCCATCCAACGCATAGATCGCCAGATTAACTTTTCCAGCCCGGTCGATCACGTAATGAATCGACGTCGTGGCATTAAACGGATTGGGATAGTTATGACTTAGGGAAAACTTCATCGGTTGCGGAGTTTTCCCGTTCACGCCGCTGACAATCAGATCGGTACGGACTGCCATGATCCGGTAACGCAGTGTTTTCAGACCATCACCAGCCGGCGTCGTGATCGTATAAGTACTATCTTTTTTCATATCAACGGAGTTCAACGTCTGCTGATCGATCAACGTCAGTTCGAGCACATCCGGCAATCCCGCCTGAGCAGGATCCCAGAAAATCGTGCTGTTCTGATCCGAAAAGTTGTAACTGGATACGATAAAGTCCCAGTACGTCGTATCGGTTTCCGGACGCATGTCGTAACTGGCTTTGATCGGATGGCTTTCCCAGTAATTTTCCGGGTCATTTTTATCATTATGCGGAAAGTAAATATCGACGAATGAATCCAGGTACGGCGTGATATTGCGAGCATCGTACATATCGTAATTGCTGTACGAACCGGCTTTCTGGCCGATTCCGTTGTATGTATCCCGCACATCTCCGTTCGAACTGCTACGCACCGAAAGTGGCAGAAACCAATCGACGGGGGAACTCATCATATTACAGAATGGATTCTTGTTAACCGTCGGTACGGATTTGGAGAGATCAACGTCAATCGGCGGAATTACCAACCGCAGAGAAACCGGTGAAGAAGATTCCGTTACGCCGCCAAGCCGCGTTGCAATATAGGTACTTCCGGTCAACGGTGCGGTCTTGTTGACATCGCAAGAAAATTCGACGCCGTACAAAGGACTCGTGTTGCTCGATCCGGTTACCTCGAAAGTATAGTGATCTACCTCCGATTCGATCAATGTGATTCGAAAGCCCTGTTTGGTGACAACGCTGGTTCCTATTTCATTACTTTTAATCTTTCTCGCCCAGTCACTGGGATGACTCAGATCGGTAACATAGGACCGGACATAGATGTCCTTTTTTTTGTCTTCGGACGAAAAATCGATTCTGAGCTGATCGGTCTGACCTTCCGGTAGAGCCGGAATAGGATTGTAAAAAATCGTCGAATTACCATCATGCCCAGTCTGCCCGACAGAATAAGATGCGGTATTTGTGGAACTGCCGTTAGTTGAGTCCTTCAATTGTTCGACCCAGAATCCGTCCCAGATCAGGAAATCGCCGCCGTTGGTAGCGTTATAGGCAATATATTCGTAACCGTTCCAGCGATGCGACCATTGCGAAATCAGACCTTGCGAGGTCGCCTCAGACAAGGTTATTTCAGAAACACCGGAATTGGTCGTCAACTCGACTTTTGCATCTTTCCAATCGATCACGATTGGTAGCGGGTTGGCGAGTTGATTCAGACCGGGATGGCTTTCACTCTGAGGTGGGTTGAGCGGAATGTAATAAGAATCGTCCAGATCGATCTCACTGCCGAAAACCGGGAAATTGATTGCCGAGCCGTACCGGTTGTAAAACCAGTATCCGAATCCCGGCTGAGGCAGTGCTGGATCGCCATGCCAGCCGCCGTCATAATCAGGTTCTCCCCAGCGAACATAGGTATTCCAGGTGATATCCCAGCGGGAAAAGCGCCAGTTGGTATTTTGAATGTTAGTTTGTTCATCCTTCCACTCGGCTCCACCAAAATACGGCCCGAAAATATTATCGGGATTATTCGAGACGGTTTGCAGGGGCAATCCCATGAATACCCAGCGTTCATACGGGAAATTCTCATAATAAGTCGGACTGTACTGCGGCACCACCGTTCCGGCGGCGAAAGCCAGCCAGTTGTCATTCCAGTTCGATGTAAATACCCGGATTTCCTTGGCCGAGTAAATCTTCAGATATGGTTCTTTACCATCGCTTTTCAATTGATTCCATGTGGCTACATCGATTTTCAGATCGTAGAAATCGTTTGTATTCATAACGACATTCTGATCGATGATCGTACCATTCGAGGCAATATCTTCGATTGTGACAGTCGCATTGCTGTCGATAGTCGTGATATAAACGTGCGACCATTGCCCGCCGGGTTCGGTTCCGGGCGGCCCTAAATAGACGATATAATTATGGCCTGCGCCATAGCCGTATTCAGATGAAACGTAACAGGCCATGTCGGATGTCCCCATCGTGCCGGTTTCCAACCAGGTCCCCGTAAAAACAGCCACGTTTTCTGTCGCGGTCAGTTTGAACAGTTCCTGAGTATAACCGATTCCGTTATTCCCGACGTAAGTGTAATAGTCGTAAGCGTCCAAAGATTGATCGGTGGCAATTTGATTCCATTGGTTGTTATTCCAGCAATATAAATTCATGGTTGCGGGTTGCGAATAGGTATTGACCTTGATTTCTTTTTCACTATTCGTACCGTCCGGCAAATAAAAATAAAATTCCTTCGCTACATTCAGTCCGGAGCCGACTTTTACATAAGCGCCATCATCGCGGCCGGAATCCGCCTGTTTCAATGATCCGACCATAACCGCCACCGAATCGGTTGCATGAACGTGAAATGTTCTTCCGCCCGGCGAATCGCCGAGAGCATTAACGCTTTTGACTTTTAATAAGTCCTGACCTTTATTGAGAGTGCCGGACCATTTTCTACTGCCGGAACCGATCGCCTTGACTGATGTATATCCAGAACCTGTCGTCGGTGTGTTAGTTATGTCTTCCACATATACCGATGTTCCATCTTCATAACTGATTACGTCCAACCGCCATTCATCAGCCGATGGACCGGAAGGGACAAACACGAAGAAATCAACGGTTCCATTCGTATGCCAATAAGGAGGGACATAATCATATTCCCAGTCTGAAATTGTGCCGATCATGGTTTGGATCCGGCGACTGCCGTTGATCCGGAAATAGTCGCCGTCTTTAATACCGGCGTAGTCGTCATTAACAGTTCCTTCTTTGATATAGACGATATAGCTTTGTCCCTGCGTCAGGGTCAGATTCTCGTGGGTATCATCCGAATCGCCATCTTCATCGCGATCAATGATATCGACTTCGGTGATTAAACCATTCCCCACTACAGATGTAACGGCCACAAAAGAAATTCGGTCGGAGTAACTGCTCTGAGGCGGCGCGAAAATATTAAATTCGCGGGCTATATTACCGGCAAAAATCAGCCCGGACAAAGCACAAACGACAAATAATATTCTCAAACTCATTCGAAAATATTTTTCTCTCATAATCCCTCCCTTAAATAGAAGTTGTGATAATGAAAATTTCTAACATTTTTCTCTGGAATTGATCCCTCATCAGATAAAAAAGTCTATCACACCGGAAGATACGTCGATTATAAAGTACGTCAATTAAATTGGCGGCGGCGGTTCGTCCGGAAGCGACGGGGTTTCCTCAATATTCGTCACAAGATCGACTTTCAGTTCTCTTTTTTCGACGATTTTGGGGGCAAAATAGACCGGTTTTTTATCTTTTTCTTCCAGCGTATTTTTGTTTAGGTCGTCCATAAATCTTTTCTCCCCTTTATTATTTTACAAATGACATTTTTTTCATTTCGGTACGATCCCCGGATATCAATCTGTACATATAGATTCCGGATGATACCGGTTTGCCTGACTGATCCGTTCCGTCCCACCTGAGTTCGTACTTTCCGGCAAACAGATGTTGGTTCGATAGCGTTCTGATCAATTCGCCGGTCATTGTATAAATCGTCATAGTTGTCCATGCGGGTTTTTCCAGGACAAACGGAATAACGGTTGTCGAATTGAACGGATTCGGATAGTTGGCGCCGAGCCCGAAATGCACAGGTTGCGTCTCTTCTTCCACTTTGGAAAATGGAATGAATTCCGCCGTAATCTGAAACATCGTTTTAATATCCTCAGAAGCCGCCGAAGTGGTAAACGTGTAGGAATTCTGGGTCTTCATATCAACCGTGACTTGCTTTTCGACATCGAGCAATTCCACGCTCCAATCGCTGGTAACGGACGAGCCGTCCCAACTTAGCGTGAAGGTCGTGTTCGGCATCTTTCCGGACATCACGGACATATCCCACACTTTCGTGGAAGAATCGGCGCGAACGTCGTAACAGACTTTTGTCGGGTGTTCAAACCAATAATTGCGAGCATCGTTGATGTCGTCATGCATGAAATAAATATCGGTATATTGGGAGAACATCGGCGTGAAATTTCTGGCGTCGTTGATATCATAATCATCCGACGCATCGCTGATGATGCCGATTCCGTTATAATCATCCCGCGCTGAACTATCCGCATTGAAAACCGAAATGGGAATAAACCAGTCGCGTTCGGACGCCGATGCTTTCGCCGTCGGATAATGGTCTGATTTTTTGCTAAGTGATTTTGTCCCGGCATTGATCGGTGGGATTTTTAATTCGAGCGAAACTGTCGTTAAAGATTCAGAAGATTTCGCCGCGTAGGGTGTGCGGAAAGTCGTATAGTAATGAACGCTTTCGCTGGGATGAAGCGGCGATTGGACAGTAGCGCCTACCAGAAAATCGAACCAAATCCGATTCAAATTCTTGGTATTCGTCAGCGCTGAGATTTCAAACCGGAATTCCGTTAACCCGCCATCGAGTGAATTCTTGGCAACGAGTTTCGCACTAAAGCCATTTGATAAAGCCACTGGCGTATTCAGAGAGTTTAGATCAAAAGTTGTTTTATTGAAGGAATTGATCGTTGCAATTTTACAGGTGCTACCGGCGTTAGAGACGATAAAACTGAACCGGTCAGTCTCATCGACGCCTGCAGTGCCGAGTTCGTCCTTTTTCGAACCTAATTTCGGATTGTAAAATTTTCTAGCATGGTCATTGAAAAAGTTGACTCTTACGACTTTATAGACAATCATTTCTCCCTGTGAAGGCATGATTTGTTCGACCCAGTATCCGTCCCAGACCTCAAACACGCCGCCGGCCATGCGATGAAACGGAATATAAATGCCGTTTTCGATATCCCATTTATAGGCGTAAGAATCGATCATTCCGGCAAAATTGGCGTCTTCCAGCGTCATCTCCTCCGATTCGCTTCCGGTGGTGACGTTGACAATCGTATTCTTCCAGTCAGTCGTGTAATTGAACGGATTGGCGACCATCGTGATTCCCGCGTACGAACCTTGCGGCGGATCGATTGGAATATAGTAATCAGATGTTTGTGGAACCAGCGTTCCCGTCACCTCAACATTTTCATTGGCGTAAGGATCCTGATACATCCAGTAACCGAGACCGGGAGTAATCGTCGCCGGATCACCCCAATCGGTATAGTCACCAGCAGGATTTGGGTCGAGTTCTTTCCAGCGAATGTAGGATTGATGGCCGATGTCCCAGCGGGAGAATCGCCAATAAGTGCCTGCATCCCAGAAATACGGATAAAAGATGGAATCCGGGTTCGTGTTTTCAGGTGTTACTGGAAAGCCCATCATCACCCATTTTTGTTGAGGGAAATTCGTATAGGTCAGCGTCGTCTGAGCAGACAAACTTGAAAACATGATGACGAGGAAAACTGCGATGAGAAGAAACCTTGGTAGCAAATTCTTCTTCATTTTTTTTCTCCCTACATGGGTTTGTTAAAATGTCTTTAATTATTAATCGATAATTCAATTATCTATGCAATACTATTTTGAATATAACGGTTAAACAGGTGATAGTCAAATTATTTTTCTAATACAAGATGAATCGTGTAATTCAGCGTCCGCTGAGAGGGAATGACATACGAAAAAACGCTTCTTTTCCGAAGAAAAGACTCCAGCGACGAAAACGACTTCCGAATCTCGTCGATCCGGCAACTGATCCGTTTTCCTGTTATTCTGCGAAATTGGCGTGGCAGATTCGGCGTCTTCCAACCGGTAATTTCTCTAATGAATTCTAATACCTTGCCAATCGTTTCCCGCTCCGCGTTCGCATCCTGCCATTTGCATTGAAAACCGGTGATGTTCAGATGACGGGAGCGTGTTTGCCCATTCTGTGTCCTTCCCACAATCTTTTCCAATTTTGAAAGGATTCGGTTGCGTAATTGCGTCTCAAAAGCAAGCGTATCAACCTCCTGAAAGACCTTCTGGAAACCGGCAGAGTGGAAAAAACCGCCGATCCATTCCGAAACGTTTGGATTAAATCGTTGACCATTGATGAAACTGGAATCGGCGAGCCACATCAATAGTTCTGCTTCATCCGTAACCGGCTCGATACCCAACAACCACGACAGAAAGTGAATCGTTCCGAGTGGATATTTGCGCCGATAAGTCATTAGGTCTATCCCGCGGATAAAATTAGGATTCAGCGAATATTGCTGTTCTGGAAATCCTTTCCCACTTTCATCGGGCTGGAACTCTAAAATGTGATGTCCAATCGATGGAATCGCCGGATGAAAAATGTCCAGATCAACCGCCACATATTTTCCCGACAACAGATTTCCGACAAAATCCGGCATCCCGAAGGTTCGGGACCAAATTGACGTGTAGTCGTAAAACCCAACGACATCCCATCCAAACCGCGTTTTCAGAAGAGCCGCGCTCAGTAGAGAATCGAGATCGTTGCCAATTATGATGCCTTCGATCTTTTCCGGATGAACAAACGGATCGAATGCCGCGAAAACGAGCGATTTCTCATGACAGTTTGTTCGATATAAAATGGGCATTTTCGCGCCGTTAAAATACTTGAGAAAAATATCTATTCATTGTCAGGTTTCAATCGATAGGCATTTTGGTCAAGCCGTTTTTTTGCAAATTCGTAATATTCCGGATTGATCTCAAAACCGAAATACCGTCGGTTCATTGCCTTGCTGACGACGGTAACCTGACCGGAGCCGAGAAATGGATCGAAAACAATGTCGTTTTCTTCGCTGGAATAAGAAAGAATTTTCCGGATGATTTCCGAAGGCAATTTGGTTGGCGTTTTCTGATCGCCGTGCCAGTATTCGCGATGAATCGACCAGACGTCTTCCTTGTCATGGTAATGCAAACTGCCGCCCTGCGCATCCCGCGCCGTCGGATCAAATCGCGAAAATGGAAAGAATTTTCGCTTTTTCTCGTCTTTACAGACAAATAGACAATGGTAATGCGACGTCACAAACCGTCGCTTCGTGACGACGCCGAATTGATATTTCCAGATCAGATGATTCACGGTAATGAATCCAATATCGTCGATCGCCGTTAAAATGTCCTTCAGATGATTCCACCCGGAAAAGACATACATGCTTCCCGTTGGTTTGAGAACACGAAAGGCGGCTGACATCCATTGATGCGTAAATTGTCCGTAGTCGGCAGTTGAAATCTCATGGTAGCCTTCCAGAACGCGGCTTGCCGTCCGATGATAATTGCTTCGCTTTGCCTTAAATTCAATGGCAAACGGCGGATCGGTCACGATCAGATCGACGCTTGCATCCGGCATTTCTGACATACCGACGAGACAATCACCCTGAACGATTCGGTTGAACTGAAAAGAATCGTTCTTCATTTGACGGTCATGTATTAGTTCCGAATGGCACGATCAGCGTTCCGGTTCGGCTGGCGACGCCGACCGATTTTTTCTGAAGCGTGATTTCTTTTTCTTCTTGCCGCCATCGCCGTAATAGTAATAGTAATTATAGTAATAATAGTATGAATCGTAACCGCCGGTAATATTGACGCCATTCAAAACAGCGCCGATCAAGTGTGTCTTTACCTGTCTGAGAAGTTCGATTGCACGCGCTACGACGCGGGTGTCCGTCACGCCGGCTTTGACAACGAGCAAAATGGCATCAGTCATTTTAGAGATGACGCTGGCGTCAGTAACGGCAATAATCGGCGGAGAATCGAATAGAACGATTTCGAATTCGCTTTTCATTCTTTCGATAAAGTTCTTCAGCTTCTGCGAGGAGAGGATTTCCGAAGGATTCGGCGGAATATCACCGCAGGTGATGATGTACAGATTTGGGATTTCCGTCGCCCGGATGATGTCGGAATCATTCAGATCCTCGATCATCGCATGGGTTAATCCGGGGCCGCGCGAGATATCGAACACCTTGTGCAGAATCGGCTTCCGAAGATCGCTGTCGATCAACAGCGTTTTCTTTCCCAGGCTGGCAAATGTGATCGCGATATTCACGACGGTCGTCGATTTTCCGTCGCCCGGGCCGGCGCTGGAGACGACCAGCGTCCGAATCGGATTATCGGGATTCATAAATTGGATATTCGTTCGCAGAGTTCGGTAGGCTTCCGCGACGGAAGACTTGGGATCGTAATGCGTCACAAGTCGGGATTTAAGAGAATGTTCGAGGTTTTCGCCTTTGAACACCTTCAAAGATTTCTCAGTGGCGCTTTTCACGTCAATCTTCGGAATGATCGAAACCGTCGCCAGCCCGAGTTTCTGCAGGTCTTCGGCGTTCTTGATCGAATGATCCAGATAATCCCTGACGAAGGCAATTCCGACGCCGAGGCCAAGCCCGAGAAACAATCCCAAAAGCATGTTCATCTTCTTTTTGGGTTTCACGGGTTTTTCCGGCGGAACGGCCGGATCGACGATCCGAATGTTGCTGATCTTGCTCGCTTCGGTGATGCGGGACTCCTGATGTTTGGTCTTCATCAGAATGAAGTATTTTTCATTGACCTGCCGTTCGCGGTCCAGACGCGCATATTCCAGACTGCTTTCGGGAAGTTTGTTGAGTTTGGCGGCGTACTGATTGACCAGATCTTTATATTCGGAGCATTTGGCTTCCAACGCAATTTTCTCGACGCTCGTGAAAAGGACACTGCGTAAAAGATCCGCAGAAATTGTAGACTGTTCCTCCGGCGACAAGCCCAAATTCGTCAGATTCTCTGCCTCTTTATATAATTTTATTTTTAGTTCCTGGATACGTCCATCCAATTCCCGAATCGCAGCATCGCCTGTTTTATATCCTTGAACAGCCATCGCTGTGATTTTTTGCGCTTCGATCTCGGCAATTGCCTGTCTTAACTGAGAAATCAAGGGATTAGTCGTGTTGACGGCGTCCTTCAACACCATCTGCTCGCGGTCTGTCAGCATCTTTTGCTGATTATCCCACTTTTTCTTCGAAACTTCCAATTCTGCCAATGAAGTGTAGTAGGTAGCCTCGAATGTTGACAATTGGTCGATAAGAGTCTGCGCCGTTTCGTCAAGACCGAAAACGCCCTCACGTTTTTGAAAATCCTTGAGCGCTTCTTCAGATGTTGTCAGATCTTTTTCAATGTCAACTAATTGCTCCTCGAGGAAATTCTTCACCTCAACGACTTCTCCCAGGTTGAACTCAAGGTCAAGCCGGTAATATTCCCGCGCAATTATATTGGCCAGAAATGCGGCTTCGATTGGACTCTCGGATGTCACGGTCAATCTCACCGCCTCGGTCTCGCGGATCGGTTCCACCTTCATGCTGGCCTGCAGTGCCCGTACCAGCG
>Ga0066637_10001429_pt1 | contig 15485 bp, 14 predicted proteins | sample CryGeyCG2014_020_FD_62737 | JGI IMG/M metagenome (GOLD analysis project Ga0066637, IMG submission 62737) | Groundwater microbial communities from aquifer - Crystal Geyser CG08_land_8/20/14_0.20 | ecosystem: Environmental > Aquatic > Deep subsurface > Groundwater | place: USA: Utah: Grand County...
TGTCAGATTTTTTCCCATGATCCCCTCCAGTGATTTTTTGTGAACTCTCCACGCCCGCGTCAGACGCGGTGTGGCATCTTCCTCCGCTTTCGTCAAGTAGGACTTGACGAAAGTATTTATAGGATTCATCCACACCCCCCAGCAATGCTCGATGATGGGGCTTTCTCTAAATCTTGGAGAATCCATTGTGAATTTTATCACAACACTTCGCTAAACATAGGTTGGAAAAGTTGTTATAATAAAAGAGGAGGTGATGATTATGATCTTTTTAATCCCGTTAATTGTTGTTATTGGCGTTGCTTTGTACGCTGTTTCGGTTTACAATTTTTTGGCTTCGGCTAAAGTTAGAATAAAAGCGGCCATTCAGGAGATTGGAAATCAGCTAAAGCGTCAGGCAGAGCTTATTCCAAATCTTATCGAAGCGACCAAAGGGTATATGAAGCACGAAAAGGAAATCTTTGAAATGCTTTCTAAGGCCCGCCAAAAAGTAGACTCCGCTGTAAAATCGGGAAAGGTTTCTGATATGGTTTTGGCAAACGACTCTTTGGTCAAGATGATTCCGCAACTTACAGCAACATTTGAAAGTAATCCAGAAATTAAAGCCAGCGAAGTAGTAAAAGATTTAATGAGTAATCTTACCGATACTTCGGACAAGGTCTCTTACTCACGCAGACTTTTGATAGACTTGACTGCGGATTACAATGCAAAGCTTGTTACTGTCCCATCCAGCTTTGTGGCTGGTTTGTTTGGATTTAAAGCCGAAGAAGGGCTTAAGATGTTAGACGCAGGTTTGTCGCTAGAGGTTTCGGTAAACGAGGTAAAGACACCCAAAGTTAGTTTGTGATTAATAATTCGGGAGGATCCCGTTTCGGGATCCTCCCGAATTGGGATCCTCCCGGTTTTATGGCCCAAATAATCAATTTTTACGAACGGCAAAGTGAAAATATTGCCAAAACATTTGGCCTTTTAATAGGTTTTGTGGTTCTTTTTTCTCTTTTCGCTTATTTTATAGGTTACATCTATAACGGCTCCCAGTATTTTTTGCCATTCGCTTTTCTTTTTTCGCTTGGCACTTCATTTGTCAGTTTCTATTTTAGTGAATCCATTGTTCTTGCCGCCTCCAAAGCACATAAAGCAAGTAAAAAAGAATATTTTAATTTTTATACCGTGGTCGAAAACATCTCTCTTGGAACTGGACTTCCGATGCCAAAGCTATATGTGATAGATGATTCTGCCCCAAACGCCTTTGCAACCGGAAGAGATAAACATCACGCCTCGATCGTCGCGACAACGGGGCTTTTGGAATCACTTAATCGCCCGGAATTAGAAGGGGTCATGGCGCACGAACTTTCTCATGTAGGAAATAACGATATGTTACTTATGACGGTTGTCGCGGTTCTTGTCGGTACCGTTGTTATGGTCATGGATTGGTTTTGGCGGGTGCGGATTAGAGTGGGGGATGACGACGATAAAAAATCAGGCGCAATTTTTCTTGTTATCGCTTTAGTTTTCGCAATTTTAACACCCCTAATTGCCCAGCTTATTAAATTTGCGATTTCCAGACAAAGGGAGTTTTTGGCGGATGCAACGGCCGTTAAATACACAAGAAATCCTACCGGTTTAGTAAATGCTCTAATAAAGGTCGCAAGTTCAAAGGAACCTTTGGAAGTTGCAAATAAGGCGACCGCTCATTTATATTTTGAAAATCCCTTAGATAATGTGCAAGGAAGCGAAGGCGTCGGCTTTCTGAAGAATCTCTTTTCAACCCACCCACCGGTTTCCGAGCGCATCAAAAGACTTCAAGAAATGTAAAGAATCCTTTAGCTGATACCATTTTCTCTTCCACTTCGGAAGTGGAAGATTTTTTGGTGCTACGAATCAAATCTCACCCAAAGGCAAGTCCTTGATTGTAGCAGGCGTCATAGACGATGTCTGTGATTTCTTCTTCTGGACGGCGTGGTGGTGGATGTCCGGTCTGTTGGAGTGATCCTCATGCCGTCCCAGCAAGCGAGCTTGAAGTTTACCCCGTTTGCTGTAGCAAGTGCTGACTGACCACTCACATCAAGAACCACCGCCTCAACATCCGTTTCCACATGTTGATCACTGGCGCCGGCGTGGATGATTACAACCTGTCCACGCTGTAGGTTTTCAATTACTGCCCCCCCCCGCGGCGTATCCGGTCATTCCATGGCAAGGCATTTTAGTTCTCCTTTCTATCGGAAATATGAGATGAGCTGAAGCAGTGGTGGGACAAAGATGATCCCAATTTGAGATTTAAACTGTATTTATGGGATTGCCTTCGATAAAAGATTCAATATTCAAAACTGTAGTATCAAGAATTCTTTGCAACGCTTCTTTGGAATTAAAAGCGTTATGTGGGGTAACAATAACATTTGGCAAATTTACCAAAACATGATTTTGCGCCAATGTTAAAAGATTATGTCTTTCTGTTGTCCCTTTTGTTAATAGCTCCCGTTCCTCCGCCAAAAAAGATTCTTCCTCCAAGACATCAAGACCAGCTCCGGCGATCTTTCCTGATTTTAGAGCGTTAAAAAGAGCTTGCGTTTCAATTAGCCCTCCTCTTGCGGTATTTATCAAATACGTCCCGTCCTTCATTAAATTAATATTCTTGTCGTTTATTATATGTTTGGTTTCTTCACAGGAAGGGCAATGTAGAGTCACGATATCAGATTCCGCGAGAACTTCATTTAAAGATTTATAAGCAAAGCCTAGATATTTTTCTAAGTCCTTTTTGGGGAATGGGTCAAAGGCTATAGCATTCATGCCAAAACCTTTGGCAATTTTTATTACATTAACCCCAATTTTTCCGGTTCCAATAACTCCTAAGGTTTTTCCTTTTAGATCAAATCCTGTAAGACCGGTGGGATCAAACGATCCCATCTTGACCCGCATTGTCGATTCAATAATTCTTTTCATTAATGTCAAGATCAGGGCAAAAGTATGTTCAGCGACAGTATTAGATCCATACTCCGGTACATTGCAAACAGTAATGCCCTTTTTTTTGCAGTATTTAATATCAATATGATCAAACCCGGTAGATTGAGTAACAATAAGTTTTACTTTAGGAAGTTTTTCTAAGATCTCTTTGGAAAATTTGGAATAGACAAATCCCGAAAGTATTTCGCATTTTTCAACTAGTGTAATATCCACTTGGGAGACAGGTCTATCAAAAAGGACCAGTTCGCATTTATTGGGAAGCGCTTTTTGGAAAAACAATTTTTCTTTTTCGTCGGTGTCAAAAAAGGCAGTGCGGATCATATCAATTAGTATAGAATATATAGAATGCGAAAGGAAATAGAAATTATAGAAATATTAAAAAAGCAAAGACCCGATGCTGTTTCAGAATTAAGTTGGATAACGCCTTTGGATTTTATGGTGGCGGTAATTCTTTCGGCGCAGGCGACAGATAAAGGTGTTAACAAGATTACCCCGAGACTCTTTGAGAAATATAAAGCCGTTAATGATTATCTTAAGATATCGCTTGAAGAATTAGAGAAAGATATATCGTCGATTAACTTTTTTAGGACGAAAGCCAAAAGGATCAAAGAGGCCTGTAATGTCATCATGAATAAGTTTCATGGGAAAATTCCGCAAACAATGGAAGAATTATTGACGATTCCCGGACTTGGAAGAAAAAGCGCCAATGTCATTTTGATAAATGTTTTTGATAAAATTGAAGGTGTTGTAGTGGACACTCATATCACTAGAGTTTCTCAAAGATTGGGATTAACAAAAGAGAAAGACGCGGTAAAAATCGAAAGGGATTTAATGAAAATTTATCCCAAAATATATTGGGCAGCCGTCTCGCATTTGTTTGTGCTCCACGGGAGATATGTTTGTAAATCCAGAAAGCCGGATTGCGTGGGGTGTTTAATTAACAAGTATTGTCCTTGGTACAGGCCGAATTAAATATGCTCACACCATCAGTTTCGGGTATTTTAATATCGATTGGAATTTTAATCGCCATGCTTTTTTCCGAGTATTTATTAAGTACACATCCGCAGGAAAAAAGAATAGGGAACAAAAGATTAAAAGCCACCGACCGCGATATATTAAGATCGCTGATTACTATCGTTCCATTTTCTCTTGTTGGAGCAAGGTTGTACCATGCCGTTAACTATTGGAATTACTATACGAATAATCCTTTGGAGATATTAAAAACATGGAATGGGGGAATGGGATTTTACGGAGCTCTGTTAGGCGGGATTCTTGCTTTTTTGGTATTCTCGTTTATCAAAAGAGCCCCCGTTTTTAAATTCCGCTTTATTGTAATTTCTGACTTTTTATTTTTATCTCTGCCTTTGGCCTATGCCATTGGTCGTTGGGAAAGTTTTATAACGCGCGATATCGTGGGAATTCCTACAAAAGTTCCGTGGGCGATTAGTGTTCCGTTTGCCTTTCGTCCTCAAGGATTTAAACTATACGATTCGTTTCACCCTGTTTTTTTATACGAATCGTTTCTATGTTTGCTTTTGTTCCTTGGTTTATACTTTGTCTTTAGGTTTGTCAAAAGGTGGAAAGCCGATGGTTCCATTTCTCTCTTGTTTTTGCTTGGTTACTCTTTAATTCGTCTAGTTACTGAATCGATGAGAATTGGGATCTGGAAGATTGGTATTTATCCTACTGCTTCAATAATCTCTATAACAATCCTTATTGTTTCAATAATACTTCTTGTCAAAATGTATCACCACCATTTCGCGAAGTTTTTCAGAAAAAGAATTAGGGCAACATCCCTTTAAGGGCACCGCCCTATTAGGATTTTGTCTAAGAAGGTACTTTAAGCAAGAGCGTTGGCGGCGAGCGGCCCATTTTATGATAAGCCAAACCAAAAGGGGTTGACCGCGTTTTTCAAGACGCATTGTTCCAATATCAATAAATCCTAAATTGTTTTCCGGAGTTACGACAATATTTCCCACGCGGTCTTTATTTCCTAAAAACAAACTCCAAGCACCAAAAAAATCCCAAGAGATTTTTTCTTTATCTTCCATGAGTTGGTTTAATTGGATCAATTTGACGAATTGGTCTTTGAGCTTTTGATCGACCAGATCGCTTTTATGTAAAATCCTGCCCTCAACAAATTTCTGAAGTAAATCGAAAGATTTCTCATTATCTTTTACAATTACATGTACCTCAGGTAAAAAATCCTTAAAGTATTTTTTAAGAATTGGAAAATCCTCTACAACCTCTTTTACATATTTTTCTTTTCCAAGCCTAATTCTTATTCCAATTGGGGATTTTAAGAGATATCCCTCGTCGTATTTACGGATTAAATTTTCACCGCCGACTGCAAAAACTGGACCGATCTTTGAAGGATCAATTTGCATATGAAACGGGACACTACCCCGAAAGGGGCAGTGCCCAGATGCTGTAAAATTCTCCGATCTTAAATTGATTGATGTTTCCTACCAAAACCCAATGAGCGCATTTTTAGTCTCACAAGCCCAAAAATCACCATCAAAAGAGGTACGCCGACAAGGTTTCCGTATTTAACGGCGTTTTTCTCCGTTTCACTTTTAAATACCAAGGGCGATGGTATACTGGATTTTGCTCTTATGGCTACAAATCCTTTGTCGTTTGTGGCCAGATCAAAAAGATTTAAGGCAAAAGAAGAATTTGCCCCATAAAAATCTTTGGTAATCATATCGTCGTTTGATATTACGATAACCTTCCCTCCGCTTTGATTTTCAGCTAGAACAGCGACACTTCTTTCTTTAAGATTGCTCTTGGAAAAATTTTTGTTGGGGGAAACATCAATTGTTGTTCCTTCGTCACTTCCAGCCGAGGACGAAGATTTTGCGATGACGGTTTGCTTTATTCCTTCCACATTCTTAAGTTCCAAATCGCTTCCCCAAGCAGTAAGAACAGGAGCGATATTTCCAAGTAAATTCTTTCCCTCTCCCGTCAAGGTAACTCTTGCAAAGTATGGGTAGGGAAGAACATAAGTAAAGAATCCTTGGTTAAGGTTGATTCTCTCGTTGTTTTGCAAATCAAAAATAAGGTCTTTGTTCAACGAAATCCCGTATGGAGCTAGCGTGTCATCAATATTATTTTTATTTTCGGTAGGGGATAGGGTAGAAATCGATATATCATAAGAATCTCCAAAAACGATAAGCGCTTTTCCGGAGTCGACAAACTTTTTAATTTTCTCGTTTGTTCCGCTATCCAGCGGTTCCTTTGGGCCGGCAAGGACTAAAATGTCTGTATCAACCGGTATTATTTTTTCTTCCTTATCTTTTGGTTCTTTAACAAGTGACAGGGTGGTCGCTTGGTAGTATTTGGAAAGTTCGTCGCGGAATGTTGCCAAATCGGAATAAAGTCCAAGGCTTTTTGCGTCCTGTAAAAACGCCACTTTTTTGTTTGATCCACCAGATACTCTCTTAACTAAGGTAATCGTTTGATATTCTAATCCCTCTGTGGATTCCAAAAAGGCGATCGGTTCCTTATCCTCTCCGTTTTTGGCAACTATTCCCAAAAGTCCTTTTTTGGCTTGAAATTCATCATTTCTTACCGTGTTAAATTGCACTGGGGTTATCCCGTCGCTTAATGCGTTTTGCTCTTCTTCGGGAGAACTGGTTTCTTTATATTCTATTTTAAGCTTGTTTCCGGGAACCATGGAAAAATCCTTTAGTAGGTCCATAAGGGCATCTTTTCTTTCGGCAAATTCTGGCGGAAGTTCTTTGGAATAATAAAAAACCAATAGGGTATTGCCATCCAATTTCCGCAAAATATCTTTGGTCGTTGGAGAAAGTGTATATACCTTATCGCGGGTTAGATCTAGGCGTATAAAAAGAGGTTTGACAAAGAAATTTAAAAGAACAACTCCAGCAAAAAGGGCCGCGACCGTTGTTTTAAGAGTGTAGGACAAAAACCTGCTACCTTTGGAAATTCGTCCTTGGGAAAGAATAAAAGCACTTAGGGCCAGAAAGAAAAGTGAGAAGCTTATAAAATATATTGCATCTCTTAAATCCAGAACCCCTTTATCAAATGAATTGATGCGGGAGAACGCGCCAAAAGAAGAAACGATGGAAGCGAAAAACGGGGGAAGCCCCATGGTAACGGAATCCGATCCCAAAAGAACAAAAGAGATAATGGTCACGAGGGATATTACAAACGCCACGATCTGATTATCGGTAAGCGTGGAAATAAGAACACCGATAGAAACAAAAAGCATTCCAAGAAAAGCAAGTCCCAAATACGATGTTAAGACAACACCCCAATCAAATTTCCCGTATAGGGAAAGGGAAGTCGGAATAGTTAAAGTAATGGCGATCATCAAAAGATAAATAAAGAATGTGCCGACAAATTTTCCAATGATAAATTGTAACGGGGAAACAGGGGCAGTAATAACAGTTTCCAAGGTTTTGTTGCTTTTTTCTCCGGCCACTGTTGCCATAGTTAAAGCCGGGATGATTACGGCAAGAAGCATCGGGATATTTAAAGTGTATGGGCGAACAGAGGCGTAGCCAGAAAGAAATATCTGGCGGAAAAATAAAAAGTAAGAAACCCCAATAAAAGCGACAAAGAATATGTAACCTACGGGCTGGTTAAAGAAGTTTAAGAACTCTCTTTTTGCTATAGTTAGGATTTTCATGTGGTTAGTTCTTTAAACACTTCATTCAAAGACTTTTTCTTTAAATAAATTTCATATAACTCCCACTTATTTTTTGCAACAAGCTTCGTAATATCTGAACGAAGGTCTTTATTCTCTTTTGAGTGGATTAAGTAAGCACCGTCTTCCAATTTTTCTACATCGGAAACACCCTTTAGGAGTTTTAGGGATTTTATGATGTCTTTTCCATCAACTTTTACATAGATCGAAGTTCCTTGCCCAACCTCCAGTTTTTTAACTGGGGAATCGGCAACAATTTCTCCTTTGTTTATTATGATCACTCTCTCGCAGGTTTTTTGTACCTCATCTAATACATGGCTACTTAACAAAACTGTTTTTTCCTTTCCAATTTGCTTAATTAAATTTCTAATATCTTCCCTTTGGTTTGGATCAAGTCCTTCGGTTGGTTCATCAAGTATTAATAAATCGGGGTTGCCAAGGAGAGCTTGGGCAAGACCTACTCGTTGGCGGAACCCTTTGGAAAGAGTAGCAATTTCTTTGTAGAAGATTTCCTCAATAAATGTTTTTTTAACTACCTCCTCGATAGCATTTTTTAGATCTTTAACACCTTTTAGGTTTCCCACATAATTAAGATACTCTTCGCATGTTAAGTTTTGGTAAAGGGGGTTATTTTCCGGAAGATACCCTAAAAGAGCCTTGTCGCTTATAGATATGTTTCCTTCATCGGCGGTGTAGAATCCTGTTATTACCCGCATGCAGGTGGTTTTTCCGGCGCCATTTGGTCCAAGTAATCCTACAACTTCCCCGTGATCAATGGAAAAGGATACATTATCCAAGGCAACCGTACCCCCAAACTTTTTTGTGACATTTTCTACTTTAAGCACCATACAGTATTAGTTTATAAACGAATTTTAATCGTTTTTCAAGAGCCTTAATTGCATGCATCTCCTCTTTCCAAAACAAAAGGCGGAAGGCCGGGGATCTTTTCTATTTCTTGAAGCACTTTATATTGCGGGTAAGGTTTTTCATCTTTATCTAGAAACGAGAAATGGTCATTCGGAGCGGGATACTTAATTGTAAAGGGCGCTACCGCGACGATTCTTTGATCGGGAAGCCAGATCTCTCTAAAAGCGATTTTGTAGAATTCCGCGACGGTCTCTTTGGAAAAATATTTAGTATTTTCATCTTCTCCCTCCTTGTGCGCCCAGCCTGTCTCGGTAATAAATATCGGAGGATCCTTAACATTAAAGTGCTTTGCCAAAAGCGCAAGTTCCCACTCGTAAGCCTTTATGGAATCTCTTCCGGAACTGTATGGACTTCCCCTATATTCCGGTTGGGGATAGGGGTGGGAGGCCCAGCCGTCCAGCTTTTTAAAAATTCCGGGGACAGCCTTGTCCATTTTAAGCAAAAACTCCTCTTCGTCAATATATCCCGGTCCGCTTCTTGCCGAAGCATTAAACGCTCCATTTAGCATAAAAAAGTTTGGGTTAACTCTTTTAAAGGAATCAATCGTCGCTGACAATATTTCGGCGTATGCTATAGGATCAGCTTTACCCCGCCAAAATCTATCATCATTCACCTCGTTATAAACGCTAATGTAACGGTTTTTTGTAGGCCACGGGAGGGAGTTTAAGAAATAAGCTGATTGGGCGATTTGTTCCTCCTGCTCTTTTTTGGTCAGATCCCAAAGTTGGATAATAGGGATCAAATGTTTTTGGTTTAGAAGTTCGAATATTTTGGTCCATTTGGACGCTTCGTAATCTTTTACATTTATGGGAAGAAGAACATATCCCCAATCGCCCCCGTTTGAGTTGACCATGTCACCGGCGTATTCCACATAATCCACCTCGGCGTAAATATACAAACCAAACTTGTTGTTTTGGTAACCAATGTTTTGTTGAGGATTTCCAAGATTTCCGTTATATGTCATGGGTTTATCAAAGCAAGGCTTTTTAAAAATTCCGGAAGGGAGGTTTTGAATATCAAGGTTTTTTACGACAGATGGTTTCCCACTAATGGAAGGGGGGGAGAAAAGATTAAGAAACAAGGGCCTCTCAAGTGCGACAGTCAATGTAGCTGTCAAAAGGAGCGCAATAACGGTCAGGAAAAGAGTGGTTTTACGCATTTGGACTATTTAAGATATTTTTCTATGGTGGCTTCAAATACCGACAGTGGTTGCGCACCGACTACAACCTCCCCTTGAATTTTTCCGGTGTCCGATGATTTTCCAATAAACGAGGTGGGGGTTCCACCAGCTCCGTAGGTTCCGGCTTCTGTTTTGTCGGCGAGAACTTCCTGTTTTTTATCTCCATTTTCCACACAAGTTTTAACTTTTGCAGAATCCGCACCAATTTGAGTGGCTAGCGCGTAAAGTTTTTCGTCTGTTATTCCCTGACCGTTTCCTGCGGAATTTTCAAAAAGCTTGCCATGAAATTTAAAGTAACCCTCATCTCCAAGTTGCGCCTTTACGCAGAGTGCCGCTTCTGCTTCTTTAGTTGCGGCGGGATCGTGAAAGGGAAGTGGGAGATTCCTAAAAACAAGCTTAACCTTTCCGGTGTCTATGTATTTTGTCTTTAGTAGAGGCTCGGTTTCTAACGCGTGTCTTTTACAAAAAGGACACTCAAAATCGGCGAATTCCACAATGGTAACTGGTGCGTCTTTACTTCCAAGAACAGGGCTTTGACCTAGACTAACTTCCACAATGGAAGGTTGTTGTGGTTCTAGATTGTCAGGTTGCGTTGGGGTGGGGTTGTTAATGGTCGGCGCAGTGACCTCTTTTGCAAATTTAACACCTAGCATTTGGGGATTATCTTTGACCACAAGCCCTACCGCAACCAAAACCCCAGCCAGTAAAATTGCCATGGGAGTTAGATAGTTTGCTTTGGATTTTTGAGCAGTTTGAGTTGTTTGTTCGTCTGACATAGGGATTTTGTAAAATCGGAATAAATATTAAGTATGTGGATCATACTAGAAGTTAAATATTTTTTCCATAGGCTTTTTTTCTTGGTACAATGACACAATGGCATATTCGTCTGGAGAGCAAAAACTTGCAAGGGTTATTTTAAACCATTCCCTGTCAATTAAACCTCGCGAGAAAGTTTTGATTACTGCGGCAAATCTCGCATCGTATCCTTTGGCAAAGGAAGTTTTTGTAGAGGCGCTAAAACTTGGTGCGTATCCTTTAATTGACGAAGCTAGTTTTCCCGGGCTTTCATACCAGTTTTTTTCTCTTGCCAACAACTGGCAATTAAACTATATTCCGCGGGAAATATTAAAAGCCAAAACGGAGTGGGCGGATGCCTATGTAAAAATATCTTCGCCGTTAAATTCCAAAGAATTAAATCAAATAGATTCAAAAAAGATTTTTGCCAGAGCGAAATTGACCAGACCTTTTGCTGATAAAATTATTGATTCCGACCGGTGGTTGTATACCGAATACCCAACGCCTTCAATGGCTCAAGATGCCGGGGTGTCTTTGGATTGGTTAATGGATTTTTACTTTAACGCCTGCCTTGTGGATTACAATAAAATGGAAAAAGAACTTTTGGCCTTGGAAAAGGTTTTAGACAAAGGTCACCTTGTAAGAGTTGTTGGAAAGGATACAGATATCTCGTTTTCCGTTAAGGGAAGATTGGCCAAGGCATGTTTTGGCGAAAGAAACCTTCCGGACGGCGAAGTTTTTTCTGCTCCCGTTACGAGAACTGCCGAAGGCAGGATATATTTTGAATTTTCCGCGGAATATTTTGGAAAAGATGTCGAGGGAATTTACTTGGAGTTTAAAAAGGGTAGAGTAGTAAAGGCAAAAGCAGAAATGGGCGAAGAAATTTTAAATGAAGTTTTATCAAGCGATGCTGGAGCTAAATCTCTTGGGGAGTTTGCCATTGGTGCAAATTACAATATAAAAGTCGGGATGAAAAATGCTTTATTCGATGAAAAAATTGGCGGCACTGTTCATTTGGCTCTTGGGCGGTCATATAAAGAGGAGCGTGGTGGCGCACCAAGTTTTGGTAATGATTCCGCAGTCCATTGGGACTTAGTTAAAGACACAAGGACAAAAGGATCTTATGTTGAACTGGACGGAAAGAAAATCTTAGTTGGCGGCAAAATTCTTTTGTAGATAACAGTACCATCATTTCTGTAGATTTCTTGGTACCCATATTTTTCTGGGTCGTCTTTCATTTCTAGATCAATAAATGTTCCAATGCTGACGAATATATAATTGGTTTGAAGAACCTCCAATTTTGTATTCCAGCTATCTTGCGCTTGCAAAATCTCAAGCCATGCCTGGTATGAGTTTTTTCCCTTCTCGGACTGCCATGCTGGCATCCTTCCGTCAATAAAAACTTTGGAATTTGGTATCTTCCAGTCTAAGAAACCCCCCCCATTCATACATATTAAAAATGTTCCCGCGGAAATCCTTTGCAAATTCAGTTGCTTTGCAAGGCAGTCTTACATACCCAGTTTCACAATATACCCCCCAATTTGTAGAAAAATTGACTACTTTGTAGATATTTCCTGGAGTCGAAAGAACAATAAGAAAAACAATAATGGAGCAGGTCGTGATTTTAATTTGGGGATGTTCCAAGATACGGTTTAATTTTGGAAGATCCATTGGGAAGAGCGCAATGATGGACAGATAGAAAATTGGAAGGTTGCGTCGGGCTTTTAGTGCCAAAATTGCAAAAAAGATAATTGTTAGAATTTCGAAAGCACTGGTTTTGTGACTCTTTAAATACTTTACAGTGTAAAACAGCGATATCACTACTGCGAAAATAATAACAAATAAAGAATGGGGAAAAATTGTCGGTACCCATTCCGCTATAGAATTTTCCAATCCTCTGGTAGCGTGTCTTAGCACTTCTACCCATACCCGCCAAAAGAATGGATTTACTAAAGTGGCAATAATTGTGCTTAAAAAAAGGGAGAACGAGAACAAGCTTTTTCTTGACCCTTCCAAAAAGAGTTTAGAGAGAAAAAAGAATAAAACAAGAACAGGCCCCAAGAAGAATCCTGCATGACTAACTATTAGTCCAGATAATCATGAGGGGAATTATTATAATTTGTTTGGGTTCCCTGACTCTCTTTAGTATGAAGATGAATAAAGCCACAAAAAACATTGTTAAAAATTGGGAGCGGAATCCTAAAGATAGGACGGACCATGAGAAAAAAATAGCCAAATAGCAAAGAGAAATTCTGGCAATAAAAGGTCCCCGGTTGGTAAAAAATGCTAAAAGAATTGTGCTAGCAGAAATAAAGGCTCCGACAATACTTAAGCCAAGAAAACCGTTTAAGGAAAAAATTATGGCTACAAGAGCATCATAGAGAAACGACGAGTAGGCCCATTTAAAATCTGGCAAAAAATAAGAATAATGGTTTTTTATACATAAATTTCCGTTAAATAGATCTTGTCCGCATCTTAAATGCCAGCCAAAATCGTTGTCAGCGTGGGGGAGAAAGAAAATTAGAAGGAGAGAAAGAACAAATATTGCAAAAGAGGCGATCTTAATTTTACTCATTACCCAATTGTATAGGATTTCGCAGGAAGCGAGTAAGCCAGATTCTGTTTTAGACCTCAATCTATCTACGCTCCATCTTTCTGCCCATGTTGCTAAAAGCCAGCTTTTGAGGGCATATTCGTGGATTGCTACTGGTGGGATTGCCCGTTTCATACCTTCGACATGCTTTCGCGAAGTCAAAGGGTCGTCTCTGTTGCTCTCAAGTCCTGTTAATTCAGAACTTGTTTTCCGCGCCTTTCGGTACGGGAACGCCAGCGGTTTTAACCGTCGGGGCTTGCGCCCCGTCCCATGCTTTTTTGTGTAGTCTGGACTTTCCTCCCGCCGTAGGCGGGTAGAGGCCCTGCTTCCTGCGGAGTTATTTTAGCACAGTTTTGTTGTTGGTACGAGGATCAGACCCCAAACCTGATTTCTAGGAAACGAGTTTCTTAAAAAGGACCTCCACAGTTTTTGCGCAGACAACGCGGCGGCCAAAACATTTATGAGGAACAAGGGCACCGCTAAAGGTTTTCGGAATATGCAATAGCTCGTGAATTAATGTTTTATCTTGATCTTCTTTTTTAAGTTTAAAAAATTTCTCCGAAATTATTTCTATTACATAGCGAGGCGCTAGGTCAAAAGCGACTTGATGAATACGGGGGAAAGAATAAATGCGCGCAATTGCCCGCGTTTTTGTGCCGTGGCTGACAATCAACTTAACGAAATCTTTGTCAACATGGGGAAATGGGATTTTCCCAATTATTTCATCTAACCGGGATTTAATTTGGGGATTTGCAAAATATTCAACCACGAAAGTATTCTAACAGAAACGCCCCCAGTTATCACACAAACTTATTGTGACAACAAGGGGCGTCAATTTTGACTGGTGTTTCTGAACCTTCTGAACCCAAGTTCAATTCTTTCGTTTCGGATATACCTCGCTATGGCAAGTTTCATATCTTGCATTGTCCCGTGTTTTGGATAAACCCTTATGTCCTGTACGGCACCTTTCTGTGTTACCACAAGAAGAGCGCAACAGGATTCGCTTACGATTTTGACGCGCAAGTTCCCAAGTCCTTGGCATGTGTGGCCAGTTATTGCGCCGAGAACTATTTTCTCAACAAGGATATTCTCACTGAGAAAAACAACGAGTTCGGTGGCATGGTCGATGACAGTTGTGTGAGTTCCAGTGATCTTTCCCCCCGCGGCGTGATTTTTCATTACCCCCTCCATAATTAAAGAACAAAAGTGTTGCTATAGTAGCAAAAAGCCCACTTAATTTCAACGATAGGATTTTAGTATTTTTGGGATTGGAGGTTCCAATATCTGGCGTATACGCTTTCGGGGTTTTGAGTGAGTATTTTGTGATTGCCTTCTTCTATTACAGTTCCTTTTTCTATCACAACAATTTTATCAGCACGCATTACGGTAGAGAGGCGGTGAGCGATAATAATTGTGGTTTTATTTTGCGCCGCTTTCCAAAATGCCTCCTGGATTTTGGCTTCGGTTTCGGAATCCAATTGGCTTGTCGCTTCATCAAAAATAATGATTTTAGGGTTTGCAAGCATTACCCGAGCAATCGCCAACCGTTGTTTTTGCCCGCCAGAAAGTTTTACGCCTCGTTCTCCAACTTCTGTATCATATTTTTTTGGTAGCCCCTGAATAAATTTATCAAGGTTTGCCATTTTCGCCGCGGCCTCAATTTGATTCTGCTTGGCGTCATCAACTCCATACCCGATGTTAAACCCAATAGTGTTGTTAAAAAGAATTGGATCTTGGGGAACAACGCCGATTAAAGACCGTAAATACGATTTTTCCATATCTTTTAAATCAACCCCGTCAATTGTAATCCTCCCACCGCTGGTATCGTAAAATCTCATCAAAAGTTTTGCGACCGTAGTTTTTCCCGCTCCCGATTCTCCAACCAACGCCACCGATTGTCCCGCACGGATTTTAAGACCGAAGTTTTTTAGGGCGCCTTTTTTTCCATCGGGGTAAGAAAAGGTTACATCTATAAATTCAATTTCTCCCTCAACTTCCTTTAGTCTTACCGGATTTGTGGGATCTTTTACCAAAGTTTCGTTTTCCAAAATGCCAAAATATTTTTTTAGGTCCGCCTGATTTTTTATGATGCTTCGCATTCGCCGGACAAAATCAAAAAACCGGCTATAAAACGCGCTTGTAAAACCAATTACTAGTATGAAATCTCCCGTTGAATAAATTCCAGCCAAGGTCTTTTTAACAGTTACAAAAAGCAAAATAAAAAAGGAAATATTGCCAAGTGTTCCAAGCGCAATCTCCAGAGCTCTAAATGAATTGGAATACGCCCAAAGTTTGGAAAGCCAAACAACAAAAGAATCTTTTAGTCTTTTTTCCTCCCTTTTTTCCTTGGCGAAAAGTTT
>Ga0066637_10001432_pt1 | contig 15463 bp, 22 predicted proteins | sample CryGeyCG2014_020_FD_62737 | JGI IMG/M metagenome (GOLD analysis project Ga0066637, IMG submission 62737) | Groundwater microbial communities from aquifer - Crystal Geyser CG08_land_8/20/14_0.20 | ecosystem: Environmental > Aquatic > Deep subsurface > Groundwater | place: USA: Utah: Grand County...
TCCTAGTTTTCTGCCAGATTTGTCTTCAAAGGAATAAATTTCTTTTTCAATTTCTTCACCAGCAGAACCTTTTTTTGTCAATAATTCTAAATATTCAACTGCAGGGGTTTCCAATGGCTTGAACCCATATTTTTCAAAGGTTTCTTTGCATATGGCTAAAACAAAGTTCTTCTTCCTCGCCAATTGAGGATCTAAGTCGCGCATTCCGCGTATCGTCTGCAACATACACATATAATAGGTTTCATTTAGGTTTAAAAACCGTTTTTCTGCTTGTTTTACTTATGCCTAAAGCACCTTTAAGGCCAAGATTAAAAAATGCAGGATCCAAAGCATGGAAAAAAGTAAGGCCTGTTGCATTATTTCCGGCAAATGCCTGGGACTTTTTTTGGGTAGGCGATCATAGGGCTATGAAAGCAAATGCCCAGCAGCAGATAATGGATCATAAAATAAGCCACGGTATTGATAAGAAAGGTCTTGCTAAATCTTTGGAAACAAACAAGGAATATTTGAAGGTTTCTGCAAGGCATAAAAAATGGCAGGATCGTGTAGATAGAAAAGATGCCCAGATAAGAAAACTTCAGGGAAAACAGGCAGAATATGCCGCAAGAACAGGCGCTAAAGCAAAAACATTGAAAGCAATTACTGCAGCAAGACTTGCTTTGAAAAAAGTGCGGCGTTGGGATTTGGCAAGAGAAGTGAAACCCTTTCAAGAGAAAAAAGCAGAGATGGAACGTTCTACTTATGAATCTTATGAATTAGCAAAAGCTAAACTCCGTGAGGTTGCAAAAAAAATTGAAGCATTGCAGTCAGACAGTTTTAAATCTGCTGATTCAGCCAGGGTATTATCAATCCAAAGCATGCTTAATCAAATTAGATTAAAATTAGCAAGGGCAGATAGAGACAGATTGTCTGGCGAAGTATTGGCACTTGAGAATACAATTCAGTTGTATGAAGATGCCCTATCAGACTTAAGAGCAAAGGGCAGAAGACATAAATCAAGAGAAAAAATTCATGCTAAAAGAATGGAAAGAAGGGGTTCAAATCCAGAACATTGGGAAGATGTCTTTGAACATGGATTTGAAAGGCTTGAAGGCCGAATGGACTCAGCCATAAGAAGGGGCGGAGTAAGAGTAAAGGATGCAACTGTTTCTGGGTTTAAAAGAGCTAGGTCTGTTCTTTCAAGAAAGAAAAAAGAATAAGTTATGAAAGAAGTAGAAAATTCTAATTTATTAATTTTTTAAAAGGCCGCGGCCGAGCCTACTACAATCAGTTCAGTGCCTCAGGTCAAAATATAGTAAAAGACATCGTTGAACTTATTTTGGTCTTTTACTACCACTTAATGCAAGCTTTAAGGGTACAATTAAATCCTTTGGATTTAATTTGTATCTAGCAAGAGGCAATTTATTCGATTATTTATGTCTCTTGCCATAGTGCCATCTGCACCTCTTTATTTCTATAATGTCCTTACCCCCTATTATTTCTTTTGTTCCTTTATGAGCCTTAGGATAATATCCTCGTAGGTTTCCCCCTTTACTGTGCTCTTTCATCCTAGTAAGCATTCAATAGTTTGCTAGTATCATAGCAAACTTTTTAAATTCTTGCTAGTATCATAGCTTTATGCCCTTACCTACCTTGGATGATATTCGCAGTTATAACCCCTGGCTTAAGGGCGAAAGCTTTGAAGTTCCTTCTTTTAAGAGGCCTATTTATTATGAAATAGAGAGGATTGTGGGAAAAAAGTTCATAATTGCTTTGACTGGGTTGAGAAGGGTCGGGAAAACGACTTTATTGAAGCAGCTTGGAAATAATCTGCGTGGTGAAAAATTCTTTTTTTCTTTTGAAGAAGACCTATTTGCCAATTATGCGTCATTAAAGCATGTTGTTGAAACATTTCTTGAAATGTCTGAAAAACCAACGATTTTTTTAGATGAAATTGGTCGAATAAAAGGATGGGCTGGGTTGCTCAAAAAATATCATGATTTGGGCAAAGCAAAATTTATAGTTTCTGGTTCTTCTGCGTTACAAATAACCAAAGGAAAAGAAAGCCTTGCAGGAAGATTAATGGAATATACATTAATGCCTTGGCAGTTTGAAGAATTTTTGGCATTGAAAGGAATTGTCGCAAAAAAAATTAGTGCAAAGAGCATTGAAAAGGCTTATCTTCAGTGGGACAAGATTGGTGAAACAGAGATAACTGAATTTTTAAAAAAAGGAGGTTTCCCAGAACTTCTTGACGTTCAAAATGAAACAGACATCAAGAAGTATATTAGAGCTAGCACAATTGATAAAATCGTGTTTGAAGATATTCCACACATTTTCGCAGTTGAAGATAAGGACAAGTTGTACGATATTTTGTGTTATGTTGCAAGAGAAAGCGGTAATATTTTATTGCCGTCCCATTTAGGCCAGGCATTGGAGGTATCAAAGGACACAGTAAAGAAATATTTATTTTACTTGAAATATGCTTATCTGGTTGAATTGCTCCCTATTGAGGGAAGCACCATCAAAAGTTTTAGGAGACCTAAGAAGGTTTATGCAAGCTGTCCTTCAATTTCTTATGCCCTGTCATTAGACTATGATGAAAGCAGGCTTGTTGAAACTGCAGTTTTTGCTAAGCTAAATAATGAATCAAAAGAATTGTTTTTTTTCAGGGATGCCCAAAAACACGAAGTAGATTTTACTGGAAAGTTAGTCATCGAATCAAAGTGGAAAAATCAAATAACTGATGCGGATTTAAAATCGTTGTGGTATTTTATGAAAAAGAAAAGAATCAAAAAAGCAATAGTTGTTTCAAAACACTTTGAAGTGAAGAAAAAAGAAGATATGCTTGTATACTGCCTTCCTCTCGCATTTTTCCTCCTTTTAGACCTAACCGAATTCAAGTTCAAATAAACGCATTTTTCAGAATGTTTCTACTCTGCGCCAGTTTCCTATTTAGGAAACTTTTGTAATTTTAGGAAACAGGGAGTCGATTATTAAACTTGCCCTTTATTTTAAAAAACAAAAAATAAAGACTAAAAATCATTATGCCAAAAAAAATAACTTTTGGCCGCGGCCGAGAATCGAACTCGGTTCCAAGGGTGACCATCATTTCTAACCTAAGAATCTTCTTTTCTTTGATCCCTAGGAACTTTCTTTTCTTTCTAAGAAAAGAAAGTTGCTAGTCCACAGCCCTAGATACTAGCCATTGTACTACCGCAGCCATACTGAGCTCTAATTATAAAAATAATAATAAGAGATATAAAGAATAAGAATAAGAAAAAAATAAAAATAGATAGAAGGTTAAAATTTAGTAATCCCCACCTTCTCCTTCAAAGTCTTCACCAGAGTCTTCATCTTCTTCATCTTCGAAGTCTTCACCAGAGTCTGAATCTGAGTCGAAGTCATTGTCATCCCCACATGCACTACAACCATACATCAGATTGAATACCATTAATTATCACCTATGCTAAACTATTAGCCCTAATATTTAAAAACCTATTTGAAGCTTTGGCTTATTTTGCCAAATACTGAGTTATAAAGGCCTTTTATGTGAACTTACCCTTCTTGGAAGAATCTTTTGTACCTTTCTTTTATTTGCCGGCGCTATTCCTTTTCCCAATGTTTTTACCATTTTTATGTGTTCTGGTTTTATGAAATAACTTCCAGGTTCTAATTGCATATATCCTTCCTTTCTAATTCTTTCAATAAATTCTCTTCCTTGATCAGTAAGTTTTGTTGCTTCAATTAGTCTCAATCCATACCTGACAGAACCAAATCTTCTGGCTAAATTTATTCATAATACTCTCATGGGGGTTGTGCCAAATCTTTTTATGAATTCTTCCCTAACTTTAAATTTCTTTTCAAATGCTTGCCGTTTTTTTTCTTCTGCAGGAGGTAATGGTACTTTCATAGTGTCAGACATATCAATTAGCCTAATTGTATTTCTTCCTTCAGCCCTAAAATGAATCATTGCTAAAGGCAACCAAGTTCCTTGAAATTTAAATTCAGCAGAAAGAAATTCTTTTTCTTTTTTTATCCTGAATTGGGTCATTGTAAAAATTCTCCTTTTTCTTTTCTTTTGATAAAAATTTTGGGGGAGCCGAGATTTGAACTCGGATCGGCACCAAATTATAAGATTAAGTCTTTCCCCAAGGTGCAATGATGCCAGGTTACACCACTCCCCCTTCTTAATTAGTTTTCTAGGCACAATATTTTAACTTTATCTAGTAGATGATTTTATGCACGGGACAGTCTTCAAAACTTTTTATTAAAAGTTTTATCAAAAATTGCTCCTTTGGAGCATACTGTCCTAACCATTGCTTCGCAATGGTTATGCACGGGACAGGATTCAAAACTTTTTTTAGAAAAAAAGTTTTATCAAAAATTTATGCTATCCAGTGCCAACCTTCGGTTGGCATTGCACGGGACAGGATTCGAACCTGCGAAGCCACTAAGGCGTCGGCCCCTAAAGCCGATGGATTAGGCCACTCTCCAACCCGTGCTTCCGTCTTTTCTTTTCTCTTTAAAAAGAGAAAAGAAAATATAGGTTGTCAAAAGAAAAGAGAAATCTCTCTAATAACATACCTGACTAAGCTAATTAAATAGTTTCTTTTCTTTGAACCCAAGGGCCTTTCTTTTCTTGTAAAGAAAAGAAAGGGGCTTGCCCCCACTGGGAATCGAACCCAGATCTCAGGTTCCGCAAACCTGCATTCTGATCCATTATACTATAGGGGCTATATAGTAATAGCTTTAAGCGAGGTATTAATTATTTTACTAATAGGATTACTTCTTGGCCATCTATTAAGAAAGAATTTTCAGCCTGTGTTACAATGCAGCCATTTTCATCCTTTAATATTGGATAAGCCCTAATGCATTTTTTCTGCATTAATTCCCTGAACGCTATTTTTCTTTCAAATTCACTCATTTTTATTTTGCCAGAAATCCAGCGCTCAGCAAATGGCAGGGTTTCATATTCTTTTAAAATTAATTCCATTATTTTACGCGCAGTTTTGTCCCTTGTTGGCTTTACTTCATCAGCCATAAAGATCTGGCAGGCAGATCCTTCCTTTACTAATCCAGAACCGTTTGTTACAAAGGGTTCAATTGCATAAACATGCCCTTCTTCAAATCTTTTTGAATCATTTGTTGCTATGTTTGGAATGCTTGGCGGGGCATGCTGTATATATTGCTCCAGGCCGTGGCCCGTAAGATTTTGCACAGGCTTAAATCCGGCTTCCTTAATTGTTTTTTCAACTATTTCCCCAATCTTTTTTATTTCCAAACCAGCTCCATTTTCCAGCACAAGTTTTAATGCTTCATTCAAAGCAGTTTCATTTACCTTAATCATATCTTTCCATTCGCCTGAAAGATTTATGGTGAAAGCTGAATCTGCAATATATCCATCAACATGCACGCCAATATCTACCTTCAAAACATCCTCTTTCTTGATTGTTAATTCATCATTAATATCAGCAGTCCTGTGCGCTGCTTCATTGTTAAATGAAAGGTTTACCGGGAAAGCAGGCTTTCCGCCGCTTTTTACAATGAATTTTTCAATGCCTTCAGCTATGTCCAACAATTTCGCATCGCTTTTAATTATCTTTCTTGCTTCTTCCTGCGTTTCCTTTAAAATTTCCCCAGCTTTTACATATTTTTTTACTATTTTTGAATCCAAAAAATCACCATTTCATCAATATTAATATAAATTACCTATTCCAAAGTGTTTTATTTCTGAGGTTATGCACCAAAAAATGCCTGAAGGGTTTTCTGCTTTCCCCCGTGTTTTAAATCATCCTCGCTATGGCCTAATTCCTGCATTATTTTAATGACTGCAGGCAGTACTTGGTGTGAAATATAATAGTCAGCATCATAATTGCCTTCTTTTACAAATTCAGCCAATTCAGCCCTGTCGCTGATGCTTTTGCCAGATTTTGTTACAATATATTCTATCACAGAGCCTATTTCAATGCTTTTGCCTCTTTGAATCGCTTTTTTTGCAGCAGCAACATGCGGCCCAATGCTTTCATAATCCTTCAGCTTCCTTTTTATTTGTGTGTAAATTATCAATTCCTCTTTTTTTGCCTTTCCTGATTTCAAATAATCAAGCGTTTCTTTTACAATATTAATGGCTTTTGCAGAATCCCCCTCTTTTAACACAGCTTCAATTACTCTTCTTTGTGTGTCTTTTGCAATGCGGGCCCAGTCCCTTCTCACATATTCAAAGCCGACAATCTTCAACCTTCCTTTTTCATCCATTAAAGCATATTTTTTCTTTGCTGCTTCATCAGAACCTCGCTTTGTTACGAACAATCCCCTTTTATAAAAACCCTCAATTTCAAGGTTCATTACTCCGGGTAGTTTGTTATTTATCTCATCCGCAAATTTAATTATATCATCCTTTGCCCTGTTTTTTGGGATTTCCAGGAATGCAGAATCAGTATCCCCCGCGATCCATCTAAATCCTGCTTTTTCAGCTTCAGCCCCAACCATCTGCGCATATTGCCTGCTAAAAGCAGTGACAGCGCTTGCACATTCCCTTGAATACCATCTGAAGCGCGCATATCCTAATGAGCCATATGTGGCATTCAGAATTATTTTCAAAGAGGTCTGCTGTGCATTCAATACCTTGTATTCCATGCTTTCTTTGTCCATCTTTTTGACCATTTCTTTCAGCTTGATTCTTTTCTCAAATAATTGCTTCAGTGTGTTTGATAAAAATCCGGGTTTTTTTGTGCAAAAATAATTGTTATTCGGGGCCATGTTTTTCTGTTTGCATTCCTCATGCCCGCAATTTAAAGTATCTGGGCTTATGTTGTGTGAAATCATTATGGTAGGATGCAAGGATGAAAAATCCAAAACAGCAATATTTTCATGCAATCCTGGTTCAGGCTCCTTTACAAAGCCGCCAACATATGTCTGCATCATCCTTTGATTTATTAAGGATTCATTTGGGTCATTAGGAATTAGAATGCCTAAATTCGCACTCTCCAAAACAAGAAGATTTTCAACTAAGGTAGACGAAGCAGCCCTTGTGGTATCATAAAGATTCTGTTTCACAAGCTTGGAAAGTTCAACAAATATCGGCAGATAATTTTTGATTAATTTAAATGTTACTTCAGAATCTTCTTTGTTGTAATTTGCCAGCCTTTCCAACCCTTTATTGGAATTCCAAATCTGATTTATTTCCTCTGCCTTTACTTTTTCTTTCCATTCCCCAAATATTGCTTCGCTTACAGATTCCAAATCAAACTTAATCAGATTTACAACACCCAATCTTGCGAGAATCCTTACAATTAAATAAGCATCAACATGCTGCAATCCCTTAATCAGGACAGCATTACCCATGCCTTTTCTTTTTATCATCGGTTCACTGTTGTCTAATCCAATCTTTACCCCTGTTTTTAATTTATCCGCCCGGGTTTTTATGTAAGGAATATCAAATGAATCGCCGTTATATGTCCCAAGGATATCCAAATCAGATTCTTTAATCAATGATACAATTTTCTCAATAAGCCCTTTTTCATCATTTACTTTTATTGCATAATCCTTCTCAATGGGCTTTTCACAGATTACTTTTGTCCAATTTTCTGTACCAAATGATGCCATCAATATCGGGTCTAATTGTGGATTGGAAAATCTTTCTGGCGATAATGTTTCCAAATCAAATACGCCAATATTAAATTTTATGGGCCTATCCTCCAATTTCTCAATTTTTTCAACTGAATTATTTTCATCAACAGAAATTTCAAGATAGTCAAAATATGTCAGGTTTTTATCAATCAAATATCTGCGGGCGAATGGCAGTTTATATTCCCGCCTCTCAATTACATAGCTTAATTCCTTGCATTTTGCCCTTGCATCAACAAGCATCCTTGTTGAATCAAAAGTTAGTTTTAATACTTCCCTTGGTTTGTCATTTATGTTCAATTTTTTTTCAACAATTTCTGCTCGCTTTAAAACGCCCTTTAAATCTTCAGCTATTTTTGCCTTGTCCTTTTCCGGATTTTCAACTATGGCATAAAAATAGGGCCTAAATGAATGATCTTTAACAATTTCATGGCTTTTTTCTGTTTTGATAAAGAGCCTTATGACTGATTTTTCACTTACATCAGTATAATCAGCATCAAGCAAAAAACCGCTTATTTTAGGCATATTACCACTATTTCTACGGCATAAAATAATTTAAACTCAGCGTGTTGAACACCTATAAATATATGCCTTCAAACATTTAATTACTCATTTATTAATGATTATTCAACACGCTGACCTGGCTTTGCATTATTTTCGCTATCTTTTCCCAAGAAGAAAGATTATAAAACAGAATATTCCTTATTTCTAACATGCCAAGACCACAACAGCAGCAATCTAATATCCAGCAAAGGAAGCCTATGAAGCAGGATCCTAAAGTAATGCTAATGGAATTGGCAAATGATGTCCGTTCCTTAAATTCTTCAGTAATGCTTATTTCACAAAAAATGAGGCATGTTATAAGGAATGAAAAAATACTTGGAAGAAATTTAGTTGTTCTTTACAAAAAGGTTAAATCTGGGGAAATAGGGGCATCAGGAAAAGGGGATATGCCAAGCGATTTGTCAAAGCGATTGTCAGATATTGAAACTAATTTGCAGAATCTGGCAGAAAAAACGAATATGATGGTTTCAGAGACTGCTTCCATGAAAAATTCAATGGTTACTGAAGACCAGTTGAAAGAATTGAAATATGTGATAGATGCAATTAATCCTTTATCCTATGTTACTCTTGACCAGGCAAAGCAGATGATTGATGATAAAATGGCAGAAATGCAGGCAAAAAGGCCAGCAACACCAAGAAGATAATTGCAGTAAAATAAATCTAAAACTAATTTGATATTTATTTTCTAAATTTATTCGGTTCTGCTTAATGGCGGCCTTATCTTTACCCTATAATCCCTTCTTCCCTTTACCTGAATACCAGCATCATTTCCATTTACCAATGTTATGCGGCTGTTTATAGCTTCATTTAATTCAGAATCTAAATTAGCAGAAGCTTCTGTTTCCAATACCATCAAAATCCCTTTGCTTTCAAGCGATAAAAGCTGTTCTTTTATTGCTTTTATCATTTTATTGTCAATATCCGCAGGCAAAATATTTTCGGCATTTGGCAGAACAACCATTGCATTTATTTTTTGGCCTTTACTTTCACCATAATATTCAATCAAGGAAGTTAATGTTGAATTTATGAACATTAAAGTTTCTCTTTTCCCCAACCCTTTGCATGAAAGAATATTTGCCCTGGCTATTTTACCGCTTATTTTTGCCAATTCTGGAATATCCATTAATTTATCAAAAATGTCAGGATACCTTAAATCAAATAAAGATAATATCCGAATTGCCTTATTTTTGTCATACTGCCCAATTTTTTCCAAATCCCTTTTTGCCGTATTCAATGCCTGCTTTATGCTTGCAGAATCAGAGTCATTTATTAAAGTAGCAATGGCTTTGCTTACATTATTTTCCCCCAATCCTAAGAGTTCAACTGTTGCTTTTCCATCTAATTTTGATAACTCTGTTTTTAGGCCTGAATTTGCAACAAGTTCTTTCATCGGAAAACCCATGGCTTCCAGGTCTAATTTATATTCTTTAATTGTTTTTGCCTCAAAACTGGGATAATTCAAGCCAGAAAATTCATTCCCAAAAGAAAATACCATTGCTGGCACCCTTGATAATAATGAAGATTCAATTAAAACCCGGGCAGCAAATAATCTCTGTTTTTTATCATTCCCATCAATTAAAGTTCTGTTAAAAAGGCTTAATGGTTCTTTTACTAAATTTCCCTCCTTCGTTAATCCCAATATTAGTTCACCATAATCCTGCATTTCTGTTTTTTGCTGCCATTTTGGCTTTTCAGAAGAAACAGGCAGAACAAGCAGATTTACCAAAGGATTTGAGTAGAATGATTGCTTTACTTCATCTTGGCATTCCTTTAATTCAAGCAATTCAACATCATATGCCTTTGAGAAATTTCTCATGGCATCGCACAAATCATCTAACCTTTTTATTATCTCATTGCCTTTTTCCCCTATTTCAGATTCTTCCAGGGAAGAATATGCAATATCTGAGCCAACAAAAATGAATTTTGAGCTTTTGTTATCTGCCCTTAGATCTATGCCCAAGATTTTTTTAGGGAATGTATCAATAAAACCTTCGACATTCCCTTGCGCATAATACACTTTAAATAATTCTAAAATAGCGCCAATCCTTTTTCCCTTGTCTTCCTCATAAATTACCGAAAGTAATGTTTCCCTTGGGTTAGAGTAGATTTCAATATCATGGCCCTGGTATTTTCCATTAAATATCAAGTCCCAAGGACCTGAAGCTATTTTTATGCCCATACAGACTTATTAATATATGAATAACTATTTTAAATAAGTAAAGGCTATATTTATTAATTGGTATTTTGTTTTGAGAGCATGGTAAGCGAAAAGATAATTTTTGAAACAATAGAAAGGATGAAACAGGCAGGCCTTTCTGACGATTTAATTATTAATACTTTAATGGATGTTGGCATTTCAAAAGAGGAAGCTGCTAATTATTTGGCTAAAGCTTCTGGCAATATTGTTCAGGCAAAGCCAGCCGAACCAGAGTTAGAGACTGAAGAAATTGAAGGTGAAGAGCCTGAAGAAGAGATGCATGAGATTATTGCAGAAAAAACAGCTTCAAAGATAAAAGAACACTTAATTTCTGCAGGGGAAGAACATGCAGTGCTTGCCCAGAATACGCAAGCAGCATTAGAGGATCATTCTGATAAATTGGATAGCATTGAGTCAAAGATAAATGCTTTATCCTCCCAGCCTGTTGCAACATCAGGTTCAGCAGATGTTGCACAATTCAGGTATGCGTTGGAGGAATTGAAAAAAGAGGTTGCAGAGACAAAAGCATTGGCATCAGCAACAAAAACCCTGATGGAAAAAATCCTTGATATCAACAGGCAGATTCTTACTAAGTTGTAAAGCCATCTTTTAGGATTTTATTTATTTGAATGCTTTGTACCATTTTTCATATTCTTTATGTGTGCTAAAACAATGCAATATCGTCAGATCTAAGTTATCCATTTGGCAAACAAGCCTAGCTTGTTTTGTAACATCTTCAGTATAAAAAGGAACTCCAAATCGCATATGTTTTCTTGGAGGTATTTCAGATATTTTTTCTATATGCTTAATGAATATTTTTCTTAAGGAGTTATTTCAGATATTTTTTCTATATGCTTAATGAATATTTTTCTTAAGGAGTTATCCATATTATCTAGTTCTTTTTCAGCATTCTCCGAGAATAAAATATTCATTAAATCACTTTATCTTATATTTATTTTTTATCACAGCCAAACTTTTTGTCTTTAATTTCCCCTCTTTTATTTGCTGCATCTCGAAACTTACACCTTTATTTACTAACCTAAATTCATCTTCATCAAGCATTCTCTCATATGCTAACAATGCTTGCCTTATTACTTCAGTTTGACTGCCAGCATACTCTTTTTCAATTACTTTTTTTATTATTGCCTCATAAGGGTTGCCAAGATTTACATTCATTGTTTTCACCATACCTCTTTATTTTATGCTCATTAATCATATTATACTATGTACATTAAGGTATATAAATAGTGCTCATCTGTTGTGCATTAATGGTTCATTAGTTCCCGGAATTTTTTAATCATATGGTCGATTGCTGAGGCGCCTTTTCTTTTTACTGGCATATCAATTAAGCCGGTTTTCTTTGGATTATATAAAAAATCAGAGCTTAATTTCCCTGCATCAGAGACCATTTCTTCAACAATATGCCCTGAAGGCGGAGTAGGGTGTGCTGATTCAACCTTTTCAGGGATTCCTGCGCCTAATGCTTTCAAGATTCCGGTAATTGATTTCACAATAAAAAGAACACAGAAAAAGCCGTTAATTATCAAAAAAGCACTTTGTCCTATCATAGCATATGCTGCAAATATATAGGTGGGAAAAAGTATTATGTACCATGTAATAGCTTCCCCGGAGATTCCAAAATTAAGAATTATTAAGAACCAAAAAACAAAGAAATTAACATACAAGTTGTCGATATAATAAATTAAGCAAATTACCCCTGCAAAAGTGACAAATGGTCGCCACCATGGCGCAGGTTTTGGCTGCGGCTTTACCAGCGTTTTTGCCCTATTTTCTCCCATTTTCATTACCCGCCATTTATTTTTTGCTAATTTCTACTTTGAGATTCCTTTAATTGCCTTAAAGATTACAATTATGCCCAATACTATATTGATTATAAGAAAGCTAAATTGCGCCAACCTTCCATATGCTGCTATAAAATATGTTGGGAAGAACATAATATAAATTACTGCAGCAGTTAAGGTAAACCCAAAATTTATTAGGATGAGGAACCAGAATACAAAGAAATTTACTGTAATGTCTTTAATGAAAAATATCAGGGCAAGTACTCCGATGATTGTGATAAAAGGGACCCACCAAGCTTTTGCATCTTTCCCTTTTCTGCTTCTGTTCATACAAAAGTGCCCTGTTCAATAGCCAGGAGGAGCTCCTCCTCCGCCAAGAAGATCAGAGCCCATTGGTGAATAATATTCTGGCTGCTGCCCTTCCCCTTTCAATCCTAATGCAAATGCCAATATCATTAAGCCAAATATGGCAAATGGCCATAAGTCACCCATAACCTCTTTTGAAACAAAAAGCAAAACAGTGCCTATTCCAAGAATTATCATTGCAGGCATAGACCTTGTTGAGATTATTGATAAAATTAAAGTGCCAAAAACAATCCAGTTTTGCCCGGCATTATATGCTACCATCATTATTACCAATGTTAAGAATAAACTAAATACATCCATTATTTTTCACCAGATCTTCTTTCTGCTTTAATTTTCACCAATTTTTTCTATTTTAAGTTTCATTAAATTTTCTTTCTTCTTTACTTTTTATTAAATATTCTTTCTAAATTTTAAAATTCATTAATAATTTATTCCCTGAAATAATCCCTTCTTTCAGCTTCCTCAGGATATTTCTCCAGGAAATGCTTGCCAAAGAATGAAAATAAAAATAAGGCTACTGGCAGCCATACTAAATCAGGATATTGGAAGAATGTCAGATAAACAACAATCACACCAAATAAAATTGCAAGCTTGGCTGAACCTAATTGATTCTTTGCCCAGCCATATATCCAAATAAGATAAAATAATGACAATACTGTCCTTAGATCATTCCACAAATCTCCCATTATCCCACTTCTTTCTCATAAATTTAAGTCTCTTAATATATCTTCCTTCTTGCTGTTTAAAACCATTTGGTTTTACTTTTTTTCAATTTCTTTACCTGTTTTTTTGCTTTTCTAACTTCTGTACTTTTTTAACATTATTATTTATTCTGAAATTTTTATTGTTTAGGCCTTAAGGCAGTGCCAATACTCCAAATCACAACAGACATGAACTGGAATGCCAATAAAACATAGAACATTATGTAGATAGAGGTTGAGAAATAAGGGTGCCTAATTACTAATAAATATATAAGAACAGCGCTGACTATCAGGGATGGAGTACCAGGCCCTAAAAAGCCCCTAACAGTGGTAAATATCATAAAAATGAGGACAATGCGCATTATAATGTCGACAGCAGGGAACATTATCATTAAAATAGGGGGTATAGCAGCTAAAATGATGAATCCTGCCAGAATTATAAGCACAAAAGGAGATCCCTTCTGATTCATCCAAAAGATGTCTTTTTGGTTATCAAACATGGTTTACCGACCTCTTGGCGGATGCATCATATGTTGCATCATTTTTATCCTTTCCATTCTGGCTGCAGCATCTGCCCCGGTTCCCTTATGTTCGCCAGGTTTAACCTGGCCTCCACCAACCATCCCACTAACAAATAATATGTCGATAATTATGGATGAAAATCCTAAAATAAGTAGAGTATAAAGCACATATATTCCACCAAAGAACCACCACATATCAAACATCACAAACCAGACAATTACAGCCATTACTGCTAAGGATAATGGGGCTGTTCCTAAATGGTTCTTTACAAATGAAATTAGGGTAATTAGCACAAATATCTTTAAGGCTAACTGCATATCCAAATACCATTCTGTGAAGAATAGTATTATTTCAAGCGGAATCATGGCAGTACAAATAGGATTTTGTTATTTAAAATACTTATTGTGTCTTAAGCAACATTAGTTATAAGTATGCTCATCCCTTCTTTCGATTGTTAAAACTTTTATTTTTAGTTCTTGCCAATATATTTTGTAAACAATCCTGAACTGTCCAATCTTTATCCTATATGTATCTTCCGTCCCAGAAATTTTCTTTAGGTCAAATAATTTTGCAGGGATAGTGGTTTTGTTTAAAATTAGAAATATCTGTTTTAACCTTTCTTTTAATTGGCAATCACAGTTTTTGACAAATTTAGAGGATTTATTGCTGAACAGTAGTTCAAACAATTAGTTCATCTCCATTATGAGAATAATTCTTTGAATGATCTTTCCTTGCCTGATTCCATTTCTGCCATTATTTTTTTAAGTTCAATAAGCTCTTTTTTGCTTATTCTTTCTTCAGGAATTAAAGCAAACTTTACTACTTCAATCTGTTTTTGCAGGGCTTTTAATTCATTATATACTTGGGTTAAGGTTATTCTATTCATATTTATCTAAATAATTGGATTTATGCTTAATTAAATAGGTTTCTATACATTTCTGTTGGCAATGGTGAGGTGAAAACCACAATTCAAATCAAAGATTTGAATGTGCATTTAAATTCTTTGAATTTAAATTGCAATTCGAGTTAGTGATGACAACGCAACGCTGAATTAAGACCTCTTTACTTGTTTTTTTGAAAAATCTTCACCGGAAACCTGCTCTCTAAAAAGCTTTAAAAAGACTTAATATATAACCATATATGCGACTATATAAAAGGTGTTGGGATGGCAAGAAAAACAATTGCATTAAGTGTGGATGACCAAGTCTATGAAACATATAGAAAAATCTGTGATAAAAACGGTTGGATTTTGTCTAAACAGATTGAGAATTTTATGGCTGAGCAGATAAAAAAGAATGGTGTTAAAAATGATTGATAATCAGTTATGGGCAAAAGAAAAGGAAGTTGACTTTTTTACTAAGTCGTTGGAAGTTGCTTCTCCTGAACAATTGTTTTATACAACAAAGAACGGAAAGTATTATGCTTATTGGCCAAAAAATTATAAAGGTTCAAAAACAACACTTCAAAGCAGAAACGCTTTTATTGGAGCTTACACTGAAAAATGGGCTCAAAGTGTACTAAAAGATGTTGCAAAAGATTTGGGTGCTTATGCTGTTAGAAATGTTGTGTGTGAAGAATTAGAACTTACAACAGGTTCGCCTGCAGACGTGGCCATTTGTAAAAAAGATTCTGTTTTTCAAAAACCAGAGGATATACTTGCACTTTTTGAAGTTAAAATGTCAATTGTATGGAATTGGGAACTG
>Ga0066637_10001436_pt1 | contig 15431 bp, 10 predicted proteins | sample CryGeyCG2014_020_FD_62737 | JGI IMG/M metagenome (GOLD analysis project Ga0066637, IMG submission 62737) | Groundwater microbial communities from aquifer - Crystal Geyser CG08_land_8/20/14_0.20 | ecosystem: Environmental > Aquatic > Deep subsurface > Groundwater | place: USA: Utah: Grand County...
GTGTATAACAAAACTACTCTTTTATTATCAATAAATCTCAGTAGTTATTTTAAAGATTTTTGTGAATTTAAAGATGGAAAGTGTGATAGAGATTGCGGGAAAAAAGATATAGACTGGCCAAGCGGGGATATTAATCTTGATAAAATAATAAACATTTTCGATTTGGCAGCTGTTGGATTATGTTACGGAAGAGCTGCAACAGGCACATGCGCAAGCGCAGACTTAAACTCTGATAGCAGCATAAACATTTTTGATTTGGCAACAGTTGGCTTGAATTATGGGAGGAGCTGTTAAAATTGAAATATATTTTGTATAAGCATAATTTATTTATACCTTTAATTATTTTTATTTATTGATAGAAAAATGAAAGAGGGATTGTTTTTGTTTGGGGCAATAATGGGGGTTCTATTTCTTAACCTTAGTGTTGTCGCTGAAGAATTTTCTGTAATTGAGTTCAAGAATCTGCCTAATAACATTATAACAAACATCCCTGCCTTTCTTGTAACCGGCAGAACACCTTTAACAACCAGCGAGGCTTTCGTCAATGGTCAGAATGTGACACTTGACATTGATAAGTATTACTTTGATAAGCATTTTTTTGCAGTAGTTGATTTAAATGAGGGAATAAACACTATCATGATAAGTGTTATTGATAAAAACGGTTCAAATGCCACCTACACTAAACAAATTGAATATGACCCAGATTACTCAACAGAAGAGAATGAATTGATTTATGCAAATGTAGATTATGAAAAAACAGGAGGTGTGATTGTAATTGATGTCAAAAAGGGTTATTTTTTGGGAATAATAAAAAGTAAATTAATACAGGGCATTACCAGGGATGGTTCGGAAATAGTTTTATGGAATGGAGAACGTTATTCAACAAAAACAAATAGCTATACTGAAAGAAGTTTGCCTGATTATCCTAGATCTAAGTTGCTGTTTTCACATAATGGGAATTATGTCTATTACACGAATTACAAAGTTAATTTGAGTTCCAATTCAATTGAAAGTAATTTATCTGCATATCTGAATATAGCAGATATATCTCAAGACGACAAAAAAATTGTCACTCCCTCCGAATATATTTACACTGAAAATAACACTTTTGTTGAGATGTATTATCGTAATGGAAGTTTAGTTTACCTCGGGGATTTGGTGATTGACCCGACAGGGAAATTTGTGATACATTCTAGCTTTGGCTCTGCAAATGGCAAGCTAACCATTCTACATGCTGAAGATGCTTCAATAGCTAAAGAGTATTTTTATAATGACGAGTTAGACTATGCAGGAGACATTGTATTTTCTCCTGACGGGAAAAAAATGTATGCTGGATACTCTGGAAATCCCAGCTACGGTCTGGGCGGGATTCACATAGTTGATATGAGTACTCTCGAGCGTAATAGTATATTTTGGTTGAATGGAGCGAGGTCTCTTGCTGTTTCAAAAGATGGAAAAGTATATGCCTCCGCGTCTGGACCAACAAAAAGAGGAATTGTTGAGTTGATTCCAAAAGAATATGATTGGGGGACTGGACGACTTGAAATCAAAAAAGTATACTTTGTAAAGCCATCTGAGTATTGGAACGGCAACATTTTTTATAAATCCCGCATTTGCAAGGGCGATGTTAATGGTGATTATAAAGTTGATATTTTTGATTTGGCAGCTGTTGGATTAGCTTATGGGGGTGTTCCTGGAGATGATAATTGGAATGCAGCTGCAGATTTAAATCAAGACGGCAGTATAAACATTTTTGACCTCGCAACCGTCGGCCTGAATTATGGGAAGGAGTGTTAGTTGGGGGTATAAATATTTATAAGGATTGATTCCTTAAGAATTTGGAGATGAAAATTAAAAAAAGTTTTTTGGTTTTTATTTTTGGAGTTGTGTTAATTTTAATTGGTTTGATTGGGGGTGTGAGTGCTGCCAAATTCAACATAGGTGATACTGTTGAGGTTTATAATACTGGAGCAAGTGGATTAGTTGTTCGTGGACCAAATGCGTGTGACGCACAAATTGGTGGAAAGTGGGATGGAGATAAGGGAACAGTTTTATCTGGTCCGGTTTTCTGCAGCAGCTACAATCGCTGGAAAATTAGATGGGGTGGTGGGTTGGAGGGATGGAGTGCTGAAGATTGGTTAAGAAAAGTGTCAATTGTAACAGTTCCTTCTGTTGAGACAAGAGCTGCATCAAGCATAGGCCAGACATCGGCATTTCTTAATGCAAGAGTTCTTAATGATGGGGGCGCAAGCATTCTTGAAAGGAGATTTAGCTGGGGAACAACTTTTTCATGTTCTGATGGCTGGACAAATACTGACATAGAAGTTTCAGGAGATTATTTTTCTTATTATCTGACAGGATTGCAACCAGGAACAACATATTATTTTCAATCATGGGCAAGAAATTCTGCTGGATGGGGTAACGGAAATGTTGTAAGTTTTACAACTTCGCAACCATCATGCTCCTGCACTTCGTGGATAAATGGGGCTTGTGGTGGAGGGAGTTGTTCTTCTACACAAAGGCAACAAACAAGAACATGCACTCCTTCAGGATGTGACTCTGAATCAAAATGCGTAAGTGATGCAAGTTGCCAGACCTGCACTCCTAATTTAAAAAGATGCAATGGAAATATTGTTGAAACATGCAAATCAGATGGTTCTAGCTGGACAACAACACAGAATTGTGGCAAAACATCTTATTGCTCAGCTAACTCGTGCATATCATGTACATCAAATACAGCAAATTGCAATGAAAATCCTTCTGATGCTTGTGAAATTAATTTAATGACAGACAACAATAACTGTGGAAGTTGTGGAAATGTTTGTGGAGCAGGACAGAGTTGTCAGAGTGGGGTTTGTGAATGTAGTCAGAATTTATATGGATTACCAGCAACAAGTGGAAAAGTATCTTATTTTTGTGATACTTGTTGTTCCACTTCTGCATGGGGTGTTCCTTTAGGTCCAGATTGTGGAAGTGATGATGCTACTAAATATTGGTTTGTTGCTATGCGCTGGCCATATTATGATCCCTGCACAGGTTTTTCAGATCCAAGTATAAAGTCATGGTGGCACAATAAAAAAATTCTTGTAACAAATCCTTCTAATGGAAAACAAGTGGTGTTAGCTGTTAAAGATTGGGGACCGTGCAATAGTTGTATTCTTAATTGTCCTATATCTGCACAAAATAGAGTGATTGATGTTTCTAAAGCTGCCTTAGATTCTTTGGGAGCAGTAACTGATAATGTTTTGAATATAGAATTTGCTGATCCAAATGCGCTGCTTGGACCTGTTGGTAGTTCTTCTGTATCTAAACCTCCAGTTGTTTCTCGCACTGAATGGGGATGTCCAGATGGACAATCAAGTCCAAATTGGTGGGACGGACCAACTCCAAAATATTCTTCTGTTACACATATTATAATTCATCACACCGTCACACCAAATCAATTACCCTGGGGATCTGGTGTTGACACATGGGATAAAGTTGTGCATAAGATATGGGATATGCATGCACTAAAACTCGGTGAAATTGGAACATGGGGGGTAGGTCAGAATGGTTGGGGAGATATAGGCTATAATTATTTAATTGATCCAAATGGAATAATTTATGAAGGGAGAGCCGGAGGTGACAATGTTATAGGAGCTCATGCAGGAAAATATAATAGTGGGTCAATGGGAATATCTTTTTTAGGAACTTTTTCTACTACTGAACCAACTCCTGTTGCTTTAAGAAGCGCAGAATCTCTAATTGCTTGGAAGCTTAATCAACAGGGTTTAGACCCTTTAGAGCAAGCCACTCTTGTTGATAAATTCATTTACAGAATTTCAGGGCATAGAGATGTTAGTGCAGGTAATGAATGTCCAGGCCAAAAACTTTATAATCTTCTTCCAGCGATAAGACAAAATGTTTTTAATATTCTAAATGGTGGAGGGCCAGACAACCTCCCAAATGTAAATGCCTTTTCTGTCTCACCTTCTTCAGTTTCTTTAGGAAATTCTTTTGCAATTTCTTACACTGTTTCAGATGATATTGGTTTAAGTAAAGTTGCATTATGGCGAGCTGATGATAGCAATGGAGAACCAATAAATTGGAATGAAACCAAAAGCAATTCTATCTCTGGTAAAACTTATTCTGGCAATTTTACAGATGCTCCGGGTTTAGTAGGTAATTATTGGTATGGCATACATGTAAATGATAATTCAGGAAATTCTGAACACTGGAATGATGAAAGGAATTCACGAACAGGAGGATTGCCTGATGTTTATGGCCCTATTAAAGTTAGTGTGGTTTCTTGCACATCAGGTCAGACAAAATGCGGGGGCAACACTTATTACGAATGTGAAAATAATGCATGGGTAAACAAAGGAATTACTATTGGAAAATGTGGTGTTGAATGTTTAAGTGGAGATAAGTGTGTAAGGACAGATTATTATGTGTGTTCAAATTATAAATGGATTAATCAAGGAAAAGTTATAGATAAATGTGGTGTTGAATGTACCACTAAATCTCATTGCGGAACAGATGGTTATGTTGGAAGCAAATATTGTGTTGGAAGTTCTGTGAAGCAGGAATACAGGGTATATAGTTGTTTAAATTATGTTTGTTCCTATACTGAAACTGAGGAGAATGTTGAGAATTGCGGTTCAGATTATTGTAATAATTTTGGAAATAATTACTGCAAGGGGGGGGATGTTTATCATTCAAGAACATGTTATAATAAGGGATGTTCTGGTGGGGGATGTTTTAGTAGTCCTTATGATGATGAGCAGTTAGTTCAAACTTGCGAGCATGGATGTGAAGATGGAGAATGTGTTGAAAGGTTGGAAGGAGATGTTAACGGAGATTGTGAGGTTGATATTTTTGACTTAGCTGCAGTTGGATTATGCTATGGTAAATCTCCAACAGGAAGTTGTTTAGATGCTGACTTAAACAGCGATGGAAGCATAAACATTTTTGATTTGGCAACAGTTGGCTTGAATTATGGAAAAATATGTTAATTAATAAAAGAATAAAAATATTTTAAAATATATGATATATCAAAATATAACCTTTAAATAATAACAAAGTTTAAAAACTGGAGAGAATATATTAAAAAATGAAGAAAAGGGCTAAGGGATTAATTTTTTTATTTTTAATTTTAGCAAGCAGTTTAAGTTTTGTTTCTGCAGCAACTAATGTTTATGTTGATCCAGCTAGTAGTGTTGTTTTACCAGGAGCAAGTTTTGATATTAGCATTAAGATTAATACAACTGAAGCTATTTGGGCAGATTCTATAATCTTAAATTTTAATAAGAGTGTTTTAAATGCAACAAGTTTAACAGAAGGAGATTTTTTAAAGCAGGGTGGCTCTTCTACATATCCTATTACCAACATAAATAATTCTATTGGAGAGATTAAATATGACAACACGAGATTTGGAGTTTCGTCAGGGGCAACAGGCCAAGGAACTTTATTTGCGATTAATTTTAAAGTTATAGGAAGTGGGCAAAGTGTTTTAGGGCTAAGTAAAGCACAATTACTAAGCTATCCAGACTTAGTTGAAATTTCCGCTACAGTAATTAATGGAACAGTTAGATTGAATAATCCACCAAATGCAAATAATTTACAATTAAATCCAAGTCTGCCGACAACAATTCAAGATTTAATTGCAAGTTATGATTATTCTGACCCAGACGGAGATTTAGAATCAGGAACAGAAATAAGATGGTATAAAAATGCTGTTTTACAGACAGCTTATAATGAGAAGCTAAATGTTCCAAATTCTGCTACAGCTAAAGGAGAAAAGTGGTATTTTACAGTTAAACCAAAAGATGGCTTAAATTTTGGTACTTTGCGAACATCATCAAATGTTACAATACAAAATTCAGCCCCTGTAATCAACTGGTTTTCTCCATCATCATTAGTCTTAAAATTAAGGGCGGGAATTAATACAGTGTTTAATCACACTTCAAGTGATGTTGATAGTGACGCTTTAAGTTACGCGTGGAAATTTAATAATGTAACCAAAGCAACAACTAAATCATGGTTATTTTCTCCTAATAATAGTTTGTGCGGGCAGCATAAAATTAAGTTAGAGGTTTCTGATTTGCAACTTGTAACTTCAAAAGAATGGGACGCAAAAGTCTTGTTGAGGGGGGATGTTAACGAAGACAATAAAATTGGCATTTTTGATTTAGCGGGTGTTGGACTTTGTTATGGTAAAGCTCCAACAGACACTTGCGCAAATGCAGATTTGAATAAAGACGGAAGCATAAATATTTTTGATTTGGCTACAGTTGGTTTAGATTATGGAAAAACATGCTAGACTAAATTTAATTTAAATAAAAACTAAATTTTTTAGAAAATATGAAAAATAAAAATTTTTTTAGTCTGTTGGTTTTGATAATACTTGTAGCTATATTTATAGTTTTTTTATCAGTATTTGTTTGGCAAACTGGTTTTGTTGTTAAAGAAAACAGAGAAGAAGGCAAAAAAAGCAGCTTAAAACTTATAGACTCCAATAAAGAAACTGAACAAACAACAACTTCTACTACCCCGACAGGTAATGTAATTAAAATTGGAAGTTCGCGAAGTAGTGGAAGTAGTAGCAGCGGAACAAGCGGAACAAATCCCTCTACAAATCCACCAACAAATCCCCCAGTTAGCCAAGCAGCAGTTGAATTATCAATTAACCCTTCTTCTTCAACGCAACAAAAAGATAATGAATTTACAATCAATGTTGAAATTGCAAGTGAATGGAAGATTTATGCAGCCGAGTTTGAATTAAATTTTAATCCAGAGATTTTGCAACTAATTAGCATAACTAAAGGAAATTTTTTAAATAGCGATGGAGCAAATACTTATGAAGTTATGCAAAACGAATCTAATATAGTAAAATTTGCTTCAACCCGCTTTAGCACACAAACAGGAGTTTCAGGGCAAGGGACTCTTGCCGTAATAAAATTTAAAGCTAAAAATGCTGGAGTAAGTGATTTAACTTTGGCTAACGCAAAAGTAACTGGCACAAGTTTAGATACAGACAAATTTCAAGTTAATGAAATAAATGGAAAGATTACAATAGTCTAACATGAACAACATAATCTTAATAACACTAATAAGAAGTATACTTTACAATAGCGTAATATTTAAATATAACGAAGAATAAATAAAAAAATGAAAAAAGGAATAAAGATTAGTGTTTTGTTTTTATTCTTAATGCTATTCTTTTCTAATTTAGTTCTAGCTGACATCAGAGAAACATCTTTGAGGTTGAATAGATTAAAGATTTTAAATGGAGACTCAAATGCAGACGGAAAAGTAGATATTTTTGACTTGGCAATTATTGGTTTGAATTACGGCACAAAAGACACTGATGAAAAATGGAATTGGAAAGTTGATATAGCAAACACAGAAGGAGAGATTGATATTTTTGACTTGGCTGAAGTTGGGTTGAATTATGGTAAGGACTATGAACAAGTTATTGATGATCCTGTTTTTATTTCTCCGCAAAGCAGAACTGTTAAAGTCGGAGAAGAATTTTCAGTTGATATTAATATTTCAACCACTGCACAAATTTTCGCATTTGAACAAACTTTAAATTTTGATTCCAGTATAATAGAAGCTTTTAGTGTTACAGAAGGCAATTTTTTGAAAAAAGATGGCTCTTCCACTTACCCTGTTATTACAATGAACAACACAGAAGGAAAGATTGAATTTGCTAACACAAGATTTGGAGTACAAACAGAAGTAAGCGGAGATGGAATTCTTGCGACTATAAATTTTAAAGCTAAAGGGGTAGGAATTAGCAATTTAAGCATAAATAAATTTTTAGCAGTAGATAGTTCTCTAAATGAGATTCCTGGAATTCCTGCTGTAAATGGAGAAGTGAATGTCCAACCAACAGAACAAAATCCACCTGTTTTAGCTGATTTGCCTGACAAAAATGTAGATGAAGATACAATTCCTGCCTTAAATTGGATAGATCTTTATTCATATGCAAGTGATGTAGAAAATACAGACGAGCAATTAACATTTTCAATAGAAAGCCAATCAAATTCTGCTTTAATAAACTGCAATATAGCAGGAGACAGATATCTCAATTGCAACAAGCCTTCATTAAATCAAAATGGGTATAGTGATGTTGTTGTTAAAGTAACAGACACTGCTGGAGCAAGTCACACAGACACAACAAGAATAACAGTGAATTCTATTAATGACTTGCCTGAAGCAGTAGATGATTCTGCTATTACAACTGAAGACACTCTTGTTAAAATAGATGTCTTAGCTAATGATAAGGATGTTGAAGGAGCTGTGACTTTAGATGCAATTACTTCTCCTCCAGGACACGGAAGTGCTGTTATTAATGCTGGAAAAGTAGATTATACCCCCTCTCCCGCCGGATATAATGGGCCGGATAGTTTTGAATATCGTATTAAAGATTCTAATGGTGCTACAGATACAGCTAAAGTTAATATTACAGTTAAGTCAGTAAATAATCTACCTGTAGCTAATGCTAATGGTCCTTATACAGCTAACGAAGGAGTAGAAGTGCAATTAAACGGAAGTAAAAGTTATGATGTTGATGACGGTGCTATAACAAGTTATTTATGGGATTTAGATGATGATGGGCAGTTTGATGATGCTTCTGGAATGCTTGCGAAAAAAACCTGGAATAATGAATATTCTGGACAAATATGTTTAAAAGTAATTGGGGATTTAGGTACAGAAGTAGATTCTGATACAGATTGCACAACTGTTACAATTAATAATGTTGCTCCAACTGCTCCGATTATTAAGATAACTCCAAGTTTACCAAAAACAGCTGATGATTTAGTTTGCGGAATTACTAAAGAAAGTGCAGATGTAGATGAAGTAACATATGAATATGCTTGGTATAAAAATAGTGTTTTAGTTGGTGGAGAGATAACAAATATTTTACCAAACAGCTTAACAAAAAAAGGAGAAAAATGGAAATGTAGAGTTATCCCAACAGATGGTGCAGAATTTGGTCCTTCTGCAGAAAATGAAGTCACAATACAAAACACAGCCCCGATAATTGATTCTTTTTCTCCAACAGCCAATCCCACTATTCAAGAAAAACAAAGCCAAGGGTTTAGTATTACAACATCAGACGCAGATATTGGAGATGCGCTGACAATAAAATGGTATTTAAATGGAATAGAAGTTGCAACAGGAAATACCCACACTTATACTTCTAATTGCGCGTCTCAAGGCACACATGAAATTAAAGCTGTTGTTTCTGATGGACAAGCAACCGCAGAGAAAATATGGCAGTTAACTGTTCTTGAAGTCTGTACAAGAACTCAATTAAAAGCAGGAAACAATATATTTTCTTTGCCAATGAACCAGCAAAAAACATTTAACCAGCTTGACACTAATTGCGAGGTTGTTGTAGAAGGCAGAGCAGATTTAGCTTATTATCAGCCAGATGCTATTGACTTAATTAATAACTCTAATTATGTTTTTGTTGGTTTAAATGATATTTTATATCCCGGACAAGGTTATTTTATTAAAGTTGAAAATGAGTGTTATATTGAAATGTCTGGAGAGGCCATAACAATAGAAGATTTAGGTTATCTTGGCACAAAACAATTAAAAACAGGGTGGAATCTCCTAGGCTCAACAACCTCCGGCATTGGATTTAGTGCAGGAACTTGCTCTTTGTTTGATAGCATTGGAATTTTAAAATATGGTTTTAATGTTGCCAGCTGTAAAGATGTAGCAGGATATAATGGAAAATACGAATATTGCACTAATGAGTTTGGAGTAGATAGATGCAGATGCTCTGTTGATAATTTTGAGCCGGGCCTCGGATATTGGATTAGAACATCTAATGAATGTAGTTTAGCTTAAATTACCAACGATAAAATTAACTTGTATAAAATATCTATTGCAAGACATAAAAGTTTATAAAGTCTTTTATCACTCTAGAATTAAGACAAAATAAAATGGAGCAAACAGAAAAAAATTATAACAGAAGAGATGCTTTAAAATATTTAGGAAAAATAGCTGGAGCAGCAGTTATCCCTTTAGTTCCCCTTGTTCTTTCAGGATGCGCTTCTTCTAGAACCAGCCCTGGAATCTATGGGGGAGATGGTAAAGTAGAGGGTGCAGTAAATGATGGAACTGGAATCTCCTATGGGGATTATGCGAAGAACTTTTATAAATCAGAGTTTGGGAGTGTTAATCCAAATCCTACGCCAGAAGAAGTAAAACAAGCTTATCTTAAATATGGTTTTATGGAATACCCAGGAGAGCTAAATAGATTAAGCAATAAGTTAGGTAAAGATGGAAAAATTTTAGAGAGCATAGTTACGCGTGGTGGATGGGCTTTAGCTGTTGTTAATGACGCTGTTGAATATCCATTAGCAGCAATAGGTGGTTTTTTCGGAGGCGCTTTTGGTAGAAAAGGAAAACAAGATATGATTAATTTCACGAGATATCTTGCAGATGGGACAATTGGAGGAAAAACTTATAATGAATTTCACAAAGAGCTTTTGAGTTTGCATGGAAAAGGTGCAATGAGTATAGTTCATGATTCAGAACCTACAAAAGGCGGGAGAGCTGGCAAACTTATTGTTATAGGAGCTTCAGATGCTTTAGCAATTATTCTGCCTTTTATTCATCACGGGCATCATCATGGTGCCGGAGCAGGAGCAGGACCTGGGTCAACTCCAGGAGATCCGTTTTAAGAATCAAAAAGATTAATTGAAAAAGATGGAAAAGAATGAAAAAAAGATGGGTTTTAATTTTTGGAATTTTGATTTTTCTGAGTTTAGTTGCCCCTATTTTTGGCGAGTCATCAGTAGCAATTTCAGGCTATGTTTTTGATTCTGCCGGCAACCCTCTGACCGATGTTCCAGTGGAACTGGAAGACGAGGGCTGGACCATGTGGCTGGAGGATACAACAGATGATGATGGGTATTTTGAATTTATAGGCTTGGCTGAAGGTCTTTATGAATTGTACATAAACGGGGAGGAAGGAGGCGAAGCTGATTGCAGTGTAAGAGATGAAGTAACTGAGTGCCACGATATAGGCAATGAAGCAGATTGCGAAAACAGCTATGCTGAGTATTGTTCTGGGGACGGTTATTATTATTGCGACTTATCCGAGGGAGAATGCGGGCATTTCCCATGCTTCTGGGGTGATGTAGGAGAAGGGCATGAAGCATGCTATTTTTCCTGTGATTCCTGTTCATTCGGGGTGGATCAGGATGTTTTGAGAAACTACACCACTATAGAATTTTGGGATGAAAACATTGAAAACATGATTAATCTGACAGAGAATTTGGAAATAAACGCTACTTTATTGAAAATAGACGCAAAACTTGAATTGAATGCTTCTGTTTTCAAAAACGGGGATGTTATAAAGGTAAATGTTACTGTAAAAAATAACGAGGCATTCAACTTAATGAACTGGGCAGCTGTTTTTGGGGTTTGGGGCGAAAATGACGAGGATGAGGAGCTTTACTTCAACCTCACTCCAACCAATTTGCTTGCAGGGCAGACACAATCCTACATTTTTGCATACAAAATACCTGAAAACAATACCTATGATGAACTTTATGTTTTTGGCGGGGCAGGAAATCTAAATTGGAGTGTAAAATCTTCAAAAGGTAATCTTTCAGCATTAATTTATAAAACAGATGAAAAAGATAGACACATAGGGGATTCTGATGGAGATGGCATTAAGGATGATGTTGATAATTGTCCTTATGATTATAATCCTGGACAAGAAGATTCTGATGGAGATGGAACAGGAGATATATGTGAGCCAGTAAAAATTTCTGGCTATATATTTAATGTGGGTAATAATCCTTTGAATGTCACAGTTGAACTCGAGGATATCTATGAAAATGAATTGCTTACTACAACAAATAAAAATGGCTATTTTGAATTTTCTGATGTTCCAAAAGGCTACTATGAACTTGAAGCTAATGATGAAGAGCCGATTCTATGGCAATATACTGGAGCTGGAATTGGTGATGATACACCAATGCTTGATGCAAGAACAGATATTCAAGTAAACTTTACTTTATGGAAAGTTAACTTAAGCTTTAAGACAAATATTTCTGAGTATGCTAATGGAGACGTGATTGAAGTTAATATTACTGTAAAAAATAATGAAATTTACAATATAACAAATTGGGAGGTTGGTGCTGAACTTTATTTTGAAAATGAAACTTATGATAAGGATGTAGATGAAGACTATTATTTAGTAAACGTAAGTGCTGGTGAAGCTAAATCGTTTTTGGTATATCTTAAAATACCAGATGATAATAAATATCAAAACTTATATTTAGAGAGTTGGATTTGGACAGATAAAGCAGAATTTAAATCATCTAAAGGATTGCTGCAGGGGGAGTTATGGCAGTGGTATGAAAAAGAAATAGAAATTTCTATTGTTGTTTTGTCAGGTGATGTTGATGGCAACTGCAAAGTGGATATTTTTGATTTGGCGAAAGTTGGTTTGTGCTATGGAAAAGCCCCAACAGGCACCTGCACAAATGCAGACTTGAACAAAGATGGAAAAATAAACATTTTTGACCTCGCAACAGTTGGATTGAATTACGGGAAAAGCTGTTAAAAATTATATGTGGTTCAAAAGCATAATTTATTTAAAATCTAAATTCTTCTTAAATTCATAAAAAGAAAGGAGAAAAAAGAAAAATGATTAAAGGTTTTTTTAAAAAAGCAGCTATTGGTGGCTTGGCTGCTTTAGCTTCGCTTAGCTTAACAAACAGAGTTAATGCTACATTGTCTCATTTTAATTTAACTTATGAGCCAACTTCAAGTCATGTTGAGTTTTATGGAGCTTTTCAAATTTTAAATAAAGATGCTGAAAAAGGAGATGAATTAGGAGCTTTTGTTAAGTCTGCTGATTTTCCTATAGGTGAAATATGTATAGGAAAATTTGCAGTTAATAATATAAATGAGGGGTGGTATGGTTATATGCCAGTTTATGGAGATGATCCTCTTACTCTTTATAAAGAGGGGGCATTAGCTAATGAGATAATAAAACTTAAAGCATGGGATTTAAGTGAAAGAATAGAGTATCCTATAGAGATTAAATATGCCAAATATGGCTTATCAAGATGGACTTCTCCTTATGAGCAAATAAGAGTAGATATAAATGCAATTCCAGAGCCTTCTACAATTGCGTTACTTGGTTTAGGAGGTTTAGCTTTGCTAAGATTGGGAAATAAAAAAAGAAGCAAAGAACAAATTCGCAAATCTCCAGAACCAGCAACCGTTGCTATGTTAGGTTTAGAGGGCTTATCCCTTTTGCATTCAAGAGAAAAAAATGGATCTGCGAAAGAAAAACTTTGATACAGCTTTCTTTAGCCCAAGAAAATCAAAGATTCTCTGGAACCCTAAAAGCAAAGCTTTTCGCGGAAAAGAAACTTGGGAAAGAAAACCTTTAATAATTATGATTTCTTCTTGTTTTTATGAAAAAACCACAAACAGGAGATGAAGTTTTAATTGTAATGGAAAACAAAAAAGAGCAGCAAGGCATACTATTAGAAAGCCATGAAGCTGGAATTGTTTTGCTAAAATTAAAGAGTGGATATAATATTGGAGTTAAGAAAAGAGATATAAAGAACATTAAAGTTTTGAAAAAAGCGCAGGAAGAAAAAGAAACAGAAAACAAGATAAAAATGAAAGGAAAGCCAATTATTGAGATTATTATAACAGGCGGAACTATTTCTTCTTCACTTGATGTTAAGACAGGGGCTGTAAAATGGGTAACTTCTCCATCTCAGCTTTTTAAGTTTTACCCTGAAATGTTTGATAAAGTTGATATTAAAATAGAAAATCCGTTTATGAAAGCGAGCGAGAACATGGATTCAGAAGACTGGAAAAAGATTGCTAAGCTTGTTGCTAAAGCATTAAACAACAATAATGTCAAAGCTGTAATTGTTACGCATGGAACTGATTTTTTGCATTACACAGCTGCGGCTTTGTCTTTCTTTTTGAAAGATTTAAACAAGCCAGTTATTCTGACTTATTCGCAGAGAAGCACAGACAGAGGAAGCTCAGATGCAAGTTTAAATTTGCAATGTTCTGCTCAGGCTGCTTTGTCAGATATTGCAGAAGTTATGTTAGTTGGGCATGCTTCTGCAAATGATGATTTTTGTTATGCACTTCGCGGAACAAAAGTAAGAAAAATGCATACCTCAAGAAGAGATACTTTTCGCCCAATAAACTGCAAGCCTCTTGCCAAAATCTGGCCAGACAAAATTGAGCTTCTTTCTGAATGCAGAAAAAGGAATAAAGGAAAAGTGAAGTTAGATGCGGTTTTTGAAAATAAAACCGCTTTGGTGAAATTTTATCCTGGGCAGTCTCCTGAAATTTTAGATTTTTATGAAAAGAAAAAATATAAGGGGCTTGTTATAGAGATGGCGGGATTGGGGCATGTTATTAACGATGGGAAAAACAGCTGGATTCCTAAGCTAAAACAGCTTATAGAGGAGGGAATGATAATTTGCGCTGCCCCCCAAACTTTATACGGCAGGCTTGACCCATTAGTTTATTCTCCAGGAAGAGAGCTTGAAAAAATTGGAGTCATTTATTTGGAAGATATGCTGCCTGAAACTGCTTTTATAAAACTTGGCTATGTGCTTGGGCATAAAGAATGGAAAAACAAAGAAAAAATAAAAGAAATGATGCTGACAAATATCGCGGGCGAGTTTAATAAAAGACTTGGAGAAGAGTTTTTGGTTTAGGGGAAAAGAAAATTTATAAAATAGATAAGGTTAAAATCTGGGGAATTCTTTTATAAAAAGAGAAAGAATGATTAATAATCTATATTCAATTTCTTCAAAATTCTTTTAGAATCTATTTTTTCTTGGCTTCTCACAACAGCTTCTTCAACAAAGAATTTTGTTGCAAATTTTAGGGCATCTTTTGTTATTTCAATATGCTCTTTGTTTTTAGTTGAAAAATAACTTAATAATGACATAGCACAAGCAAGCTGTAAAGCTCTTCTTTCTAATCTAGAGCTAAATGGGATTAATTTAAATTTTTCTTGTATTTCCTCAAGAATTAACTCTCTCGCCTTCTCTATTTCTTTGTAAAGTTCTTCTGTAAGAAGTACATTTTTTGGCGGGAATTTTTCTTTGAGTAATTCATGTCTTGTCATTATAGCATAGACTAAAGTTGTATGATCTCTTATTTTTGGAGCATAATCCATCTTCATTTTACCTAATGCCAGACTTTTTTGGCTCTGAACAATTGCGTTAAATCTTTCTTTAGTCATTTTATGCAAACTGCAAAGCATTCTATCCTCTATTGCATTAAAATTTGGGTCAGAGACAGTTACTTTATAACCCTGATCCAGTGTTTTTGTGTTATAGTTTGTAGTGAAAAATGAATTAAATTTTAGTATATAAAGTATAAGAGGTCTGCCTTTTTAAAGACAAACCTCCTGTTCT
>Ga0066637_10001440_pt1 | contig 15423 bp, 18 predicted proteins | sample CryGeyCG2014_020_FD_62737 | JGI IMG/M metagenome (GOLD analysis project Ga0066637, IMG submission 62737) | Groundwater microbial communities from aquifer - Crystal Geyser CG08_land_8/20/14_0.20 | ecosystem: Environmental > Aquatic > Deep subsurface > Groundwater | place: USA: Utah: Grand County...
TTTTATAAGCCAGATTATAGAGAAAAGCCGCCTCCAAAGAAAATGTTTGGAGAAAAGATAAGCGATTGGATTAGTTAGAACCCTGCCCAGAGGGCATTATCTTGAATTAATTTTAAAATATTTGAATCCAGAGATCCCACTTGTGAAACTTCTTTTGTGAGAGGTTGAGGTGAAACTAAAGAGGGGGCTAAAATTAGTGCAGATGTAGCTGCCATGCTTGTTTGCAAGAATTGTCTCCTTGTGATACCTTCTGACATATTAAGTCAAGAACCTTTATCTTTTTAAACTTTTATTCAATCAAGTATATAGAAAAATTATTTATGTTTTATTACGCCACCATACCAAAAGCATGATACTCTCCATCCTCTTCAATATAATCTGTAAATGAAACCTTAATTCTTTTTTGTTTTGCTAATTTCCCTAAACTATCTAGAGAACAAGAAGCTACAACTTGTTCTTCTCCCACAGCTATCCACTTTCCTTTGTATTGTGATTTAAACTCCTCTGATTGTTTTTGCCACCATCCTAAATCTTTAAAAAGTGTTTCATTAACTTTTTTAGTAAGTGAATCTTCCATTATTTACATAATGGATAAGATTATTTAAGCTTTTCTTCGCTCATTCTGGAAACTCGCAAAGAAATAATCACAACAACTTCTTCATCTCAAACACAAATTGTTTAGCTCTCTCTAACGATGTTAAAGCTTTTGACTTTTTAATCTGCTCATCCATTTGATATTGGAATTTTGAACGCTTTTCTCTTTCAAAATCAAGAAATTGTAAAAGAGAGTCTGCCTTAGATGAAATCAATTCAAGCGCAGCTTCTTTAATATCCTCATATTCTTCAATAAGTCCTTTCTTTAGCTTATCCCTTGCAAAAACAATTAAAGCATCACTTGTTACTTTATGACTTATTTTATCTCCTACTTTGTAACCAATATTGAGCAAAACAGCATTTGCAATGTAATACATAGAGTAATAAGATGAGACAATAACCCAAAGATATGGTCTATATGTTGCAGACTCTAAAGAAAGTAATTTTTTAGCAGTTTCTAAGGATAATTCGCTATTTTCAACATACATCTGCTTTGCTGTTTCATTCTCTTGTTTTTTTAGCAAGCCTTCTGCTAAGTATTGTTTTACATTAGATTCAGCTTCCTTTATTCTTTTATCACTAAGCATTTTTCAACCTATAATAATTTTCTGTACCATATAAAATTATATTATTTTCTATTGCTTCTTTAACAACATTAGATTTTTTAGAATCTTTCATATTTATAAATTCTTCTTCTGTAAATACTAAAGCATGAGTTTTAATAGGCAATAAAGAAAGAAGATTAGATATTTTTTCTTCAAAACTTTTTTCATTTGAGATAAACATAATATCCAAATCTGAAGATTTAGTTTGTTGTTTTTTTGCATAAGAACCAAAAATTAAAAAAATAAAGAAGCTCGATTTTAATTTAGTCATTATGTCTCTGTATATTTGCTTAATATTCCTATTTTTAAGGAGGCCTTCTTTTCTCTCGTTTTCAGCTCCATAAATCTCAACACCAAAATATGAAGAGTCCAATTCACATAAAACGCTTTTGCCTATTATTTTAGATAGGAGAATATTTTTATTAAGCAGTCTTTGTGTTGCTGTGTGAGTTATCTTATAGTCTGATCTTATTTTCTTAGCAATCTCCCTAATTGTTTTTGGCTTCTTTTCTTCTATAAACAATCTTACTATTTTATTTTCTGTTTCCATTATGTATGTAAATACATCATATTATGTATTTAAATCTTTCGGTTTGATTATTATTAAAGATTAAGTAAAAATTAAAATAAACGCGCCTCTTTTGGAGTTAGAAACTCGCTAAGAAATAGAGTTAAGAATCCCGAGGGTTTTTTATTTTAGTTTTTAATGCTTTAATCTTTCTCTTGTAAGTAATAAATTATGGTGTGGATTGTCTCTAAGGTCAATAGTTCTATGTTCTCTTTCCTGTGAGTGGTAAAAACTTCTTTTAAATGGTGGCATATAAACAGTAGCCATTCCAATATGTTCTTTGAATTCGCTTGTCCAGTAGGCTATGATATCATCTCTACAATCTCTGTTAATCCTTGCTCCCCCTGTCAGTTCTGAGTTATTCTCAAAAAAATCACTAATTTCTTTTTTAGTAGGTAATCTCCAATTTGTTTTTTCTAGGTTATTCATTATTGTAAGTGTAGCCCTCGCGGTATCTAAGTGAAAAGCCCCATTTACTACAGCATATTCCTTATCGTCTGCTTCTAATTTAGTAATTTTCATATTCTTTCGTCTTTTGAGCACATTTTTTATTTTCTCCTTGAATTTATTTCTTATTGATAGTAACATATAACTGATATATACAACTTTCTATAAAAAAGTTGAACAAAATAGTAAAATTTAAAAAGAATGAATTATTATGTTCAACATGATTAATGTAGAAAAAATAGATTTGAAAGATAGAAGAATCCTGTATGAGTTAGATGTTAATTCAAAACAATCTTATTCACAAATAGGTAGAAAAGTTAAATTACCAAAAACTGTTGTCATATATAGAATTAATTCTTTAATAAAAAGAGGCATATTAAAAAATACTTATACTTTTGTTAATTTTACTAAATTGGGTTTTACACAATTTAAAGTTTATTTGAAATTTCATTTAATAAATAGACAAAAAGAACGGGAGATCATTAATTATTTAGTTAATAAAAAGAAAATCGTCTGGGTTACAGCTTGTAGGGGTAATTGGGATATTGTAATAACAATAATCGCAAAAGATATTGTAGAATTTGATAAAATAATAAAAGAAATAATTAATTCTTATGGCAAGTTTATACTAGATAAAGATATTTTGATAGTAAGCTATTCTCCTCTGTATCCAAGAAAATACTTTTTGCCAGAAAAAGAAAAACAAGAATTTCTATACATGAAAGAAATTAAACAAGAAAAAATAGATGAAATTGATGAAAAAATATTAAAGATTCTTGCAAGCAATTCAAGAATCTCTATTTTGGAAGTTATGGACAAACTAAAACTAACAAGAGATTTAGTAAGCTATAGAATAAAAAAATTGGAGAAATCTGGAATAATCTTAGCTTATAGATCCTTAATTGACCTTGAAAAGATTGGATATCATTTATATAAAATAATTTTAAGACTTCAAAATTTTTCAGAAAAAGAAGAAGCAGAATTAATATCTTATTGTAGAGCTAATAACAATATTATTCAATATATCCGGTTAGTTGGAAACTGGGATGTGGAAATAGAAGTGGAGATAGAAAATGAAAATAAGCTTTATAATATAATTAATGAGGTAAGAGACCAGTTTAGTAATATAATAAAAGACTATGAAGTTTTCCATATAACAGAAGAACATAAACTTAATTTTTATCCACTTTAACCATTTCAACCTCTCCCTCAAATCTTCAAAATCAAACAAAACGATACATTAACATGTTACTAAGTTCATCTAACTCTTGTTCTGATATATTGACTTCACGAATATTACTTACTGTTATAACTCTTTTGCCATATCTATCTGAATGACTGCTTATGCCTAATGTTCCTGTGGCATACATCAACTCCTTTAGCTCTTCCTTTTTGTCTCTCATTATACAATCTTCTATTTTTTGTTGGAGATTGTCTGATTTTTTTAAAGGCACAACATCTTCTTGAGCTCCTTCTCTAGCATTTACTAATCCTATTAATCCTAAAGAAACAGCTACGCTCCCCTTAAGAAAAGATCTCCTTGAAAATTTGCTTCCCCTACTTATCAAAGTGTCTTAGATTATTTAAATTTTGTTGTTTTTTGATTGATATTTTACTTTTCATATAGAATATATAAAAGTTTAGTTCCCCCCTAAAAACTTCACACTTATCAATATTAAAAGCCCCAATAAAACAGCCATAAAATTAATTATCCTTTTAATTCCTTTTTCTTTTAAAACTTCTGGGACTAGATCTTTGAGCGCTATGTAAATGAAGCCGCCTGCTGCAAACGGAAGCAAGAAAATTGCATATTCTCCTGCAGATAAAAAGTAATATCCTAAAATTCCCCCTAAGATTGCTGTAAGCTGGGCGAAAAAATTATAGAAAAGCGCTTTTCTTTTTGTGAATCCTCCATAAACCAGCACCCCAAAATCCTCTAGTTCTTGAGGAAGCTCGTGGCTTATGATTACTAAGCTGGTTAAAATACCGAAATGGACTGATATTAAAAATGAGGAAGCAATTATTAAACCATCAATAAAATTGTGCATAGCGTCTCCGTATAATATTAAATATGTAAATGGATGCTCACATTTTCCATAATGACAATGGTGCCAGTGCAAAAGAGTTTCCATTAAAAAAAAGACGAGAATTCCGGTGACAATTAATGAGAATGTTATTAAATAAGACAATTTTTCAATTGCTTCTGGAATAAAATGGAATAATGCTCCTCCCAACAAGCTTCCTATTGACAAAGAAACTAAAATCAAAAGAATTTTTTGCAGAGCTTTTTTAGAAATTAAAAAAGAAAAAATTCCTGCTAAAGCTACTGCCCCGTTAATGCAGGTCATTAAAATTATCCAAAATAGAGTTAACATTTCAGACTATTTTTGTTATTATTGCTATTCCTAAAGCAACAAGCAATAATCCAGAGGTTAAATGGAAATATCTAATTTTTCTTTCTTTCCATTCATTTAATTTTTCTGTGGAAGCTACTCCAAAATAAACTATTAAAGTTATAGCTAGCATCGGAAGAATAAAAATTAAGTTGTAGATTAAAAGCCATGGAATTGTGCTTATAAAAGAAAGAGTAGACAGACCCCCCCCAGCGATTATCAATGGGCCCATTGTGCATGGAAGCAAAAACAGAGTTACGAAAATTCCTATAAAAAAAGCTCCTGCGGGGTTTGTGATTCTCTTGATTAATAATTTCACTCTTGGCCTGAGCCTAAGAGGCATTTCTGTTGAAAATCCTCCTGGCTTATAAGTTATATAATCTTTTACATTGAAAATTCCAAGCAGGATAGCTAGAACAGCGAGTGTATTTGTGATATAAGGATAGACTGCTGAAGCAAAACTCATAAAACTTTTGAACAATTGTATTATAATCAAGCCATAAAAAAAATAACCTACAAAGACAGCAGCAGAAAATGCCAAACCTCCTGCAAGGACTTTGTTCTTTTTCTCAGGATTTGCAATTAAGATCGAAACAAGAATCATAGTCATAATTGCAAATTCGCATGGATTTACCGAATCTGCAAATGCCAGCCAGATTATCCTGATTAATGAGACATCTACCATTTTATTTTTTTATTGATTTTATTTTGTGCAGATTGTTTCTGCAGGCTTGGTGCAATTTTGATTATCTTGCTCTTCAATTGTGCAGGTTTCAGTATTATTTTTTAATATATTTACATTTGCATTACATTCACAGCCCGCTAAATCAGCAAGCTCTTTTATTGATTTTACACCCAGATATAGTTCTCCATTAATTTCCCAAGTTGGAGTTCTTTCCAATTTTTTTATACTACATAACTCTGGTTCTTTATCACACTCTATTATTTTAAAAAGAGAAACATATTCTCCTAGAATCTCTTTCTGCTGTTTGCAAACAGCGCAGGAAGTTTTTGAGTATAAAGTTGCTTTTGAGGCTATACATCTCATTGTTTTCTCTTCTGGGGTTTCATAATCATTTTTTACCCAGAAGATTACTAAAATAACAAGGATAACTATCACTACCAAAACCAAATAAACTTTTGTCTCCTTTTTCATGATATATCTTAACAATTTTGGTTTTTAAAGTTGACGCCCGCACCAAGAATCGAACTTGGATATCCTTGCGGAAATACGCTTTCCAAGCGTACGCAGTACCATTGTGCCATGCGGGCTTAAACTTATTAGAAAAAATATGTTTTTAAAACTACTCTTTTAATTTTTGAAACTCAGTCTTTCATCTCTATTTGTATGTTTATGCTTCTAGGGACAGAAAGACGCATTATTGAATGGAGAACCCTATCATTTGCAGGCAAATCAATAATTCTTTTATGAATTCGCATTTCAAACCTGTCAAAAGTGGCAGTTCCATTACCGCATGGAGATTTGCGAGTTGTAACTTTTAGCCTTTTTGTAGGAAGAGGAACAGGCCCTGCTATGTTAATTCCAGCTTGCTTCGCTATATCTTTTATATTTCCACAGAGATTATTTAATTCATTAATATCTGAGCTTTGCAGTTTTATTCTTACTTTGGGCATAGATTTTATTGAAAAAGTATGTTTAAAAAACTTGCTGTCTTAAGTTTTTTATGAAAATAAAGAGGTTTTTGATATTTCTTGCTATAATTATCTTATTGATAGATTTAGCTTATTTTTATCCTAAGTTAACTGGAACAGGCAAAGCTGTTTATGAGATAAAAACAGCTAATTTAACAAGAGCAATTGATGGTGACACAATTGAGACAGATATAGGTATAATACGCTTGTTAGGCATAAACACTCCAGAGAAAAAGCAGGCTTATTATGAAGAAGCAAAGGAATTTCTAAAGGAGTATGAAGGAAAAGAGGTTGAAATTGAAATTCATGAAAAAGACAAATACAACAGGACTCTTGGTTATATTTATTTTGATAATATTTTGCTAAACCAAGAGATTTTGCAAGAAGGATTGGCTAATTTGTATGTTTATGAAAAAGATAAATATACAAAAATATTAGAGAAAGCAGAGCAAGAAGCAATGCAGAAAGAAAAAGGAATCTGGAAAAAATCAGGAGATTATGGCTGCATTGAAATTGTAACTTTAAAATATACAGAAGAAGAAAGATGCAATAACCAAGAAAAATTGGTTTTGGATAACAAATGCAACAGCATGAACATAGTCTTAAAAGACAGCGCAAATCATATTTACAAAATAAGCCTGGAAAAAGGAATTTTTTCTAAAAATTTCTCGTGTGTTTGGAATGATGATGGAGATGCTTTGCTTTTAAGAGATGATGAAGGATTAGTGGGATATTATGCGTATTGAGTTTTATTCATGTTCTTCTAAGTATCCTTCTGTAGAAATTGTTCTTTCATTTCTTTCGTCTATTACATAAGTTCTTTTGATTTTAAGAGGGTATATTACAGCAGCATATGAAAAAGTATGCAATAGTTGGCGGTCATGAGAAAAGATTCCTACTGGCATATCTTCGGCGTATGCCAGTGCAGTGGAAATAAGCTTGCAGTCAGTGTTTTTGTCATCAATTTTTCCACCTCTTCTCATAAATGTATATTGGATTTTTGGCAGCAATATTTCTATCTTCTTCTCAATACTCTCAGTGAAATTTTTAGTAGCGTTTCTATATTCTTCTTTTAATAATAAACCACTTTGTTTTTTTTGCTCTGCCAGTTCTCTAAGAGCACGTCTAACCTCATCAGACCACGCTTTTTTTCTTTGTCTCCCAATTTTCTTAGCCCCTCTTTTAAGTTCCTGGATAACTTCTTGAATTGTCAGCCAATTATCCATTTTTGAAAGTTTTTCTGTAAGAAATCTCATTTTAGAGACTTCTTCTTCTACTCGCTCAATGTATTCCTTTGGTGGTAATTTTTTCCGCAGGTCTACGCGGTCCAATAATCCAAACGCGCAAGTATCAATAAAGAATACATCTTCTTCAGGCAAAAAATTAAAATAATCAGTCATTTTTATGCTGATAGAAGCATAAAAGAGATTTATAATCTTTGTTGTAATGGAATAATAATCAACATAAAAGATTCTTATTTCATTTGTATATTTGTTTAGAGTAAAGTTTAAGTATTTTGAATCTACCTTTCAAGTTGTATGGCTATAAATAAATATGATCTTGAGTATTTGGAGATTGATTCAAAAAGAAAACCTATTTTTATTTTTGTTAATCATAAAACTGCTTTGGTGTGTTGGGCAAAAATAGGTAAGCAAATTAATAAAAAACCTAATGTAATCACTTTTGATAGTCATGGAGATTTTAGAGGGGGTTTAATTAATGGGGAACAACCAACCATAAGAGAGTCTCATTTTGGTTCGAAGTATGTTTCTCACCTTAAGCATTTTACTAAATGTAAAGAGTTTATGAATTGGGATATTTCAGATAATGAGCAAAATATTAAGTTTGTTGAACAAGAAAAAAAGTTTCTTCTGATGACTAATGATAACTTTATTGATGCAGCTTTTATGAAAGATATAATCTCCAATGTTTATTGGTATTTCCTCAATCATTCAGGAAATGCAAAATCAGGAAAGTGTGATGACTTCAATGATAAAAATCATCTTTTTGTTAGGTCTGATGTTAAAAAGTTTAAACATCCTTCAAAACCTTTTATTTTAGATATAGACTTGGACTTTTTTGTAAAGTATTACGATCGTTACGATTGTGAATCGGTCCCTGTTTCAGATGTGAAAATTAAGAGATATTTGAGTTTGCAGAAGGAACTTTTTTTAAACCCTCTATGCAGGGGATTAACTATAGCTCTAGAACCTAGTGGTTGAGGAAGAATAGATAACTACTTGCTTATACTCAAAAAATTATCTAGTGAATTTGAACTTGACTTTATTTCAGAATCAGAGGAGTTAATTAAAAGGGTAAGTGTTATCTAATTAGGAAAAGTTTAAGTATTTTGAATTCTATCACAAAGAGTTAAAATGAAAAAAGAATATAGAAAAAAGATTTCTAAAACATTAAAAGAATATTTTAAAGACAAAACTAAACATCCGATGTATGGTAAAAAACATTCAGAAGAATCAAAAAGAAAAATGAGTGAAAGCCATAAAGGAATGATTAGTTCTTTCAAAGGAAAACATCACACAAAAGAATCAAAACAAAAAAGTAGACTAAGTCATTTAGGACAAGTAGGATGGTGGAAAGGAAAACATCTTTCAGAAGAGCATAAGAAAAAAGTATCAGATAGTAAAAAAGGACAAATTCCTTGGAATAAAGGAAATAAAGGAGAAGAATACAAAAAACATTATCCAAACGGAATGAAGGGGGTTTTTCAAAAAAATCAGCCATCTTGGAACTTAGGCAATAAAGGATTTATGGCAGATGAGAAACATTACAATTGGAAAGGTGGAGTTTCAAAAATAGCTAAATTATTATGGCAAACTTATGAATATCAAAAATGGAGAAGTAATATTTTTGAAAGAGACAATTGGACTTGTCAAACTTGTAATAAAAGAGGAAAGGGAATAATTGAAGTTCACCATAAAAAACAATTTTATCGAATTTTAAAAGAAAATAGTATTAAAACATTAGAACAAGCAAGAAATTGTAAAGAGTTATGGGATATTACTAATGGCACAACACTATGTCGTGATTGTCATAAATTAACTTTTAAAGGACAACTTAAAAATGCCAACAAGATTAAGTAAGCTACAGACGTTATATTGGGATAGTTTTTCCTCCAAACATATCTTTCTTATTTCATCTTCACTTTTATTGCTTCGAGCAATAAAAAGCATATTCCAGAGAGCGCAAGTATTTTCAGCCAGTCAAAAATTCCAAGAGAGACAAAGCTAAACAGAACATTTAGGGGTGTGTAAAGGACAAGCAAATGCAACACTAATGAGGCTGAGATGGCATAAATTATGTATTTGTTGAATTTTGACTTGAAAACAGAGCCTTTGCTTTTGCAGTTGAAAACAAAAAGCATTTCAAAAACAAAACCAGTTGTGGCAGCCATTGTTCTTGCTTTGCTTATGTCTTCTACATAAAAATAAAACAATAAGAAACTTGCGAGAAACACTAAAACTCCTGCTATAATCGAAAATGTAAGTATTCCCTTAAAAATTCCATCTTTAGGCTTCCTTTTCATTATATCTTCTTCTGCATGTTCTGTTGATAATGCCAAAGCTGGAAAAGAGTCTGTTATGAAATTAAGCCAGAGTATCTGTAGAGGAAGCAGAGGCAGGGGTAAAGATGCGAGAATAGCAAAAAACACAAGCATAATTTCATAAAAATTAGCACTAAACATATACTTAATAAATTTATTTATGTTATCATCCACTCTTCTTCCTTCTTTAATTACATTGACAATGCTTGCAAAATGATTATCTACAAGAATCATATCACTTGCATCTTTTGCTACATCTGTTCCTCTTCCAACTGCTATTCCAATGTCTGCTCTTTTTAAAGCAGGAGCATCATTTACACCATCCCCTGTAAATGCAACAATTTCGTTTTTTCTTTTTAAAACATTTATAATTCTTAATTTATCTTCTGGAGAGACTCTTGCAAAAATTGAGATTTTGTCAAGATCATCAAAAAGTTTTTCATCTGAAATTCTTTCAAGCTGTTCTGCTTCTATTATTTCTCCTTCTAAACCGATTTCTTCTCCAATTGTTTTGGCTGTTAGAGCAGAATCTCCTGTGAGCATAATAACTTTTATTCCTGCTTCTTTGCATTGTTTTATTGCCTCTTTAACCTCTTTTCTTGGGGGGTCAATAAAACCCTGAAATCCCACAAAAATAAGATTGTGCTCTGCTAATCTTTGTTCAATATCCTTAGCTGATTTTATTATTGGCTTATAAGCAAAAGCTAAAACTCGCATGCCTTCTAAAGCCATTTCTTTATACTCTTCAAGTAGCTCTTCTTTTCTAACTTTTTTTAGTTCATAAATTTTGTTATTTATAAGTTCTGCGCTACATTTTTCAATTATAACTTCTGGCGCGCCTTTAGCATAACTTACATATCCATTTTTAGTCTCTCTGACAATTGACATCATTTTTCTGTCAGAAGCAAAAGGAAACTCTCTTACTCTTGGCTTTTCTTTTGTTTCTTTTTTCTTATCTATTCCGTATTCGTCAGCAGCTAAGAGCAGGGCTTTTTCAGTTGGGTCGCCGATTACATACTCTTCTATTTTCTCATCTTCTTTTATTTCTTCTTCTATTCTTGCATTATTGCACAATATGCCTATTTTAAACAAGAGAGAGGTTTCTTTATTTTTTTCAAATTTGCCTGATATTCTTCGATTAACATAAATTTTCTTGACTGACATTTTTTCTTCTGTTATTGTTCCGGTCTTGTCTGTTGCGATCACAGTCACTCTTCCAAGTGTTTCTGCTGCAGGTAATTTTCTTATTAAAACATTAACTTTTGCCATTTTTTTAGTTGCTAAAGCCAAAGTTATTGTAACAACAGCAGGCAAACCTTCTGGAATCGCAGATACAGCTAAGCTTACAGCTGTAAAAAAAACCTGCAATTTGTCTAAACCTAAAGCCAAACCAATCAAGCTTATTATCATGATTAAACCTATAATAACCAGCCCGAGATTTTTTGCAAACTTATCCATTTTTTCTTTAAACGGATTTTTTTCTGGCTTTACTTCTTGGACAAGCTCTGCTATTTTTCCAAGTTCGGTCTTCATTCCTGTAGAAACAACAACTGCTTGGCAACTTCCCTTTACAATTCCTGTTCCTTGATAAAGCATATTAATTCTTTCTGTTAAAGGCACATCTATTCTCAATATTTTTGCAAATTTTTCAACAGGCAAGCTCTCTCCTGTAAAAGCAGCCTCATGAACTTCTAAATTACTGCATTGTAAAATTCTTGCATCAGCAGGAATTTCATCTCCTTCTGATAGAACCAAAATATCTCCAGGAACAACATCTCTTGCATCTATCTCTTCAACTTTGTTTTTTCGCATTACTTTTGTCTTTGGCACCAGCATCTTTTTTAAATTTTCAATTTCTTTCTCTGCTTTATACTCTTGGAAAAAACCAAAAAAACCATTTAAAATTACTATGCCCAAAATAACTGAAAAATCAATCCAGTGTTTAAGAAAAACAGAAATAATTATTGCTATAATCAAAATTATAACAAGAAACGAAGTAAATTGACCAAGCAATATTTTTAATGCATTTGATCTCCTTACTTTTTTCAGCTCGTTTCTGCCGTAAATTTTTAATCTTCTTGCAACTTCCTCTTCATTTAATCCCTCTTGGTTAGACTTAAGCTGTTTTAAAAGCTCACCCTCTTTTATTGCATGCCATTCCATAATTAAAGAGAGCAAAAAAGAGTATAAAAAGGTTATTAAAAATAAAGAGAACTTGAAAGTTTACCACTTTTCTTCAATGAACTATATTTAAAAACCCTGGCTTACTGTTTAATGCGGAAAAGAGGTGAAAGATGGGAAACGGGTTAGAATTCTTACTAAAAGCAGCAGCAAGCATTGCAATTGGTTTAGGAAGTTTAATTAATGTTGGAAAAGCTGATGCAACTCCTGTGGAAACCCCTCAAATAATAACTTTCAGCAGCCCAGAAAAAATTGAAAAAACAACTATTTCTCAAAATTGGATTGCTTGGCAAGAAGAAAATGATATATGGTATGCTAGTAGAAGTGATCCAAATACTCAATATCTACTAACCACTTCAGGAAATGCCCATCATCCAGACATTGAGGGAGATAATTTAGTTTATGATGAAAATGGAATCATAATATTAATTAATTTAAAGACAGGAACTAAAAAATATCTTTACCTGCCTGCTCCTTCTGAAATTTGCACAAGCCCAAAGATAAATGGGAATGGAGTTGTTTTTCTTGTTAACAAAAACTCTACAACAGAATCTTGGGATGAAATATGGGGGTGTAATCATACTGAAAGAAGGCCCAGAATATATCCAATAACAAATTCTAAAAATCCAAAAGGAATTCCAGATACTTACTGGCCGTGGGTTGTTTGGCCAGAGCTAGTTAATAAAGAAAGCTCTCTTCCGGGGCTTGTTGGAGGAGATTGGGATATAAACGGATATAATTTAGAAACGTTTACAGAGTTTGTTGTTAATAATGACCCAAATCTTACTTCTGATTCTTGTGTAATACACGGAGAAATGGTTGCATATAATCTAAATACATTTCCTTACACCCAGCCGGGATGCAAAACTTTTTTAGGTGTAGACTATCTTATAAGGAAAAAACACAGAACTTCTTTTCCCGGACCTACTGGAGAAATTCACAAGTTAGCAATGCATGGAAATGTTTTTACATGGGAGAGAACTTATGAAAATAAAAATATTCCTGACCAAATAGAAGCAGTTGTTGTAAGAGAGGGAATCTCGCCTGGTTTTGGTATTTGTGAGTCCGGAAGCATTCAACATAACCCTGATATAGTAAGTGACTCTAATGATCCTTATAAAGGAGCAGTTTCTTTTGTTAGAGACGATGTAAATGCACCTCAGGAATTTGTTATAAGTTCAGCTGGAGAATCAGAAGTTCTTCTTCCTTCTCAAGAAAAAAGCGTTCTTTTTACAGGGGGGATTAGATATGATGAAAAAACAGCATTTCTTGGATTGCTAAGAGAACACTGGTTAGAAAGAGGCGACCCAAACAGCCATCCCTTTGATTTTAATGGAGATAGAATTTTTAATTTTAAAGATTATGCAACTTTAATCCAAAGAATGTTTAAGTAATTATTTTTTCTTGTATTTTTTTATTTTCTCTTTTTTCTTAAATTTACTAAAATCGCCAGAGCTATGATTGCGGCAATAAAAATCATTATAAACGAATAATCTGCTATTCCTTTTTTCACATTTATAACTCCTCCGGTTATTCCTGCCCCTCCCAATTCTCCTAATCCGCATACTTCACAGCTTCCTCCGCAAATATCTCCTGAGTTACATTCATTATTATTGAATGTCTGATTAGAATCACAATAAACATCTTCTGTGTTATTGCAGAAAACATTGTCTTTTATTGAATTGTCAGAACTTGCCTCGAGATATAGTCCGTTTATTGAATTTGATGACGCAGTATTATTCTCAATTGTGTTTGAATTTGAAAGATAAACCTCAATTCCATATTCTTCGTTAGAACTAAGAATATTGTTTACTATGCTATTATTACTGGCTTCGTTTAAACCAATTCCAGAAACTTTATTGTTTTCTATGACATTGTCCTCAACTAGATTATCAGAAGCATTGTAAATGTAAATTCCATTATACATCTGGCTGTATTTTAGAGTATTTCCTTTAATTACATTGCCAGAAGTTTTTATATAAATATTTTCTCTGCTGTAACTTATTTGATTATCTAAAATTTGATTTTCTCCATCAGGCTCACCAGACAAAGAAGCTTCTATAATAACGCCATACCAGACATCCCCAATAAGGTTATTATTTTGAATTATATTATTTGCACTTTTAGCAGAAACTATACCATAAAAGCTTCCATTGTTTATTTCATTATTTTGGATTGTGTTGTCATAAGCAGTTAATAAGTGGATTCCTTTGTTTAGATTAAAATTTAGTATATTGTCTTCTATTAAACTCTCAGATGTTTCTGATAGAAAAAGACCTGCGTATTGTGAGTTTAAGGTGTTGTTGAAAATATAAGAGTTGTTTGCTTGTTCTAAATATATACCATAACCTCCTGAATTATCTCCAACATTTATATTGCAATTTTTTATAGTTGCCAAAGAAGAATTAGAGTAAACTCCTGCTATGTCGTTAGAGCTGGTTATAGAATAGCCTTGGCAGTCCAGAGTAATATTTTCAGCTAAAATTTTGATACATGCCTCTATTAAACTATCATTTGTGATGCTGGCATTTAAAATATATTTTTTATTTGTTTGATTTAGCGTTTGACAAGAGTTGATTTCAACTGATTGCTGGCAACTGCCTGTATTAAATCTGCAATTTGATGAACATGAAAGGTTTCCAGAAAAATATCCTAGAGTTTGGCAGGTTTGCCCGTTTAGATTAGTTGTATCGCATTGCTCTCCTTCGCTTGAATTAATTAAGCTATCACCACAATAGGTGTCGCAATTTGCAGTTATTTCAGAGCAGGATTCATCACAATAATTTATTTCCCCATAGCAGTCTGTATCGGGATCATCTGTGTTTGAAGAGCCGTCATCGCATTCTTCTCCTGAGTCAAGAAAATCATCTCCACATTCGGCAGATGATTCATCTCCGCTATCGTCTCCGCTGTCTTCTCCATCTAATGCAGTATCTTCATTTATGCTGTAATTGGCTGGCACCCGCGTTCTAGTAGTATTATTTGTTTGATTGTCGCTTGATGCATTTGTTCCATTATTTTGCGAAATATTTGATTGTAATTGTGCTGTTTCATTTTTAGGGCCAACAACAAATCCTGCAATATACGGATAAATTAGAAAAATAATAATTGCTCCTATAATTACCAAAAGAACAACAAAAAAAATTATTGTTTTTTTGTTTTTAAGGTTGACTTTTTTATTTTTATCTTCGCTGCCAGAAGTCTTCAAAACTCCCTCTTTCTTCATAGCAATCTTAAAGAAAATAGGTTAATAAATATTATGATGGGCGAGCGGGAGCTGTTGGAGCTAGAAAAATTTGCTTTAAATGTCAGAATTCCACTCGTCTTTGACGAGTGGTTTGAACTACTCATGGAATTCTGATCATGCTCAAGAACCACACGAAGTGTGGCAAATTCATGCCACCTGTCTTTGACAGGTGG
>Ga0066637_10001449_pt1 | contig 15392 bp, 14 predicted proteins | sample CryGeyCG2014_020_FD_62737 | JGI IMG/M metagenome (GOLD analysis project Ga0066637, IMG submission 62737) | Groundwater microbial communities from aquifer - Crystal Geyser CG08_land_8/20/14_0.20 | ecosystem: Environmental > Aquatic > Deep subsurface > Groundwater | place: USA: Utah: Grand County...
CAGCGGAAAAATTAAGACAAATTTCAGAGAGAAAATGGTATCAACCATTTTAATTTAGAAAAGGCGGCGTGCCAGCTTCGCTGGCACGAAAAATTGCGGCGGCGAGAAAGCGAGGGCGGGGCGGGAATTCATTTTCCCCATACCCCTTTTTTTTCCCGCCCCGCCCGAGCGTCAAAATTTAGCGTCCGGATTTTCGTCAAAAAAGGTTCGGATTTTGTCCAAAAGGTACCGCCATTATTTTAGATTTAATGATACAGAAACTCTTAATAGCTACAACCAATCCAGCTAAAACTAGAGAACATAAAGAATTGTTGGCTGACCTGAATTTAGAGACAGTATCTTTGGCTGATTTTAGCAATTTTAAACCAGTTGAAGAAAATGGTGCGAGTTTTCAAAAGAATGCTATTTTAAAAGCAAAAGGATATTTTACTCAATTTCATATTCCAACTCTGGCTGATGACGGCGGTTTTGAAATTGATGCACTTGGCGGCGCTCCAGGAGTCAGGAGCCACCATTGGCTTGGACGGGAAAGCTCTGACGGAGAACTGATTAAATATACTCTTAAAAAATTAAAAGGCGTTCCTCTAGAAAAGAGAACAGCCCGAATTACTACCTGGGTTGCTTTTTATAATGGAAAGAATTTACTTTTAGAGAGAGGGACAATCGATGGTTATGTGGTTAAAGAATATCCAAATTGGATAGAAAAAGGATTTCCCTGGCGGTCTATTTTGTTTATTCCGGAGTTCGGCAAACTTTATCAAGATTTAACGCCCGAGGAACATGAAAAAATCAATCATCGCCGGAAAATTTTAGAAAAATTAAAACCAAAAATTAAAGAGGTTTTAGGCATTTAGATTTTTGTGATAGGGTGGGATGTCGGAGTGGACGAACGAGACTGCCTTGTCTGGTTTCGCTAGATCTCGCGAAACGAAAAAAACTAGGAGGCGTGGCTGAGTGGACGAAAGCACCGGTCTTGAAAACCGGAGTACCTGAAAAGGTACCAGAGGTTCGAATCCTCTCGCCTCCGCCAGTCACATTTTGTTATCGAGCGACCCAAGTACGGCAAATTATAACGACCCAAATTTTTGTTTATATAAATTAGAAAAAACGACTAAAATAGACTATTTTAGTCGTTTTTTATTCACAATTTATTATTCATTATTCGCCTGTCTCGCTATCCGCCAGTTGGTGGAAAAGGTGGGCAAAAGATCTTTGTGGGGCGGGAGAATGACCATCATAAATTTGTATCAGCGAAAAAAACTCGTTGACAAAAAGCGCTAATTCCAATGCCATTGGTGGCGTTGGTTTGAATTCTGTAACTCGGTATGTTGTCAATGTAAATAGTATATCCTACACCTGAGTCTTTCTTTGCTTTAATACGAGATAAAGATTTAACCGCCTTTTCTATTGGTTTATATACGATAACGCCCTTTAAGTTAACAATGATTACATAAAGGTCTTTGTTTTGGGTATCTAAAATAAAATTAAGAAATTTAACTTTATCTTTTTTTGATAAAGCGTTAAATGCTGTCAGGCACAGCTTATTAAGCTGGAATTGGTACTTTTGACCATTTTTAGTTGCCCAACCTAACAGTTTTTTATTAGATAGAACCCTTTTCTTTAATTTTTGTTGTGACATTTTGGGCTTACGGGTATATTTTCTTAGTTTTCGCCACATTTCTTTATATTCATTGCTGGAGTCTATACCTAAATATTTTTTTAGACTTTTCATTCCCAAATTTTTTATTGTTCCAGTTCCACTTTGTAATATAGATTTAATTGAAAATCTCGTTAGCTCATGGGTCACATGTTCAGCATCTACATCAGATGTAGTTTTTATAGTAAGTTTTCGGCCTACCCATATTACTTCAATAATTTTTCCTTTTTTAAGAATCTCAGTTTTCAGAATCTTTTTTAATTTCGGCGCTATTTTAAGCAAGTTATCATTTTGAAGTTTTAATCTGTTTTTACCGCTTGGAAGCGCAAGAATCTGATTAGAAAGAAAAGCTAAGTTTTTGCTGTAAGCAAATCTGATATTATAAAGATGACAAATATATTGAGCAACTAATAATTCAAAATAATCTGCTTGGGCTCTATTTGATTTTAGTTTTCTATTATCCATAATTTACATTTAACCACTAAATATATTTTGTGACTACTGGTTAGAGCAAAGGCTAACCAACTTCAATTGGAAGTAATTTCTCCAGCTCTGTTTTAGAAATTTGTGTATTTCCTGTAATGCTTTTTACTACTGTTATTTTTTCTTTTGAAGATAATTGCTGCGCAATGTCTTCAATAGTTAAATTTATTTTTGATAAATTATTATCAAAAATCATTTTATCTTGTTTTTGTTTTCTTGGCGGAAAAATTACATTAACATGATTTTCGGCAATAAATTTCATTCCCGATGGGATAATGGCCGATTTTAACCTCGCTGATTTAACCGTTCCAGTAATTCTATTTACCACGATGGCCGGACCGATGTCAAAGTCGGTCCTTTTTACATATTGAGGTTTTTTACTATCGGGTGAAGGAAAATTTAGTCCTTGCTGAGTAATATTATGCGCCCATATTAGTGGAATATTTCCTTGCGCTTTATTCGTTAAGAGATGCTTATTTTGATTCCAGACCAGTCGTCCTGTTTTTACTTTATAATCTAGGTCATGTAAAGTAATCCTATTTTTAAATGCTTTTTCTAAATATCGTGTATTCTCACTAAATATTAAAATACCATTTTTTTTAAATAAATAGTTTCCTTTATTTTTGCCCTTTTTTAATATAAGTAACATCGTTGACTGTAAGGCCCCAGAAAACATTTTAGGATCTCTAAGAATATGTAAGTATTCAATATTCGAATTATTAATTACGAATTTCCTTAATTTTGAAAAATAGGCTCCGTTATTCATGGAGGGCGGGACAACAAACGCCAGATATCCACCTTCTTTTAGCCAATTTATTCCCTGATAGATAAATAAAGCAAATATATTGACACGGCCGTTTATTATATATCTAAATTTTTCTCTTATTGTTTTTGAAGGAGAGAATTCGTAATAGGGCGGATTCCCAATAACAAAATCATATTTATTATAGTCTTGATTAAGTAATGCATCGACGTTTTTTAAATTTACTTCAAGGACCAACTTTTTAGTTATATTAATAAGGTTTTTATCTACATCCCATCCATACAATTTTGGGTTTTTAAAATATTTTTTTGCCGTGAGTAAAAATTCTCCTGTTCCACAAGCTGGATCTAAGACTTTAGGATTTTTTGTCATGTTAGGTAATTTATTTAATAACATTTCCCGGACAGATTTAGGCGTAAAGTATTGCCCCAATGATTTCCTATATTTTATATCCGTTTTTTCCATATATTTGATGGTGGCATCAGAGAACTCTTTACTCTGAGTAACCCTTTTTTTTAATTCTGTAAAATTTCTAATAACACTGACCACTTTTCCCTGGATCATTAAATTTTTTGTAAAAATTGGTTTAAGGATTGGATTGGCTGGTTGTAATCTGAATTTATTTTTTTCTTTATAAATCTTCTTTAAAGTCACTTCATTATCATTAATCAGGGCGACTACTGTTTCACCATTTTCTGCCGTGTGTTGCTTACGAATAATTACCATATCGCCATCAAAAATGCCTTCGTCAATCATGCTATTGCCCTCAACCTTTAAAGCATAATGCTTGCCTGATTTGGCAAGCATTGTTTTCGGCACGGTAATTATTTCTGGATTTTCAATTGCTTCAATTGGTTCTCCAGCAGCGATAGTGCCGAGCAAGGGGACTTGTACTAGATTAAGGTCACCCCTTTGTTTTTTATTTACCCCTTCTGATATTGGCTGATTGCTTTCATTGAGATAGCCTTTTTCTCTTAGGGCTTCAATGTGTTGCTGGACGGTGGCAGGAGAAGACAGTTTAAAATATTGCGCTATTTCCCGAACAGAAGGAACATGGTCATTGTCCTGGATAAACCGTTTCAAATGTCTGAATATTTGTTGTTGCTTTTTGGTTAGCATGGGAGTCAATTACCGTTTAGCTGTCTATAAGCTATATTTATTATAGCGCAAATACCGAACAAAAACCATACAGTTATCCACAGGTAAAATTTGGCTTGTTCTCAATGATTTTTGACCAAATCACCATTTTTTGTGTATTTGTTGTGTTGACAGAAAATTATTTTTCTAATAAAATTTAGATAATCAAGGTCGGCAGAATGCCGGTTTTAGTTTAAAAATTTTATATTTAGTGGGCTCAAAATAACAAAAAAAGAGAAAAGAATAGTACAATAAGCCGCCCTGGTCCTTGTCAGTAAAATATATAAAAAAGTATGTGGAAACCTAAATTAAAAAAGGACGAAGAAATTGTATTGGCCAAATTATATCTTAAGGATCACGGCTATAGAGGACATCATTTGATCAGCGATAAAGCTCAAGAAAAACCTGATACCATTTTTAGGGTGGATAGTAGCGACATTGGAATTGAGGTGACCATGATAGCTGACGGGTGGGTGATGGAAGAGTATGCACGAAGAGGGGGGCGAAGGATATTTGGGGTACTTAACCCGAGTGCTCCGTTTGAATTTTGTGGGTTCGCCCTATCATTCTCGTTGAAATTTAATTGACCAAATTTCAAATTTGCGTTAGTATATCTTTATGCCAGAAGAAAAAAGTAAAAACGAGGACTATGGAAAACTGTTTTTAAGCTGGTCCTTTCCTGAATATATTAGGTATAAGAGGGGCGCAGGCTGGTATATTGTAGCCGGCATTATAGTTTTAGGGATGCTCGTTTACGCCTTTTTGACAGCAAATTTTCTCTTTGTTCTTTTTTTAATAATTCTCGCTGTTATAGTTATTCTTCACTTGCGTCGAAAACCGGCAAAGGTTCGCTTTAAGATTTTTGAAGACGGTCTTAAAGTTGGCGCAAAGTTTTATCCATGGCAGGACATTAATAATTTCCGTCTGGTTTATCAGCCGCCGGCAGTGAAAAGGCTTTATATTGATTTGAAAGGCACTATTTTGCACGATTTCTCCGTTCCCCTTAAAGATCAAAATCCTCTTAAAGTTCGTGAGATTTTAAACACTTATTTAGAAGAGGATTTAACCAAACAGGCAGAAACCTTGATCGACCGTTTGGGAAGGTGGCTAAAAATATAACTATAAACCGTGAACTTTAAACTATAAACTGTTTAAAGTGTAAAGGTTAGGTTTGGAGTAAAAATTTGCTTCGCAAATTTTTTGCCCTCATAGCTCAACGGATAGAGCACAGGTTTGCGGAACCTGAGATAGAGGTTCGATTCCTCTTGGGGGCATTTATTAAAAAACCGAGCAGATGAATTCTATATGCTCGGTTATTTTTTTATTCTTTACTCTTAAAAAGTTCTTCAATCATTTTGGCAGTGACTGCACCGATTATTTTTTCACCCATTTTAACAAAGATTTTAGTGGTTTTGTTGGCCTGCATCAACTTTATTACATCAAGTAAGTCAGCATCAGCTTAACAGAAAATCACTTTAAATCCGGCTTCAATTTCCCAGAATTCTATGTCTCTATTAGTGGCTGGTTTCATCAAATCTCTGACCCTTTTTCCTTCTAACTTTTTCTGGACGATTAAACCCTTTAGCTCGGCTGAACCCATCGAGAAAATAAGGAAGCCAATTAAAATCAGAAAAGGATTGCCAATGTAAATGGCGCTGACCATCATTAAGACCGCTATGACCCGTCCAACCCAGACAGCCACCTTAGTGGCTTTAATCTGGTCTTTATAAAAGGCCCAGATTCCCGACCTTAAAATTCTCCCGCCGTCCATAGGAAAACCGGGTACCAGATTGAAGACGCCTAACAAAATATTGATGAATACCAGATAGTTAAGTACCAGAAACAGTGGTTGAGAAGTCAGTCCGGCTGCCATACCAAGAAGAGCTAACCAATACCAGAGACCGGCTATAGCAAAACTGGCTAACGGACCGGCAATAGCCATTTTAAATTCTTGACCAGGTCTTTTTAGTTGGTTTCCCTGAAAATGAGCCCCCATACCCAGTAAAAACAGGGTGATTTGTTTTATTTCCAGGCCATATTTTATGGCCACAAAAGAGTGAGCTAATTCGTGGCCCAGCCCGGAAGCAAAAAACAGAATCGTAGTAATCATGCCCAGAATTAATGGTAGAGGGAAAATAGAGTCAACTTTCAGGCCGGCGGCAAAGTAACGAGACAGGAAATAGGAGAATACGCCGAAAATGAGAAACCAGGATAAATCTATATAAATTGGAATCGGCCCAATCCTTTATTCCCGGCATGTCTGGCAGCGCTATTTATGACGGAAATGGCAGATTAGTAGGTATATTGGTTGGGGGGGATCAGTCTTCCGGAGAGCAACGGTTATCCCTGCGGCTCATTTCAAAGACATTTTGAGAGTGTTGAATAATTATGAAACACTCTCATCCCGAGCGTAAGCGAGGGATCTCACACGCAGAAAAGACCGTTTAAATAAACGGTCTTTTCAAATTTTCTTCCCAATATCGGATGTTGAGTCAACGAAATATTATAAACAACGTGGCGGGCCGGACGGGATTTGAACCCGTGATCTTCTCCGTGACAGGGAGACGAATACTCCAGGCTATTCCACCGGCCCAAAGAAAATTAAAATTTCAAATTACAAATTTTTTTGTCGCCTTATTTATTAATGGACCTTATAATTTCGGAAAAGATTTGAGGATGATTTTCTGCGAGCCTGGCTAAAATTTTCCGGTCAAGTTCGATTTTGGCTTTTTTGAGTTTATCTATAAATTTGGAATAAGAAATTCCTTGGGCTCGGCAGGCCGCGTTGATTTTAATTTGCCAGAGGGCCCGGGCTTCTCTTTTTTTCCTTCGGCGGTCGCGATAAGCATAAACTCCTGCTTTTCTGACAGCAGTTTTGGCTAATTTTATCTTTGCCTTTCGGCCTCCTCGATAACCTTTGGCAAGTTTGAGGAGCCTTTTTCTTTTTTTAAGATGGGCCTTGCCCCTTTTAACTCTAGACATACCAAAAATCTTAAAATTTACGACCCAGCCCTCTAAGCAGTAATTGTTGCTTTTCAAGAAATAAAAATTGGCTAGGAAAGAAAGAGTTCAAAAGTTTTTATTGACAGCATAGAGGGCTGGGTTAGAGAAAACGCTTTACGGTTTTTCTTAGGCTTTTTGAGAGGTGTTTGTCTTTGCGTTTTCTTCTGACAATTTTTCCAGAATCTTTAGCATTAAAATGATCCTGCCTGCCTCTCGCATGCAAGATTTTTTTTCCTTTGGTTAGTTTAAATCTTTTAGCAATTGAAGTTCTCATAAAGTCTTGTAACTTATAACATATAACTTGTAACTCAAGATTTTTATTTTTTAAAAAATTTCTTAGGTTACAGGTTACAGGTTACTTGCCTACTATGACTGTAAGTCTTCCTCCCTGTTTTTGAACCGGCTGCTCAATTTTTATATCCTGGCCGAGTTCTGTGATAAATCGATTAATCAAGTCCCTGGCTAAATCAAAATGTGCTTTCTCTCTACCCCTGAGGACCATTTCAATTTTTATTTTCTTGCCTTCTTTTAAGAATTCTTTTGCTCTTTTTACTCTTAAGCCTAAATCGTGCTGGGCCATCCTGGGGGTAAGTCTTATGCCTTTTATGCCGCCAGCTTTTTGTTTTGCTTTTTGTCCCCCCCCTTTTTTCTTCAGGTCGTATTTAAATTGTCCAAAATCAATAATTTTGGCTACTGGAGGATCTGCCTTGGGACCAATTTCTACGAGATCTAACTCTTTTTCCCGGGCGAGCTGGAGAGCAGATGATGTCTCTACAATACCTAAATGTTCGCCTTTTTCACCAATTAGGCGAACCTTTGGAGCAGTGATTCGATTGTTTAAACGATAATACTTCAATGAAATATAAAAAATAAAAAATAAAATATAAAAAATACAAACGGAAAAATGTAAAAATTTTTAAGTTTTTAATTTGTGTTTTTGATTTTTTATTTTTAGTTTTTTATTTTATTCTGGTGGAGGTGACGAGAGTCGAACTCGTGTCCAGAAAATTTTGATAAAAACATCTACTTTTGTATTCTGGTTATTTTTTTCGGATTTTAGAATAAAACCAGACAAAATTTCTAAAACCTTAACCTGATTTTGGTTTAATATTCTGCCTCAGGTTGTCAGAATATCTATCCTGCTAAGATGACACTAATACTTAATAGCAGGAGTTTTAAATATTAGCGGCTATTACTTTAATTAAGCAACAGCAAAAGCCAAATTTTGGTTGGCAATTATGTTTTTGAGAGGTTTTATGTGTCTTTCTCAGGACAAAAAGCAGTTTTTATCGCAAATTTTCCGTCGAAGCCTGACACCCCCGATAAAAAATCAAAATTCAAAAATCAAAATGCAAAATTAACCTTAATTTTTAAGTTAGCATATTATTTATATTGCTTCATTCTTTGTTTTATCTTTTTTTCAATTTCTCTTTTCTTAATTATCTCCCGTTTGTCCCATTTTTTCTTGCCGCGAGTCAGACCGAGCTCAATCTTAACGAGACCTCTTTTAGTATACACCCGAAGTGGAACTATTGTCAAGCCCCTAATTTTTGTTTTTCCAGCGAGAGTTGCAATTTCTTTCTTTTTTAAGAGTAATTTTCTTGATTGAGTAGGGTCGTAGGTTTGTTGAACTTGAGCCGCCGGTGGATAAGGAGAAATATGGACATTGATGAGCCAGGGCGTGTTTTGGCTATCAATAGTCGCATAGCCCCCAGTTAAATTAATCTTACCATATTTAACTGATTTAACTTCCGGACCCGCAAGGACTATTCCAGCCTCAAAAGTTTCCAAAATCTCGTAGTCGTGATAGGCTTTTTTGTTGATTGTAACTGTCCCCATAATATCCACATTATAGCATATTGCCTTTTGAAAATAAATATGTTAAAATAATCAACGAATAACGAATCCAAATATTTGTAAATTTGTAACTGATTTGTACATTCGTTGATGATATGCGTATTGGCATAGATTGTCGGACAATTTTAAATCCAGAGAAGGGCGAGGGAGCTGGTATTGGCCATTATACTTACCAGCTGGTAAGACATTTATTAAAGGTTGACAAAACCAATACTTATGTACTACTGTTTGATAGAACTGTCCAGAAGCGGAGATTGGACAGGTTTAAAAAAAAGAATGCCTTTATTAAATTTTTTCCTTTTATTCAATACACCCGGTTAATGCCGATGAGGTACGCACATTTTTTAGCCAGTGCATTTCTTGCCAGGGAAAAGTTAGATGTTTTTCATTCTCCGACCCCGTCCCTGCCCCTTTCCTATAGGGGCCCGAGCGTAGTTACAGCTCATGATTTAGCTATTTATAAGTTTCCTGAGTTATATCCGGCCAAGCAAAATTTTCTTTTGAAAACCGATATTCCAAACGCAGTGCAAAAGGCGAAAAAGATTATTACTCCATCTTTTTCCACAGCCAAAGATCTGGGAGAAATTTTTGGTATCTCGAGCAAAAAAATAAAAGTTATTTTTCACGGCCTGGACAAGCGTTTTTTTGAAAGGATGTCCGCTGACAGAATTGAAAAGGTCAAAGGAAAATATGGCATTAAAGGCGAATACTTATTTTTTATAGGGACCCTAGATTCAAGAAAAAATATTTGCCGCATTATTGAGGCCTATGAAAGATTAAGAGATAAAATAATCCAGGTGCCAAAGGCATTCTCCGGGGTTGTATCTCGTCCTCGTGAAGCTCGTTCACCATTTTTAAAATACAAATTAGTTCTAGCTGGGGATAGGGGTTTCAAATTCGAAGAAATTGAGAAAAAAATCGCCTCTTCTCACTACAGGAAAGATATTATTTTACCCGGCTATATTGAAGCTGATGATTTAGATGCGCTTTTTGAGGGAGCTAAACTTTTTGTTTTCCCTTCGCTTTACGAAGGTTTCGGACTTCCGGTAATTGAAGCAATGGCTAATGGAACCCCTGTTGTTACCAGCAATATTTCTTCTTTGCCTGAGGTGGCCGAAGAGCATGCACTTCTGGTTGATCCTTATGATACGGCTGATATTGCTCAGGCTATGGTAGCGCTTCTTACCGATACTCGTCTGCATCAAGACCTTGCTCGAGCAGGCAGGACACATGTCCGTCAGTTCACCTGGGAAAAATGCGCCAGAGCTACTATTAAAGTTTACCAGGAGGTTTTATAAATTGAGGCTGTTGATTAATTGGTTTTAAGTAAATAGCGACACTAATACACGAATTCACCCGAATTTACGAATATTATAAATATTCGTGTGGGCGCATTCGTAATGCGCTATTCGCGTGCTATTCGTGTCCATTCGTAGATTGGTGTCGGGTTAAAAGCGACACTAATACACGAATTCACCCGAATGACGCGAATTAACGTGAATTAAAAAGTGAATTATTTAACAGTCTAAAATTATTAACAAGGTCGATAAACTAAAAACTAAAAAATTTCAGCCAAAGGCTGATCCGCCTTTGGCGGAAAAAAGCTAAATATTATGCCAGAAGAAACACCAATTTCTGAGGGTCCGGTTGCGCCTAGGAAATTGCATTCTCCAAAGACAGGGCTTATTCTACTCATTATTGGTATTGTTTTGCTTATTGCTGTAGTTGTTTTTCTTATTTTTTCTATTCTTCCAGCCCAGAAGGCACAAGTCTGGCAGGCGGTATTTCTGACCAACGGCCAGGTTTATTTCGGTCATGTTGCCAAAACCACAGAGACCTCTGTCGTTCTACGTAATGTTTATTACCTTCAGGTGCAGCAATTAATGCCTAAAGAAGGAAAAGAGCCTCAGCAGCAGCTTACCCTGGTTAGATTAGGCCAGGAAATGCATGGGCCAGAAAATGAGATGGAGATTAATCGGGCTCACATTCTCTTTGTTGAAAAGCTCAGAAAGGATTCTCAGGTGGTAACAACTATTGAAGCCCAACAGGCCCTGTAGAGAATTTATAATTGAAATTTATGCCTAAACCAGGAAGTTCGGGAATTTTAGGTTTCCTTTTTGTTTTATTAATTTTAATTATAGGGGTAACTCTTATTGGTTTTTTTTATTTCACAAAACCCAAAGAAGATTCTTCCCGCGAGGAAAGAGTTACTCTTGCTTTTTACGGTCCTTCTCGACCAATGGCCGGTGAGGCCTCGTCCTGGTCGGTTTTTATAAGGAATGAGGAAGCCCATGAGCTTAAAGAAGCAGAACTTGTTATAAATTTCCCCGAGCATTTTGAACTAATAACCTGTTCTCCCACTACCACTCAAATCCTGCTTCACGGCAGTATCTGGAAAGTACCCCGGATTAAAAAAAGAGAACTGCTTCAGGTTAAATTTGAGGGCAGACTTTTTGGTCAGTTGAGTGAACCTCAGATTTTTGAAGCGCGTCTGACTTTTCGATTGGCTGGGTTTACTTCTGAATTCCAGAAAAAAGAATCTTTTCCGGTTACACTTCTCTCGCCGCTTGCTCTGGAGCTTGAGATGCCGGCCAAAATTTCTTGCGCTGAAGAAATAAATGTGGAATTGTATTTGGAGAACACGAGTCAGGAAAAAGTAACGCGTGCTGCGCTAAAGGTGGAGCCGCCGGAAAATTTTGAATTCAAGTCCGCGAGTCTGAAAGAGCTTGAAAAACTTTATGAATTAGAACCCTATGAGCAAAAAAAACTTGTTCTCCAGGGCTATTTAACCGCAGCGGACCAGTCCGAGGCAAATTTCAAATTTCAGGCGGGAATATTTAATGAAAGTCAATTTTTTCCACTGGTAGAAAAGGAAAAGCTCGTATTTTTAGAAAAATTTGATTTCTCTCTGAAACTGGAAACTCCCGGGACCATCGCCTGGGGAGCCAGTAATCTGGTTAATCTGAGTTATGAGAATAATACCGGGGAAAGCCTCTATGATTTTTATTTAAACTTATATATCGATGGAGCTAATTTCTTAGATCTTGCTGGGCTTGAGGCATCTTCCTGGAGCTACAAAGGTAAGCCGGAGAGTAATTGGAACCTGCAAAGTAAAAATTTTAAAGCCACAAAATATACCATATCCTGGGACAAAGAATTAATCAGTGATTTTAGCGAATTAAAACCAGCCAGCTATGGAAATATCGAATTAAGAATTCCTCTTGAATCATCTCTGGCGGCTGTTAAATCAGATCTTAGTCAGGCTAAAATTTTACTTGAAGCCAGGGCCTGCGGGGTTCTGAAAGATGTTGAGAGATCTATTGAGATAGTAAGCGGCCAGACGGAAATAAAAGTCAAGACAGAAATAAGTCTGCGAGCCAGCGCCTGTTACTGGGACGAGGAAGGCGTTCAAGTCGGAAAAGGACCTTTGCCTCCAGAAGTAGGTCAATCTACAAAGTACTGGGTGGTTTTTAATCTTAAGAATACCACCAATCCAGTGGAAGATATTTTAGTTAAAACAACTCTGCCTCAGGGCGTTAACTGGACTGGTGAGAGCAGCTCCAGCCACGGTTTGATTTTATATAATGAGCCTTCCCGAACCATTTCCTGGCAAATTCCGGCTCTTGATGCTTTTCAGGGAGGCCCTTATTCTTTGGTTGAAGCAAGTTTTGAGATTAGCATTCTGCCAGATGAGTCCCAGGTAGGTCTGGTTTTACCCTTAACAGAAGATATTATTCTCACCGCTTATGACAGATGGACAGGCCAGTTAATTTCTGAAAATTACAATTTTTTAGATACTAATTTGCGCGACGACCCCAGAGCCCAGGGCAAAGGCCAGGTAGTGCCTGGCACTAGATCTGAGAGCCTGATTCCATAGATAGAATGCGGCCTATAAGGGCATTTTTTAAAAATGTCTAAAATTTAGCATATAATTACTATGCCAAGAGAAACAAGAGATCAGGTTGATCAACCAGGGGCAATTTTGCATATTGTCTGCCGGGGCAACAATCAACAAAAGATTTTTCGTCATATCAGAGACTACAAAAAATTTCTAAATATTCTTGGAGAGGTTAAAAAGGAATTTCCCTTTTACCTCTATTCTTATAATTTATTACCAAACCACTATCATCTCGAAATTGAAGTAAGGGATGTTTCCATTTCAAAAATAATGCACCGGATCAACACTCTTTATGCTATATATTTTAAGCATCGTTATTACCACACCGGTCATCTTTTTCAGGATCGTTTCTATGCTAGTCTTATAGGTAGAGAATCGTATTTTTGGGAAGTTGGGCGGTATATTGACCTTAATGCGGTACGTGCCGGACTGGTTAAAAAACCCGAAGATTATCGTTGGAGTAGCTATTCGGTTTATTGTAACAAATTTTATGATGGAAAATTAATTGATAGAGATCGGTTCTTAGGATATCATGGCGACAAAGATTTAGAAAGAGCACGAGTGGCTTATTTAGAATTTGTTGAAGAGGGCTTAAAAGAAAAAAAGAAGCCTAAATGGCTCAAGAGTCAGAAATTTGTTTAAAAATTAGACAATTTCAAATTTCGGTCATATAACCCACTATTTAAGTGAGTTTCCTGTCGCCCATTCTCGGTGCCAGGCACTATGAAAAAAATGGTGCAGATTAATTTTCATAAAATTGAAGAAGAAATTTTAAAGTTCTGGGAGAAGAATAAGATTTTCGAAAAATCCCTTAAGAAAAAATCTCCAAAGGGTGATTTTATCTTTTACGAAGGTCCTCCTACAGCAAATGGAACCCCTCATATTGGCCATGCTCTTACCAGAATTTATAAAGATGTGGTTTTAAGATACAGGACCATGAGAGGGTTTAGAGTGCCAAGAAAGGCTGGCTGGGATACTCAGGGCCTGCCGGTTGAACTTGAAGTAGAAAGAGAACTTAAATTAAAAGGCAAGCCAGAAATTGAAACTTTTGGTATTGAAAAATTTAATGCCAGGTGCAGAAAGAGCGTCTGGCGCTACAAAGATGAATGGGAGAAGATGACTGAAAGAATTGGCTTCTGGTTGGAAATGACAAAGCCTTATATCACTTATGAGAAAGATTATATTGAAACTCTCTGGTGGATTATAGAGAGAATCTGGGAAAAGGGCCTTCTCTACCAGGATTATAAAGTAGTACCTTATTGTCCTCGCTGTGGTACCACACTTAGCTCCCATGAACTAGCCCAGGGATATGAGAATATAGAAGAAGAAAGTGTGTATTTAAAATTTAAAATTGCAAATTTAAAATTGAAGAGACCAACCTATTTATTAGTCTGGACCACTACTCCCTGGACCCTGGCCGGAAATGTTGCCCTGGCAATAAATAAAAATGTTTACTATGTGAAAATTTTGAAAAATAATGAGTATTGGATTCTGGCTAAAGAGAGGCTTGGAGTAGTAGAGAGGCCATTTGAGATTGTTGATGAATTTCCGGGAGAAAAACTATTAGGAACCCGCTATGAGCCGCTTTTTGAATTTGTCCACCCTAAAAAGCCGTCCTGGTTTGTTATTCATGGAGATTTTGTCTCGATTGAAGACGGCACAGGCATTGTTCATATTGCTCCAGCTTTTGGCGAGGAAGATATGGAAGCGGCTAAAGCTAATAATCTCGAGATTCTTGTTACGGTAGAGACCGATGGAAAAATTTCTCCTGAAATTAAGCCCTGGGCTGGAAAATGGGTAAAAGATGCTGACCCTTTAATTGTTGAGGACCTAAGAAGACGGGGGATTTTAGTAAAGAGAGAAGTGATTCGTCATGATTACCCTTTTTGCTGGCGCTGCGAGACTCCTCTTATCTATTATGCCAAGCTCTCCTGGTTTATTAAAGTATCTAAAGTTAGAGACATTTTAATTAAAAATAATGAGACCATAAACTGGATCCCGGCCCATATTAAAGAAGGCCGTTTTGGCCAGTGGCTTTGTGGAGCGAAAGATTGGGCTATTTCACGCGAGCGCTACTGGGGAACGCCTCTTCCTATCTGGGAGTGTGAGGGATGCGGCTATCGCGAATGTATTGGCAGTTTCAAGGAACTCGGTCAGAGGACCCGCAAAAAAATTCCTAAAAATTTTGATCCCCATCGACCTTTTATTGATAGCTACACCTGGGCCTGCCCGAGATGCGCGAGAAAAATGAAAAGAGTGCCAGAAGTTCTTGATTGCTGGTTTGATTCAGGAGCTATGCCGTTCGCCCAAAATCCAGGTTTTTGGAAAAAGCTCGACGAAAAACAAATTTCTACTCTTATTCCTTATCCGGCTGATTTTATTTGTGAAGCAGTTGACCAGACTCGTGGCTGGTTTTATTCACTCCTGGCTATTTCTACTCTTCTTGGTTATGGCCCGAGTTATCAAAATGTTATCTCGCTCGAGCATGTTTTAGATGCTAAAGGCGAGAAAATGTCAAAATCTAAAGGTAATGTAATAAGTGCTTTTGAACCAATTGAAAAATATGGAGCTGACTCTTTGCGCTGGTATTTTTA
>Ga0066637_10001452_pt1 | contig 15379 bp, 11 predicted proteins | sample CryGeyCG2014_020_FD_62737 | JGI IMG/M metagenome (GOLD analysis project Ga0066637, IMG submission 62737) | Groundwater microbial communities from aquifer - Crystal Geyser CG08_land_8/20/14_0.20 | ecosystem: Environmental > Aquatic > Deep subsurface > Groundwater | place: USA: Utah: Grand County...
CCAGCTCCTTACGGGCTGGTGTGCGGACTATGGATAACTTTCTTTAACTCCTCCCATTCTCTATCCAACATATACCTTATCCTCTTTATAGGGGGGATACGATGTCTATTCCGAGTTCCAGTGGGATAATGTATGGGGGCTTGACACTTGAATGTTATTATTTATACTCACGGGCCAAATATGACAAAGGAAGTCACCGAAATTAAAGACCTTTTAAACCTACTTCCGGAAGAGCGTCTTGCCGAGATTGAAAGCTCAACGAACCCTGCGGCCCTTGTCCAGGCGATGCCGGAGGAAGAAGTCTGGTTAACCATTAAAGAGGTTGGGGCATCGGACTGTCTCACAATAATAAAGCATACATCTCCGGATCAGGTTCAATTTATCTTGGATATCGAGACCTGGAAGAGGGACAAGTGGCAGCCAAAAGAGACGGTAGAGTGGTTGAGGCTTCTGGCGGCGTGTGGGAGGACCAAGATCGTTGAATGGGCCCAAAAAACAGATATCGAAACAGTTGTCCTGACCTTCAAAGAATTTATCTTTATCGCAAAAAAGCAGAATAGTGATGATGACCCGGTTCAATATGATTGGCCGGATGAGGGTTCGCCATCAACGCTTGATGGTATCTTCTATTACATGTGTCCGGATAAAAATCTGGACGATTTGATTAGGCCCGTTTTCGAGACGATAGGCAAAACGGATTATGAATATTTTACAAAGTTGTGCGAAGCGATTATGGCGGAGCTCAAATCCGGCCTTGAGGAGACCGCCTTTTCGTGGAGGACAAAACGGCTCGCGGAAAAAGGATTCTCGTCGCTGGAAGAGTCGCTTGAGGTTTATAAGTATTTCAACAGTTCGCAAATATCATCCCTTCCAAAAAGGAATAGCGATGTCCCAAAGGCGCGCGACGTTATAATCAGATATCCGCTTATGGTAAGTGGGGAGTCATATCCGATATTAATGCTGGCAATCGCTGAGTTGAAAGAAGAATCCCTCGTTGATGAGATTTCGTTTGAATTGGCCAATGTCGCAAACAAGGTCCTGATTGCCGACGGCCGATCGATCAATCTGGACACTATCAAGGATTCACTCAGGAAAGTGATGGGATATGTAAATATTGGTCTTGAACATTTGAGCGGGGCCGACGTTAACCGTGCGGCAAAAGTTTTGAGCGAAAAATGGATTCTGCATCTCTTTCAGGCAGGCTATAGTCAGATTGCCAGATTAAAGCAGAGGGCACGAAAGATTATTAACACCGGATGGCCATCAAAAGTGGGAGGGGATTTCTCTCTTCTTGATCAACCGCTAGAAGTACAGCTTGCCGCAATTTTAAGAAAAAGGCCGCTCTATTATGCTCCGGAACAGGAAGGGGATCAGTATAGAGATTTTAAGAGCGTTGACGATGTAAGGGTTGCCGAAAGAATGGTGGAACTTGCTTCCTATACCGGAAGAATGATGAGCGATGTTTTCGGCATTTCGCCCGCCGAGATAAAATCTGCGGCCGGAGACAGGGAGAATGTCACGTGGAGTACGGTTCTTGTGACAATATGGGCGAAGAGTATATTGACGAGCCAATATCAATTTGCCCCCCTTGCAGAGGGTGAGTTGAGCGAACTCCTGAGCAAAACATTTGATGATGTTGGTTTAGACGCCACCACAAATTTTTTAAAACCGGCATCACTGGCAGGATTTGTTGAATGGCTCACAGAACGTCAGCCGAATTTGAGTCCGAATGAAGAAGAATATTTCCGTTGGTTTATAGATTACAGCTTCGCAAGATTCATGGACGAATTTTCTGAAATACCTCTAGATAAACCCGTGGACTCGAGATTTGTTCAGTCTATATGGGTGATACCATCGTCGGAGTAGTATTAACCGGCAACCTCTACAAAAACATCTTTGCCGGCGCCACATTCCGGGCATACCCAATCTTCGGGAAAGTCATTAAAAGATGTTCCTGCGGCGACCCCGTTGTCGGGGTCTCCGACCGCCGGGTCATAGATATAGTTACAGACCGTGCATTCGTATTTTTTCATGTTATTCATCCCTTTTTTTCAAATGATTTACCCGACTTGCTATCAAAATCAGGTTATCATTGCAAGATTGTATTGAATGTGGTGAAATATTTACGGTCCGCTTACGTTAAGGTTAGACATGGGGGTCATATGGAAAAGCTGATAAAAGAGGCACTGAAAGCACGGAAGGGTGCATATGCGCCGTATTCGAAGTTCAAGGTGGGGGCGGCCATTGAAACCAAGGGCGGAAAGATATATGCCGGCAGCAACATTGAAAATGCTTCATATGGCGTTGCAATTTGTGCCGAGAGGGTTGCGCTTTTCAATGCGGTTTCGGATGGTGAGAGGGTCTTCAGACGTATCGCTGTTGCAACAGGTTCGGGTGGTGCCAAAGAGCCGTGTGGAATCTGCAGGCAGGCCTTGAGTGAATTCAGCCCGGACATTGAGATTATTATGTGTAAAGAGAATGGCAAGTCAGCCAAGACGCGTCTGTCAAAACTATTTCCCAAGCCTTTTGTTTTAAAAAAATAGTTAGTAGTTTACGGCCAGATCCCAAGATTTCTCGATTGCGTCTTTCCATATCGATTCAACCAAAATATCCCGCGTCAAAGTTACCGGTATTAATCTTTTGGGATTTTTTGTATCTGCGAGCATGAGTGTGATTTCGAACGTTTCTCTTTCATCTACGAAGCTTATCAACTTTTTGAGAGTTGCCAGATCGTGCACCTCGACATAATCTTTATCAGAGAGATTTCTGGGGATTGAATCTGAGGCAATGCCCCTCAGATAATATCTTCCCGGCTCTATCTCTTTTCTATCTGCCGGAGAGAAGCCTTCTATATCAGAGACTAAGAGGCCTCCGCCAACCGCTTCAATTGCTGAAAATCCCCACTTTGTGGCGGTAACGGCCGTGTCTGTTTTGAGTTTGTCTGCAAATGTCATTACGCTTTTTTGTTCATAGAGATAACCATTCTTTCTGTAGATTTCCATCTCCACAGCTGTGCCCGGCTCAAGACGTGCCGCCCATCTTCTGATCACGCCGTTACTCTCGTATTTGTCCGTTATATTTACATCTATTTGAGAGATGAGCCGCCCGTTTTTATATGCACGCATAAATGTGACAACATCTCCGTTTTTTAATCCTGCCCTCTCAGCCGGAGAATCTTTTTCTATATCGTTTACAACTGCGCCGGTGATTCCATCGGGGAATCCTTCTATTCTTCTGTCTATCAAGGGGAAACCCTTAACTTCAAAACCCAAACTCCCCCGTGTCACCTCTCCCGTTGCTGAAATTTCATTTATTGCCGCCAGCTGTTCGTCTATCGGTTTTGCAAATGTCATGTCTTCGCCGCGGAGGAAGATGTATGTGTTGAGACCGACAATCTCCCCATATGAATTAAACATCGGTCCGCCGGAGTTTCCGGGGCTTATAGGTGCATTGCTCTGTATATCTTCACTCAACTGTCCGGATTCCTGAGAAGGTCTCGTGATTATCCCCTTCGAAACAACAGACCTTGATAAAGCGAGCGAATGGCCGGCTGTATATATTGTCTGTCCGATCCTCAGGTCCTTGGGGTCTCCTATTTTAGCGGTGTTGAGAGACATCGGGAGCTCCACTCTCAATATTGCGATATCCATTCCGTCGTCTCTCAAGTCTGAACCGTGAAATGACTTCACAACCTCAGCCATATATTCATCACCATTTGCCAGCCTGATAGATATATAGGCCGCACCTTCTGCCACGTGATTATTTGTGAGGATAAAATATTCACCGTCGTGAGATTTATATCCGCGAATTACGTCTTCAGGTTTTACTATTGCGCCGGAGCCGTACCAAGCTTGATTATTTGAGGTCTTTGCGAAGACCCTGACTGTGGTTGATAAAATATGTTGAATGGCCGCTTCATCTTCAACCCCCACTTCACCGCGCAACGATAATACTGCTTCTGTTTTTGGTAATCGTAGAACAGCTTCCTGAGTTATTCTTTTTGGAGCTCCCCGCGAATCCGGGAAATTAAATGAGACTGAAAGATTCCTTTCGTTCACATCTTCTTTGTAGGCGATAGCAGGCTTGATCAATCCATTTCCCCAACCTTTCAGGCCGCGATCGTTTATAAACCCTTCGCCACCGTCAGGATGGAAGATTGCGGGTTGTATTGTTTTGCTAGCTAGAGGATTATTTCCAAGCGTGATGCGGTGAGATATCTCCGCCATGGTGGACCTCCTGCCTGCCGCCAGGCAGGCCTTGCCGTTTTTGTTATTTGTGGGGAACCGCCGTTACTGCGCTATTATACCGGTTTTGCCGGAGGGACCACAAGGAGTAATTATGCATAAAATGAATTTATATGAATTATAAGTTTGTGGTAAAAGAGGGATTTGTCAATAAGAGAATTGACTAGTAGAGTCGACAATCACGTGTATCTATATGATATTGTTCATTATTTATTGATGCGAACTGGGTGAGCTTTTCAAAGGAAAACTTCTTTCTGACGATCCGTCTGAATTCACTATTGCCGGTCAAGAGATCTATCGCCGGTATGTCAGACACAAATTCATATGTGTCCCTGTTCCACGCAAATTTCTTTGGATACATCAGAGCTATTGTATAGATAAGTGCCAAGCCGGTCAGATAGGGTTTAAACGAACGCCTATCTATTATAGTAAATGTTAATCCTTTGCATTTTTCACCCGAAAACTTTCTTGATGTTGGCGTAAAGACTGTCGAAGCAAAACATATTCCGGGCAATTTCAGTGATTGCATCCGATCGGCAACCATCTTTCCGTCAACCCATGGCGCTCCGCACACTTCAAACGGTGTCTTTGTTCCGCGGCCTTCGGAAATATTCGTGCCTTCAAGAAGACACATCCCTGGGTAGAGAAATGCGGCGGATATCGATCTCATATTCGGAGAGGGGGCCATCCACTTGATTCCGGTTTCATCAAAAAACATCTCTCTATTCCAACCGTCCATTTGCGATATGTGAATCAGATCAGGGTTCAGTAAATCTTTTTTTATAAAATATTTGGCAAGCTCGCCAATGGTCAACCCGTGCCGGTTCGGTATCGGATACATTCCTACATAGGAACGGAATTCCTCCTCTACGGAATTGCCTTCCACAACTATACCGTTTATCGGATTTGGGCGATCGCAGACCACAACCTCTTTCTTCAGGGCGCTACACGCACGCAAACAGAATGCCATCGTATTTACATATGTATAATAACGCGATCCGATATCCTGTAGATCGACAACAAGTAGATCAATATTATCAAGCATCTCTTTGGTCGGGGAGAGTGAAGCGAACGTTTCACCATAAAGGCTATACACGTGTAAATTTTTACTTTTCGAATCTTTCACCGGTTCCAAATCTTGAGCCAGTCCGTTGATTCCATGTTCAGGCCCAAAAAGTGCGGCTACTTCACAGTCCATTGAAAGGAGTTCATCAACAATGTGCTTGCCGTTTGAGGTGATGCTGGCCGAATGAGAGAGGACTCCAATCCTTTTTCCGGAAAGTAGATCCTTTTTTTCCGATATTAATACATCGCTTCCAAGTTTCATGAATGAAAATTTACCAGAAATAGGGGTTAATACAATGTTTTTGTTTCAGGAATGCGCATTCCCCTTGTGTGCGAATATATGAACGCCGATTCCACCCATCTAATGCAATGGAATAATAACTGAGGCGTTTCAATACATTACAGTTGTTTTAATATGGCCGACTTTGGCACCGATATTGCTCTATAGACACCACGAAACGGAGGAGTCATGAGCAGTCTTGAAATATATGAGGGGACAAAATTTGCACCGATTGTTGTGGCGCTGGAGGTGACGCTCAGATGCAACATGAGATGTCTTCACTGTGGTTCCAATGCCGACGGAAATCCAAGAGACAAAGAGATGAGCCTGGACCAATGGAAGGATATCGTTGATCAACTTAGCGATCTTGGATCTGAATATTTCACATTGTCCGGAGGGGAGCCGTTTGTCTGGCCGCACTGGAGAGAGCTTGCTCAATATATAAGGACAAAAGAGAAGAACCTTTCTGTCATTTCCAATGGCTATCTGATCAAGGATGAAGACATTGAATTTCTAAAAAGTATCGGCATGTGGAACATTGCCTTGAGCATAGACGGCATGAAGGAGACGCATGAAAAGATCAGAAGGGCAAAAAATTCATTCGATCACACAATGAAGGCAATCAGGAGTTTCAAAAAGGCAGGGATCAGGGTTGCGATAGCGACTTCAATTAATAAACTGAATTTTGCGGATCTTCCCAAAATTGAAGAATGCCTCAATGAGGCCGGTGTCGATTTATGGCAGATCCAAATAGTAAATTCATTTGGAAGGGCCGGTGAATTGAGAGAGTCACTCTTGATTGAACCAAAACAGTATATTGAATTGGTTGAGTTCATCAGATCGGCTCAGCAGAGGCACGAAGACGGATTGATAAAGATGAAGGTGATGCCGGCAGACTCAATCGGCTATTGTCACGGAATATCAAAAGAGGTCTGGAAAGACATGGAGTGGAGCGGTTGCAATGCCGGACGCTATGTAATGGGGATTCAGAGTAACGGCGACGTTTTGGGATGTCTATCTCTTCAGCACAAAAATTTTATTGCAGGCAACGTTCAAAAAAAGAGTCTGAAAGAGATCTGGGAAGATGACGAGGCGTTTTCATATAACAGAAATTTTGACAAGGCTTCTCTCAACGGTCCGTGTGAGGGATGTTCCCACGGCGAACAGTGCCGCGGCGGATGCCTTGCCATGGGCTATTCCACGTCCGGAAAGATGCACAACAATCCATATTGTTATAAATATATTATGGAAGGACGCGCGTTATGACATTTGAAAAGTTAAACGTTGCAGAAAAATATATCGTTTTAGCCCTCGCGGCCGACAAATTTGCGAAAAAGAGATCGCTGGTTTTTCACTACTATGGCCCGAAGAGTCTTGAGAGATTTGTTGGGGCCTGGGAAGAAAAAGGGAAGGTCGAAGTCATTAACCGCCTTTCAGATTTAAAAGCCGAGGTTTTAGAATCCGTGCCGGATGTGCCGCCAATTTTCAGATCAACTTATATTGCGTCCCAAATATCCTCTTTAAAAAATCTTTTAGAGATTGGGGAGGAGGATATGACCGGAGAAGAATTGAGTCAAGCCGTTCAAAATGTACTGGGGGTTGAAGTTGCCGCGCCGTATGACATGGAATTTGAAAAATATAAAGTGGATCGCATGTTGGAACGTTATGGCTATAAAACTTATGACGGGTTTCTAAAAGAGCAGAACTCCGGCTCTCATCAGATGGAGACAAAAGATATCGAGGAGCAGATAGAATATTTAAAGATATGTTGCTGGAAAGATATTGCTCCACACATTTTCTGCGGTGAAGAGATGGCAGAATTCATGGACAAATCAGAAGTAAAAATAATTCTTCCTAAAAAAAATGAACCGCCCGACTATTATCTTTATAAAGGGGACGGAAAAACAATTGTTGGGCTATCGAAACATCATAGAAAAACCAAATTTAATCTGATCAGAACACTTTTCCACGAGCTATATCCGGGGCACCACTTCTATTATCTTTATAGGGATCTTCTTCACCGTTTGGGATATCTGGGAGAAGAAGTGACTCTCGATTTGTTGTACAGTTCAGAGACTCCGATAAGTGAGGGGATCGCTGAGACTGCTCTCAATTTTCTTGATTCAATGGACCCAGAATTCAGAACGGCGATTGATATTGCAACAACGAAAGAACATTTTTCCAAGAAAGTGTTATATAATGCTTGGTACCTTCACTTTGTCGATGGTTCGTTATCTAAAGACCAAACAATTAAGTATATAGCTGACGAAGGAGATTATAAATTAGACAGGGCTAAGATATGGTATAAATTTCTGGATGAGTGGAGAATTTACTATCCGTCATATCCGATCGGAACGGAGATAGTCAAAGAATCAATTGCCGCAAATTCTAAAGCGAGTCTCTTCTATTTTTATCTTCCAAAATCTTTGCCCGTTTTAAACCGGTTGAACGAATGGGTTAATCAATGCCCGCCGCATAAAAAAATATGGGCCGGCGAAGGAGGTAGATATGAAGAAAGTAGCAGTGAGACCAACGTATATGGCGCTATAGAAGTTTAATAGTCGGGAGAGGAGGCGTTATGAAGAGGATAGGAATCAGACCAATATACATGATAACTGACTGATAAATAACACCGAAGGGTTGAATCTCGTGTTCGGATATCCGGACACATGCGGTAGTTTAGCCATATTTGTTTTTTCCGGTGGGCGGGCCTCGCATTTTTATCAATGCGGGGCTTTGTCTATCAAGAAAAGACCAGCGAATAGTTGACAAAAATGGCTTCAAACGATAGCTCTGTGCGAAATCATTAATAGAGCCCGAAACAAATGGGTATCGGGCGAGGAGGGGAAACTTATGGATCACGTTCCGGCAACAGAGACAGGCCTTCCGGAGAATGCGTATTCTAAACTAGCTCCGGGAGAGAAGTATGTACCCTTAGTACCCGCAGAAGAGAAAACACAAGAAGTGACCTTCAGGTCAGTTTTTTGGGGAATTCTTTTCGGAATAGTCTTCAGCGCAGGTTCAACATTCCTGACATTGAAGATTGCTCAAGGTATGGAAGCGGCAATTCCGATCGCAATCATCGCAGTCGGCATGGCACTTCTCTACAAGCGTAAGTCAACAATTCTGGAAAATGTTATTATTCAGTCGATCGGATCGGCAGCTCCTGCGGCGGCGGCCGGAATAGTTTTTGTCATCCCCGCTATGTACATCTTGGGATTGAATGATTATATAAACTACACTGCAATTTTATTTGCAGGTATCGCCGGTGGTTTCTTGGGCATTGTCTATCTGATTCCGTTTAGAAGACATTATGTTCAGGAGATGCATGGTGAATATCCTTTCCCTGAAGCAACGGCGGGTTCGGAAGTTCTGGTTGTCGGTGAAGAGGGCGGACATCAGGCAAGAGTTCTCCTCTATTCTTTTGCAATCGGTGGTATTTATGATTTCCTGTCAATGACGCTCGGCGCATGGAGAGAGGTCTTCACAACAAAACTCTTTCCAGCGATGACATTTTTTACAGATAAATTGAAGATGGTGTTTGACCTGAATACAGGTGCGGCAGTCGTCGGCATGGGTTACATCATTGGTATCAGGTATTGCATGATTTTGTCCGCGGCATCCTTCCTGTCATTTATTGTTCTAGTCCCGATGGTTGCGCATTTTGGTGTAAACATGGTCAGCGTTGATGGCAAGCTGATCGGTGAGATGTCAGCCGGAGAGATATTTGGAAATTACGTCCGTTTCATAGGCATTGGCGTTATTGCCATGGCCGCGGTATTGGGTGTTCTCAAATCACTCAAAATCATGGTAAAGGCGATGAAAGAGGGTGTCAAAGAGATAACGAAGGGTCGTCAAACTGAAGGTATCTTAAGAACAGATCACGACATGAAGATGAGTGTTGTCTTCATGCTCTTCACGGCAATCGTGATTGCAGTCTTTGTATATTTTAAGTGGGAAACATTTGGCGGGGTTGGCAACGCAACGATGATGAGTTTTATCTCTCTATTATTGGTAACAATCATAGCGTTTTTATTCACGACAGTCGCCATCTGGTGCATTGCAGTCACGGCGCGTAATCCAATTTCAGGCATGACGATGGTGACGTTGGTTGTTGCAAGCCTTTGCTTCATTAGCCTTGGTGTAATTGGGAAGCCAGGAATGGCGGCAGTTTTGTTGATCGGCACAATGGTCTGTACAGCAACAGCAGTCTCAGGCCAGTTCATCTCTGATTTAAAGATCGGTTACTGGATCGGTTCAACACCGAGGAGTCAGCAGCGTTGGAAGTTTGTCGGCGTGGTAACTGGTGTTATCGGTGTTGCAGCAGTCGTCATCATTCTTAACAAAGTCTATGGTTTCACACCAGACAGTCCAAATCCATTGCCAGCCCCACAGGCAAATGCGATGGCGGCGATTATGCAGATGGTTATGGGCAGCGGCCAGATCCCGTGGATGATGTACGGAATCGGTGCAATTATGGCCATTCTTTTTGAGATGATGGGCATCCCGACACTGGCGGTTGGTCTTGGAATGTATCTTCCAATGAACCTCAACATGTCAGTTATTGTCGGTGGTTTGTTGAATTATTTTGTCTCCAACGTAAGTAAAAATAAGAATGTGAATAAGAAGAGAAGTGATAAGGGGACATTGATTGCTTCCGGATTTATCGCAGGCGGAGCTGTGATGGGCGTCTTTGGCGCAATCCTCATGTATATCCAACAGTCGACCGGCACACAAATATTGCCGGATCTTGGCATGTACGGATCAACAGGAAACATCCTCGCTATTGGCATGTTGGCGGCACTTTGCCTCTTCTGGGTCTGGGATTCGTTGAGAGTAAAGAATTAGTTATGAAAGTTTAATAGCTTGATAATTGGCCGGTGGAGTTTTCTTCACCGGCCAATTTACTTTTAAGCACGTCATTGCGAGGAGCCTTCGACGAAGTTTGGGGCGACGAAGCAATCTAGTGAATTCACTGGATTGCCGCGCCCTTCGGGCTCGCAATGACATAGTTAAAGGAGCCAACTATGTCTGATATGGAAAAGATGAAATATGGCGCTAAACAAGCAATTGAGAATTGTTTGAGAGTGAAGCCCGATGAGAATGTTTGCATCATTACAGATGATAGAACTTATCATATCGCCAAATTGCTTTTTGAAGCGGCCAAAAAAGTTACAGATGACGTGAAAATCTTTAAAATGGAGGATTTTGGAGATAGGCCGAAGGACGGATCTAAGCCATTAGCTTTCCCAGACGAAATTAGAGATCATCTGAAGGACTCTCAGGTGAGTATCTATGTTGCAGGACGTGAGAAAAGCGAATTGGAATCATTTAGACAGCCAATGACAAAAGTTATTGTAGAAAATAAAATTCGTCATGCACATATGATTGCTGTAACAGACAATATTATGGAGACAGGAATGTGTGTAGATTATTCCGAAGTTCAAAAAGTCTCTGACGCAGTCTATGATATAGTAAAAGATTGTAAAACCATTCGCGTTACGACTGAAAAAGGAACAGATTTTGTTGCCGAGTTTGCTCCTCCGGCAAAATGGCTTAAATTTGATGGTTTGATTACCAAAGACCAGTGGGATAATCTTCCGGCGGGTGAAGTTTTTACATGTCCAAAAACAGTTAATGGAAAAGTTGTTGTAGATGGTATATTAGGGGATTATCTGGCCGCCAAATTCGGAATGGTTGAATCAAATCCTGTTACATATCAGATTAAAGATAGTCGTGTTGTTTCTATTGAATGTAATAACAAAAAGATAAAAAATGAACTGGCTGAATATATAAAAACCGATGAAAATGCAGATCGAATAGGGGAGTTTGGCATTGGTACAAACATTGGTCTAAAGGAATTTGCAGGTGTGATGGTTCAGGACGAGAAGTTTCCCGGTGTTCACATTGCAGTTGGTGATCCGCACGGTTCAGCTACCGGAGTTGATTGGAAGAGCGGAGTACACTGCGATGGTGTAATCCGTGACGTGACAATAGAAGTTGACGGCCTCTTTATTATGAAAGACGGCAAATATTGTATCTAGACCAAAAACTTCCCATTCTTCATTATTATTTTTCCTTCAACATCTATCGTAGGGTTTCGCATGACGCCGTCTAGGTGTGTTCCGCAAGTGTACGGCGCGCCTGTCATTGGGCCAAACGCATCCCCCAAAGCAATATGAGCACCAGGGAATTTTTCGTCTTGAAGAAGGTTGCCTATAATTTCTTTAACACCGAGATTAGTTCCAATCCCCAATTCACCAACACGATCGGCATTTTTCTCACCATTAAAGATATACTCTATGAATTCATTTTTTAGCTCTTCGTTATTACACCGAACGCTATCTTTTATAGCTCTGCTATCTTTGATCTCATAGGTTAAAGGATTTTTTTGAACATCACCGTATTTATTTGAAAAGAAATCTCCAAAAACGGCATCAACAACAACTTTTCCATTGGCATTTTCTGGATACGTTAACACTTCGCCGGCAGGGAGGTTATCCCACATATCTTCTGTGATAAATCCATCTGGTTTTAACCATTTATACTTTGGATTGAATTGCAATGTAACATCTGTTCCGGCAAGCGTTGTTATGTGAATCGTTTTTGCCTTTGTAACAATATTGTATATTGTTTCATTGAGTCTGTGAATTTCATTGTAATCGGCCGCCATTCCTTGCTCCATCATCTTTTCATTGATAGAGATCATATGGCCGTGACGAATTGGAATGCTCATGATTAATTTAAGCAGTGGTGTTCTAAAGGTTGTAAGCTCGCCTTTTGCGTCTTGTGCAATGTAAAAGCTGACCTCACTGCTTCTCATTGCATCTTCGATCTCTTTTGGAAACTTTAAAGGATTTGAGCCATCTACCGGTCTATCTCCAAGATCTTCCATGATAAATTTATTTAGGATGCCACCAACATTTTCAACTGCAGCCGCCACATAGTTGGCAATCTTTTCTGTCTCGCGGTCGGTAATAATAACTACCTTTTCCCCTTTTTTAACTCTTGTGCAGTTTTCGACCGCTTGCTTTGCTCCAAATTCCATCTGTTCTTTTGTTGCCATGATATGCTCCTTATATGTTTGATATTCTTGATGTTTTGACGACATATATCAGGATAAATTTATATTTCAAGGCTTGAAATAAGATTCAATCTGCGTTAGAAGGGAGATCCTATCGTAACTATTTAATTTTAAAGGAGGAATTGACAATGAGAGATGAATTACTAGAGAGTCTTTTGAAATATGTAAAGATAGACACTAAATCTGACCCAAATAATAAAACCCTACCTTCAACGCCTGGACAGATGGATCTTGCTAAAATTATTAAAAAAGATTGGGAAGATGCCGGTGTAGAAGAAATTGAGTTGACCAACGATTGCTATCTTTTTGGAACAATCCCCTCAAATGTCCCAAAAAATCATCCAACATGTAACAAAATTCCTGTAATTGGCTTATGTGCACATTTTGATACCTCAGAGGCAGCATCAGGAACAAATGTGAAACCGCGGATTATAGAAAATTACAAAGGAGAGAAGGTTTTATATCCCAACAATCCGGATTTATATTTGGATACCGACTACGATCCTGAATTGAAAAATTGTATAGGTCACACAATTATTACATCGGACGGAACCACATTGCTTGGCGGCGATGACAAAGCAGGCCTTTCAATTATGCTAGCCATAGCTAAGCACCTCAAAGAACATCCTGAAATCATTCATGGCAAAATACGTCTTTGCGGATTTCCGGATGAAGAAAATGCCAGAGGCTCCGAAGATTTAGATACTAAAAAATTTGCTGTAGACATTGCCTATGCTTTAGATGGACTATCTATGGGGCAGTTGGATATAGAATGTTTCAGTGGAAAAAATGCAAATATTGTAGTCGAAGGTGTTAATGCTAATCCGGGTTACGGGAAGAACAAGCTTGTTAGTGCCATAGATGTTATTTCAAAATTTAACACGTTGATTCCCAAAAAATACTGGTCATTTAATGTCGACGGAAAAGAACCTTATATGCTTATAAATTCCGTGGAGGGCGATTTTACGGGAATGAAGTCAAAAATAGCACTCAGGTCATTTGATAAGAAAGGCATGGAGGAGATGGAAGAAGTCCTTCATAAAAATAGGGAAGAGGTATTGAAAGAATTCCCCGGCGCAAAGATAAAATTAGATATCAAAGAATATTTCAAAAACTATGGGGATTTTTTGAAAGAGGACCCTCGCGTTGTCGATTATGCCGTTGAAGGGCTGAAAAGGGCTGGAGTGAAACCTATATTAGGGGCTGTACGCGGTGGTTGTGACAGCTGTCAACTGGCAGATAAGGGGATTAAATCGCTAAATTATTTTATTGGCATGCAGCAGCCGCACTCTGAAAGGGAATGGATTTCACTGCAGGTGATAGAAAAATCTTTTGAGTCGCTTGTAGAAACGCTAAAGGTTTGGGTTGAAAAGAGTTCATAAATCGAAAGTCATTACGAGCCCGGCGGGCTCGCAATGACATGCTAGAGGAATTTTTATGACAGTTTCTGAAAAGATAAAATTTGGTGCAAAGCAGGCAATTGTCAATTGTCTTCGTGTGAAGCCGAGTGAAAAAGTCTGTATCATAACAGACGAGAAGACCTATCACATAGGTAATGCCGTAAAAGAAGAGGCTCTAAAGATCACACCAAATGTAAAAATGTTTAAGATGGAAGACTTTGGCGAACGCCCCGACGACGGTTCCAATCCATTGAAACTTCCGGATGAGATTATTCGTCATGTTGAGACATGTCAGGTCAGCATATATGTGGCTCAAGGAAAGAAAGGGGAATTGCAGACCTTTAGGACGCCACTCATTGATGGTGTTGTTGGAAGACTCAAAACCATTCGTCACGGCCACATGATTGGCACGAACGATCTTATAATGGAGACCGGGATGAATGCCGATTATGCCAAGATCCAAAAGATGAATGCAGAAATAATGGGCATTGTGGCTGGCGCAAAGAGTGCGAAGATGACAGCTCCGGCGGGGACCGATCTTGACATAGAACTTAACCCGGGATGGAAGTGGATCAACTCTGACGGTGTAATAGGAACCGATACATGGAAGAATCTTCCCGATGGCGAGGTATTTACTTGTGTAAAAAACATTAATGGGAAGATGGTGGTTGATGGAATACTTGGAGATTTCTTGAGTGAAAAATACGGCTTGATTGAATCCACACCTCTTACGATAGATATTGAAGAGGGTTGGGCCAAGAATTTTGAGTGTACAAATAATGATATTATAAAAGACGTGGTTGAATACTCAAAAATGGATAAGAACGCTAGCAGGATTGGCGAATTTGGAATAGGAACAAATACCGGTTTGACAAAACTGATTGGCAACCTTTTGCAGGATGAAAAATTCCCAGGGGCTCATTTTTCAATAGGGCACGGATATCCGGACAAAACTGGGTCAGACTGGAATTCGGAAGCACATTTGGATCTTGTAATTCAAAAGACTACAATTGAAATCGATGGGAGAACCATAATGAAAGATGGGAAGTTTTGTATCTAGAAAGGGGAATTATGCCAAACAAAGAAAAAATGGAATTTGCTTCAAAACAGGTGGTTGTCAATTGTCTCAAAATTGAGCCAAATGAAAAAGTGACCATTATTACAGACAATTCAATAAAACATATTGCCGAAGTGATTGTCAAAGAACTAGAGAAGGTTACAAAGAATTACAAAATTTTTAATATGGATGATTATGGTGAAAGGAGAATGGAGAACCCCCTTAAATTCCCAAATGAGATAAAGGAAT
>Ga0066637_10001453_pt1 | contig 15378 bp, 9 predicted proteins | sample CryGeyCG2014_020_FD_62737 | JGI IMG/M metagenome (GOLD analysis project Ga0066637, IMG submission 62737) | Groundwater microbial communities from aquifer - Crystal Geyser CG08_land_8/20/14_0.20 | ecosystem: Environmental > Aquatic > Deep subsurface > Groundwater | place: USA: Utah: Grand County...
GGCGCCGCTATAGCTGCATATATTTCTGTTGATCCGGGCGCTGCTGATACAACAGGGTTAACCTGGGGATGGTGGGGAAGTGGATATGATTTTTTTGCTCAAGTTTTCCCTGCTGATACTTTAACAGAAAAAATGACAGGATATCAACAATTACTTTGGGAACATAAACAATCTGGGAATGGATGGGATTTTGAAGCGTCAGATACATTGCGCGGGTGTTGGGTTGGATGGAATGCACAAAGTAACGATGTTGAAATGGCAATTCCAAAATCTATCTTATTAACTCCAAAATATCTACCGAATTTCAGCATCCCAAAAGAAATTGCAATTATGATTTATGCAGGAGAAAATAGTTCTCCATGGCGGGCTGATTATGCATCGTTAGCAGGGAAAAAAGGGTATCTTCTTAAATTAACTGATTTAACTGACATTTCCGAAAAAATCAATTCTAAAATTCCAAGTGATTTTAAACTAAGTCAGAATTACCCCAATCCATTTAATCCGACAACAAAAATAAATTTTGCTCTGCCAAGCGAAAACTATGTGAAGATTAAAGTATTCAATGTGTTAGGCAAAGAAGTGGCAGTTTTGGCAAATTCAGTATATTCGGCAGGAAACCACTCGGTTGAATTTGATGCGAAAGCTCTTTCGACCGGAATTTATTTTTATTCTATTGAAGCTGGCAACTTCATGCAAGTGAATAAAATGTTGTTACTTAAATAGAAATTTCAGGAACGGGAGTTCGAAGTGCCTCCCAATACGATCTCTTTTACCGAAGTCCCGTTCCTTTTTCATTAAGAATTAAACACTAGGTTCAACAATTTAGGAGGAACCTCCTTTGAAAAAAATAGTTTTAAGCGTCTTTTTTATTTCAACATTACTGGTGCATGGGCAAACTACAGGTAAAATTTCCGGTAAGGTAGTTGATGAAAATAATGAACCAGTTATTGGAGTAAGCATCGGTTTGGAGGGTACAGCATTAGGTGCTGCTGCAGATGCTCTGGGGAATTTCTTCATTATAAATATTCCGGGAGGAGTATATAATGTTAAAGCTTCGGCGATTGGTTACCGCCCGGAAAAAGTTGAAAATGTGAAAGTTATTACCGGGCTAACTACGAAAATTAATTTTAGACTTAATTCATCAAGCGTTGAAATGAAAGAGGTTGTGGTTCAATATGAAAAACCAATGGTGCAAAAAGATTTAACTTCTAAAACTCAGACAATTGACTTTTCTGATCTTGAATTACTTCCTGCGCAAACTTCCGTAAAAGAAATTTTATCCAAGCAAGCGGGTATAACTAAAGATATTTCAACGACTCCCATTAATTCTCAACCGGTTTTTGGTCAGTTTGCCACTATCCCTAATGATGGCCTTCATTTTAGAGGCGGCAGGTACAATGAAACACTTTATCTTTTTGACGGCATAACGGTTAACGATGCTTTATGGGGAGGATATAATTTAGATGTTCTTGGTCAATTTACTTTACAATCTCTGCAAACATTAACGGGTACATTCGGTCCGCAGTATGGTGAAGCAATGTCCGGGGTGATTCTCATGCAAACCTTAGATAACGTAGTGAAGAGATATAAAATTCAAGCTACCTCTTCTACTGATAATTTTGGGAAGAAGTTAGGCAGCCAAAACGAAAACAACTTTGAAGCCGCAGTTAGTGGACCTGTTCCTCTAATTGACAACCTCTCATTCGTTACAACAGCAAAAAGTTATATGTCTGATGGATACATCAATGGATACATCTATCCTGATTTTGTAGATTCGCGGGGAACTGATAAATCCGGAAACCCCAAAATTGTTCCAATGACTTTCAGAGATTCGCGCCTATTGTTCACTAAATTGATTTGGCAAGCTACTGATAATATTAAATTTAGAATTGGTTACTACAATGCCGAAACGAAGCAAGGCGTTTATGATCATTTCTTCAAATATAATCCTTATGGGACACCAACGATAAGGTTAAATGACAATCTTCTTTATGCCAAGCTTACAACCGTTTTATCACCAAGTACTTTTTTAGATTTTGCTGTTTCTAAGTATAGAAGAGATTTTAAATCCCGTGTCTTTGATGATTTAACAAAATATCAAATTCGTCCGGAAATATTAACAGCGGAATTTTCTGTATCCGGAGAAAATTATGTTTTTTTCGACAGCTTTTTTGATAAAATGGAAGCTCAAGTTAATTTTTCAAGTCAGGTTTCGAAACAACATTTTCTTACTTCGGGCATTTCGTTAACAAGGATGGAAACATCGCTTAAACGAATGAATCCCAACGGGATGGAAGCCATTGAAGATTACGATTTTAAGCCGATGAAGCATTATATGTTTGTTAATGATAAAATGGAATTTGACGACATTGGTATGGTTATTAATCTTGGACTTCGTATTGATTACGTGAATCCCAATAGAGAATTTGTTATAGATATCAAATCTCCGGACGGAAAAATCGGAAAAGTTAAGGCAAGAAAATACCTTAGTCCAAGAATCGGAATAAGTTATCCAATTTCAGATGCCGCCGCTTTTCGATTCGGGTATGGGCATTATTATCAATATCCCGATTTCTTCAAAGCATTTCAAGGGACAAATCGTCAGTTCCAGCTTTTCCCGGCGCCCAATGTAAATTCTGTACAAGGAGCAATCGCCAAAGGAGATATTCAGGAAGAAAAAACTATAAATTATGAATTTGGAATTCAATTACAACTGACGCCTGATATTTCAGGCGATATTACCGGCTTCTATAGAAAAACATCAAATTTAATTGGCATCGTTATAGCTGACGGTTATTTGCGATCCGGTGATGTTGTGAAAGCGCAGCGTTATCCGATTTTCGACAATATTAATTTTGCTACTGTAAAGGGCGTAGAATTTTCTTTCTCAAAAAGATTAAGCAATAATTTTTCGGGATTTCTCAATTACACTTTTTCGCAAGCATTAGTTACAAGTTCTCTATTGTTTTCCCTTCCGGGTGATTTATCAAGGACTTATCCGGCGGATTGGGATCAGACGCATTCAGTTTCGTTTGGTACGGTTTTCCAATTCAATAGCAAATGGGGATTTTCATTTTTAGGAAATGCTTCTACAGGATTCCCTTATACTTATAATGTTTTTCAACCGAATGAAGAACGCGCTCCGTGGATAAGTTCGTTGGATGCGATGGTTTATAAAGAATTGGATTTTATTCAGATTAATGCCCGGGTTTATTTGCAGATTATTAACCTCTTAAATAGAAGAAATATTTGGTGGGTTTATGCGGATTCGGGTAAACCCGGTGTTGATACAAACCCAGCGACTTCAGATGATTATACAAACAATCCTGCAATGTGGGGACCGGGAAGAAGGTTACAACTTGGAATTTCATTTACTTATTAGCAATGTTAGGAGTATACCTTTGAAAAGTATAAAAATAATTTTTAGTATTCCTTTTCTAGCTGCGGTTATTTTTTTAGGAAATTTATCCGCTCAAGGAGTTAATTACAATGGGACTTCTTCTGCCAATTTCTTAAAAATTGGTATGGGCGCAAAATATGTTGCAAGCGCGGAATCCGATCTATCTTTATCGGAAGATGCGTCATCCCTTTTTTTTAATCCCGGGACAATAAGTAGAATTGGGGGAAACAGCTCGGTTTTTTCTTATTCAACCTGGCTTGTGCAAACTAATTTAACTTCCTTCGCTGCCGTGCTGCCGTTTTCTTTTCTTACCGCGGGTTTAGATATTATTTATTTCTCTTCCGGGAATATTGACGAAACCACATTATATAAACAAGACGGTACAGGGCGGGTTATTAGTGCAAACGATCTATCGCTTGGGCTAACAATTGCAAAAAATTTAACCGATAGATTTTCTGTCGGCGTTAAAGTTAAATATGTTCGCGAACAACTTGCTTCAGTTAATGCTGATGCTTTTGCTTTTGATATAGGAAGCGTTTTTGAAACATCGTTTCTTAATAATATGAAAATAGGTATCTCACTTTCAAATTTCGGAGGAACGATGAAGTTTAACGGTAACGAATTGTTAGTTACTTACGTTGTACCCGGTAGTCCGACCGGGAAACAAATTCCGGCAGTTCTCGAAACCAAGCAATGGGATTTACCTCTTGTATTTAAAATTGGTGTTTCTACAGAGATTTATAAAAATGAAAATTTTAGATGGTGTGGCAGCTACCTGATTAATGATACCCGCGATTATCTAACACGGCATAACCTCGGAACTTCTATTACCCTAATGAACATTCTAACATTGCGCGGCGGATATCGTTTGAATTATGATGAAACTACATTTTCTGCCGGTTTTGGTTTTGTTGTTCCCGCTGAAGTTTTTGGTAAAATTTTCTTTGATTATGCGTTTACCGATTTTGGAAAATTAAGCAACATTCATCAGTTAACTTTAGCTGTAAACTTTTAGACCTAAAGGCTGAATTATGAAAAAATGGTTACCTGTTTTTGTTTATTTAGTTCTCGTTATTCCTATGCAACTCATTATTTTTTCCGGCTGCAAGGATAGAGAACCAACAGCTCCGATTGAAATTAATAGACCGAAGTCCTATGGAATCGAGCCGAAAGACGGAAGTCTAATAATCCCGGTTTCAACGGATATCAAAATGTATTTTACAGAAAAAATGAATCTCTCAACCTTTAACGGAAGATTTATCTTAAAAGATTTTTATGGAAATTATGTTGACGGTGGTTTTTCTTCAATTGACTCTGTGGTCATTTTTCAACCAAAATCTCCTTTAAAAAAATCATCCATATATTTTGCTGAACTTAAAGGTAGAGTAAGAGACGCTAACAACAATTCCATAGAACTTGGAAATGAAGGAGTGTTTGTTGACTCTGCATCAATATTTTCGACTTGGTTTTATTCGGAAGGAGATTATTCTTACAACGGTTTCTACAACGTTTATCTCCGGGATAGAAAAGACGGTTCCATTAGAACTTTTTCCTATTTAGATAGTTTAGTTAATAAAACTTCCGGGTTTTCTGCGCCGCAAGGGATTGCCGTTTCGCAAGATGGGAAATACATTTTGGTTGCCAACACAGGGAAAAACGAAGTACAGATAATTAATACTTCTTCATTCGCAATAGAAAAAACAATTACAGTCGCTTCAGTGCCTTCCTCGATAGTTTGCTATTCAGTTTTTGCGTATGTAATCAGCGAAGGCGGTAAAGCGATTACAAAAATTAATTTATCAACGCTCTCACTTGAAACAAAATTTAATTTAAATTTCTTTCCTGCGCGGCTTGCTATCTCAAATGATAGCACTACACTATTTACTTTTGACCAGGTGAAAAGAGATCTATACATAATAAATGCTTCTACCGGTGCTGTAAAAAAATCTTTCCCTGCTGCGGTTGATAAACAAGTTATCGGCGAACTCCGGGTTAATCCTTTTACCGGTGAAATATTTATCTTTGATACAAAAGGATTGAAGATTAAAACTACCGATGCAAACGGAATATCGCTGCAAACCATACTTACTTTTCCGGCTTCGAGTGAGCCGATTGACGCCGGATTCACTTCAAAATATATTTTGGTTGCCGCCGGAAAATCAATTTACAAATATGACGCGGTTTCAAAATCCGCTATTGATACATTAAGTTTTTTAACGAATGTTAAATCGTTAGCTCCGTTGCCATCCGAAGATGTCCTTTATGTTACTTTGGCAACTTCAATTGTTATTATTGATATTGAAACGATGACTGTGTTAAAAGAAATTGATATTGCCAGTTCAGGCATTGAAACTATTCTTCCAAATCCTAAAAAATTATCTAATTGAACGAAGAGAATTAATTATGAAACAAAAGTTTTTAGCAAGCAGTTTTCTTTTAAGTTGTCTTTTCCTTGTTGATTTAATTGCACAAACCGACCCGATGATTTATCAACGCTGGAACACCTTGGATATCAACAGGGTGAGAACTAAGTTTAATAATACCGGTGAACTTTGTGACGGGAACGAACAAAATATTCCTTTAGCCCGTCCGCCTGCTTTTGAATATCCCACCGGGAGTAAAACGTATTACGGAACATGTGTTGCATTAGTTATCGGAGCTCCGGGTGTGCAAGATACCGGTGCGGTTGGCGGTTTAAATCCACAAAACCTTGAATACCTTGATGGCGCAATGGATGAAGGTCCTGCCGCTTTCTGGGATGAAGAACATTACGCTCCTTATGGTGAAGTGGTAGGAAGTGATAAAGCGCCGTTAAGTACAGACCCGGCAACATGGCCAACGATTGGACCGAACAAAGGATGGCCTTCATTAATTCCGGGAACGAATCAACCTTTGTTAGTCGGCTCGGAAGGATGGCCCGGCTTAGGTTTAAATGGTGAAAAGCTCGCCGACCAGGAAACTTATTCGGCGATGTATGCTTGGAAAGGCACAGATATTGGGAATGACAATCGCAGGTGGTTAAAAACTCATGTTGAAATGCGGTCTTTAGCCTGGACAGGAGAACTCTACCAGGATTTTATTGTTTGGATGTTTATTGTAAGAAATATCGGAACAGCACCCATTAAACAAATGAGGGTTGGCGTTCATTCTGATTTTAGTTATTTACCGATTTTCCAATCACCCACTATTTCCGGTGACGAGGATAGACATTACTATGATCAAAAATTTCAATTTGCTTATGGCACTGACGATAACGGTTATGAAGTTAAGTCTGATGGAACCGCTATCGGTCAAGATCAAATTGCATGGAGCGGTACCCTGGCTTTAAGAATGCCCGGTTCAACAAAGAAAGTTGCAACGTATGATGCATTTCATTTTTGGATGGAAGCAACAACCGCACGAGGAAATGGAGCGAGTAAAGAATTATATTATCGTTATAATCTTTCAAATCAAAATGATCCGCGTGATAGTAACAAAGACGGCATTGATGACGATTTTAATGAAAATGGTATTCCCGATGACCAGGAACCTGATGCGCCGCAATATTATCTTGGCTTAGGCGCCGATGGTCTTCAAGTGCTTGGTTCAACTCCTTTTGATTTAGCTCCGGGACAAAGCGATACCTTAATTTTTGCTGCGGTATTCGGAATGACAAAACCGCAATTATATAAAAATGCTTTTAACGCGGCGACTCTCTATAATTCAAATTGGAAAGTAGTAAAAGCGCCGCCGGAACCAAAAGTTGAAATTGTCCCGGGAAACGGCCGCAACACAATTTATTGGGGAATTGAAAGCGAAAAAGAAATGAAGTTTGAAGGGTATAAAATTTATCGCTCGGCAGATAAAGGAGTCACCTGGGGAACCGAAACCTTTAAAGATTTCTCCGGAACCACAAAATATATTCCTCTTGCTCAATTTGATAAAGTTGACGGGATTAAAGGGAACTATAAAACTTTACCGGAATTTGCGTGGTACAATTTAGGGTCTGAAACTGATTTACCGGCGCTAAAAGTTATTGATAATGATTCGCTTAAATTTTTTAAGAAGGGGGATTCGGTGCGTGTCTTTCTTGATGATCAGGTTATTAATGGATTGAATTACCGCTATTATGTTGCTGCCTACGATACAGGCAACGGAATCACCGGTCCGCTTGAAAATACCGCCGCATCAAATCCGCAAATAGGGACAAACACGGTTGAAGTTGTTCCGCATGCGCCACCGGCGGTTTCATCATTGTCAAAAGTTAAAGTTGTACCTAATCCTTATGTGGTTGCAACCGGTTGGGAAGTAGGAAAAGAAAATCAAGTTCAATTCACCTATTTACCTGAAACAGCAACCATCAAAATATTTAATACTGCGGGAGAATTAGTGAAAACAATTTACCATGAATCAAAAACTGCGTTAGCTTCGAGTATAGCTGTCTGGGATTTGAAAAATGAAGATAATCAATTGGTTGCCGCCGGGTTATATTTTTACTATTTGGAATCGCCTTTGGGAACAACTCAAGGGAAATTTATTATTATTATTTAAAGTGAATGTTTCAAGTGAAAATTAAACGGAAATATTATTTCATTAAAGAAATTACTTTCATTGGTCTAATCTCCTTTGGAGTTTTTCTAAATGCTTCCCCTAACAAAGGAAATGAAATTCTTGGAAATGGTCATTTTAAATTAATACAAAACCATAAAGGTGAAATTTCTTTTCTTTGTTGTGATACTCCTGGTTCAAAATTCAGATATTTATTCATGGCGAAAAACTTTTTGACAATGAATTCGGGGAATAAAAATATTAATGATTTTACTACAAAGTCTGTTCCTAAAAGAAACGGCAAAATCGTTTCGCTGTTATTTATTAATAATACTAATGATGTTGAAGCTGTCGTTGATTTTTGTATTCCGCCTACCAATACCAATACGTTAATCTGCTCCACTTCCATCAAAAATAGATCGGATAACCCGGTTTCTATTGCATCCTATTCCTTAGGACAATTTGTCTTTGATGCAAGATATTTTGGAAGTGATAGCGCTTATAACTTTTGGAGTTTTCAAGGAGGCAGTTATCCAGAGAGACCTGATTGGATTTTCCCGCTCTCAAAAAATTATTTCCGTAAAAACTACCAGGGAATGAATGCTGAAGACTACGGTGGAGGAATGCCGATTGTTGATTTGTGGACAAGACAACAAGGCGTAGCTATTGCTTCGTTATCGCTTACCCCGGAATTAATTTCTCTACCTGTAACCGTTCAAAAAAATGAATCAGTTTCTCTTGCTCTTTCAAGCGAAGAACCATTTGTGCTAAAACCACATGAGGAAAAAAATCTTATTCCTTTTGCTATCATTTTTCATAGAGGTGATTTTTATAATGCCCTTTCAGTCTATTCAGGATTACTTCAAGCTGAGGGGATGCAATTTCCCATATCGCCTGCCTCTGCTTTTGCTCCTGAATGGTGCGCGTGGGGGTATCAACGTAATTTTACAAAAGAGCAAATTTTACGTACACTGCCTAAGGTTAAAGAACTTGGTTTAGGATGGGTTACTCTTGATGACGGTTGGCAAAATGCTAACGGTGATTGGAATATTGATGTAAAGAAATTTCCGGGTGGTGAAAAAGATTTTATTTCGCTAATTGATTCAATTCATTCTTTCGGTTTAAAAGTCCGGTTGTGGTTTACTCCTTTTGATGCGCATGATGCCGTGTATAATAAAAAATATTTTCCGGAAAGAGCAAACGAATTTGGAATGAACCTTCAAAGCCACATTGCCGTTTTGCACCCTGATTGGTTTTTACAAACTGCAAATGGCTCTCGTTCAAAAGTAAGCTGGTGGAACTCCTTTTTACTTTGCCCGGCTGTTCCTGAAGTTCAAAACTATTATAAGGATTTCATTACCAGGACAATTATAGAGTGGAAGATTGACGGGTTCAAAATTGACGGACAACATTTGAATGCCGTACCGAACTGTTTTAATCCGGCTCATAAACATCAAGCGTCAAAAGGATCATTTCAATCTGTTCCCCACTTTTTTAAAGAATTGCAAGTCGTTGCAGAAAAGTTAAATTCAGAAATAGTAATGCAGCTTTGTCCATGCGGCACGAATTATAATTTATATAATTTATCTTACGTTAATCAGGTGGTCGGGTCTGATCCAGTAACGCCTTTTCAGGTTCGTTTAAAAGGAAAAACTTTTAAGGCAATTTTGGGAAAGAGCGTTGCTTATAGCGGTGATCATGTTGAATTAACTAACCGGGAATGGAATAGCGGACAAGGAAAGTTTCTTGCAAACGGATGGGAAGATTTTGCTTCAACGCTGGCTGTTGGAGGAGTTCCTGCGACAAAATTTACTTCACCAAACATTGCTCAAGAGGATTCTTCGTTAATGTTAACTCCTCAAAAAGAATTGTATTGGAAGAAGTGGCTTGGAATTTATAACAAAGAAAAAATGAGCGATGGGGAATACCTAAATCTCTACGATATCGCATTCGATAAACCTGAAACTCATCTTATAAAAAAAGGGAATGAATTCTACTATTCATTCTTTTCTGAAACTGATTTTACCGGAACAATCATTTTTAGAGGATTAACGAAAGGAAAATATTCAGTGAAGGATCTTCTAACTGGAGAAAAACTTGATGAAGTATCGTCCAAACATCCTTCAATGCAAATAACCTTTCAGTCGTCTCTACTTCTTAAACTGGAAAAAATATAATGAAAACAAGTATAAGATTAATGCTCATTACCGCTTTGTTCCCCGTTTTAATTTGGGCGCAAACACATGTTGTCTATCAACCGACAGCGGAAAATATTTTCAACCCGGAAAGAGGCTTTTACACAATGTACACCGCTCAATCGGAATCGGGACAGTTGAGTTTAACCGCTATCAACAATATTAAAAACAAAAAACAATCGCTGATGCTTCGGTTCTATTATTTCAAAAAATTTCTCAATAGCGATTTAAGCCAAAAGCAACTTGATATTATTCAAAATGACTTTAACACCATGCGTCAAGGTGGAATAAAATGTATTCTTCGCTTTGCATACAGTGATAATATCGGCGTTGCCGATGCTCCTTTGTCAGTTGTGCTGCGTCATCTTGATCAGTTAAAATCGTTACTCCAGGCAAATGCTGACGTTATTTATGTTATGCAAGCAGGATTTATCGGCGCCTGGGGCGAATGGCATTCATCTACGAATGGTTTGGATTCCGATGCGAATAAAAAAATTATTCTTACTAAAATTCTTGAAGTACTGCCGAAAACAAGAATGGTACAGGTTCGTACACCATTATACAAACAAAGGATTTTTAGTAGAACTTCTCCTCTAACTCTTTCGGAATCTTTTACGGAAACAGATATTGCCAGAGTCGGTTATCATAATGACTGCTTTATTAGCAGTTACGATGACTATGGAACGTACCAGGACACTTTGGCTGAAAAAAATTATTTGAATCAAGAATGCTTCTATGTGCCAATCGGGGCGGAAACGTGCGACCAATGTACGTGTAGCGATTGTGCAAATGCGATGATTGAAATGGCGCGGTTACATTTATCTTATGTTCACAGTGATTATTATGCGCCGGTTATCAGTAAATGGAATGCAAATGGATGCCTGCCTGAAATTACTAACAGACTCGGTTATAGATATGAAAATCTGGAAGGGATATTTTCTGATTCCGTAAAACGGGGGAACGCGCTCCATTTTGAGTTGAAGTTGAGAAATACCGGTTATGCCGTATTGTATAATAAAAGAAAAGCGGTTGTGGTTTTGCGAAATATCACCGACACAACAAAAGCCTACTTTGCTGCTCTGCCGGTTGACCCGAGATATTGGCAGTCTAATGATACAACGACTCTTTCTTTTGCTATCGAAGTTCCACACGCTATACCGACAGGGAATTACAATTTATATTTGTCTCTCCCCGATACCGCTGCCGCGTTAAAAAATAACCCCCTCTTCGCAGTAAGATTTGCTAATACCAATACATGGAACAGCATAATGGGATATAATAATCTATTGGTTATCGTTAATGTTAATGATACGAACGGAGGGGAAACCGTGAGCGATCCATTATCCTTTAGTAACGGGTTAACTTCAATTGAAAAATCTGAAAACGATGTTCCTAATTCTTTCTTAATAGTTGAGAATTTTCCTAATCCATTTAATAACGAAACAACAATTTATTATCAAATTTCTAATGATACGCATGTGAAGATTAAAATTTTTGATTCACTCGGTCGTGAACTTGAAACCCTCGTTGATAAAGAAGTAACCTCCGGGAAACATCAAACTACTTTTCGTGCAGGGAAATATGCAAGCGGAATTTATCTCTGTGTGTTATATTCTGAAAATGGTTATGCAATAAGCAAGTTGGTGTATCTTAAATAAAAATGATGATCCTAATAAATAACATATTCATAAATAAATAAGGAGTACTAAAATGAAAACAACTAAGGTTACTGTTGTTTTACTGTTCGTTTCTTTCTTTTTGTTATCGGTAAACAGTTCTGCTCAAACAATGACAATTGATGGATCTTTTGCCGATTGGAATGGTGTCGCTGCTTATGTAACGGATGCCGGTGATGATAACGGCGGAGCCAATAATGACTTAACCGCCGGTTATTATGCTGTAGATGCTACTACGCTTTACTTAAAAACTGATGTAGCTGGTACGTTTCTCCCCATCGATTTTACGGATTACTACATCATTTACTTTGATACCGATAGAAGTACCGGTACCGGTTATACTGCGGGTTGGTGGTCAATGGGTGCAGATTACCGGATAATTATTAATTCCAGTTATGCTTACCTACAGACATTTGCAGGTATTAACAATTCCGATGATACCTGGAGCGGTAATACAAGTATTACTTTCAGTTATAGTGGTAGTTCATGTGAATTGGCGGTCGCTTTTGCTGTTTTAGGAGTTACTTCAAGTAATTCAATTTGGCTTCAATGGAGAGCAGAACCAGGAACAGATGCAATGCCTGTATTTAACGATGTGCGAACAGACGCCCCCCTTCCGGTTGAGTTAACAAGTTTTACAGCAGTTGTTAATAAGAATTCCGTAGAATTAAAATGGCATACTGCAACGGAAGTAAATAACTATGGGTTTGAAGTTGAAAGAATTAGGAATTACGAATTAGGGATTAGGAATTGGGAGAAGATAGGCTTTGTAAACGGAAACGGCAACAGCAACTCTTCCAAAGATTATTCTTTTGTTGATAAAACTAATTCAAAAGGAAAATATGCCTACCGCTTAAAACAAATTGATAACGACGGTAAATACAAATACAGCAAAGAAGTGGAAGTTGATTTAGGAACGCCGAAGGAATTTTTGTTAGCGCAGAATTATCCAAATCCTTTTAATCCGAGTACTGTAATAAAATTTGTCGTCAGCGAAAATGGAAAAGCTGTGCTAAAGGTTTATAACACACTTGGCAGTGAAGTAACGACCTTGTTTAACGGTAATGCGCTGGCAAACCAAGTCTACGAAGTAAACTTTAATGCGGCTAATCTTCCCAGCGGAGTCTATTTTTATAAGCTTCAATTAGGTAATAAATTATCCATAAAAAAAATGTTGTTACTCAAATAAGAAAGACTTTTTGACATTCAAATTTATATATGCAATTAAAAAATAATCACTTAGATCGTAGTTTGGGTTTGTTGCATGCAACAGCGTCAAATATGTCCACCATGGTTGGGATAGGTCCGTTCATTACATTTCCATTGATTATTTCAGCGATAGGAGGTCCGCAAGCAATGTTCGGATGGGCGATAGGCGCAATAATAGCCATTTCCGATGGGCAGGTATGGGCTGAGTTAAGCACTTCACTTCCGGGAGAAGGAGGCACTTATATTTATTTACGAGAAGCATATAAAAAATATTTTGGAAAACTGATAGCCTTTTTGTTTATATGGTCTTTTCTCTTAAGTGGTCCGTTTGAGATCGCTTCCGGCTTTGTTGGAATGATGCATTACATCTCTTTCATTTGGCCAAGTTTAACGGAAACACATTTAAGATTACTTTCTTTTGCTGCCGGTGTTATGACTATTATTCTCCACTATAATCGAATAAAATTTGTCGGTACCTTAACTCTAATTCTGTGGAGTATAATGTTGGTTACGGTTGCGTCAACCGTGATAGTAGGAATAATTCACTTTAATCCGGCTTATGCTTTTGCGTTCCCCAAAGGTTGGTTTTCTTTTTCATGGGGATTTGTTTTGGGTTTGGGCAGCGCTACTTTAATCGCGATGTATGATTTATTAGGTTATTACAATATATGCTATCTTGAAGAAGAAGTTAAAAATCCGGGATACGTTTTTCCGAGAGCAATAATATGGTCGGTTATAGGTGTTAGTATTCTCTACGCGGTAATGAATTTTCTTATCCTCGGCGTTACCCATTGGAAAATAGTTGCAAACTCAACTCACATTGTCTCGGATATTTTTAAAAATTACTATGGTCAGAATATAGCAGTCGTTGTTACTATTTTGGTTGTTCTAACCGCTTACGGTTCGATTTATTCTTTGATGATGAGTTATTCCCGGATTCCTTTTGCCGCTGCCCGTGATGGCTTCTTCTTTGACTGGTTGAAAGCCATTCATCCAACAAAACATTTTCCTCACTATTCTTTGTTAGTTGTTGGGGCAATTACCTGTATCGCGAGTCTCTTCGATTTGGCTTTTATAATTGCCGCTACACTATCCAGTAGAATATTGATCCAATTCATCGGACAGATTGTTGCGCTAACGGTTTTAAGAAAAACGAAACCCGATATGAAAAGACCATATAAAATGTGGTTATATCCTACTCCTTCCATTGTCGCCTTTATAGGTTTTGGTTTCATCTTCATTAGTTCAGGCTTTGAAGCTATCTCTCTTGGGATTTTGTGGCTTGCCATCGGAGGAGGTTTTTTTATTTATTGGGCAAAAACAAATAGTGAATGGCCTTTTCCAATAAAAATATCGGGGGATACACTTGAATAATCTTGAACTTAGAGGATGTAAAAACGATAGTGAGTTATTAGAAGTTGTTAATCTATGTGATGCTGCTTTTGTTGAAACACCTCACGAGTATTTTCAACGACACATAACAAAAGATAATACCCTTAAATATGAAGATACCCGGATTTTAATAAAAGATGGCGTGATTGTTAGCAGTGTTCAAGTTTTTCCACGATCCATTTATGTCAACAAGGAAAAAATATCTTTTGCCGGGATTGGCAACGTTGCAACACATCCCACTTTTAGAGGAAAAGGCTTTGCTGCAACGGTATTAAACGATGCATTAGAATACTCAATCAAAAGTGGATTTGATTGTTCTATGCTAACAACAACTTTAAACCGGTATTATGAAAAATTCGGATTTAATACGGTTATAAGGCGAAAAGTTTGCTTTTCTAAGTTAGGTAATGAATCACCTTTGATCCAAGTTATTAACTTTCATGAAAAAATTGAAGAATTAAATTCTATTTATGCAACCTATAATGAAAATAAGGTTGGACCAATTGTTAGAAATGAAGATTATTGGAAATCTCAATATCTATTTTGCGATGAAGACAAAAAGCTTTTCCTTGCTTTATATAAAAGTAACCGAATTCACGCCTACATAAGAGCTAAGATTGCAGATGATAAAGTTTTGATTTTAGAGTTTGCTTCTCTTCATAATGCTCAGGAATCTTTTCTAGTATTATCCCAACAGCTTGCTGCAAAAGTTCAATTGCATTCTTTTGAAATGCTCCTTTCAGATGATGAGTTGGATAACTTAGGATTACTGAAGAGTGAAAACTTTATCCAAGATAAAGAATTAATGATAAGTTTTTTAAATAATGATTTGAAGGAAACCGTTAAAAATTTATTAACCCAACCAAATAAAATAACATTCCATTTAACTGATTTTTTTTAGGAAGATAGATGAAAACACAAATAAATAAGACTCTGTTTATAATAGTTATTGCTCTACAGAGTTATTTTCCCCAAGCCT
>Ga0066637_10001457_pt1 | contig 15366 bp, 15 predicted proteins | sample CryGeyCG2014_020_FD_62737 | JGI IMG/M metagenome (GOLD analysis project Ga0066637, IMG submission 62737) | Groundwater microbial communities from aquifer - Crystal Geyser CG08_land_8/20/14_0.20 | ecosystem: Environmental > Aquatic > Deep subsurface > Groundwater | place: USA: Utah: Grand County...
CGAGTGGGCGTGTCAGGACTTGAACCCGAAACCTTCTGAATGTAAATCAGACGCTCTAACCATTGAGCTACACGCCCATTAAATATCTTTTTCTGTTTTAACTTCAATACCGTTTCTCTTCAAAAAAGCGGTGGTGACTCCGTCACCATCAACTAATTTACCCGAAAATGTTCCATCATAAATTTTCCCGCATCCGCAAGAAGGGCTTTTCGATTTTAAAATAGCTTCTTTTATCTTTAAAATTTTGCAGATTTTTAAAGTTTCTTTTGCCCCTATGAGAAAATTTTTAGTGACATCCCCTCCTTTTTTAGTTAAAATCCTTCCATCTTTTTGTTGTTCGGCTGGGTCTCGCGGGGTTGATAAGCCACCTAACTGTTCAGGACAAATAGGAATAAATTCACCTTTCCTAAATAATTTTAGACATTTCTTGCTTAATTTCTTTTTCCCGTCCCACCGACAATTTATCCCGACAAGACAGGCGCTTATTAATTTTGTTTTTGATTTTAGCATTTTGATTTTTTCAATCCGCCGTCGCTGATTAAAATTAGTATTTCGATACAGATCAAATCGCCTCAACGGTGATGGGCGAGGGGAGACTCGAACTCCCACGGGAATAATCCCCTGCGCACCTCAAGCGCAGATGTCTGCCGGTTCCATCACTCGCCCTTTTAATTTCTTCATCGTAATGTTGTTTTCATTCTTTGATTTCCCCTCCCGTTTTTTCTCCTGTAGCTGCTTTAGGAGATTCTTTTATTTTTAATCTAGCTCTTTTCCCTTTAGCTTTTCTTAAATAATAAAGCTTTGCTCTTCTTACTCTCCCTCTTTTAATAATCTCCATCTTTTCAATAGTAGGGGAGTGAAGGGGAAGAATTTTTTCTACGCCAACGTTATCGATAACTTTTCTTAATGTTACCGTTGCAGAAATGCCCTTACCATGTTTACGACACAAAACCTGCCCTTCAAAAACTTGAATTTTTTCTTCCTCTCCTTCTTTAATTTTTTGGTAAACCCGAATAGTGTCTCCTGGTCGAATATCAGGGAAGTTTTGTTTTAGATTGGTACGATTAAAAATTTCTATTTTCGTTGACATATGTTATTTCAGATTTTTAATTATTTTTTCTAAATCTTCCGGAAGTTTTGATTCAAACTCCCTCTCTTCCCCGCCTAGCAATTTTATCTTCAGAGAACTGGCATGTAAAAATTGTCTGTTTAGATTTTCTGGGCAGGGTTGGTTTTTAAAACCATATAATGTATCTCCGGCAACCGGATGATTAATATAAGCAAAATGGGTCCTAATTTGATGTTTTCTTCCGGTTTTCGGTGTTACTTCAACCAGTGTATAATTTTCGAATCTCCTTAAAACTCTATATTCCGTTTCTGTCCTTCTTTTTCTTTCGGTTCCTGGTTCGTGAGGCAAATAAACTTTTTGTTTCCTTCGATCTTTTTTTGACCTACCAATTAAGGTTTCGATTTTCCCCCAGTTGTTCTTTAGGTTTCCAACCACCAAGGCAAGATAGTTTTTTATTACCTTTTCGGTCTGAAATTGTTTTTGTAGAAAACTTAAAGCCGTATTATTTTTTGCTACCAAGATAATTCCCGAAGTGTTTTTATCTAATCTATGAACTATTCCGTACCGCGGAGCTCGACCAACATTTTTTAAATCAGGGAATTTTTCTAAAAGATAATCAATTAAGGTTTTTTCTCCACCAGCTATCAGATTTGGTTGTTCGGGAAAAATTACGAGTCTTGGTGGTTTATCGACTACTAAAATATTTTCATCCCCATAGAGGATATCAAATTCCATGTGGGCGCGAGCCGACTTGAACGGCTGACCTTTTCGATGTCAACGAAACGCTCTAACCAACTGAGCTACGCGCCCCTAGTGGGCACGGTTGGATTTGAACCAACGACCCCTACTTTATAAGAGTAATGCTCTAACCACTGAGCTACGTGCCCAAAACTATACTTGCTTAATTTTTACTTTTAATAATTTTTGTTTTTTTGTCGAAAACTTAGGCTCTTCAGTTTTCTCTAGTTTAATTAATTTCTCAAACTCTTCTTTCTCAATTGTTTCTTTCTCGATTAAAGTTTTGGCAATTTTCTCAAGTAAACTTTTCTTTTTCGTTAAAGTCTTTTTAGCCTGAACCTCGGCACTTTTGATGAATTTAATAACCTCTCTATCAATCTGAGCTGCTATTTTTTCTGAATAATCTCTTTGCTCAGAAATTTCTTTTCCTAAAAAGATTAATTCTTCTTTTTTCCCAAAAGCAATTGGTCCCAGAGAAGACATTCCATATTCTTTAACTAATTTCCTAGCCAGTTCTGACACTTTTTCTAAATCATTGGCTGCCCCGGTGGTAATCTCACCGAATTTTAGTTTTTCGGCGCAATACCCTCCCAATAAAGTTGCCATCTCAGCCAAAAATTCTGTTTTGGTTATAATTCTTTTCTCTTCAGCAGGCATCTTTAGAGTGTAGCCGGCTGCCATTCCCCGGGCAATAATTGAGATTTTTCTGACCGGTTCAGCTCCCGGCAAAAAACTCGAAACCAAAGCATGGCCGGATTCGTGAAAAGCGGCGATCACTTTCTCTTTTTTTGACAAGATATGGCTTTTTCTTTCCGGTCCCAACAAGACCTTTTCAATTGATTCCAAAAGCTCTACCTGAAAAACCTGGGTTTTGTTTCTTCTGGCCGCCAAAATAGCAGCTTCATTAACCAGGTTTGCCAAATCGGCTCCGGAAAATCCTGGAGTACGCTCTGCAACCTCTCTTAAATTAATATCCAAAGCCAATGGCTTCCCTCGGCAGTGAATCTTTAGAATTTCTTCTCGGTCATTAACGTCCGGTAGATCTAAAATAACTCTTCGATCGAAGCGGCCGGGCCTCAGAAGAGCAGGATCCAAAACATCGGGTCTGTTAGTGGCCGAGATAACTATTCGAGTGTCATCTCTTTCAAAACCATCCATTTCTACCAAGATTTGGTTAAGGGTTTGCTCTCTCTCGTCGTGACCTCCGCCGAGGCCGGCTCCTCTTACTCGACCAACAGCATCTAATTCATCAATAAAAATTACTGCCCTTCCTGCTTTTTTTGCGGTTGTAAAAAGATCTCTCACACGACTTGCACCAACTCCTACGAACATTTCGATGAATTCTGAACCGGAGATTGAGAAGAAAGGAACTCCGGCTTCGGATGCCACGGCTCTTGCTAAAAGCGTTTTCCCCGTGCCCGGTGGTCCCATTAATAAAACCCCCCTTGGGATTCTAGCTCCCATTTGTAAAAATTTCTTAGGATTCTTTAAAAAATCAACAATCTCCATCAACTCTTCTTTTGCTTCTTTTAACCCCGCTACATCTTTAAAAGTAATTCTTTCTTTGGGATGACCTTCGGCACCAAATAATCTCGCTCTAGCTTTGGTAAAATCAAAGGCTTGCATTGCTCCGGTTCGAGCCTGTCTGAAAATCATCCAGAAAAAAAGACCAAAAATCAAGAGAGGAAGTATAGCAAATAAAACGGGTCCTAACCAAACCCAAGTTCCTCCTTCTTCTTTATTTTCAACCTCCACTTTTATTAATTTCTCCTTCTCGACTCCGTAATTTATTAAAGACTCCGAAAAAGCAGTGTCTGTCTCTTTTTTTGCCCCGGCTTTAGAATCATCCTGATAAGTGATAGAAATATCGTTCCCAGAAATTACAATTTTCTTAACTCTCCCTTGGTTAATTTCGTCTACTAACTTAGTTAAAGAAACTACTTTTCCTTCCTCAAACGGATGCGAAAACATTGCAAAAACACTCGCCACAACTAAAAAAATTAAAAAAGTAAGAGCGAAATTTTTTATGAGATTCTTCATAAAAATATTTTATTTTTTAAACCCCAAGCTTATTTTATGTTCTTTAACATCAACAGACAAAATCTGAAAATCATATTTTTCGCTTTTTTTTAAGACATCTTCCATTTTAGTGTTTGGGTCGAATTCTGAAATATGAACTAATCCCTGGATTTTTGGAGCAATTCTCACGAAAACCCCAAATGGATTAAATTTAATCACTTCTCCTTTTGCCACATCCCCCTTTTTATATTTTTTCTCAATTCCCTCCCAGGGATCTTTTTTAAGGGCTTTTAAAGACAAAGAAACCCTGTTATCAACGATTTCAATGATTTTCGCTCTGACTTTTTCTCCTACTTGTACAATTTCTGAGGGGTCGTCAATTATCTGCCAATCGAGTTCAGAAATATGGATAAGGCCTTCTAAGAAAGCGTTATTCTTTTCCTCGACTAAAACCTCGGTGGCCGAAGGCCCCTCTCCTTTTTTATTTAACCCGCTTTCTATAAGAGGGAATTTTATAAAAACGCCAAAATCAGCAATTCCGGTGATTTCTCCTTCTACAACATCACCCGCTTTATAACTTTTCAAAATTTCTTTTATTTTTTGGGCTTCTTTAGCTTTCTCAGATAAAATCAGTTTATTTTCAGTTGGATCGAGGTCTAAAATTTTTACTTCCAATTCTTTTCCTATAAGTTTTTGGAGTTCCCTTAAAATTTTTGTACTTTCTCCTCCTTCGACTCTTGGGTAATGTTCGTGAGAAAGTTGAGAAACTGGTATAAAAGCCGGTATCCCGGATACCTCAGTTAATAATCCTCCCTTATTTGCCCCCGTTATTTTTACAAGAAGCGTCTCTGTTTTTTCCTTTTCTTTCATAAGTTTTGTCCAGCCTATTTCCTGGCTAGCTTCTTTTAAGGAAAGCTCGATATATCCTTCTTCATTCTCTAACTCTATTATTTTGGCAAAAAGCTTATCTCCTATTTTTAGATTTCGAAGAGTATCTTTTGCTTTTAAAAACTCCTTTCCGTAGATTATTCCAGTCCTCACGGGTCCAAGATCAACATAAATACTGGAACGTCCGATTCCTATTACTTGACCGTCGACAATGTCGCCTATCTTTTGGGGCCTAAGCAAATTATTTAATTCCTGAGTTTTATCCATGCCCACAGCTTATCACAAATTTTCTGTTTTTACAAGCTCGGTATTATAAAAATTTTATAGCGCCAAAGGCGATATATCGAGCAGAGCTCGCTATAGAGCAATGATTGAAATTAAGATAACTTTATGATAAGATAGAAAAATAACGTTTTAAATTAAAAATATGCACATTATTTGGAAGGGACAATCTTGTTTTCAAATTTTGACTGCTCAACAAAAAGGAGAGCAGCTCTCGATTGTGATTGACCCTTTTGATGAGGCTATTGGGTTAAAGCCCCAAAGTTTGAGCGCAAATATATTATTGGTCACACACCAACATCACGATCATAATAATGTAAAAATAATCAAAAACAGCCCCTTTTTAATTGATAACCCCGGAGAATATGAAATAAAAGATATATTTATCAAGGGAATACCGGCTTTTCATGACGATGTTCGGGGTAAAGAAAAAGGTAGAATCACAATCTATGCCGTTGAAACAGAAGACCTTCGTCTCTGCCATTTAGGAGATTTGGGGCAAAAGGAACTGACCCCCGACCAACTCGAAGAGATTGGCGATATTGATATTTTAATGATTCCGGTTGGCGGAGTGTATACCATTAATGGTATACAAGCCGCTAAAATAATTTCCCAGATTGAACCAAGAATTGTAATTCCGATGCACTATCAAATTCCGAAGTTGAAGCTGAGATTAGATGGGGTAGATAAATTTTTAAAGACGATGGGGATTAAATCAATTGAATCCCAAGCCAAACTGTTGATTAAAAAGAAAGATTTACCAGCAGAAGAAATAAAGGTAGTGGTATTAAAACCTTAAAAGCTTTTAACGAGAATACCTCTGCAGGAGTTTTTCTATTATGAATTTTTGGCAGAAAGTTCAAAATCTACCCATAACAACAAAAAAAACTATTTTATGGTTGGTAGTAATTATAATTGGCATAAGTTTGATGGGTTGGTTTGCTAAAAACGCGAGTCAAAAACTAAAAGGTCTGGAGGAGGAAGAATTTTTAAAAGAATTAAACCTTCCCATTTTTAAAGAAAAATTAGAAAAAATACCAAAAATAGAAATGTCAAAACTTGAAATATCGGAAAATGAAAACTATAGGGAATAATCCTAAAAAATTAAATACCGAAATTGGCTATATTAAACCAAGAGAGATTGTTAAGGAAATGGAAGAATCATACATTGATTATGCAATGTCGGTTATTGTTTCCCGTGCATTACCAGATGTTCGGGATGGTTTAAAGCCGGTTCACCGACGAATTTTGTACGCGATGTTTGAAGACGGATTAACCCATGGAGCGAAGTTTCGAAAATCGGCTACGGTTGTTGGGTCTACACTCGGACGCTATCATCCCCATGGCGATATTGCTCTTTACGATGCTTTGGTCCGGCTAGCCCAAGATTTTTCTTTAAGATACCCCCTGATTGAAGGTCAGGGTAATTTTGGTAGTATCGATGGAGATCCCCCAGCCGCTCAGAGATATACTGAATGCAAGCTTTCAAAAATCGGCGAAGAGATGCTTAGAGACATTGGAAAAGACACTGTTAATTTTGTTGATAATTATGATGGAACCAGAAAGGAGCCCACCGTTTTACCTTCGCCCCTTCCTCAACTTCTATTGAACGGTTCTCTAGGAATTGCTGTTGGTATGGCTACTAACATTCCTCCTCATAATCTTTCTGAAATTGTAGATGCCACGATTTATTTAATTGATCACCAAAAAATTACCACCGAAGACCTGTTTCAATTTATTAAAGGACCAGATTTTCCAACCGGAGGAGCTATTTTTAATCAAAGGGAAATTATCGAGGCTTATTCACAAGGGAAGGGACCCGTATTAACCCGCGGCAAAGCCGAAATTATTGAAAAAGAAAAGACCGGCAGATTTCAAATTGTTATTACCGAAATTCCCTATCAGGTTCAGAAATCGGGTTTAATTGAACAATTTGCTAAACTGGTTCAAGAAAAAAAGATTGAAGGGATAAAAGACATTAGAGATGAGTCCGATAAAGAGGGACTGAGAATTGTTATTGATCTCCAGAGAGATGCCTATCCCCAGAAAATTTTAAACCGCCTTTATAAGTTTACTGATTTTCAAAAAACTTTTCATTTAAACATGCTGGCTTTAGCGGAGGGAATTCAACCTCGTGTTCTGAGTTTAGTTGAGTTCTTAAATTATTATATTGCACATCGAAAAGAGGTAGTTTTTCGGAGGACAAGGTTCGACTTGGAACGGGCTAAAGAAAGAGCTCATATTTTAGAGGGATTACATAAATGTTTAGCCAATATTGATGCCGTTATTAGAACAATTAAAAATTCAGCTAATCGGGAAGAAGCTCAGAAGAATTTGATGAAAAGATTCAAACTAACCCAGATTCAGGCAAATGCTATTTTAGAGACGAAGCTTTCGGCCCTAGCCAAATTAGAAAGAAAGAAAATTGAAGAAGAACTTAAAGAGATGTTAATTAAGATTAAAGAATTTTCAGCAATTTTAAAAAGTCCTCAAAAAATAAAAGAAGTTGTTAAGAAAGAACTGCAAGCAATCAAGGAAAACTTTAAAGACGAAAGAAGAACCAAGGTTTATACTCAGAAAGTGGGCGAAATTTCGGAAGAAGACTTAATTCCTCAAGAAGAGACTATTATTGCTTTAACAAAAGGAGGATATATTAAAAGAATTAATCCCGCTACTTACAAAAAACAAAAAAGAGGAGGGAAGGGGATTCTCGGGATGAAGACAATGGGAGATGATATCGTCGAACATTTCCTCCTAACCCAAACTCACGATTCGTTACTATTCTTCACCGATTCAGGAAAAGTTTTTAGAACCCTTGGTTATGAAATTCCCGAAGGCACAAGAGTAGCCAAAGGGCGGGGACTTCTTAATTTTTTAGAAATTTCTCCTCAAGAAAAAATTGTTTGTTTGCATTCTATTGGGAAGGAAGATAAAGACCTGGGGGTAAAGTATTTAGTAATGGTTACTTTGAATGGTATAATAAAGAAAACTGCCCTCGAGGAGTTTAAGAATGTCCGAAGGTCCGGATTAATTGCTATTACTCTCAAAAAAGACGATTTATTGAAAAAGGTTTCTAAAACCACCGGAGAAAATGAAATAATTTTAGTAACCAAAAAAGGGCAGGCTATCCAATTTAAAGAAAAAGAGATAAGAGAAATGGGTAGGACAGCAGCTGGAGTAAGAGGAATTAGAATTAGAAAAGGGGACGAAGTGATTGGGATGGATGTAATAATAAAATCAAAAATCAAAGAATATTTATTAGTAGTCACTGAAAATGGTTTTGGTAAAAGAACGGAATTAAGAGAATACAGACTTCAGGGGAGGGGAGGAACGGGCATTAAGACGGCGAAAATCACCCCAAAGACCGGAGAATTAGTTGCCTCGAGAATCTTAACCGGTGAGGAAGAGGATTTAATTGTGATTTCTCAAAAAGGTCAGGTGATTAGAACAAAGATTTCGCAAATCCCGAAATTATCCAGAGCTACTCAGGGAGTGAGAATAATGAGACTGGGAGAAGGAGATAAAGTAGCTTCAGTAACTTTTATATAATTTGAATTATGAATCAAGAATTTCTTAACCCTCAAAAGGTTCTTAGTGAGCTTGAGTTGCATGAAAATATGATTGCTGCTGATTTTGGTTCAGGTAGTGGGGGGTGGGCAATGCCTTTGGCTAAAAGATTAAAAGAAGGAAAGATTTATGCTATAGATATATTAGAGGAGCCCCTTTCAGCTTTAGAAAGCAGGGCGCGGGCTGGAAAAATTTTTAATATAAAAACCGTTCTTTCTAATATAGAAAATAAAGGAGGTTCAAAACTTCCAGATGAATCTTGTGATTTAGTCCTGATGACCAATCTTTTATTTCAATGCGAGAACAAAAACTTGGTTTTAGAAGAAGGAAAAAGGGTTCTAAAATCAGGCGGGAGAATTTTAATTGTCGATTGGAAAGAAGACAGTCCTTTAGGTCCGGAGAAAGGAAGAATATCTGCTAAAAAGGTTAAAGAAACAACTAAAGAGCTTGGCCTTAAGCTGAAAAAGGAATTTAAAGCAGGAGATTATCACTACGGATTAATTTTTGAAAAACCTTGAGTTGTCTAACCCCATTTGTTAAAATAAAACTACGATGAAAACTGCGTTTTCATCTATAACTCAGCCCTAACGGGCTTCGCCTATGAATAAATATCTTTTAATAATTTTAGTAACTGCAATCTTTTTCAGTTTATCCCCCTTTTTAAATTCAGCCGAAGCCCAAATTACAATTGAACCTCCAACAGGACACAAAACCTTCGGAGAGTTAATAAATGCAATCGTTGATTTTATCTTTAATATCGCTTTAGTTGTCGCTCCATTGATGATTATTATTGGTGGATTTTATTTTGTTACTGCTGCCGGCGACCCAGGAAAAGTTCAGACTGCTAAAAATATAATTTGGTATACAATTATTGGATTAGTTATTATTTTACTTGCTAAGGGTTTTACCGTAGTATTAATAGAAAAATTAAAAGGACCATAAAAATTATAAAGGTCGAGAACAAAAATTAAAACATTTACAAAAAATGAAAAAAATTTTATCGAGTTTAATTTTAATAAGCCTTTTAGCTGTACCGGTAATAGGATTAGCTCAAGCAGAAACAGCGCCTACGATTGATGTGATGGTAGCCTTAACAAGAGTCACCAATTGGCTTTTCGCAATCTTGCTGATAATAGCAGTGATTTATATTATATTAGCCGCTTACAATTTCATTACTGCTGGAGGGGATCCGGCTAAAGTACAGATGGCAAGAAGTAATCTGATGTATGCTTTAATAGGAGTAGCGGTTGCTCTTTTGGCTAGGGGCTTGGTTGCTTTGGTGAGAACGATTATAGGCGGTTAAAATTCTTATCATAAAAAGTAATTTCTCGGAAGGGTTAATATTTTGAACAAAAGGTTTAATCAATCCTGCTTTCTTAAACGCGTGTTTTTAGATAGAGGGCAGGATTGATTTTTATGATTAAAAAGATAAAATTAAACCTGCGGACGTAGCCGAATTGGTATAGGCGTTGGACTTAGAATCCAATGGGGAAACCCGTGTGGGTTCAACTCCCACCGTCCGCATATTAAAAAACTGCCGCATTAAATGCGGCAGTTTTTATTTTTTAATCTTTATTTATTTAACCCTCCTCTTTCACCTTTATTTTTCTTTTTTGTTCTCGTTTTAGCTTCGGTATCTTTAAGGTAAAAATGCCTTCTCTTAAAGTAGCTTCGGCTTCTGAGGCATCGACTTCTTCTGGTAGAATTACCTGTCGTGAAAATGAACCCCAATAGCATTCTTGATAAAAATAGTTTTTTTGTTGATCTCCTTCCGGTCTTTCTCTTTTCCCTCTTACGGTTACAACATCTCCTTCAATTGAGATATCTAAGTCTTCTGCTTTCACCCCGGCAATAGTAGATTGAATTATTAAGGATTCTTCGGTTTCAAAAACATCAACAGCTAACTGTCCTTCTGGCTCCGGCCATTCCTTTTTGGGTTCTCTTTTTTCCTGTATAGGAATAGCAGCAGAGGCAGATTTTAATTTACTTTTTTCTTTGGTTATTTTCAGTTTGTCAAAAAAAGACATATCTTTTACCCCAATTTGCTCGCATTCCGCTCGCAAATTCGGGGACCCTTCTATTTATTTTATAATTCGAGCATTAGCGAGAAATATATCTCTTACCCGAGCGAAGCGAAAGGTGGAAAAGAGATTTATCTCTTTGACTAGGATATTTTGCAAACGCCCGTTATTTTTTTTAGATTTTTGAACGCGAAAGAAACAAATAAACTAAAAGTAATCAAAATGATAAAAGGTATAATGAATTTTAATGGCTCCCCAATTCTCATTATAGAAAAATTGTAAAGCCCATGCAAGAGCACTGCTGTCAAAACTCCAGTAATAAATAGTTTAGAGCTATTTTTTGTTTCAAAAAAGGACAGGGCAAGAAAATAACCCAAAGTACCAGAACAAAGAGCGTGTAAAAGAGTAGCGCCAATAAACCTGAGAATACTTATTGAGAAAGTCTCAAAAAAATGAAGAGGAAAAGTGAACGGCAACAAGACTAAAACGTTTTCTAAGGCAGCAAAACCCAAAGCCGAAATTATCATATAAAGCATAACATCTATTGGTTCATCAAGTTCTGCGCTTTTTAATACTTTCCCTCGTACTACCAAATATTTAAACGTCTCTTCTACCAAAGCTATTCCGACAAAAACGTAAAGAACCGTGGTCAAAGATGGAGACAAATTCAACTTATTAAGTTCCTCAATTATCCCCAATTCTAGTAGGGCAGCCGGAATAGCAGCTAACATTCCGTAAGAAAAGACTTTTAAAATCATTGGTTTTGATTCTGGGTGGGCGTCTTTACGGAGATAAAACAAAAGCCAGATTGTACTGGGTAAAAGACCAAAGATAATTAAGGGGACAAAACTCATTCTTTTATCTTAATTTTAAGAGAAGGGTTAATTATGATATCGGTCTTGATGCCGTCTTTCAACTCAATCGACCGTATGTTCATAACCGACCTTATTAACCGGAAATACTTTTTGATTCCTTTATTTTTTGTTTGGATCAGCAACCCGTTGATTTCTTTTTTTAGAGAGATTTTTTTCTCGCTTTTGTACTTTCTGATTGTAGAAATAATATCAATAACATTATCAAATTCTTGTTTTAGCCCGGGTGCCATAAACCTTGGGTCAATCTGAGGGAGTAAACCTTGATGGATACTTTTTTCTTTCTCTCTATTTTTAAAATAAATTTGGAAGAGTTCTTCGGTTATGAAAGGAATAAAGGGAGAATAAAGTTTCAAGATAGAAAGCATCAAAATATAGAGAGTAAATTTTGCTTTCTCTCTCGAGGTTTCTGAAAAATTTTCACCGTAAAGTCGAGGTTTGACAATCTCTAAATAGTTATCGCAAAAATTTTTCCAAAAGAAATTATCAATAACCTCTCTGGCCTTTTTAAATTCATATTTTTTAAAATAACCATCATAACTTTTTATTGTTATCTGGAGAAGATGTAATATCCACCTATCTTCATCTTCTAAATATTTGAGATTGAGCTTCTCGCTTTTTTTTAAATTCTTTAAATGCAAGAAACAAAACCGAGAAGCATTCCAAAGCTTGGTACAGGTTCTTTTGCTTGCTTTAATTTCTTCCTCGTTCCATCGTAAATCCTCACCCAAACTTGCTTTTGCTGCCCAGTGTCTTAAACAATCTGCTCCGTGTTTTTGAATTATTTCTTGAGGGATAACAACGTTTCCCTTGCTCTTCGACATTTTTTCTCCTTTTTGGTCTAAGACAAACCCGGAAATCATTACGGTTTTAAAAGGAATTTTATTGAAGTGTAGCTTTGAACGGCAAATTGTATAAAAGAGCCAAAAGTTGATAATATCATGAGCCTGAGGCCGTAAAGACATTGGGAATAATTTCTTTTTTACCTCTCTGTTTTTCACTGATTCAATGGCTATTTGAGGGGTTAGGGAGCTAGTTGCCCAGGTATCTAAAACATCTTTTTCAGGAGTAAATTTATCACTGCCGCAAAGACATTTTGTTTTTGGTTGAAAATGAATTGGGTCTACCGGTAGCTCCGAAATCTCTGCTATTTTCACTTTGCCACATTTTTGGCAATACCAGACAGGAATTGGAATCCCAAAGTATCTCTGACGGGAAATGCACCAATCCCAGCGGAGATTTTTGACCCAATTTTCATAGCGCACCCTCATATATTCGGGAAACCATTTTATTTTTTTATTAATTTCAAGAAAATCCTGTTTGAGGTCTAAATATTTAATAAACCATTGAGTGGTGTTAATAATTTCAATTTCGGTACCGCACCTTTCGTGAGTATTAACGGTGTGCTTGATTTCTTTTTGTCCTAAAAGAACACCCCGTTTTTTAAGATCTTCGACAATCTTCTGACGGGCTTCCTTAATTTTTAAACCTTGGTAATTTTCTGCTTTCTCATTCATTGTTCCGTCTTTATTGATAGAAGTTTTGAGAGGTAAATTATACCGCAAATACCATTCAATATCGGTAGTGTCTCCAAAGGTACAACACATCACAATTCCGGTTCCTTTTTCTGAGTCTACTTTTTCATCGGTAAAAACCTTTACCTTTTGTCCAAAAATTGGAATAACTGCTTCTTTTCCAATAAGGTTTTTGTATCTCTTATCTTTCGGATGAACAAAAATTGCTACACAGCTTCCTAAGAGTTCGGGCCGGGTTGTTGCAATGGTTATTTTACCTCCTTTATCTAAATTAAAAGCAATATCCAAAAACAAGCTTTCCATTTCTTTGTCTTCTAATTCAGCCTGAGCAATTGCAGTTTGGCATTGTGGACACCAAAGAGTTGGTGATTCTTTTCGATATGCTCTTTTTTCTCGATAGAGTTCGATGAAAAATTTCTGGCTTAATTTCTGAACCCCCTGACTAATAGTAGAATAGTTAAGACTGAAATCGCATGACATTCCTATGTCTTTCCAATTTTGGATAAAACTCGGTCTAATTCTTTTCAAGGTTTTTTGACACAATTTGATAAATTTATTTCTCCCCATTTCAAAAATTTTCACATTGTTTTCTTTCTCTACTAATCTTTCAGTGGGTAACCCATTATCGTCTGTTCCAAAAGGATAAAAAATATTTTCTCCTTTCATTCTGTGGTACCTTGCAATCAGATCTTGGTGGGTATATGAGAAAGCATGACCTATGTGCGTTTTTCCGCTAACGGTCGGAGGCGGAGTATCAATTGAAAAAATCCCCCCTTTCTTTTCTGGGTTAAATTTGTATATTTTTTCTTTCTCCCAAAACTTTTGCCACTTCCTTTCAAGGTTTTTTGGATAATATTTTTCCATGGACTTTTTTAACTCCGATTTTGCGAACAAAAGTAAGCAAAGCGAAGAGATAAATCTCTTCTTAACCCTTCATTGTGATTCGGGTAAATGAATGGATTATTATATTTTTAGATTAGCATCTGCTTTAATTTTTTTCCAGCTTTTAATATTTCCTTTCAGCCAACTAAAATAAGCCGCTACTCCTACCATTGCAGCATTGTCAGTACAATAGTAAGTATCGGGGGTCAAATATTTGGTATTTGGTAGTTCCTTTTTGGTTTTTTCTTGCAGTTGTTTTCTTAACTCCCTATTTGCTGCCACCCCACCTCCGAGAATAATAGTTTTGGCTTTATAATCTTTTGCCGCTTTAATGGTTTTACGGATTAAAACATCAATTACCGCTTGCTGGACCTCTTTACACATTGCCCGAGTGTATTTCTTGGATTTCCTATCTTTTTCGGACTGGTTTTTAAAATGGTATAAAACCGCCGTTTTTAAACCGCTAAAACTAAAATCATAATTTTTCTGAGATATCATTGGGCGAGGCAATTGTATTCTGTATTTTTTGTCTTTTATTCTACATCTGGCTTCGGTTTCAATTACTGGTCCCCCAGGATAACTCAATCCGAGAATCCTCGCTACTTTATCAAGACACTCCCCAGCTGCATCGTCTCGAGTTTCGCCTAAAATTTTATAGTTTCTATAGTGAGCTTTACTCGATATATCGCCTTTGGCGCGATAATTTTTCATTAGAATTAATTGGGTATGTCCGCCGGAGACAACCAAACAGACAGCCGGAAACAAAACTCGTATCTTGCTGTGTGTGAACAGTGGGCATTTTGTATCTTGTATTTTTTTAATAAAATTAGCGAAGATGTGGGCCTCAATATGATTTATAGCAACTATTGGCAAATTTATTTCTTGAGCCAAATCTTTGGCAAAGTTTACCCCTATCCATAAACAAGGTTCCAAACCAGGCCCAACCGTTACTGCTATCAAATCTATTTTCGGATTTTTTGCCTTCTCCATTGCCTTTTTAAAAACCTTCGGCAGGTTTTTCTGATGTTCTCTTTTTGCCAACGTTGGATAAACCCCTCCCCATTTTTTATGAACTTCTACCTGAGACGAAACAATATTCGATAATATTTTGAATTTAGGTTTTAATTGATCTTTTGCCTCAAGTAGAGCTATGCAGGTGTCATCGCAAGAGGTTTCAATAGCAAGAATTATTATTTTATTGTTTTTTTTCATATTCTTTCATTTTTTCAGAATTATTGCTTTTTTTCAAATTTTAAGTTAAAATTTTGGGAAGCGGCCCCATGTATTACTCCAATTGCTGATACAATTGGAGACCGCGGCCCCATCGTCTATTGGTTAGGACATTTCCCTTTCACGGAGAAAAGAGGGGTTCGATTCCCCTTGGGGCTACTATCAATTATTACTTACCCCACAGTTCTTTTTATGGAAAACAAATATTATTTAAAAACTGGTAAAGCGTCCGACTTAAAAAACCCAAAAGAGAAATTTCTTTA